>WNGA01024276.1_pt1 | contig 22216 bp, 21 predicted proteins | sample 5400061 | NCBI WGS metagenome assembly WNGA01 (sample SAMN13153366, study PRJNA577476) | soil metagenome | isolation source: 100 cm soil or saprolite under grassland replicate 2 | place: USA:California | collected 2016-06-15
GCCTCGCCGGCAACGAGCACCAGCCGCTGAGCGAGGCGGCGGGCGAGGTGTCCGAGGGCGAGTGGGTGGTCTGCGAGCTCTCGAGCTTCCAGCTCGAGGACGTGCACACGCTTGCCTGTGACATTGCAGTCCTTCTCAACATCGAGCCCGATCACCTCGACCGGCACGGAACTCTCGATGCCTACCGGGAGGCGAAGCTGCGCGTCTTCGAGCGCGCTCGGCTGAAGGTCGTTCCTCGTGGGCTCGGTCTCGAGGGCGTGGAGTTTTCCGGCGAGGACCAGCTTCCGGCCGAGCCCGCGATGCCCGGTGCGCACAATCGCGAGAACGCCGTAGCGGCCACCATGGCCGCGCGCGCCGCGGGAATCGACGACGACGCAATCGGCGAGGCGCTGCGCTCGTTCCCGGGCGTCGAGCACAGGCTCGAGCTCGTCGCCGAGATCGAGGGAGTCCGTTACGTCAACGACTCGAAAGCCACCAACACTTCCGCTGCCCGGCGTGCGCTCGCGGCCTACGACGCGCCGCTCCGGCTGATCCTCGGTGGGCGGGCAAAGGGTGAGAGCTTCGACGGCCTCGCCGCAAAGATCGGCCCCAGGGCCCGGTCCGTCCACCTGATCGGAGAGGCGGCCGGTCAGCTTGCCTCGGCGCTCGAGATACACGGCGTCCACTACGAGCTGAACGGCGATCTCGAGACCGCCGTCCGGTCCGCAGCCGCCAAGGCCGAGCCCGGGGACGTCGTGTTGCTGTCGCCGGCCTGCGCGAGCTACGACCAGTTCTCGAACTTCGAAGAGCGCGGAGAGGCATTCCGCCGGCTCGTGGAGGCGCTGCGATGAAGGGGAAGGGCGAGCTCGACGCGCGGCTCCTCATCCTCGTGACGCTCGCGCTTGTCGCCTTCGGCCTCGTGATGGTCTACAGCGCGACCTCGGCTTCGGCCGCGATTGCAGGCCACGATCCCAGCTACTACCTCAAGCGGCAGGGCGCCTATGCCCTGGTCGGGCTCGCGCTCATGGTCATCGCATCGAGGGTGAGCTTCCGCAGATTGCGCAAGCTCGCACCGGTGCTCGTGGCCACGAGCATCGTCCTCTGTGTTGCCGTTCTCGTGCTCGGAAGCTCCATCAACGGCGCCCGCCGCTGGCTCGCCGTCGGGCCGGTGGCCTTCCAGCCCTCCGAGCTTGCGAAGCTGGCGCTGGCCGTCTGGGCGGGGATCTATCTCGCCCGCCGCGGCGCGCCGAAGACTCTCCGCGAGCTCGCGCGGCCCGTGGGCATCCTCGCCGGTCTCTTCTGCATCCTCCTGCTGGCGGAGCCCGACCTCGGCACGGCAATCGCGCTCCTCCTCATGCTGGGGGCGATGCTCGCCGTCGCAGGGACGCCGCTCAAGACGCTCGGCCTGGCCGGCGCGGGGGTCACGCTCGTCACGCTCGTGGCCGTCTGGTTCGAGCCCTACCGCCGGGCTCGCATCTTCAGCTTCCTCCATCCGTGGGCCGACGCCCAGGGAGCCGGGTACCAGACGGTCCAGGCGATGATCGGCCTCGCCTCCGGAGGGTTCTTCGGCGTCGGTCTGGGCCACGGCACCCAGAAGATCTCGTACCTGCCCGAGGCGCACACCGACATGATCTTCGCCGTCATCGGCGAGGAGCTCGGACTGATCGGAGTGAGCGCTGTGATCGCCGCGTTCGCGGTGTTCGCGTATGCCGGCCTCCGCGTGGCGCTCCGCTCCCGCGACCCCTTCGGCAAGATGCTCGCGGTCGGCCTCGTCACGCTCGTCTGCGCGCAGGCCGCTGTGAACCTGGCGGCCGTGCTCGGGCTCGCTCCGTTGACCGGGATTCCGCTTCCGTTCGTCTCCTACGGAGGCTCGAACCTCGTCATCACGCTCACGGCGGTGGGCATCCTCCTTAACATCGCTCTCGATCGTGGAGGAGAACAGGAAGCTCGCGTGCGTGATCGCGGCCGGCGGAACAGCAGGCCACGTCCAGCCGTCGCTGGCGGTCGCCGAAGCCCTGCGCAGCCGAGGCGTGCAGGTGAGCTTCGCCGGGCCGCCGGGTCGCGCCGAGGCGTGGCTGGCGCCTGACGCCGGCTTCGAGCTCGACTCTTTCAAGATCTCGGGCTTTCCGCGCCGGCCGGGGCCCAGCCTTCTGCGCGCCCTCGGTGAAGCAGTCGCCGCCCCGCTCGCCTGCGGAAAGATCCTCGAGCAGAGGCGCCCCGACGTCGTGCTCGGCGGAGGAAGCTACGCCGGCGGGCCGATGGCGCTCGCAGCCTGGCGCCGGCACATTCCCGCCGCTGTGATGGAGGCCGATGCCCATCTCGGCCTGGCGAACCGGCTGGCGCTGCCCTTCGTCCGCCGGGTCTTCCTGTCCTTTCCCATTCCCGGCCGGGAAGGCGGCAAGTACCGCGTCGTCGGCCGGCCCGTGCGGCGGATCCCGGCTCCCAGCAGCGAGGAGGCCCGCCGGCTGTTCGAGCTTCCGGAGAGCGGCCCCGTCCTGCTCGTCTTTGGGGGCTCCCAGGGCTCTCTCGCCCTGAACGAGCTGGCAGTGGACGCCTTCGGCGAGGCCGGCCCGGCGGTCCTCCACCTGTGCGGCAGCCGCTACTTCGACCGCCTCCGGGATCGTGTGGGACGCGCCGACTATCGCCTGCTCCCCTGGACAGACGACTTTTCCGCTGCTCTGGCCGCCGCGGATCTCGTGCTCGCCCGGGCGGGCGGCTCGGTGTGGGAGGTGGCCGCGGCAGGCAAGCCGGCCGTTCTCGTTCCTTCACCGAACGTGACCGCCGACCACCAGACCCAGAACGCCCGCTACTTCGCCGAGCGCGGCGGCGCCATCCTTGTCCCGGAGACCGAGTTGGGAACCGTCCCCAAGCTCCTGCGTTCCCTGCTTGGAGACGAGCGAAGGCGCAGGGAGCTGGCGGAGGCCATGCACGCCCTCGCCCGGCCCGACGCGGCCGACGAGCTAGCCGAGGAGCTGATCGCGCTTGCCCGAGCTTGACGGCAGGAGCATCTACTTCATCGGAATAGGAGGGGCAGGGCTGAGCGGCTACGCGCTGCTTGCCCACGCCTGGGGCGCCGAGACGGCCGGCTGGGACCGCCGGGAGACTCCATACCTCGCGCCGGTTCGAGACGCCGGCATCCCGGTCACGATCTCGGAGGAGCCAAAGCCGCCGAAGGGCTCGGAGGTCGTTGTCTCGAGCGCCTACTCCTTCCCCGGCCGTAGCCGCGCCGATTTCCTCGCCGAGCTCGTGTCGCTCAGGCCCTCACTTGTCGTCGCGGGCGCCCACGGCAAGACGACGACGGCCGGGATGATCGCGTTCTGTCTCGACCGACTCGGGCACGACCCCGCCTTCGTGATCGGAGGCGAGATCCCGCAGCTGGGCGGCAACGCCGGCACGGGGTCCGGCCGCCTGGTCGTCGAGGGAGACGAATCGGACCGGACAATCGCCTCGCTCAAGCCGGAGATCGCCGTCGTGACCAACCTCGACCTCGACCACCACACGACGTTCTCCTCACGCGCCGAGCTCGAGGGGCTATTCGAAGACTGGCTCACGAGGGTCCCGAAGGTAGTCCGGGGCGACGAGCTCGAGCCGGCCGCCATCGAGCTCGTCCTTCCCGGTCTCCACAACCGCCGCAACGCGGCCTGTGCCCTCGCTGCCCTCGAGCTGGTGGGAATCCCGCAACAGGAGGCTGCGCCGTTGCTCAGCGACTTCCACGGCGCCCGCCGGCGCTTCGAGCGGCGCGGCGAGGCCTCAGGAGTGATCGTCTACGACGAGTACGCGCACCATCCCACCGAGGTCGCGGCCGCCCTCGCCGCGGCGCGAGAAGCCGGGAGCTCAGGACGCCTGCTCGTCGCCTTTCAGCCGCACCTCTTCTCGCGGACGCGCCACTTCTCGTGGGAGTTTGCCGACGCTCTCGCCGGAGCGGACGTCGCCTGCGTCACGGACGTCTATGCGGCCAGGGAGGATCCCGTTGACGGCGTGACGGGCAAGCTCGTGGTCGATTCCCTCAGCGAGGCACGACCGGGAATGCCGATCGGGTGGACGCCGGGCCTGGAGGACGCCGCCCGCTTCCTCGCAGCGCGGGCCGAAGCCGGCGACCTCGTCCTGACCGTCGGGGCCGGCGACGTCGACGAGGTTGCCGGACGCGTTCTGGAGCTGCTCGGATGAGGGTCGAGGAAGGTGTCTCCCTCAGTCGCTTCACCACTCTTGGGACCGGGGGCCCCGCTCGCGCGTTCGCGCGGCCCGCGACCCTGGACGAGCTCGACGAGGCTCTCGCGTGGGCGGTCGGCGAGGGCCTCGAGGTCTCGGTCGTCGGGCTGGGATCGAACCTGCTCGTGGCCGACGAGGGGGTAGAGGCGCTCGTCCTGAAACTTGAGGGAGAGCTCAGCGCAGTCGAGGTCGAAGGGACGATGCTTGCCGCGGGTGGAGGTGCCTCGCTCGCAGTCTGCCTCCACCGGGCCCGAGCCGCCGAGCTGGGAGGTCTCGAGTTCGCGTGTGCGATTCCGGGAACCGTGGGCGGCGCCGTCTGGATGAACGCGGGGGCCTACGGCGGCGACATCGCCGGCGTGCTGGGCCGCGCTCTCGTTGCCGACGGCGACGGACGGCGCTGGTTGAGCCCGGCAGAGCTCGGGCTCGCGTACCGGCGCTCAGGCCTCCGCGGCGGACAGGTGGTCGCCCAAGCTGAGATCGTGCTCGAGCCGCGTCCGGGAACCGAGATCAAGGCCGTCGTCTCCGACATGCAGGCGCGGCGGAAGGCAGCCCAGCCAACCAACAAGCGCACGTTCGGAAGCGTGTTCAAGAATCCGGACCGCGAGCTCTCGGCGGGGAGGATGCTCGAGGCCTGCGGCCTCAAGGGGTTCAAGATCGGGGGGGCGCAAATCTCGCCGCGGCACGCCAACTTCATCGAGAACGCAGGCGGCGCGACCTCTGCCGACGCCCTTGCGCTCATGGCGGAGGCGCGCCGGCGCGCGCGCGAGCAGTTCGGGGTCGAGCTCGAGCACGAGGTGCAGCTGCTGGGCCCGCTCGAGCTTCGGTAGGAGGACCGTCGGGGGCGGCGAAAGTGGCGGGGTGGCGGCCAGGTCCCGCAAATCCGCGCGCGCCGCGCGTCCCCGAGGCGGCGCCGTCGTCGTGCCCCTCGGACGCAGGCGAGCGCGCGCGGGAACGGACGTCTCTCGCTTTCTACCCGGCGGCCGCTCCATCGCAATTGCGCTCGGCCTTCTGGCACTCGGGGTCGGCGCATACGCGTTCGCCCGCGAGACCTCCGTGCTGGCCGTGCGGACGATCGACGTTCGTGGTGCCACGCCTGCGACTGCGGCCCGGGTTCGCTCCGCACTCGGGCCCTGGGTAGGAAAGAGCCTGGTCTCACTCAGCGGTGCCGACGTCGAGCGACGCCTCGAGTCCCTGCCGTTCATAGCGCGCGCCCATGCCGACCGAGATTTCCCGCACACCCTGCGGATCGTCGTTCGCCCTGAACGCGCGGTCGCGGTCATCCGGCGCGGCCCCGAGTCCTGGCTCGTCTCGGTCCGCGGCCGCGTGATGTCCCATCTCCGACCCGGCGCCCATCCGGAGCTTCCCCGTGTCTGGGTAGCCACGAACGAGACCGTTACGCTCGGAGAGTTAATCTCCGGCGACCCGGCCCGCGCGGTCGCGGCTCTGCATCCGCTCGTGGGAAGGACCTTCCTGCGGCAGATCGCGACCGTCCACGTAGAGCCCGGTGAGCTCACGCTCGTTCTCAACTCCGGCCTGCGCCTGCGCCTCGGCGATGCCTCCGACCTCCGCCTGAAGCTGGCCGTCGGACGGCGGGTCGCCGCAGACGTCGACGGCTCCGCAACCTACGCAGATCTCACGATGCCGCAACGGCCGGTGGTAGGCTAAAGGCTCAAGTCTGAGCTTCAGCCTTAGTGTTGGTGAAGAGCCCAAGCTCGCTTTCTAGTTGACATCCAGGGTCGGGTGGCGTACCCTGCGCGATGGAGGAGGCTCGGAAACAGCAAGCATCCAGTACAGCTTCAGGTCGAGCCTAGTTGAGAGTGGCCAATCAAACCGGTAACTACCTGGCAGTGATCAAGGTCGTCGGCGTCGGCGGCGGCGGCACGAACGCCGTCACGCGGATGGTCGAGGCGGGAATCCGCGGTTGCGACTTCATCGCGATCAACACCGATGCTCAGGTGCTGATGGAGAACGATGCGGACATCAAGCTGGCGATCGGCCGCGAGCGGACGCACGGCCTCGGAGCGGGCGCCGATCCAAGTGTCGGCCGCGAGGCGGCGGAGGAGAGCCGCGACGAGATCAAGGAAACGCTCAAGGGCGCGGACATGGTCTTCGTGACCGCAGGCGAGGGTGGCGGAACCGGCACGGGCGGCTCGCCGATCGTGGGCGAGCTGGCGCAAGAGCTGAAGGCTCTGACCGTCGGCGTCGTGACGAAGCCGTTTTCCTTCGAGGGCCGGCGGAGGGCCGACCAGGCAGAGGCCGGCATCAAGGAGCTCCAGGAGAGCGTCGACACGCTGATCGTCATCGAGAACGACCGGCTGCTTCAGGTGGTCGATCAAGAGACCTCGGTCGTCGACGCGTTCAAGATCGCCGACCTCGTCCTCCAGCAGGGCGTCCAGGGAATCACCGACCTGATCACCGTTCCCGGCCTGGTCAATCTCGACTTCGCAGATGTCCGGACGATCATGGCCGAGGCGGGATCGGCGCTGATGGGCATCGGCAAGGCCTCCGGAGAGAATCGCGCCGTGACCGCGGCGCATGCGGCGGTTTCCTCGCCGTTGCTCGAGACCTCCATCGACGGGGCCACCGGCATCCTGCTGAACGTGACCGGCGGGCCCGACCTCGGCCTCTTCGAGGTGAACGAGGCTGCGGAGGTCGTGACCTCGGCAGCCGATCCCAACGCCAACGTCATCTTCGGCGCCGTGATCGACGAGAAGACGAGAGACGAAGTTCGCGTCACGGTGATCGCAACGGGGTTCGGATCTCGGATCCACGCGGCCGCGCAGGCGGCGCAAAGACCGCACGGAGACCGAGCGGGAGCAGCCCGCCGAGGGGTTCGACGTTCCCGGAGACGTCCTCGAGGTCCCGCGCTTCCTGCGCTCGTAGCGAACCAGGCCTTATCTCGGGCTCCTGAGGCTCCGCTGGCCAAGGAGGGAAGCGAGTAGCGCGCGGCGCGTACTTATCGGTACGGGCAAGCGCTGCGAGCGCCCCATCCTGCCGCCAGCGGAGGCAGGCCGCGTGGGGCCCCGGCTCGGCCGGGCTGGAGCGCGGCCGCTCAGGAGGCCGAGGCATTAGCATCGGCGGTCAGATGCAGGTGCTGCAGAAGACCCCGCTGTACGACCGACATGTCGCGCTCGGCGCGAGGATGGTGCCGTTCGCCGGCTGGGAGATGCCCGTTCAGTACGAGGGCGTGATTCCCGAGCACAAGGCGGTGCGCCTCGACTGGGGCGTCTTCGACGTCTCCCACATGGGCGAGATCGAGGTCGAGGGGCCGGGCTCGCATGAGCTCCTCCAGCAACTGCTGTCGAACGACCTTGACCGGATCCAGCCCGGGCAGGCTCAGTACACCCTGCTCACCAACGAACGAGGCGGCATCGTCGACGACCTGATCGTCTACCGGCTCGGCGACGAGCGCTATCTCCTGATCGTCAACGCCGCCAACAAGGACGGCGACTTTCGCTGGCTGAAGGACCGGGAGCTTCCGGGCTCTGACGTGAGCGACGTCTCCGACGACTACGGGCTCCTCGCCGCACAGGGGCCGCACGCGATTGAACGGCTCGGGCTCGCCGATGCTCCGGCTTTTACGTTCGCCGAAGGAGAGATCGACGGAGTCGACTGTCTCGCCGCCCGCACCGGCTACACGGGGGAGCCGGGCGTCGAGCTGCTCGTCCCGGCGGAGAAGGCGGCGGAGCTCTGGGACCGCGTGCTCGAGCGGGGAGCTACTCCTTGCGGTCTCGGAGCGCGCGACACTCTACGACTGGAGGTCTGCTATCCGCTGCACGGGAACGACATCGGGCCGGACACCGATGCGATCTCCGCCGGCCTCGGCTGGGTGTGCGCACTCGACAAGGAGTTCACCGGCGCCGAGGTGCTGCGCCGCGTGAAGGAGGAGGGCCCGGAGAAGAAGCTCGCCGCCTTCGTCATGCTCGAGCGGGGCATCCCGCGGCAGGGAATGACCATCGTCGAGGGCGGAGAGGTGACGTCGGGGTCGCACTCGCCCATGCTCGACCGCGGCATCGGTCTCGGCTACGTCAGCGCATCCCTTGCGGAGCCCGGCACGGAGGTGACGATCGACGTGCGCGGCAGGGAGCGAAAGGCCGAGATCGTCAAGAAGCCGATCTACAAACGAGAGGAGAGCTAGTGGCGGCGGAAGAGACCTACCCCGACGACCTCCGGTACCACCGCGAGCACGACTGGGCCCGGATCGAGGACGGCGAGGCCACGCTCGGGATCACGTGGTACGCACAGGACGCCCTCGGAGAGCTCGTCCACTTCGAGCCTCCGGAGGAGGGGACCGCCCTCGAGGTGAACCAGTCCTACGGCGAGGTCGAGTCGGTGAAGGCGGTCTCGGACCTGATCTCGCCCCTCTCCGGCGAGGTGCTCGAGGTGAACCAGAAGGTCGTCGCCGAGCCCGAGACGGTGAACGAGGATCCGTACGGCGAAGGCTGGCTCGTCCGCATCCGCCTCGCCGAGCCTTCCCAGGTCGACGAGTTGCTCGACGCAGCTGCATACAATACAGAGAGCTCCTCGCCACGCAGTGAGCTCGCGCGCCCCTCGCCGCAGCCGGCTTTTGCCGGGCAGAGCCCGGCTCGGCCGGTGCCTGACGCCGCTGGCGGCAGGATGCGACGCCCTCGGCGCGAGTCCGTACCTGCACGTACTGTCCTCACACCTCGGGCTTGCCTCCTTTGCCAGCGGCGCCCGAGGAGCGCGCGCAGTGTCATGAGCTACCTGTCTCTCACGGACCGCGACCGCGAGGAGATGCTCGGGTCCATCGGCGTCTCCTCCGTCGAGGAGCTTTTTGTAGACATTCCGGCCGGCGTGCGCTTCGACCGAGAGCTCGATGTCCCGCCGGCGCTGTCGGAGCCCGAGCTCGTCGCGCACCTGAGCGAGCTTGCCGCCAAAAACGTCCACACGGGAGCCGAGCTGTCATTCCTCGGCGCGGGGATCTACGACCACTATGTCCCGGCGGTTGTCGCACGCCCTACCAGCCGGAGATGAGCCAGGGCGTGCTGCAGGCCATCTTCGAATACCAGACCGCGATCTGCGAGCTGACGGGAATGGACGTCTCGAACGCTTCCGGCTACGACGGCACGACCGTCGCCGCCGACGCCTGTTACGTCGCCAAGCACGCGACGGGACGCTCGAAGGTGGTCGTCGCCGAAACGGTCAACCCGCAGGTCCGCCAGGTCGTGAAGACCTATGCGCCCGGCTTCGGGCTGGAGGTCGTCGAGGTACCGCATACGGACGGCGCCACAGATCCGGCAGCCTTCGGCGAGGCGGCGCAGAATGCCGCCTGCGCGATCTTTCAGCAGCCGAATTTCTTCGGCTGCCTCGAGCCGGCGCCCGACCTCGCGGCCGCGGCCGCCGAGACGGGCTCGCTTCCCGTCGCCCATGTCGATCCGATCTCACTCGGGCTCCTGGAGGCTCCTGGCGCCTACGGGTGCGCCATCGCGGTCGGCGAAGGCCAGGGAGCCGGAAATTACGTCTCCTACGGCGGGCCGCACTACGGCTTCATCGCCGCGAAGTCGGAGCTGATCCGGCGGATGCCCGGACGGATCGTCGGCGAGACCGTAGATACCGCGGGTGAGCGCGGCTATGTGCTGACCCTGCAGACCCGCGAGCAGCACATCCGTCGCGAGAAGGCGACCTCGAACATCACGACGAACCAGACGCTGCTCGCGCTGGCAGGGCTCGTCTACCTCGCGTGGCTGGGCCCACAGGGACTGCGCGAGGTGGGGGAGACCTGCCTCGCTCTGGCCGACTACGCGAAGGAGCGACTCGAGTCCGCGGGGCTCCCTCAGCTGTTCTCCGTACAGGCAACGTTCAAGGAGTTTGCCGTCGACGCCGGACGGCCCGCGCGCGACGTGGTCCGAGGGGCCCGCGCGCACGGCGTCCATCCCGGCTACGCGCTGGGTCGCGACTACTCGGGCATGGAGAACGCCCTCCTCGTCTGCGTCACCGAGAAGAAAACGCGCGCCGACATCGACCGGCTCGTGGAGGTGTTGAGCGGATGAAGCTCCTCTACGAGAAGTCGCAGCCGGAAAGACGAGCGTCTTCGATTCCGCGTCCGGATCTCCCGGTTCCCGAGCTGCCGGCCGAGCTGGGGCGCGCCGAGCCGCCGCGCTTGCCCGAGATCTCGGAGCCCGAGCTCGTGCGCCACTTCACCGCGCTCGCCGACCGCACGTTCGGCATCGACACCGGCTTCTATCCGCTCGGCTCCTGCACGATGAAGCACAACCCGCGGGTCAACGAGCGCGTGGTGTTGCTGGAGGGGTTCCGCGACCTCCATCCGCTTCAGGAGGACGAAGGGGCGCAGGGCGCGCTCGAGCTGATGTGGCAGCTGCAGCGGATCCTGGCGGAGGTCGTCGGCCTGCCCGCGATAACCCTCCAGCCCGCCGCGGGGTCCCAGGGGGAGCTCACCGGGCTGATGCTGATGCGCGCCTATTTCGCCGACCGGGGCGAGGAGCGCGACACGATCGTCACGGCCGACACCGCTCATGGCACGAACCCGGCGAGCGTGACGATGGCCGGCTACAAGCTGGCGAAGGTGGAAACCGACGCGCGCGGGAACGTCGACGTCGCCCACCTGCGCGAGCTGGTCGACGAGCGCACGGCCGGTCTCATGCTGACGAATCCCTCGACGCTCGGCCTCTTCGACGAGAACATCGAGGAGGTGGCGAAGGTCTTCCACGACGTGGGCGCGCTCCTCTACTACGACGGCGCGAACCTGAACGCCGTGTGCGGGATCTCCCGCCCCGGAGACATGGGCTTCGACATCGTGCACTTCAACCTGCACAAGACCTTCTCCCAGCCGCACGGCGGCGGCGGTCCCGGAGGGGGCCCGCTGGCGGTGCGCGACGTCCTGGAGCCGTTCCTTCCCGTCCCGGCCCTCGTGAAGGAAGGGGATGCCTTCCGGCTCGACTACGACCGCCCGAAGTCCATCGGCAAGGTGCGCGGCTTCTACGGGCCGTTCGGCGTCTTTGTCCGCTCGTATGCGTACATGCGCTCGTACGGCCCGGCCCTGCGCGAGATGTCGGAAGTCGCCGTCCTGAACGCGAACTACCTGCTGGCCCGGTTGAAGGACACATTCGAGCTGCCGTTCGATCGAGCATGCATGCACGAGTTCGTCCTCTCCGCGCGGCGGCTGAAGAAAGAGCACGCCGTCAGCGCGCTGGACGTGGCCAAGCGTCTAATGGACTACGGGTTCCACCCGCCGACGATCTACTTCCCGTTGATCGTCCCGGAAGCCCTGATGATCGAGCCGACCGAGACCGAGGCGAAGGAAACGCTCGACGAGTTTGCCGACGCGATGATCGAAATCGCGCGCGAGGCGGCCGAGAAACCGGAGCTGCTTCACGAGGCTCCGCACCATCGCCCGGTGGGGCGGCTCGACGAGGTCAGGGCGGCCAAGCGGCCCGTCGTCAAGTACGGGTTCGAGCAGCATCCCCATCTGCGCGGCGAGCCCGTAGCGGCAGCTGTCACCGAGGCCCCGAAGGGGGTGTAGTGGCTCCGATCCGCTGGACGAAGCCGGCGCTGGCCGCGCGCCTCCAGTATTTCGAGGAGAAGCTGAGCGGCAGCGAGCTGATCGACGCGGTCGTGAGCTTCGCCGACGGGCTCGAGCCGGAGGACCGCGAGCTTCTACAGGATGCTCTGCTCGAGCGGGCAGGCGAGCAGCGGAGGATCGCGCCGCTGATCGCGAAACGACATCCCAGGAAATGATCGACCTTCGCTCCGATACCGCGACCATCCCGACCGCCGAGATGCGCGCGGCAATGGCCGTTGCGGAGGTGGGGGACGAGCAGTCGCGCGAGGATCCGACCGTCAACGAGCTTCAGCGCCGAGCGGCGGAGCTGCTGGGCCAGGAAGCGGCGCTCTTCCTGCCGACGGCGACGATGGCAAACCAGATCGCGCTTCGCATCCTCACGCGGCCCGGATGCGTCCTGATCGCCGAGGAGCGCACGCATTGCATGATCTTCGAGGCGGGTGGGCCCGCCGTGCACTCCGGTCTCATCATGATTGGGCTCCCGGGAGTGGCGGGCAGGCTGACACCCGACCAGCTCCGAGCGGTGACGCAGCAAAGTGAGGACGTCGAGCCGGCGAGTGTGGTCGTGCTCGAGAACACGCACCGCAGCGCCGGCGGCCGGGTGTGGCCTCTGGACGCGTTCGGTGAGGTGGTCGCCGCGGCCCGCGAACTCGGATTGGCCGTCCACCTGGACGGCGCCCGCCTGCTGAACGCCTCGGTCGCCGCCGGCATCCCTGCTGCGGAGTACGGCCGGCTTGCCGACACGGTCACCCTCTGCTTCTCGAAGGGCCTCGGCTGCCCGCTCGGCGCCGTGCTCGCGTCGTCGGCCGAGCGGATCGAGCAGGCCTGGCGAGAGAAGTTCCTGTTCGGCGGCGCGATGCGGCAGGCGGGGATTGTGGCCGCCGCCGCGCTCTACGCGCTCGACCATCACGTCGACCGGCTCGCCGACGACCACCGGCGCGCCCGGCGGCTCGCCGAGAGAGTCGCCGAGGCCGGCGTCCCGGTCGACCTGGACGCGGTCGAGACCAACTTCGTCGGCATCGACCTCGAGCCGCTCGGGCTGACGTCCGAACAGGCTAAGAAACGGCTTGCCGAGCAGGGAGTGCGCGCCGGCGATCTCCGGCCGGGCGTTCTGCGGCTCGCGACCTACCTCGGCATAACGGACGAGGACGTCGAGCGGGCGATCGAGGCGATCGCCACTGCGTTCACTCGTACTGCAGCGCTTCCAGCACGTTGAGCCGGGCGGCGCGGCGCGCCGGGAAGATCGCAGCGATCAGGCCGACGACGAGAGCGGCGATCGCGAACACGACCAGCGAGCCCACCGGCCAGGCCAGCACGATGAAGTCGACGCGGGCGATCAGCAGCACGGCCAGCACGATTCCGAGCGCGATGCCGATCGCGGCGCCGATCAGGGCCGTGATCACGCTCTCGTAGCGGATCATCCGCCGCACCTGCCGCCGCGTCATTCCCACGGCGCGAAGCATCCCGAGCTCGCGCGTGCGCTCGAACACCGTCAGGACGAGCGTGTTCACGATCCCGAACAGGCTCACGATCACCGACAGGGCAAGCAGCACGTAGAGGACGTTCAGGACCTGATTGAGCCCGCTCGCCTGGTTGTCCTTGAAGGTCTGCCGGTCCTGCACCTTGGCGTTCGGGAATGCGCCCAGCGCGCGATCGAGCTTCCCGGCATTCGCGGCCGTCTCGCCGCCGCGCATGGTGACGAAGATAAAGAGATCCTCGGGCTGGGAGAAGAACCTGTCGAACGCGGACGTCCCAATGGTGAGGGGCGCGAAGGGCGAACCGCCGGTGGGTGGATCGAAGATGCCCTGGATGCGAAACGAGGCCGTGCCGCTTCCCGAAGTACTTCGCCTCGCCGGCGCGGACGCCGACAATTGCCCGGACGCCGGAAACCCCGTGCAGCGGCTTCTCCACGCTGATCGGGATCGGTGAATAGTTGTTCTGGGCGCTGACCGCGTAGTCGGTCGCCCAGAGCTTGTCCACCGCGTTGAAGAAAGAACTGCGGATTCCCTGGGCGAGCATGGCTACGAGCGTGACGAGCGCGAGGCCGATCATCAGCGCGGCCGCGGTCGAGCCCGTGCGCTGCGGGTTCCGCTGGGCGTTCTCCCGCGCGAGTACCCCCGGCGCGCCTCCGAGCTTGGCTCCGGGTGCGCCGATCGCGCCGGCGAGCGGCGTGACGAGATGCGAGGCGAACAGCGCGACGCCGAAGAAGACGAGCAGCGCACCGAGGCCCATGAAGAGCAGGATCTGTCCCGTCGAGAGCCCAGGCGCGAACAGTCCGAAGACGAGCGCCGCGAATCCGAGCAAGGCCAGCGATGCAGAGCCGATGCCGCGATAGCGCGCGAACCGCCCTGGAGGGAGGCTCGCGCCTTCGCGCACGGCGGCTATCGGCGGCACCCGCGTGGCGCGTAGCGCCGGTCGCAGGCTGGCGACGATGGTCACGAGGATTCCGACCAGGAGCGCGACCACGATCGTGCGCGGCTTGAGCAGCAGTCCGCTGTTCGGCAGCGTGAACCCGATCGCCTCGAATAGGGCGAAAAGCCCCTTCGCAAGGGCGAGGCCGAGGAAGAGCCCCGTCACCGAGGCGAGCACGCCGATGACCGTCGACTCGACGAGCACGCTGCGCAGGACCTGGCGCCGTGACGCACCAAGGGTCCGCAGCGTGGCGAACTCCCGTGTCCGCTGGGCGATCGTGATCGAAAGCGAGTTGGCGATCACGAACGCGCCGACGAAGAGCGCGACCCCGCCGAACGCGAGTAGGAACTTCTGGAGGAAGCCGAGGAAGCTCGTGGTGTCCGCGGAGTCCTTCTCCGCCTGAGTCGTCCCGCTCCTGACCTGCGTTCCCGGAGGGAGAATCGAGCGGATCTGGGCCAGAAGGGCGGCCTTGGAGATCCCGGGCTTCGATGCGGCGCGAATCTGGTCGAGCTTGCCCGCTTTGTGGAAGAGCGCCTGCGCCGTCGGGAGATCGAAGCCCGCAAGCGTGGCGCCTCCGATCGAGGCGACCGCGCCGAACTTGACTAGCCCCGAGATGCGAAGCGGGATCGCCGAGCCCTGAGCCTGTACCCGCAGCAGGTCGCCGATCTCGAGGTGCTTCTTGCCCGCCGTCGAGCTGTCGACCACGAACTCGCCGGCGTGAGGCCAGCTTCCCTTTGCCAACGTAAGCGAGTTGAAGCGCGGCTGCGTGGGATCGACCGAGAAACCGAGGTTCGGCGCACCGCCGAACCGGATGACTTTGCCGTTCGAACCGACGAGCTGCGCCTCGCCGGCGACGCCGCCGATGGCGGCCGCGACATCGGGTAGCCCCCGCACCTTCGGTAGCAGCGACTCGTCGAAGCCGGGGACCTGAACGCCGTGCTCGCTCGAGACGTCGAACGCGGATTTGCCGCTGACGACGGCATCCGTGCCCCGGTAGACACCGGTGAAGATGTTGTCGAAGGCGTTCGAGATCGAATCGGTGAGCACGTAAGTGCCGCTGACAGTCGCAACGCCGAGCACGATCGCGAACGCCGTGAGAACCGAGCGGAGCTTTCGCCCGAGCAGGCCTCTCAGAGCGACGAGGATCAACCGACGCCGAGGTCGGACATGGCCGAAAGCACCGCCTCGGGCTCGACCTGGCTGAGCTCCTTCACGATGCGCCCGTCGGCCAGGAAGAGGATCCGGTCTGCGATCGAGGCCGCGCGGGCATCGTGCGTCACCATCACCGTCGTCTGGCCGTAGGAGTCGACGGAGTCCCGCATCAGCTCGAGGATCTCGCCGCTCGTCGCAGAGTCGAGGTTCCCGGTCGGCTCGTCGGCGAACATCACGGCCGGACGCGAGACGAGCGCGCGGGCGATCGCCACACGCTGCTGCTCGCCGCCGGAGAGCTCAGCCGGCCGGTGCTTGCGCCGCGCGCCGAGCCCGACCTTGTCGATGAGCTCGCCTAGCCACTTGTCGTCGGGCTTCGTGCCCGCGATCGAAAGCGGCAGGCCGATGTTCTCCTCGGCGGTCAGCATCGGAAGCAGGTTGAAGAACTGGAAGACAAAACCGACCTTTTCCCGCCTGAGCTTGGTCAGCTCGGTGTCGCCGAGGTCGGTGATGTTCGTGTCCCCGATCGTGACGACGCCCGATGTCGGCCGGTCGAGCCCGGCGAGGATGTGCATCAGCGTCGACTTGCCGGAGCCCGACGGCCCCATGACGGCCGTCAGCTTGCCTTTGCCGACCTCGAGCGAGACGCCCCGGAGAGCGTCGACGGCGGTCTCGCCGGCCCCAAACCGGCGGCTGACGTCGCGGCCGGTCACGACGGTCGTTCCGTTGGGTGTGATCTTGTCGGCGGTAGTCAACTTAGTGGTGGCTAACTTAGCAGAGCCGGCTCATAGCGCTTCGGTCGTTCGATGTCAAGTCTTGCGCAGAACGTCCTCCATCTGCAAAATCCCGTCATGCAGGTCGATCGCGTGGCTGTCGCCGCCGAGCTTCCACTCCATCCCCAGGAGGAAGTCGAGTGCCGCCGCTGCGCCGTTCACTGCGACAAGATCGTCTATCCAGGTGCGTGCGTCGAGCGGGCTTGCCCCTTCCTCTACGCCTACGAGGATCACGGGCAGACCTTCGTCGGCTGCATGCAGAGGGTCTTCGACGTCGACATCGACCTCGACCTGCTCCGCGAGGCCGAAGCCGAGACGGGTGGGTTCGGAGGTATCAGGGCCGTGCGCGGGCCGCTTCCGATCTGTCCCGCCGATGTCGACCCCTGCTACGAGGCGCGCGCAGATGAGCTCGGCTGCGTCAACCCGGAGTTCCACGAGCTCCCGCAGGAGCACTCGAGCTTCCGCGTCTTCGCCCAGGTCGGCGGCGGGGCCTAACCGCGCGACGCGCCCGCGGTCCTATCTCGTAGAGATGTCTCGCGAAACGTTTTCGGTCGCAGGCCTGCTCGCCGCGCTCGTCGTGCTGGCGGCCGGATCCGCGCGCGCCGGCTCGGACTCAGGCGCGTACTCGACGGTGATCCAGCCCAACGGCAAGATCGTCGCCGCCGGTTGGGGCGAGCGGGGCACACAGCGCGTCTTCGGGTTGGCCCGGTACGAGAAGAACGGGGCGCTCGACACCGGCTTCGGCCTGCGCGGGAAGGTGACGACGCCGATCGGGGTGAAGGCCCGCGCCGGCGGCCTCGCGCTCCAGGCCGACGGCAAGATCGTCGCCGCCGGCTATGCGGGATCGGGATTCGCCCTCGCCCGCTACACGTCGAAGGGGACGCTCGACGCGGGCTTCGGGAAGGGCGGCGCCGTGCGAACCGCCTTTGGCTCGAGCCCCTCGGAGGCCGAGGCCGTTGCGATCCAGGCGAACGGCAGGATCGTGGCCGCAGGCGCGATTCTGAAGAAGAGCACGCGGACGGGAGCGGGGTTCGCTCTCGTCCGCTACCGCGCGAACGGGTCACTGGACACCAGCTTCGGCGCGGACGGGAAGGTGACCACGACCATCGACTCAGGGGGCGCAGCGTCCGCGCTGGTGATCCAGCCGGACGGCAAGATCGTCGTGGCCGGCTCGAGCTCCGGGAAGTTCGCTCTTGCCCGCTACAACCCGGAAGGCTCCCTCGACACGAGCTTCGGCACGGGTGGCACGGTTCTGACGTCGATCGGGACGGGTAGTGCCGCCGCCAACGCGCTCGCGCTCCAGCCGGACGGCAAGATCGTGGCCGTCGGCTCGGCGCGGTCGAGCGTGGGGGTACCCCCGACGTCGGAGGACAGCTTCGCACTCGCCCGCTACAAGCCGGACGGCTCGCTCGACATGGTCTCGTCCACGATCTTCATCCCCTTCGAGTGCGACCTCTGCAGCGCCGGGGCCAATGCGGTGGCGCTCCAGCCGGACGGGAAGCTCGTCCTCGCGGGGCAGGTGTACGACGGAAGCAGCTCCCGCGGCGAGTTTGCTCTGGCCCGCTACGAGCCCGACGGCTCGGCCGACACGAGCTTCGGCTCCGGCGGCGTCGTCAGGACCTCGTTCGGCTTCCCCGAGCCCGCCAACGGAACGAGCGGAGACGTCGCCGCGGCGCTTGGGCTGCAGTCCGACGGGAAGATTCTCGCCGCCGGGTACAGCCAGTTCGGCCCGCACACCGAGCAGTACCTCTTCGCACTCGCCCGCTACCGCGCGAACGGCTCCCTGGACACGAGCTTCGGCAAGGGCGGAAAGGTGAACACCTCGGTCGCGTTCTGCGTCGTCCCGAACGTGAAGGGCCAGAAGCTGGTGCATGCGACGGGCAACATCCGGCGCGCACACTGCGGCCTGGGCAAGGTGAAAACTGCCTTCTCGAGCAAGGTGAAGAGGAAGCACGTCATCTCGCAGAAGCCGAGCCCGAAGAAGCTGCTGGCGGAGGGCGCCAAGGTGAGCCTCGTCGTCAGTCGAGGCCGCCGCTAGCCGCTCAGGCCCAGCGCGCGTAGAGCTCCTTCAGCTTCTTCATCTCGGCCTTGTCGGGCCCGTGGCCGTCCTTCCCGGGCACCTCGAGGATGGCGGGAAGGCCCTGCAGAGACGGATGCGAGAGGAAGACTCCGAGCTTCTCTCCCATCAACCCCTCGCCGATGTTGTCGTGCCGGTCCCGGTTCGATCCGAGCGGCATCTTCGAGTCGTTGACGTGCAGCGCGCGCAGGCGATCAAGGCCGATCCTCTCGTCCACCTCTCCGAGGACGCTGTCGAGGGCCTTCCGGTTGGTGACGTCGTAGCCGGAGGCGTACAGGTGGCAGGAGTCGAGGCAGAGACCTAGATGAGGATGCCGGTCCAGGCGGTCGAAGATCGCCGCCAGCTCATCGATGGAGCGGCCGATCGTCCCGCCCGCGCCGGCGGTGTTTTCCATCAGCAGCCACGTCTTCTCGTTGCAGCGCTCCAGCGCCTCGGCGAGGGCGGGCACGACCCGCTCGAGCCCTTCCTCGAAGCCGGCGCCCTGGTGCGAGCCAACGTGGAAGACGACTCCGTCGGCCTCGATCGCGCACGCGACGTCGACAGTGTTCTGGAGGGCCGCGACCGACTTGGAGTAGAAGTCCTTCTTCGGGCTCGCCAGGTTCACGAGGTAGAGCGCGTGGCAGACGACGCCCTTAATGCCGGCCTCAGCGCGCCTCTCCTTGAAGCGCTCGAAGTTGGCGGGATCGTGGTTCGTGGGCCGCCACGTCCTCGGGCTCTGCGTGAAGAGCTGCAAGGACTCCCCGCCCAGCGCCTCGATCCTGTCGATGGCGGTGTGGATCCCTCCTGAGGAGGAGACATGGGCGCCGAACTGCACGGAACTACGATAGTCGCGTGGTTCGCGTCCGCATGGCGCCCAGCCCGACCGGCTTCCAGCACATCGGGGGTGTCCGTACGTTCCTGTTCGACTGGCTGTTCGCGCGCGGGCAGGGCGGCGAATGCCGGCTTCGGATCGAGAACACCGACACGAGTCGCGAGGTAGCCGAGTCGGTCGAGCACGTCCAGCGCTCGCTGACCTGGCTCGGGATCGACTGGGACGGAGAGATCACGTTCCAGCTCGACCGAATGGCCCGGTGCCAGGAAGAGGCGCAGCGGCTCGTAGACGAGGGCAAGGCCTACGAGGACGAGGGCGCGATCCGCTTCCGCATGCCGGACGAAGGCGTGACCGGGTGGGACGACGCGGTCAAGGGGAGGATCGAGTTCCAGAACGAGCAGCTGGCCGACCTGGTCATGGTCCGCTCTGACGGCCGCCCGACCTACAACTTCGCCTCGCCGGTCGAGGACTGGCTCGACGAGATCACCCACGTGATCCGAGGAGAGGACCACGTCTCGAACACGCCGACGCAGATCAACATCCTCCAAGCCCTGGGAGCCGAGGTTCCGGTGTACGCGCACGCGCCGAGCCTGCTCGGCCCGGACGGGCGCAAGCTCTCGAAACGTCACGGCGCGCAGTCGATCGACGAGTTCCGCGAGGCCGGCTATCTCCCGCAAGCGCTCATGAACTTCCTCGCGCTGCTCGGCTGGAGCTACGACGACAAGACCACGATCATGTCCAGGGACGAGTTGATCGAGCGCTTCAGCCTCCAGCGCGTCCAGTCGAGCCCCGCGACCTTCGACTACCAGAAGCTCGAGTGGATGAACGGCGTCTATCTGCGCGCGCTCTCTCCTGACGAATACGCGGACGCCCTCGTCGCCTACCTGCGCGAGCAAGGCTATGAATGGGGCGATGAGCTCGTCCGGCGGACCGTGCCCCTGGTGCAGGAGAAGATCACCACGCTCGGCGCCTATCCCGAGTTCGCCGGGTTCTTCTTCGAGGAGGTCGAGCCCGATGCGGACGCGCTCGACTCCAAGGTGCTGATCGAGGCCGAGGCCGCTCTCGAGAAGGTCGAGCCCTTCACGGCCGACCGGATCGAAGCCGCCCTGCGCTCGCTGGCCGAGCGGCTCGAGCTCTCTCCGCGCAAGGCCTTCCAGCCGATCCGGACCGGATCGAAGCCGCCCTGCGCTCGCTGGCCGAGCGGCTCGAGCTCTCTCCGCGCAAGGCCTTCCAGCCGATCCGCGTGGCGGTCACCGGATCCAAGGTCTCGCCCGGCCTATTTGAGAGCCTCGAGCTGCTCGGCAAGGACGCCGCGCTGGCGCGGATTCGCGCCGCGCTGGCATAGTTCCGGATCTGACGGGTATGGGGGAGTGTGATGACTTCCGAGCGGCCCACTGTGCTTGTGGTGGAAGACGACGACTCGATGCGGCTGCTCTGCCGCGTCAACCTCGAGCTCGAGGGCTACCGCGTGCTCGAGGCCGACAGGGTGGCGAAGGCGCGCGCGCTGATCGACTCCGAGCAGATCGACCTGATCCTCCTCGACGTGCATGTCGGCGGCGACTACGGCTACGAGCTGATCGAGCCGGCCCGCGAGCAGAAGGGCATCCCGATCGCCCTGCTGACCGGCACGGCCCAGGTCGGCCCTGAGGAGGAGAAACGCGTGGACGCCGTCCTCCCCAAGCCGTTCAAGATCGAGGACCTGATGACGACGGTACGGGGGCTCGCCCGATCGCAAGCGGCGCACTGACCGTCCGTAGCCCCGCCGAGTACGAGTCCCGCCTGCAGCGGTACGTCTACGAGCGGTCCGAGGAGGCCCGCGCCGTCCGCGTGGGGGAGAAGGAGGTGTCCGAGCAGGCCGAGATCGTCGCTCGCTACACCGATCTCTTCTCCCGCGAGCAGCTCGAGGCGCTGTGTGAGGCGGAGGAGGCGGCTGTAGCGGACGAGCGAGAACGGCTGTACCGGCTGCGCAAGACCTGCGAGGGCGGCATCCTCTCCGCCGAGCTGGCCGAGCGCCAGGATGCACTGGAGAATGAGCTCCTCGCCGCCCGCGTTCTCTTCCAGGACGAGGAGATACCCCTGCGGGCCGCACAGGCACAACTGGCCGTCCTGCCGCGATACGACGACCGCGAAGAGCTCGGCGAGGCCCAGGCCGACGTCTCCGCCGGCTTCAACGCGGGCCGGCTCGAGCTCTTGCAGGCAGGCGAGCAGCTCGAAGCCGAGGTAAGCCGCGAGCCCGACCCGGTGGCCCGGAACGAGGAAGAGAAGGGCGTCTCCCTCCGGGAGCTTGCCCGTGTCCTCTCTGACGCGAGCGCACGGGTGGAGGCGCACTACGTGAAGCTGCGCGAGCTCTGGTTCGAGCGCCTGCTCGGGCCGGACCGCCCGGGCCGGCCGTCCTCGCATCACATGGCCTACGTGCGGCGGCTCTCCCCGCTGGAGGACACGTATGCGAAGGAGCGGGCGGTCGAGGTCTGCCTGGACACCCTCCAGCGGATGGGCCTCGATCTCGCGGCCGACCCCAACATCAAGCTCGACCTCGAGGACCGGCCCCAAAAGATGCCTCGCGCCTGCGTGATCGCCTCGGATCCGCCGACCGTCGTCCACCTCATCACACGCGCGATGGGCGGGTTGCACGACTATCAGGCTTTCCTTCACGAAGCGGGCCATGCGCTCCACTACGCCGGCTGCGACCCATCGCTCTCGTACACGTTCCGCAAGCTGTCGCGCGACCACGCGCTGACGGAGATCTACTCCTACATCTGCGAAGCGGTCACGCGCGAGCCGGCCTGGCACGAGCAGTATTTCGACCTCTCGCCGGAGGACGCGGCCGAGAACGCCGAGGCGACGACGTTTCTCGAGGCCTATCTCTTCCGCCGCTATGCGGCCAAGCTCGGGTTCGAGCTCACGTTCTGGGAGCGGTTCGAGACGGACGGCGGCTCTGCAAATGGATACGCCAAGACACTCACCGAGGCGACCGGCGTCTCCTACCGCGAGGACGGCTACCTCGCCGACATGGATCCCGGCTTCTACTCCGCCGACTATCTCCGCGCCTGGATCCGCTCCGCGCAGCTTCGCTCGCACCTGATCGCCGGGGTGGGTGAGGGCTGGTGGCACTCCCCGGAGACCGGGGAGCAGCTACGGGCGCTGTTTCGGGAGGGAACGCGCCCCTCGAGCGAGGAGATCGCCGACCGAATCGGCTTCGACCCCCTCGACACGGGGCCTCTGCTCGATGAGCTCGGTATCTAGTCCCGCAGCCCGCGGGATACATC
>WNGA01004899.1_pt1 | contig 22212 bp, 21 predicted proteins | sample 5400061 | NCBI WGS metagenome assembly WNGA01 (sample SAMN13153366, study PRJNA577476) | soil metagenome | isolation source: 100 cm soil or saprolite under grassland replicate 2 | place: USA:California | collected 2016-06-15
GCCATCGGGCGTGGCGAATTCTTTTCCCTGCTCGGCCCGTCCGGCTGCGGCAAGACCACCTTGCTCCGCATCATCGCCGGACTCGACTTGCCGGACACCGGCGAGGTCCGTCTCGCGGGCCGCAACGTGACGAACACCCCCGCCCACCGCCGGCCCGTAAACACCGTCTTCCAGTCCTACGCGCTGTTCCCTCATCTCTCCGTGCGCGAGAACGTCGCCTTCGGCCTGCGGATGAAGAAGCTCCCCGCTCCTGATATTGACCGGCGCGTGGCCGAGGTCATGGAGAAAACCAGCATCGGCGAACTGGCCGCGCGCCGGCCAGCCCAGCTCTCGGGCGGCCAAAGGCAACGCGTCGCCCTGGCGCGCGCGCTGGTGAACGAACCCGAAGTGCTGCTGCTCGACGAACCCCTCGCCGCCCTCGACCTCAAGCTGCGCCGACAGCTTCAGATCGAGTTGCACGCCCTCCAGCGCCGGCTCGGCATCACGTTCATTCTCGTGACGCACGACCAGGAGGAAGCGCTCGCGTTGAGTGATCGCATCGCTGTCGTGCATGCCGGCCGCATCGAGCAGATCGGCCAGGGACGCGACCTCTACGAACGACCGCGCACGCGGTTCGTCGCACAATTCCTCGGCACCTGCAATTTGCTGCCGGGCACCGTTCGCGAAGTGCGAGACGGAGTGCTTGTGGCCATTACGGAGCTCGGCGAACTGACCGCCGCGCTCGACGAAGGCCACCGGAAGTTTTCCGCCGGCGACCCATGCACGCTGGCGGTGCGCCCGGAGAAAATCATCCTGCGCGAGGCGCGCGGCGAGCTCCGCCCCGGTGAACACGAAGCCAGCGTCCTGGAGGTGGTCTACAATGGCCCCGACACCGACCTTTCGCTCCAACTTCAGGCGGGCCTCAAGCTTCAGGTCTGCTGTTTGAATGCCAACGCTCGCGCAGCCAATCGCCAGCCCGGCCAGCGCCTTATTGTGACGTCGCTGGCGCCGGAGAGTCTGATCGTGCTAGAAGATTGATTCTGACTCGGCCAATTGGAGTGGCGCGGTTTGCCAAACCACGAATGAACACGAATAGACACGAATGAGAATCAGGATGGAGACTCATCTTCCAGTGGGATGGCCTCGTTCGCTCCAACGCCTTGGCGATTGGTGTCCATTCGTGTCCATTAGTGGTTCAACTTCTTCCCTAGGCTGATGCCGCGCCACTCGCGCTCCATTCAAATTCACCGCGGCGAGGCGCTCAGCGCCCGCCAGCGGGTCATGCGCATTCTTGGCGCTGCGGGCCCAGCCGGCCTGTGGCTGCTCATGTTCTTCCTCGTGCCGCTGCTTCTCATCGTGAGCGTCAGCTTCCTGTCCCGAGGCGAACATGGGACTGTGGAGACGCCGTGGACTTTCGAAGCCTACCGCCGGCTGGCGGGCTTCGGGTTGCTGGGATTCGACCCGCTCTACCCGATTATCCTCGCCCGGAGTCTTGCGCTTGGAGCGGGCACGGCGTTGTTCTGCGTGCTGAGCGCCCTGCCGCTGGCCTTCTACATCGCCGGCCTGCCGCCGAAGTGGAAAATCGCGGCGCTGACGCTCGTCATCATCCCGCTGTGGACGAACCTGCTCATCCGCACCTACGCCTGGCAGCTTCTGCTCGCGCCGGAAGGGGCGCTCTCCCGCGCCGCCGCCGCGCTCGGGTTCATCGAAGCCGGCGCGGGCCTCTATCCGGGCGTAGTCGCGGTCTATTTGTGCATGGTGTGCGATTACCTTCCGTTCATGGTCCTGCCGCTCTACGCGTCGGTCGAGAAACTCGACTGGACGATGGCCGAGGCCGCGATGGACCTTGGCGCCAACCGCTGGAACGTTTTCCGACACGCAGTCCTGCCGCAGATTAAGCCCGGCCTCGTCTCCGGGAGCCTCCTGGTGTTTCTGCCCGCGACAGGACAGTTCGTGATCCCGGACCTGCTCGGCGGGGCGAAGACTTCCATGATCGGCAACGCCATCCAGCAGCAATTCCTGGCCAGCGGCGACTGGCCGTTCGGCTCGGCCATCGCCGTCGTCAGCCTGGGAGTCGTGATGCTGGGTCTCTGGGCTTTCTCGATGCAAACTCGCGGAAAGGAGGAGGTGGAACTGCTATGAAGCGCAACACTGCTTTGCTCCGGGCGGCGGCCCTGGCGCTCTTCATTTTTCTCTACGCGCCGATCGTGGCGGTCGTGGTTTTCTCGTTCAACGCAGCCAGGTTTGGAACGGGATGGAAGGGCTTCACGCTCGAATGGTACGCGGCGCTTCCCGGCAACCACGTCGCCCTCGCCGCGGCCTGGAACACGTTCCTGTTGGCGCTGTGCAGCACCGCCATTGCCACGGTCCTCGGGACCCTGCTCGGCTACGCCCTGCGCCGCTACGAATTCCCCGGTCGCCGCCTTCTCGGCCGGCTGCTGCACGTACCCGTGTTCGTGCCGGACATCATCATGGCCGTTTCGCTGCTCATCTTCTTCGGGCTGGTGCGTAATAGGTCCGGGTTGTTCGAGCTGGGGCTGGGCACGATGATCGTCGCGCACGTCACCTTCCAGATTCCGTTCGTCGCGATCGTCGTGCGGTCCCGGCTGGCCGGACTCGACCCGTGGCTGGAGGAAGCCGCGCACGATCTCGGGGCCAACGCCTGGCAAACTTTTCGAAAAGTGACATTGCCCCTCATGCTGCCGGGCGTGCTCGCGGGCGCGATGCTGGCATTCACACTCAGCCTGGATGATTTCGTCGTCAGCTTTTTCACCAGTGGTCCTGGTTCGCAAACGCTGCCCATCCTGATCTACGGATCGGCCCTTTGCCATGCGCTTCGAGCGCGGGCAGCCGGAGGATTTTTTCGGCCCGACGGACGCAGGACCGCACCTGCTTGCCGAGCGCGAGCGCTGGTTGGACGAGGAACCGGCCCACTACGCCGCAATGTTGCCCGGCGGCGAGCCGTTGCTGGAAGAAACCCTTGATCTCCTCCGCGCCTGGCCGGCGACGGCGACAATCGCCAGCCTCAGAACTCCTGAAGCGACGATTTCAAGTGAGCCGTCGGAACCGCCCCTCACCGGCCCTTCGGGCACCCTCTCCCCCTCCGAGGGGGAGAGGGCCGGAGTGAGGGGGATCTCGACAATTCGTCGTGCGGCCAAAGACCAAGGCGATGCGTCGAGAGGTCCGAGCCTGGTGGACGGAAATGCATTTGCGCGCTGCATCGAACTTGGCTGCAGGTTGGAGCCGGATTTTCTCCTGCTCAAGCCTGATGCCGCGGGCGCCTTTCGATTGCTCGCCGGCTGTGTCTGTTTCCCGTCCTCGTGGAGCCTGGAGGAGAAGATGGGCCGGCCGCTCGAAGAAGTTCACGGCGTCGTGCCGGGGCTGAACACGCAATTGTCGCGCCCCATCTCCGGATTCCTCGCGAAGATGGCGCCAGGCGTTTCGTGGTTGCGGGCCAACTGGGGGCTCAGCCGTTCGGCCGAATTGAATCAGCATCCGGCGCGCAAACTTCCGCGGCTCGACGCCAGCGTGCGCGCCGATGAAGTTTGGCTGCGCGTCGAATGGCAGTCGCTCGTCGCGCTGCCCGCGAACCACGGAGTCCTGTTCGGCATCCGTATCGAAGTATTTCCGCTTGCGCAGGTGAAACAAGATCGGACGGCTGCGGAAGGCTTGCGCCGGGCGCTTCACACGATGCCCGGAGAAATGGCGGCGTACAAGGGAATCGCGTCGGCGCGAGAGCGGCTTGTGGGTTTGTTGGTGCAGACTAACTTCTGAAGGGGTTCACGACCGTCACAGAACCATAGCGCTGACCGTGGCTCATATCCTCGGAGAAAACCGTTTTCGCAGATAGCCGCTCGGCAGCGGCGAGAACGGCACCGTCCCAGTACGAAATCTGGTAGCGCTGGCTGAGGGCGGCACCGCGCTGAATCAAGGCCAAGTCCACGGGCACCAGTGGGAATGCAGCAAGCGAGCGGATGAACTTGAGCGCATCCTCCGGCGGGATGGGTTGCTTCAGCTTGCGGGTCGTGGTGACGTAAAACTCCTGCAGGATCTGGGTCGACACGCCGAAGTCTTCCTCCTCAATCAGTTCCAACGCCCGCTTCTTCTTATTCGCTTCGGCGGGAGCTTTGGAGACGGCATAAACGAGAACATTCGCATCGAGGAAACATTCAGCGGTCATAAAGATCGTCGCGCGTCCATTCGCGAGGTCCGACTTCGCCCTTCGCACCGGCGCTCAGCCGCTTGATCCGGCGGCGAGCGACTTCCCGGCTGCCAGAAATGGTGGTGAGCTGCCGCAGGTAGTCGCGGAGCAACCCGGCGACCGAGGTCTTTTTCTCGCTGGCGAGCTTTTCCGCTTTCGCCAGCGTGCTTTCATTGACCGTGACGTTGATGCTTTTCACCCCCTAATTCTAGCAGACTTCTAGCGGGGGTGAAAGGCCGACTTCAGCCTCTCCACGGTCAGCGACTCGAGTTCGGCGGGCACGAAACAGAAAAAGCGCCGCGCCCACCCCGCGTCGCGTAGCGACGCTTGAAACGGCTCTCGTGCTCTCTCATGCGTCGCTACGCGACGCGACAGAATTTTCCGCCATTCCGTGGGCTGAAGCCCACGGCTACCATCACCCTGTCGCTCCGCGACAGGAGGAACGGATCAGCTCTAACAACTGAAAATGATTCGGCTGCGTTCTGTTTGCCACGTGCCGGTTCGTCAGGTGCGGCTGCACGGCAAAGCTAACACTGGGTCACAATTGTAAGAATTGCCCCTTCACTGTCATCGGCGCGACGCTTACTTTAGATTCACCAGAGACTCAAAAGTGTACTACTTGTAAAACTCCTTACGTACTACGGTATCGTGCTGATCGTACTGAACAAGAATACGAGCGGGAGCCTGGGGAGATTCGTATTGCCGAAGCGGTCTCGGAGGCAGGTAGTATACATTAGTTCCAGCTGCGAGTCTTGGTGGGCCAAGTATCACTAAGACTTCGTATCGCTTCATCCCAAGTTGAACTCTATCGAACAGTTCCTTAGCGCCGTCGCCATTAGGCGGCGGCGTATTGCAACCAGCAGTCAGCAAGAGAGCTAATAGCGCTGCGAGCTGCATAATATTGTGATACTGGCTGCATTCTCTTTTCATAACGATCCGCTTTTAGCGATGACACTTGTCTCTCGCGTGTTGTTAGGGACGACATCACTCACTTTAGCCTCTCCGGATTCAGCGGCTTAAGGTCCGCGGGCAGGAAACGGCCATCCTTGCGGATCAATTCGCCGTCGAACCAGACCTCGCCGCCGCCCCACTCGGGCCGCTGGATGAGCACCATGTCCCAATGCACGGCCGAACGGTTGCCGTTGTCCACGTCTTCGTAGGCCTGGCCCGGGGTGAAATGGAGCGAGCCGGCGATCTTTTCGTCGAAGAGAATGTCGCACATCGGGCTTTGGATATACGGATTGAAGCCCAGGCTGAATTCGCCGACGTAGCGGGCGCCGGCGTCGGTATCGAGAATCTCGTTCAGGCGTTTGGTGTTGTTCGAGGTGGCGTTGACAATTTTCCCGGCGCGGAATTCGAGCCGGACGTTTTCGAAGCGTGTCCCGGCATAGAGCGTCGGTGTGTTGAACTGGATGACGCCGTTCACGGATTTCTTCACCGGACAGGAGAAGACCTCGCCATCGGGGATGTTGCGGTCGCCCTTGCACATCTGGGCGCCGATGCCCTTGATCGAAAAGGTGAGGTCCGTGCCGGGGGCCTTGAGGTGAACACGGTCGGCCTTCTTCATGCGGCGTTCGAGCGGGACCATCGCGCGGGCCATGCGCGGGTAATTCATCGTGCAAACGTCGAAATAAAAATCCTCGAACGCCTCGGTGCTCATGCCGGCGGCTTGCGCCATGCTCGGCGAGGGCCAGCGGAGGACGACCCACCGGGTCTTGTTCACGCGATAGTTGAGGACGGGGCGAAGGAGCCGGGAGTAAAGCTGCATCTTGTCGCTCGGCACGTCGGCGGTTTCGCTGGCGTTGGCGCTGCCGCGAAGGGCGACGTAAGCGTTCACCTTTTTCATGCGGAACAACTCGACGCCGCGGGTGAGCGCGGCGTGGCCGGGGTTGGTGTCGCGGAGCAGTTCGCGGCTGACGCGGCCATGGCGGACCTCGACCAGGGGAGTGGCCCCGGCGTGGCGAGCGGCGCGGACGAGTTCGACGGTCATCTCATCCGGAATGTCGATGGCATCGATGAGCACGCGGTCCCCTTTCCTGAGACGAGTGGAGTAGCCGATGAGCACTTTGGCGAGCTTCGTATACCGCGGATCGGTCATAGGTTTGGGGGCAGGACGCTAGCGAAGCCGGTCGTTTTGTCGAGCGGGATCTGGATTGAGTTCGGTTACCATTGATCCACTTTTGAAATCGCGGCACGATTCCCGGGCGCGCGAGCGCTCGTAGCGCAGATTTTCAATCTGCTGTATCGCCGACTTGTAGTCCGCAGGACGCGCGAAGTCGCGGCGCGCTCCGAAAAGCCGAACGGTCCGCCGATTGCAAATCGGCGATACAGCAGAGTGCAACTCTGCGCTACTTTGGTTGCGGCCCGGCCGCACTGGGAATTGTCCGGGCCAAAAACTTCGGACCTACTATGAAGACATCCAACGAAAAAGCGGCCGTCCCCCCTCTAACCCGCCGGCGATTCGCGATTCATTCTTCGCTCGCGATAGCTGCGGCGTTGGGCCGGCCGGATTGGCTCGTCGCCCAGCCGGCGTCCGCGCCCAAACCCAAACGCCGCGCCGCCATCATCGGCCACACCGGGCATGGCGACTACGGACACTCACTGGACGTGGCCCTCAGTGGACTTGAGGGCGTCGAAGTCGTCGCCGTCGCCGATCCCGATGACGCAGGCCGGGCCAAAGCGGCGCAACGCATCCCGGCGCCGCGCCAATATGCCGACTACCGCCAGATGCTGGAGAAGGAACGTCCGCAATTGGTCTGCCTGGCGCCGCGATGGACCGACCAACGATCCGCGATGGCGCTGGCGGCATTGCGAGCGGGGGCGCACCTCTTCACCGAAAAGCCCTTCACGGCCACGCTGGCCGAGGCGGATGAAATCCTGGCCACGGCCGGCCGTGCCGGGCTGAAGATTGCCGTCGCACACCAGATGCGGCTGGCGCCGAGCATCGTCCGGCTCAAGCAATCTCTGGACGAGGGCTGGATTGGCGAGTTGGTGCAACTTCGCGCCTGGGGGAAGCAGGACACCCGGGCCGGCGGCGAGGACATGCTGGTGCTCGGCTCGCACCTGTTCGACCTGCTCCGCTACCTGGCGGGCGACGCGCTCTGGTTTTCGGCGCGCGTGCTCCAAGACGGCCGCGACATCACGCGGGCGGACGCACGCATCGTGAAGGAGCAAATTGGCCCGGTGGCCGGCAACGAGATTCACGCCCAGTTCGCCTTCGCCAAAGGTGTGAACGCGACGTTCACCAGCAGCGCCCGCTTGCGCGCCACGCTCGGCCCCTGGGGCATCGAATTGCTCGGCAGCAAGGGCGCCGCGCGCATCCTGGCGGAAGTCTTTCCCACGGTTTATGTGCTGAAGGCTGGCGGCTGGGACGCGTCGGGCAGGAAGGACGAGTGGACGCGATGGGACGGCGACCCTGGCGCAAAACTCTCGGCGGAGGAGCGCGGCTTCGGACCCGCGAACCGCCGCGTGGTCGAGAACTGGCTGGCCGCCATCGAACAGAACCGGGAACCGGCTTGCAGCGGCCGCGCCGCCATGAAATCCATCGAGATGATCATGGCCGTCTACCACGCCGCGCTGTCCGGGGCGCGCGTGACGCTGCCGCTCAAGGAGCGGAGGCATCCTTTGGCGGCTGGCTGAGTAGCCGGCTCAGCCGGCTGGCGATTACCGGAACGTCGGTGAAGCGCAAACTGAGGTCTTGCCCGATTGGCATTTGGGTATTACCTTCGCCAGATGCATACGCTGACCATTAAGCTGGAGTCGGAGCAGGACGCCTGGTTGCGCGGGCAGTCCAAAGCGTTGAAGCGGTCCAAGGGCGCTATCATCCGTGAACTCATCAGCCAGCAGCAAGCAGGGAAGAACGGAAGCCTGGGACAAGCTCTGGCCGATCTGCGCGGCTGTCTGAAGGGCTCGAAGGACCTGAGCACGCGTCCACTGAAGGGTTATGGCCGCCGTTGAGTTGCTCTGCGACACGGGGCCGTTGGCGGCGTTTTTCAACCGGGGCGACCAGTTTCACTCGTGGGCTGCGGAGCAGTTCGAGCGGCTCTCCCAGCCGATGCTGACTTGCGAGGCAGTGATTTCCGAGACGGTATTCCTGTTGCTGGACGACGGCTTGTCGCCAGACCCCGTGTTTGAAGCCATTGAGCGCGGAGCATTTCAAGTGCGCTTCTCGGCCACGGAACACTGGCCAGACCTCCGCCGGCTGATCCGCAAGTATGAAGAGCTTCCCATGAGCCTGGCCGACGCCTGCCTCGTGCGAATGGCCGAGATGGCCGGCAATTGCCAGGTGTTCACCACGGATCGGCATTTTCGCATTTACCGTCGGCACGGGCGTCAGATCATTCCTCTGTTGGCGCCGTTCTGACGCCGCGAACTCACTTGAGCGCGGCGGGCGGAGTGGGGATGAAGCATCGGCGCGCCGGTTCACACGCCTTTGGGCACGGCCCAGTGGTCCGGCCGAGACGTGCGCCGGACCATCGGCGCGGCCTTGGGGTCGTCGAGGAACGTTTCGGTCTTCGGGTCGAAGTGCATAAGTAAGATTGCCGGAATGTGCCCGGCTGCATCGAGCTTTGCTCAAGTTTACGCCGTTTCGGCAAGGGCCGCGCGAATTGTCAATCCGACGCGAGGGTCGAGCATGGCGGCGGTGGCAAGCTGCACGGCGTGGCCGCCGGCTTCGAGGTGCGCGCGGACGTGCGCGGCCGTGCTAATCCCGCCGACGCCGACAAGCTTCAGCTTTAAGCGGCGATGGCGGATGACGCGGGCGAAGAGGGCGATCTGTTCGAGGGCCGGTTCGCGAATTGCATGGCCCGCGATCCCGCGGCGCTGGCCCTCGAAGAGCGGACGCTGTTGGGCGTCGGCGACGTGGGCCGAAATGCAGTTCACCATCACGAGCGCGTTGACGTGGGCGGAAACTGCCGCCGCCAGCGCCGCGGCTTCCGCCTCCTCGGGGACATGGCCAATTTTGATGAGCAACGGCGTCGCGCCGACAGCCGCTCTGAGCCGGGCCGCAACGCAGCCCGCGGTCTCGGGCTGTTGGTAAAGCTGCGCGTCAGCGCTCGCGACGTTTGGGCAGGAGAAGTTCGCTTCCACCGCGTCGGCGCCGCTTTCGACCGCCCACCGGGCGCAGCGGGCGAAGTCCTCGGCCAAATCGTCGGCCGACCAATACGGCTCGGGTGTCGCGACGACCGAAACGGAGAGGAGCTTGTGCTTCGCCAGCACACGGCGTGTTCTCTCGATGTCCGCCCTCCACACGTCCGGCGATTTGGACGGCATGCCGAACGAGACCGCCCAACTGCCCCTCATTTTCTGCCCGGCACGCAACGGAGGGCCGCTGCCTACCAGGCGTCCGCTCTCGACCGGCTGAAGATTTGGCCGTGCATAGCTGTCGCGGTGCCGGCTGCGGACGGTCTTGTAAGTCAGCACGTCGAACCCGAGCGCGGCGTAATAAAGTATCCACTCTCCGTTCAACAGCGGGCCGGCCGCGATGCCGAGCGGCGAACGGACCGGCAGGCCACAGAAGTCCCAGGAACCGGTCACTTGCGGCTCGTCGTGAGGCACGGCCGCGGGCGCATGGGTGTAGTTCCAGTCGTAAGTCTGGCGCGGATCGTAGCGGGGGAGCACGGTCAGGCGCATGAGGAAGCGAGCTAAGCGACTGAACGCTTGGGATTACTTTGACTTTCGCGCGGAAACTTTTTCGATCCGGTGCCCATGAAGTTCAGTGAGAGTTCCTTCACGTACATGTCAGGCTGGCGGGTGCCGTTGCCGGCGACACCCACCAAGACGCTTGAGCCAAACACCCAGGCGAATTCCGGGTGCGGCACCTCGTGACGGGAACCGTCCGACAGGAACAACCGAAACGGCCGAAACGGCTTGGCTTCAAGATAGGCTTTGAGTTGGCGTGCGGTAATCACAACTGCGCCACGGTTCAGCCTTATCACGGGCCGGCGCCACGTGCAATGGCGGCGACGCACCTCAGGGAGCAATTGCCATCTTCCGGAACCCCCGCGACTTGAGCGGAGATCGAATGATGGCCGCGTCGCTCGCCCTTGCAGTTTGTGAATGGCTTTGGTAACCAACATCCGTGCTATCGAGAACGTCCTTGGTCTTGGCCGCTACCCTTTCTTCGCAATTCCTCTTTGCCGGCCAGATTTTCTTTGATGTCCGGTTCGACAGTCCGTTGAACCAAACAAATGAACCGCCTCCGGTCGACACCGGCCGGGAGACACCTGGCGCGATTACTTCCGGCTTTCCTTTCAACCCGCCGATTGTCGTTCGGTCGTCCGGCCATTTGACCAATCAGCCTCTTCTGTTCAAGGCCGTCGGTTACCAGCAGATCCGGTTGGATAACCAAGCGCCCGTGTTCGGTGGCTTTTCGGCGTCGCACGGCGACGTTTTCGCCGTCCGGATGGGTTTAAGTCCGGTCCACGGGGCCGCAGTGGATAATCCCGACATCCAGGTGGCCGTGGATAACATCCTCATCGGCACTTCGGTACCTCCGCCCCCGCCAACGATCGTTTGTTCTCTGCCCACCGTGTTGGAATGTATCCCCGGCGCAGCCGCCACTCTTCATGCCATCGTGTCCGATTCCGCCGCAAGCCCACTGACCGTCATCTGGAACATCGACGAGGTCCCGTACCAAACGAACCAACTGCCCGCCGGAACCACCCTGACCCCGGCGAACTTGAGCTTCGCTGCAGAGTTCGGGCTCGGCGAACACCAGATTGTCGTGTCCGCCTCAAACGGCCAAACTCCCCCGGCCGTGTGCTCGACCACGGTCACCGTGCGCGACACCACGCCGCCGAACATCCTGAATGTCAAGGCGAACCCGACCATACTTTGGCCGCCAGACCACCGCACGGTTCCTGTGCAGATCCAAGTCGATATGCTCGATTCATGTGGCGTTGGAAGCTGTCGAATTGTGGCCGTTCAAAGCAACGAAACAGGGAATCAAAACAAAGATTCGGAGCCAGACTGGGCGATTAGGGGCGACCTTGCGGTGGATCTTCGCGCCGAATCATCTCATGAGGTCGCAGCTGCGGGCATCACCAGAACCGGTGCTTATCTCAGCTCAACTCGCTTCGGGAATTGCGGGCAGATCTTCGAAGCCCGCATGGACCGCTCGCCTCTTCCGCCGAAAAAGCTCATGACTCCAGACTCCGCGCAGGTCCAGACTTCCTTGGCGCCGGCGTCGAAATAGAGCGCCATCTTCTCCTGGATTTCCCCCTCGGTATTGCTGGGTGAAATCACTTCGACGCAGATTTCCGGGGCGCGCGGAAAACAAACCTGGCGGCCGAGCTCATGCACCAGCGCCGGCGAGGCCCAGGCCACGTCGGCGGCTTTGACGCCGTCGGCAGTGGAGATCGGGCACTCGGTCAGGACTCGACCGGAGGCCATGGAGCGGTCCAGCAAGGAAGCGATTTGAGCCTGGAAGCTTCCGTGCGAAGGGGCGGGAGGGGGGCTCCTAATAACGTGACCGTGACGGTCGGTTTCCACGCGACCTTCGAACCTGGCCAGTTCCCGGTCGGCTAACAGTTCAGCCCAACGGCGCAAATTGAACGTCCTCCGCGCCTTGTGCGGCGGCAAATTAAGTGTCAGCGTCGCCATGCCTTCACTCTATCGCTTTGGCGAGCTGTGCGTCAATCGCCCGGGACTTTCCGGCCTTTCGGCCTGCTGCCGGAAGGGTGGCAGAATTCGTGTTGCTCCTCCTGATATTGGGCCAGCTTAAACTTTGCATTTCCGGACGACTCAACGTTTCAAGAGTTTGGCGGTCGTACGCTACACATTGCCCTTTTGCCTTCTGTTTTACGCATGACATGGTAGACAATCGATCATGCCATGAGCGAGCCGCTCCATCCCGAAGTGGCCATCTTGAACGCCGTGCTGGAGTTGCCCGCCGGCCAACGCGCTGCCTATCTTGACAAGGCCTGCGCGGGCGACGCCGCGCTGCGACGACAGGTGGAAGCCTTGCTTCAAGCGGACGGGCAAGCCGAGGGTTTCCTGGAGTCGCTGCCCCCAGTCCTGGCTTTCAGTCGAACCGAGTTGCTCAACGTCCCGCTCACCGAAAAGCCCGGCGACAAGATTGGCCGCTACAAGCTGCTCCAGCAAATCGGCGAGGGCGGCTGCGGCGTGGTCTACATGGCCGAGCAGGAAGAGCCGGTCCGCCGTCGCGTGGCGCTCAAGGTCATCAAGTTGGGCATGGACACCAAGCAAGTCATCGCCCGCTTCGAGGCCGAACGCCAGGCGCTGGCGCTGATGGACCATCCAAACATCGCAAAGATATTTGATGCAGGAATCACCGAGCGCCCCCTCACCCCGTCCCTCTCCCCCTCCGAGGGGGAGAGGGTGCCGCAGGCGGCTGAGGGGGAGGACACCCATCACTCGCCACTAGCCACTCACTATGGTCGCCCCTACTTCGTCATGGAACTGGTGCGTGGCATCAAGATCACCGACTTCTGCGACGAGAACAGTCTTTCCACGGAGGACCGGCTCAAGCTTTTCATCCAGGTCTGTCAAGCCATCCAGCACGCGCACCAGAAGGGCATCATTCACCGCGACATCAAGCCCTCGAACGTCCTCGTCACCCTCAACGATGGCGTGCCCGTGCCCAAGGTGATCGACTTCGGCATCGCCAAGGCCACGCAAGGACGGTTGACCAACCAGACGCTCTTCACCGCGTTTGAGCAATTCATCGGTACGCCGGCCTACATGAGTCCCGAGCAAGCGGTGATGACCAGCCTGGACATCGACACGCGCAGCGACATCTACAGCCTGGGCGTGCTGCTCTACGAATTGCTCACGGGCCGCACGCCGTTCGATCAAAAGGAACTGCTCGCAGCCGGTCTGGATGAAATGCGCCGCACCATCCGCGAGAAAGAACCGCCCCGCCCTTCGACCCGCCTGAGCACGATGGCCGCCGACGCGTTGACGACGACCGCGAAGCACCACCACACCGACGCGCCGAAACTGATTCATCTCCTGCGCGGCGACCTGGACTGGATCGTGATGAAGTCGCTGGACAAGGACCGCGCGCGCCGATACGAGACGGCCAACGGTCTGGCGTCGGACATCACCCGCCATCTGACCAACGAACCCATCATCGCTCGCCCGCCGAGCAATCTCTACCGGGTGCAAAAACTGGCTCGGCGCAACAAGCTGGCGTTTGCTGCCGCTGGGGCCGCGGCGGCAGCGCTTATCATCGGCTTGGCTGCTTCGACGTGGGAATACCTCAAAGAGCGAACTGCGCGTCAAAGGGCTGTTACTGAGTCAGCCAAAGCGACCGCCACCAGCGCTCTTCTGCAGCAGTTGCTGCGCTCAGCAGCTCCTGAAGATCCCAGAGGCTCGGATTATACCGTCCGCCAGTTGCTCGATGATTTCTGCGCGGGCCTGACGAACCAGCTTGCAGCCCAGCCTGAAGTTGAGGCAACCGCGCGCCTGACGATTGGCTGGACCTATTACAATTTGGGGGTGATCTCCGGGGCCGGGCCGAATCTGCGGCGGGCGCTTGACTTGCGGCGTAACGCGCTGGGGCCGGAACATCCGGACACCTTGGAGGCCCAGCTCACCTTGGCCGGATTTCTCCTTGGGACGAGAAAATGGGAAGAGGGCGGAAGGCTCGCCCGTGAAACCTGGCAGGGCCGGCAGCGAATTCTGGGCCCGGAGGACCCCGATACGCTCAAAGCACAGGAGCTTTATGCGCAGGCCTTGCAAGATGGAGGCCGAGCACCGGAGGCGGAGCCGATCGAGCGCCAGGTTCTCCAAATCCGTGAACGGGTCCTGGGGTCCAATGATGTCCGGACGATTGACGCGCTTGCAAACGTCGGCTACATCCGGGAAGTCCGTGGCGCCTATCCGGAAGCGGAGCAATATTTGCGGAAGGCCCTGGCAGGTCTTGAGCGGCTCGGGCTTGCAGACCAAGGCGACGGGCATTTTTACGTCAAGGAGCTCGCCCTCTTGCGCCTGCTCCAAGGAGATCCCGCCGAGGCCGAAAAGCGGCTGGCGGAAGTCCTCCCTCGGAGCAGCCGGAGACTCGGCCCCGATCATCGCGTGACGCTGCACATTCAGCGGTGTCTCGTCCGTGCGCTCGCCGACGAGGGACGGCTGGATGAGGCGGAGGCGCTGGGCAAGGAAACACTCAACGCGCTGCGCCGCACCAAGACCGACCAGGAAGGCCACGGCACCGCGCGCACCGAGCTGTACCTGGGCCGGGTGCTGGTGGAGGAGAGCAAGCTGGACGAGGCCGAACCTCTGCTGCAAGAAGCGCTGACATTCTTCCGCGATGAGGAATGGAGCAAACCCAGGCCCGAACTGGCCGCCCAGGCTGCGAATTGGCTCGGTGCCATTCAACTGGCGCGCAAAGCCTATCCCGAAGCCGAAGCCCTGCTGCTCCCGGGTTCTGGCAGTTTTTTTGCCCCCGCTGCCGACATGTCTCCCAATGAACGGCGCTTGGCCGTCGGCCACATTCTCAACCTTTACCAGGCCTTGGGCAAACCCGAGCAAGCTGCCGTCTGGCAGAAAAAACTCGATGCCCTCGCCAAGAGCCAGACCGGTGTAAAAGCAAAGTGAGAATTCTGCCTTCTGTCCTCTGACTTCTGCCTTCTGTTCTCTGCCCGCTTACCTCTGTCCTCTTCTTTCAAAAACTCTTTGCCCTTTCCCCGCCGGAACTTCGCATTACTTGATGGTGAGCAAATCGGTTCCCGCAGGAATCGAAAGCTCGACCACGGTCGGAACTTGCCGGAAACGCGGGTTCTGTGCTCAACAAACAAACAACAACATCAACCCAGTCAGGCGCAAGGCGCCTGAGTAGAAAGAAAAAAGAAATGAAAAAGTTACAAACAAATGATCGCGGCATCGGCGCCGGACAACCATTCAAACCCACAACACCAATCGGTATCTATCAAGAAAGGAGAGTTCCAATGAACCGACACACCCGCCGTATCATTCTCTCCGTGGCAACGGTCGTCCTGGCCGGGCTGGCCATGGCCGCGCCGCGGCCTGCGACCGCGCAGTACGCCTTTACCATCCTCGACGTTCCCGGTGCGGCCGGCACCGAGATACTCGGGTTCAGCACCCGAACAATGGTGGGCGATTTCGTCGATGCCGAAGGAAACAACCACGGCTGGCTACTCTCGGCACAGAGCGGGAATTTCCTGCAATACGACGTGCCTGGTGCCTGGTTCACGAGCTTGTCGGCGATCAACCACCGCGGCCAAAAGGGGGGCGTTTACCGCGACGATCCAGCGCACCCGGCGCGACGGCATGGCTTCATCATGGTCAACGACGTTCTCACGACCATTGACTATCCCGGCTCCACCCGCACCTCCATCGTCCAAATGAACGACCGGGGGCAGGCCGTGGGAATCGGCCGCATCCCCTCGGAAGGAGCCACCACGCCGTACGGATTTCTCTGGCAGGATGGCGTCTTCACTGACGTCAGCTTTCCCGGCGCGTTCGGAACCGGGCTGGACGGGATCAATGAGCAGGGAGACGTGTGCGGGTTCACCACCGATGAGGCGGGCGGTCTCACTCATGCCATGATGCGCGTTAATGGCGTCTTCAGCCATGTCGAGCCGCCTGGCGCCATCGACTCTATTGCGCTCTCCATCAACGACCGCGGCCAGTTGGCGGGATGGTACGACGACGCTCTGGGCAACACGCACGGATTTATCTACTACCAGGGCGTCTTCACCACGATTGACCCGCCCGGCTCCCTGGCATCGGAAGTGACTTCGATTGACAACGAGAGCGTCATTGTCGGGGATTACATCGGCGCGGACGGCGTCGACCATGGATTCATCGGGACGCCGCAGCACTGAGCCAGGCCACGGCTTGCGCACTGTGTTAGTCAAGGGCCCGAAACCGGTGGCTAAAGATAACATGGGGTGGTCAGGTGCGGGAAAACCCAATAGCCCTGACCACCTGGACCATACGAAAGAGAGCTATTATGAGGAACTTGGACCATTCCCGAATTCTGGTTATGAAAACGAAAAACCTGTTTGCTTGCCTCGGCGTAGCTTCGGTGCGAAGCCGGGCTTGTCGCGGCGTAGCTTCAGCGCGAAGCCGGATACTGCCCGCGCTGATCGCCGTGCTCAACTTGCTACCGGCGGGCCGGGTGACGGCGCAGACCTTCACGACCCTGCATAGTTTCACGGCGCTCGCTAATCCATTGGATGTATGAGCCTGTGAACTCAAGAAAGCAAATTTTGAACGCAAACAGCCGGATCATCGGCATCAACCACCTATGAAAGCGCTTATTATGCAAAACCGCCGTCTTACAACTAAACTCCGCTCAGCCCTTGGCTTTGAGTCTTTAGCCTTTGTTTATGCCTTTCTCCTTGCCGGCTCGCTGGGCGCTCAATCGGTCTATATCCCTTACACCTTCACGACCCTGGCTAGTGCGGTCTCAATCGGCAGTGCCGACGGCACGGGCAGCGCCGCGCGGTTCTGGAGCGCCTCTGGCGTGGCGACAGATTCTTCGGGCAATGTTTATGTGGCCGATACCCTCAACAACACGATTCGCAAGATCACCCCTGCGGGCGTGGTGACAACGCTGGCCGGGCTGGCGGGCAGCTACGGCAGCGCGGACGGGACCGGGAGCGCCGCGCGGTTTCGGGGTCCTTCTGGCGTGGCGGTGGATAGCGCAGGCAATGTTTATGTGGCGGACACAGGCAGCCACACGATCCGCCAAGTGACCCCTGCGGGCGTGGTGACAACGCTGGCCGGGCTGGCCGGAATCACAGGGAGTGCCGACGGCACGGGCAGGGCGGCGCGGTTCTATTACCCCTATGGCGTGGCGACAGACTCTTCGGGCAATGTTTATGTGGCCGACAGCGGGAACAACACGATTCGCAAGATCACCCCTGCTGGCGATGTGACAACGATGGCCGGGCTGGCCGGAAGCTTCGGGAGTGCCGACGGCACGGGCAGGGCGGCGCGGTTCGGTAACCCCTATGGCGTGGCGACAGACTCTTCGGGCAATGTTTATGTGGCCGATACCTACAACTACACGATTCGCAAGATCACCCCTGCGGGCGTGGTGACAACGCTGGCCGGGCTGGCCGCAATCACAGGGAGTGACGACGGCACGGGCAGCGCGGCGCGGTTCTATTTCCCCTGGGGCGTGGCGACAGACTCTTCGGGCAATGTTTATGTGGCAGATAGCTCCAACTCCACGATTCGCAAGATCACCCCTGCGGGCGTGGTGACAACGCTGGCCGGGGAGGCCGGAAACACAGGGTACAGTGCGGACGGCACGGGCAGCGCGGCGCGGTTCTCTTACCCCTCTGGCGTCGCGACAGACTCTTCGGGCAATGTTTATGTGGCCGATCGCTCCACGATTCGCAAGATCACCCCTGCGGCCGTGGTGACGACGCTGGCCGGGGAGGCCGGAAACGGCGGGAGTGCCGATGGCACGGGCAGCGCGGCGCAGTTCTCTGCCCCTTATGGCGTGGCGACAGACTCTTCGGGCAATGTTTATGTGGCCGATACCTTCAACTCCACGATTCGCAAGATCACCCCTGCGGGCGTGGTGACCACGCTGGCTGGGCTGGCCGGAAGCAACGGAAGTGCCGACGGCACGGGCAGCGCGGCGCGGTTCTATCGCCCCTGGGGCGTGGCGACAGACTCTTCGGGCAATGTTTTTGTGGCCGAGTTCGAGAACTCCACGATTCGCAAGATCACCCCTACGGGCGAGGTAACCACGCTTGCAGGGCTGGCCGGAAGCGGAGGAAGTGCCGACGGCACGGGCCGCGCGGCGCGGTTCTTGTTCCCCATTGGCGTGGCGACCGACTCTTCGGGCAATGTTTTTGTGGCCGATAGCGGCAACACCACGATTCGTAAGATCACCCCTGCGGGCGTGGTGACCACGCTGGCAGGGCAGGCCGGAAGCTTCGGCAGTGCCGATGGCACGGGCAGCGCGGCGCGGTTCCATAATCCCCAAGGCGTGGCGACAGACTCTTCGGGCAATGTTTATGTGGCCGATTCCTTCAACCACACGATTCGCAAGATCACCCCTGCGGGCGTGGTCACAACTCTGGCTGGGCTGGCCGGAAGCAACGGAAGTGCCGACGGCACGGGCACCGCGGCGCGGTTCTATCAGCCCTTTGGCTTGGCAACAGACTCTTCGGGCAATGTTTATGTAGCCGAAAGTCAGAACAACACGATTCGTCAGATCACCCCTGCGGGCGTGGTCACAACTCTGGCCGGGCTGGCCGGAAGCTACGGCAGCGCCGACGGCACGGGCAGCGCGGCGCGGTTCTATGACCCCTTAGGCGTGGCGACAGACTCTTCGGGCAATGTTTATGTGGCCGATGCCGGCAATAACACGATTCGCAAGGGATTTCTGCCGCCGCCACAACTGACGATCTTGCTTTCGGGCGTCCCGCCCAGCGGGATTGTTTTGACATGGCCGGCCAATGCCGCCGGGTTCACCTTGCAATCCGCCACCAACCTGGTTTCACCCGCGGTCTGGAGCACCAATTCTCCCGCGCCCGTCGTCATCGCCGGCCAGAACACCGTCACCAATCCCATCACCGGCGCCCAGCAGTTTTACCGGTTAATTCAGTAATCGCTAACATCATTTCGAGTTGTCGCTGGTCGTTCCCGCGTTACTCTGGAGCGCGTGAGCGACGTCACGCGCATTCTTGAGGCGGCTCAACAAGGCGATCCCACCGCCGCCGATCAATTGCTGCCGCTGGTCTATGAAGCGTTAAGACGCCTGGCGGCGCACAAGATGGCGAATGAAGTGTCCGGCCACACGCTCCAGCCCACCGCGCTCGTTCACGAAGCCTGGCTGCGGCTGGTCGGCAATGAGAATCAAAAGTGGGATGGCCGCGCGCACTTCTTCGCCGCCGCCGCCGAAGCGATGCGCCGAATTCTCATCGACCGCGCCCGCCGCAAACGCGCCGCCCGCCACGGCGGCAATCACCAGCGCGTGGACATTGGGGAAGTGGACCTCGCATCGCCTGGCAGCGACGACCAACTCCTCGCCCTCAGTGACGCGCTCGATATGCTCACCGTCCAACACAAAGCCGAGGCGGAGCTGGTGAAGCTGCGTTATTTCGTCGGCATGACGATTGAAGAGGCCGCGGAAGTGCTCGGCATTTCCCCGCGCACGGCCAAGTATTACTGGACCCACGCCCGGGCCTGGTTGTTCCGGCAAATCGAGCGGCCGGAACGCTAGCAGCCCATTCAAAAACTGTAGCGGCGCTCTGTGAGCGCCGCAGAAGCTGCGCATTCTGGCCCGATTTCGGCGGTCACAGACCGCCGCTACAGCGCAGCGAGGTTTTTGAACCGGCTGCTTGGAACTCGCTGGATTCTCGATCTTACCCGCCGGTCTCGAATCCGGGATAGAGCGTCATGCCGCCGTCCACGAAGATGCTCGTGCCGTGGATGTAGTCGGAGTTGTCACTGGCCAGCCAGACGCAGGCGCGGCCGATGTCGTCCGGTTCGCCGATGCGCTTGTAGGGAATGAGCTTCATCAACTCGCGATAGGCCTCGGGGGTGCCCCAGGCTTCCATGTTGATCGGCGTACGCACGGCGCCGGGGCAAACGGAGTTCACGCGGATGCGATGGGGCGCCACCTCCTGGGCGATGCTCTTCATCATCAGCATCACGCCCCCCTTGCTGGCCGCGTAATTGACGTGGCCGGCCCACGGGATGACTTCGTGGACGCTGCTCATGCAAATGATTTTGCCGGCGGCGCAACTGACTTCTTTGCAAATGCCGCGACGCTTGAATTCCCGGATGGCTTCGCGCGAGCAGAGGAACTGGCCGGTGAGATTCACATCGAGGACGAACTGCCAGTCCGCCAGGGTCATCTGGTCGATGGGCGCGTCCTTTTGCAGGCCGGCGTTGTTGACGAGAATGTCGATGGTGCCGAACTCCTGGATCATCTTCTTGAACATGGCCTGCACCTCCGCCTCGTTGGCGACGTTGGCGCGGTGGGCATAGACATTCGCGCCGCAGCGCATCGCTTCCTTCACCACCGCCTCGGCGGCGTCCGGGCGCGAAACATAGTTCACCACCACATCCGCGCCGGCATGGGCCAGCGCGAGCGCAACGGCCTGGCCGATGCCGGAGTTGGCGCCGGTCACGAGCGCCTTCTGGCCCTTGAGGACTTTGTTGATGGGACAAGCCGGCAGCACCGCCTCGGGCAGGTTCTCGTCCCGGAGATGCTGCTGCATCAGGTCTTCTTCCTTGGGCGACATTGGCATACGCCGGCTGGGAGGCAGTTTGATTTCGAGTGTTTCGTTCATGGTTTCAGATTCCAGTTTTCAAGCGCAAGTGCGTTGTGCGGCGGTTGGTCGCGCGGGGGAGCAAGTCCTTACAGGAACCAGGCTGGATCGCTGGCGGAATTCACGTCGCTCATTGTTCCATTCCTCCTGACCGCAGGTGCTGGACGAGGATCTCATTCACGTAGCCCGGAATGTTCTTCTGAAGTGAAATGGTCTTTGGTTTGGCCTTTACGGACCGGCAACGCTTGAGGAACTCGCCAGACAGCCTGGGCCTGCTCATCGCGTCGACTCCAGCAAAGCTAGTTGTTGGACCGCAGACTTTGAATACCGGCGGCGAATCCGGAGGCGCTCAGCAAGCGCGGGAGACAAGTAGAGGGATTCGACCGTGATTTCCGACCGGCCTAGCAGGGTGGCTTGTGTGGAACGGCCAGCATGCAGTTCGACCAGGTGGAGCCGCAATTGACTGGGAAGGCGCCGCCCATGGATTTTGTCGCCCGTCCGCCCGTCATAGCTGACGAGGTAGCTGATGTCTCGAGCAGTGAGCGTTTCCAAGACTTCGACGAACTCCGGGAACAGGACTGCTCTCAAGTAACGCGGGTCGCGCTCGCCGCAGACGCCCTGATACGGAGGATCCATGTAGATCAGGTCACCGGCCGTCGCCGTGGCCGCGACTTCCTTGTAGTCGGCGGTGAGGCACTTGCTCCGGCCACGCAACAGAGCGGACGCGGCGAGGATGTTCTCGCGCATCGTGTCGGGGTGCATGCCGTTGCGGCGATTGTCCGGGCTTTGATTGAACGCACCATCGGCGTTGTAGCGCACCGCCGCCTTGACGCATCGCGCCAACAGGTAGAGCAAATGATCAGGCCGGCCCTTGCGGTTGAACGTGTCGCGCACTTCGTCGTAAAATCGGCGACGATCCTCGTGTTGCTGGCGCCAGAGCGATTCGTACTTGCGGGATAGCTCTTGCGGCGCATCGATGAGCGCTTGCCAGAGCCGGACGAGCGGCTGGTTGGCATCGTTGATGACAAAGTGCGCGGCGAGATCGTTGGCTGCCGCCGCCAGGGTGATGGCTGCGGAGCCGGCGAACGGCTCAATGAGCGTTCCTACGTCTTCCGGAAAGTAGCGCAGGAAGGCGGAAGCAAGATTCCGCTTGCTGCCCTGGTAGGGGAATGGCTGCGGCACTTTCACGGACGACGAGTAACAAATGGAGCGCCGAACTGCCAGTCTGGAATTGCGAACACCTCCAACCGCGCGCAACTTTTCCCCTAATTTGGCGTTTGCATTTTCCGAAGATTTGGTAACCTGTGGCGTCAAACAGGCTGTTCGCCGTCTGCAAGAGTCCAAAATCCTGCGCCGCGACGGCGGCGCAAATCGAGAAGTGGAGCGGGCCTATGAGTGAACGAACTGAGCGGGAGAAACTGGCGGGGTTGCTCGCCCGGGTGCGGAGGAGACTTTTCTTCAGAACAGCCTGCCATTGGTTGATGAGGGCTTTGTTGGTGGCGCTGCCGGCTGCGGCGATCTTCGTGGCGTCGGATCAGCGCTGGAACCAGGGGCGCGCAAGCGTCTTTTTTTCCCTCGCCGCCGTGTGCGGTGGGGTCGTTTTCGCGCTGGTCCTTGGCCTGCGTGGGTTGGGCGAGCGCGTGCGCAGCGCGTTGACCTTTGACGAGCAGGCCCGCTTGAAGGATCGCGTGAGCAGCGCGTGGGAATTCCTCGAGTTGCGCAACCTCAGCGAGGCGCACCAGGTGCAAATCCGCGACGCCATTGGCCACGCGGAGCGGCTGGACTGCCGCAAGGTCCTGGGCA
>WNGA01005715.1_pt1 | contig 22212 bp, 22 predicted proteins | sample 5400061 | NCBI WGS metagenome assembly WNGA01 (sample SAMN13153366, study PRJNA577476) | soil metagenome | isolation source: 100 cm soil or saprolite under grassland replicate 2 | place: USA:California | collected 2016-06-15
ATGTGATCGAGGAGTCGGCGATCGAGTTCGAAGGCGAGGAAGTCACGGAGGAGGAGATCGAGTCCAAGGTCTCCGAGTTCAAGCAGTTCCTCGACCAGGTAACGCCCGACGAGTTCGCGGTCGAGCCCGAAGACGAGTAAGGTCGCGCGAAAGCTGCGCTTTCGCTTGGGGGATGTGATGGTCGGTGCCGCTTTGGGAACTGCGAGCGTGCCGCCGTTCTCGGGCCTAGTTCTCTTCTCCACGCCGGACCTCACGCTTTGTGAGATCGAGGATCTCCTCGAACAGCTCCTGCAGGCCGTCCTTCGACAGCGGGCCGCGATTCGCTCGCTTCAGGTACTGCAGCATCCACTCCTCGCGTTCCGGGTCGACGAAGCCCAGTCCACGCGATTCCTTGTAACGCTTGAGCTGAGCGACGAGGCGCAGGCGCGCGTTCATCGACTCGACGATCGAGCGGTCCGTGTCGGAGATCTGCTGGCGCAGCTGTCGAATGAGGGGATCGTCGTTCACGGTCGTCCTAGCCATTTCACCTTCACGGGCTCGTCGTTGCGCGGTAGTGCGATCAACCTGAACGGATACGTGACCCGCGGTTCCACCGGATCGCCGAGCGAGGGGGTTTGCTCGCGAACCACTACGACGACGCGTCCACCCTGGTCCCGAACGCGCACGATGCGGAGATGGTAGCCCGTGCTCGACCGCGGACCGGCCGCCACGAGATAGACCTCGTGCCGTCTGAAGTCGACGCGCGGGAGCTCGAGGCGGCGACCCGGGTTGTTCCGCTCCAGCAGCTCGGAGAGATCGCGGCGGTTGTCAAACAGCTTGACGGTGATGTGAGTGAACTCGAGCTGTCCAGCCTGTCGCGTGAGGTCGACATAGGGCACAGGTCGCGACCGGCCGCCGCAGCCGGCGAGGACGAGGCCGAGCGCGACGCTAATACACGTACACCGCCTCGCCGTAGGGATTCGTGGCGTAGAGATGCGGGGCGACCCACATCGGGACGCGAACGCAGCCGTGACTCGCCGGATACGGCGGGACGGACGGGTTCCCGTGGATCGCATATCCACCAGTGAAGTACATCGGGTCGTAGAGCGTGCCGAGTGGGCTCGGGTCGAACCCGACCACCTTCCGGTAGATCGAGAACCGCCCGACTGGTGTGTAGGTGCCGGATACGCCCGCGGTCGAGATCGGGACGATCAGGGCGACGTGCGCGTTGCGCACGACGTACAGCACTTGGCGGCCCTTGTTGACCTCGAGGTGGCTCGCGGGCTGGACGTAGCGCGGTATCGGCGTCTGGGGATTCCCGAGGGCACGCCAGAAGCGCGCGTCGACCACACCGGTGCGCGGAAGACCGTGAACCTTCTCGAAGGCGTACACGGCGTCGAGCATGCGGCCGTCGAATGCAGCTCCGTACGGCGCCGCGTAGTGCAGCCTGCGGAGCTGGTCGCCCAGCTGCGCAACGGCGACTCCGCGTGTTCCGAAGACCAGCCGCGGAAGGACGACATTCGCACGCAGGACCCGGACGGTCCCGCCGTACCCTTCGTTCGGGACGATCTCGACTCGGATTCGATAGCTCGCGAGCCGGCGCGTGTCGAGCTTCAGACGGACACGAGCTCCGAACGTCCCGTCGACGAGTTGCCTGTCACGGAGGCTGATCCTGACCGCGAGCACGCCGGCCGTCGCGGGAACAATTCGCGCGCTGAAGAAGTAGCGGCTTCCCCGTGCACCTCCTCCCGAGAGTGTCGTGACGAGCTTGGGGACGACACGGAGGGCGAGGGGCGCGGACGACGCGCGCTTGCTGGTCGCCAGGTAGGCGCCGGGAAGCTTGACGCGAGCCTGGATCGCATAGCTGCCGTCCGCCCGTGTTCTCGTTCCGGTGAGCTTCCCACTCGGTCCGACGAGTGCGACGTACAGACCGCGCTCAGCAGGGACGATCGCGCCCCGGAACACGGCCCGGCGACCGTACCTCGCGGGGTTCGGCCCCCCGAAGGTGAGCCCGTACGCGGTGACCGAGACCAACGCCGCCGTCTCTTCGCCGTTCGAGGACCGCGCCGTCAATGTCGCCGTCCAGCGACCGGCGGCATACGTGTGCTCGACCGTCCGGCCGTCCGCCGAGCTGCCGTCACCGAAGTTCCAGTGGTACGCCGCCGCTTCGCCGCTTGCGGCGAACGCCACCCGAAGCGGCGCTTGTCCGACCAAGGGAGTTGCCTCGACGGACACCGGTGGAGGAGCTCCCCCTGCGACCGGGGCGAAGATCAGAAGGGCGACAGTGCAGGCCAGACCGCAACGCACGCGCCGAGAATATTCTCCGGCTGAGGTTTGCCTGAAACGGCAACGGTCAACGCCACCGCGTTGAAGGTGCCGTGGAGGATCATTCCGGGGTAGACACTGTCGACTCGACTACGGAGGTAGGCGAGTCCGGCGCCGAGCGCCGCGAGGAGCGGGAAGGCCTGCACGAGACCGTGCGCGAGGCCGAAGGCGATGCCGACGACGACGATCGCCGTCCAGCGGCCGAAGCGAATGAGGAGCGAGTAGCCGAGTCCGCGGAAGGTCAGCTCCTCGACGATTGGGCCGACGACGACGATGACGACGCCGTTCGCGACGTACGCCGCGGCGTGGGCGGGCTGCCACGTGTCGGGCGTGACTCCTTGCTCTCGGCCCGGGTGCAGCACGGGGCCGAGGAGGAGGGTCAGGACGAATATCCCGATCCCGATCCCGACGCCGATGCCGATCGCCGTCCACCAGGACGTCGGCCGCCGAAGCGCGAAGAGCTGTCGTCGACGACCCAGGCCGGCGATGCCGTAGACGATCGCCGCGATCACCGCGAACTGGATCAGTCCACCCCCGACCGTGGACCACCTGTAGAGGATGTCCTTTGGCGGCTTCCCTTCGCTGAATCGGAGCGTGTAGCTGAGCGTCGCGAAGACGAGGACGAAGCCGGTCCAGAGCGTGAGCGGCGAGCTCACGCCAGCGCAGCGACGGCGGACTGGACCGGAGCGGCCGCGAAGTGCATCCCTGCGGCAAGGGCCGCTCGCTCGTCAGCCTCGTCGTCGCCGATGTGAAGCGCCCGTGCGGGATCGACGGCCAGCCCTGCGAGCGCTCGCAGAAGCCCATCCGGTGCGGGCTTGTCCGCAGCGTGAACGATCACGCGAAAGTAGTGCGCAAGTCCGAGCTCCTCCAGCCGCTCGTGGAGGCTGACGTCCCAATTGCCCACGACGGCGACTTCGAGCCCGAGCGAGCGCAGTCGCTCGAGCGATTCGGCGACGCCGGGCAGGACCTCGAACCGAAGTGCACCGACGTATGCAGGTGCGAACTCGCCGGCGTCGAGATCGGCGCCCACTGCGTCGAGGAAGACACGCGCGCACTCTCGCCTGAGCTGCTCGAGGCTGTCCGGGTCGTATCCCTCGCTGGCCCGCGGCGCATAATGCGCCGCCTCCGTGCGGAAGCCGGCGAGCACGGTCTCTCTGGAGCGCTCGACACCGCGCTCGGCGAGGACGGCGAGGAGGGCGGGAGCAGGATCGACCAGCTTGACGAGGGTTCCGTGCGCGTCGAGCGTGACGGCGTCGATGTCGGCACGTCTCATGCGACCCACTGCCACAGGGCCCATTGGACGACCCCAATCCCGAGTAAGAGCGCGCTGCACGCGACGACCGCGGTGTGGAGGCGTGGCCGGCCGGCAGTGACGGCAGCGAGCGCGAGGAAAAGCGGAAAGATCACGAGCCCGAAGCGCGGCAACGACAGCAGCGGCCAACGGGAGCTCGGGTAGCTGAGTGGTATCGCAAGGCTCACGGCGGCGAAGAGCCCGTACGCAGCTCCGAAATGCCGCCACGCGACAACGGCAAGTGCGATGAAGAGGATCAGTGCGACGAGACCTTCGGCGTTGACGGCGACCGCGTGCTGCGGTCCAGCGTCCGCCGGAGTCCAGTGCACGAGCGCACTCCAGATTCCGCCGAGCGGTCCCGCTCGGGAGAAGTGCCGGTGCCATTGATCCTGCGCGTTCCAGAACGCCCACGGACCGACGTCCTGCTGCCAGAGGACGACTGGATAGATCCCGGCGACCGGTACGGCCAGCGCAAGGCCCGCGAGCGCCCGACCGCGGTTCCGGTTACGCCAGGCCAGGACGGCCAGTGCCGGCAGAAGGGCAAGCCCTGTCGCGCGCGTCAGGATCGCGAGGCCCGAGAGGATTCCTGCTGTTGCAAAGCGGCCGCGCTCCGCGACGACGAAAGCCGCGAGCACGAGCAGCAGGTAGAGCGACTCGCTGTAGACCGCCTGGAGAAACAAGGCCATCGGGAAGACCGCGAGGTAGAGCACGGTGCGCTGCGCACCGCCGGCGCCCAAGCGTTCCTCCGCGATCCGATACAGGAGCAGGAATGCGCCGACCGCCGCGATGAGCGAGATGACGATCCCTGCGACGACATAGTGGCCGAAGAAGACCCGTCCGAGCCCTGCCACGAGTCCCGGGTAGAGCGGGAAGAAAGCCGCCGATGCGTCGTCGTAGCCGTGCTCGGCGATGCGGACGAAGAAGACGCTGTCCCAGCGTGCCCAGATGTCGGTGAACGAGCCGAGGTCGTGGATTAGCGGCGAATCCCATTTGAACGCGCGCGGATGCCGGTTCGGCTCGAACCAATAGAAGGCGAAAATCGCGCCGACCCAGATGGCAGCGCGGCTCCAGAGATAGACAGCGACGGCGGGATTCGCGGCTTCCTCGATGCGGACCTGCCGCTCGGCCAGGTCCTCCCGAAGCTTCTGACCTACGCCCACGGCGGAACCATGATAGGCGGGCGCGTATTGTCGGAGTTGTGTACGCCGAACCAAGAAGCTGGTTTAGACGGCCGCACGGGCAAAGCCCGCGCGGCCTCTATGCGGCGCCCCCGAGTCGGCGCCTGGTTGCGTGATGCCGCGGTTCTTCACGGTCGAAGAGGCGAACGCTGCGCTCGTGGAGTTGCGGCCGATCGTGGAGCAGATGGTCGAGCACCGGCGCAACCTCACCGCCGCCCAGGGAGAACAGGCCGAGCTCATCATCCGCATCGCGGGGAACGGGGGCGACATGCAGCCGAGCGATCTGCGCGAGGCTGCAGCGGCGATCGAGCGTGAGGCCGCTGCCGTCTCGGAGTGCGCCGAACGCATCGACGCAGTGGGGGCGCAGATCAAGTCGCTCGAGGAGGGGCTCCTGGACTTCCCGGCGCTTCGCGGGGACGAGGAAGTCCTGTTGTGCTGGAAGCTCGGCGAGGACGAGATCACCTACTGGCACGGCCTCGAGGAGGGATTCGCGGGGCGCAAGCCGCTGTGAAGATCGCCGTCTTCGTCGACGCGGAGGGCAGCTCGGCCGTCTCGGCGTCCCGGCCGAAGGATTCGAGCGCGTGGGCAAGGGGTTGCGCTGGGCCGTCGAATAGAGGCGCATGCCGCTCTGGCAGCGCCTCACCGTCGTCGGCGTCGTCATGCTCGCCACCGTCGTGGTGGCGCGGCTGATCGACAGGCGGATCGCGCGTCGCGACCTGCCGCCGGAGGCGATCACGCGGTATCGCGTCGCCCGTCGCAGCGTGACCACCGCGATCATCTTCGTCGGCCTCCTGTCGGCTCTGCTCGTGATCCCCCAGGTTCGGGTAGTAGCGGGCGGTCTGCTCGCGTCGTCCGCGGTACTGGGAATCGTGGTCGGCTTCGCGTCGCAGAGGACCCTCGGGAACTTCGTGGCCGGCCTCCTGATCGCGTTCACGCAGCCTCTCCGGCTCGGAGACCGGGTCGTCGTCGAGAACACTCCGGGCGTCGTCGAGGAGATCGGCCTCATCTACACGTTCGTCCGAATGGAGAACGGCGACCGGCTCGTGATCCCGAACGAGAAGCTGGCCTCGGATACCATCCGGAACTCCACGATTCGCAGTCGAGAAAAGGTCGCCGAGATCAGCCTCCAGATTCCCCTCGGAAATGACGTCGGCGCTGTCGTTGATCACCTGCGGACCGTGAGAGACGACGCCGAGGTCTTCGTCAGCGACCTGACGGGCGACGCCACGGTCGTCGTGCGTGCCCGCGCCGAGGACGAGCCGGCCGCGGTGCGGCTCGAGCGCGAGCTCCGCCTGCGCGCCCACGAGGTGCTGCGGGCGGCGGGCGTCTACGCATGACCCCGCCCCCACGCGGTCGCACCCGCCGTGAGCCCGACCCCCTGCTCGCAGCCATCCGGCGCAAGCGGCGGGAGCGGACGAAGCAGCGCCGGAAGCGCCTGAGCCGACTGGTCGTCGGCGGCGCTCTCGTCACACTGCTCGTTCTCGTCCTGACGGGCTTCACCGGTGCAGCGGTCTGGATGTCGAGCTGCGATCTCAACTCGCTCAGACCGGTCGATGTCGGCCAGAACTCCTTCGTGTACGCGGCGGACGGCTCGCTGCTGGGATCGATTCCTGCCGAGAAGAACCGTCAGCCGGTCGATCTCAGCGAGATGAGCAAGTGGGTGCCCGCCGCGACGGTTGCGATCGAGGACCGGCGCTTCTGGTCGCACGGGGCGCTCGATTACCCGGGAATCGTTCGCGCGCTCTTCGCAAACGTCCGGGCGGGACATGTCGTCCAGGGCGGCTCGACGATCACGCAGCAGCTCGCGCGGAACCTCTACATCAAGAAGCCTTCGCAGACGTTTGGGCGCAAGGCGACGGAGGCGTGTCTCGCGATCAAGCTCGCGCGCGAGAAGTCGAAGCACTGGATCCTGAACGCCTACATCAACCAGGTCTTCTACGGCAACCGCGCGTACGGGATCGAAGCCGCGGCGCAGACGTACTTCTCCAAGCGCGCACGACACCTGACGCTGTCGCAGTCCGCGCTGCTCGCCGGCCTGCCTCAGGCCCCGTCGGTGTTCGATCCCTTCCACCGGCCGCAGCAGGCGATTGCGCGGCGCGACGAGGTCCTGCGCGCGATGCTCGCCAACCACTACATCACCGCGACCCAGTACGCCGACGCGGTTGCGGATCGCAACCTGCATCTGAAGGCCGGACGGCTGTACACGCGCATCCGTGAGCCGTACTTCTTCAGCTACGTCCGCGACGAGCTGCAGAAGCAGTACGGGTCGAACACCGTTCGCACGGGTGGGCTGCGGGTGTACACGACGATCGACCCGCGTCTGCAGCGCTTCGCCCTGCAGGCGATCAAGCGCACGCTGCCGTATTCGACCGATCCGGCCGCCGCGATCGTCTCCATCAATCCGACCAACGGTGCAATCCGGGCCATGACCGAGGCGAGTCCGGGAAGCCCGAAGACCCAGGTGAACTTCGCGTCGTCCGCGCGAAGGCAGCCGGGATCGACGTTCAAGATGTTCGTGCTCGCGACGGCGATCTCCGAAGGCATCAGCCCTTCGACGACGTATCTCTCTGCACCGTTCAAGTACGACCCGACGGGGATCGGGTCGTGCGACACCGACCCTCCGACCGCCTGGTGTCCGGAGACCTACGACCATTCCTACGTCGGTGCCACGTCGATCGAGAATGGAACGCTGCGCTCGGACAACACGGTCTTCGCCCGCCTCTCGCTCGACGTCGGTCCGGAGAACATCGCCGCGATGGCGTACAAGCTCGGTGTGCGCACCGACCTGCGGACGAGCGACGGTGCCTACGTTCCCTCTATGGGGCTCGGCTCGCGCGTCGTGACGCCGATGGATCTCGCCTCCTCGTATTCGACGATTGCGGCAGGGGGCGTCTACTCGAAGCCGATGGCGATCCGCAAGGTCGTCCTGCCGGGAGGCAAGGTCGACAAGGAGGCCGGTTGGGGCGTCCCTCAACGGAAGCGTGTGATTCCGGACTGGGTCGCATCCGAAGTGACCCGGATCCTCGAGGAAAACATGACCCAGGGCACCGGCACCGGCGCCTACTTCGGCAAGCTCTCGGCCGGGAAGACCGGAACGACGGACAACTTCGCGGACGCCTGGTTTTGCGGCTTCCTCCCCGGGCTCGAGGCGACGATCTGGATCGGCTATCCGCGGGGCGAGATTCCGATGCGCTCCGTCCACGGAATCTCGGTCTCGGGCCCGACGTTTCCGGCCACGATCTGGCGACTGTTCATGGAGCGCGCAATCAGGTACGCGCCGTTCCGCAAGGCGTTCCCGGTGGCGACGCACGCGCCGGTCTGGCAGACGCACACGCTCCAGTACGCGCTCGAGGGCGGGTACTACAGCCCCAGCTACTCGGGTGGCTCATCTGAGCAACAGACGCCCACGAGGGCGGACGACGACTCCGGCGGCTTCGTCCAGGTCCCTGAGAACAACCCGTAACGCGGCGCTGCGGGCGGCAGCCGTGGCGATCCCGGTCTACGTCGCGGCGTGCGCGGTTCCCGACGGCGGCCTTTTTCGCGTTGCACGCTTTCGAGACGTTCACCTGTACCAGGGCTTCGCGGATGCGGTCTTCGATGGACGCGTGCCCTACCGCGACTTCTTCATGGAGTATCCCCCGGGCGCACTCGCGGTCTTCCTGCCGCCGGCTGCGTTCGGCTCGGGCCATTACAACGCCGCGTTCAAGGCGCTGATGGTGCTGTGCGGCGCCGTGACGATCGTGCTCGTCGCATTCCTGCTCGTGCGGCTCGAAGCTTCGGCGCTCCGCCTGTGGACTGCGGTGCTGCTCGTTGCCTTGTCGCCGATCGCGCTCGGGCCGATCTCGCTCAACACCTATGACGCCTGGCCTACGCTGCTGACGATCGTGTCACTCGCCTGTCTGGTGGCCGGTCTCCCCACCACGGCACTCGGCGTGCTCGCGCTGGCCTTCGTGGCCAAGGTGTACCCGATCGTGGTTCTTCCCCCCGCGCTGATCTTCGTCTGGCGCACGCGTGGCAGGGAGACGGCGCTGCGCGCCGCGGGCACGTTCGCAGGGATTGCCGCGCTCCTCGTCACCCCGTTTCTCGCGCTTGCGCCGCACGGTCTGGCGGAAAGCTTCCGTGCGCAGGCGGCTCGGGCGCTTCAGGTCGAGAGCCTCGGCGCGTCGCTCCTCGCCGCGGCCGATCGCTTCGGCTGGTACAGCGCGACCGTCGTGCACCGGACCGGGCACGCGATCTCGTACGACCTCGCAGGTCCGCTTCCCCGTGCTCTCGCGACGGTGAGCACCGTGCTTCAAGTACTGGCTGTTCTCGCCGTGGCATGGCTGTACCTGCGAGGCCGCGACGACGGTCAGCGACTCGCCACCGCATTCGCCGCGGCCGTGGCCGGCTTCCTCGCGTTCACGCGTTTCCTCTCGCCGCAGTACCTCGTCTGGCTCATCCCGTTCGTTGCCCTTCTAGGGCCGGCTGCCTGGATCGTCACTGCGGTTGCGCTCATCCTGGCACAGGTCTGGTTCTTCCACTACAGCGACGTCTTCTCGCTCGGCGGCTACACCTGGCTCGTGCTCGTGCGGGATCTCGTGATCGTCGTACTCTTCGTTGTCGCGCTGCTCGCCCTACGCAGCCGCCCGGCGGAAGACGAGGATCCCGTCGTCCTCGAAGACGAGACGCCACTCCGGGTTCCGTCGTAGCGCTGCGAGCTCGATCGCCGTAGGCAGCGGCGCATAGCGATCGGCGTATCCTGGCTGCGTCTCGTCGGCCGCGATCCACGTTGCGTCCTTCAGGAATGGAAAACTCAGGACACGGCGGCGCGCGGAGAGGTGCCCGCCCAGCGTGTTCGTGGCGCTGACGACAGCTTTGGGGGGAATGAGCTCGAGCGCTCGCTCAGCGATCCGGTCGTGGTTGGTGACTCGTGCCGCCGTCGCCTGGAACTGCGCTCCGCCGGGGACGTGCCGCCAGCCGGGAATTGGGCCGAGTCTGTAGCTCGCGACCAACGTTGCAACCACGAGAACCATCGCCGCCGGAACGCTCCAGCGCGGAAACCGCTTCGCGCCGAAGACGGCGCCGATCAGGAGCGGCGGGATCAGCCCGGCCGTGTAGTGGAAGTGGATCGACGTCTGGGTCGGCGTGGACGAGAGCAGGTTGATCGCGAGCTCGGGAAGCGCCGCGATCAGCACGAGGGGTGCGAGCAGGCAGAGCCCGACCAGCGGCGCGACGAGGTCCAGCAGAAAGTGGAGGTCGCGCGAGCTGAATGCGGCTTCCGCGATGCGCAGTGGATGCGTGAGCATCGTCTTGACGATCCCGCCGGCGGATCCGCCCACTTCGCTGTAGCGGCCGTAGAAGTCCGACTCCGCGCCGGCGTGGTAGTGCGGGATCACGACGCCGATGGCGATCGCCGCCCAGGCTCCACCTGCGACGGTGACTGCCGCGCCGACGGCCCATCGTCTTCGCGTGACGGCGTACCAGATCCCGAAGCCCGCGACCACGAGCGCGATCTCCTCCTTACATGCGGCGGCGGCGATCGCGAACAGCGCGAAGGGAAGAAGGCGATCTCCGTCGAGATACCAGAAGGCGAACAGCAGGAGCGGCGTTGCGAGTGCGACAGGATGGAACTCGTTCAACGTCAGCCAGCCCGTCGCCGGGTACAGCAGGTAGGCAAGCGCGAAGCCGAGTCCGGCGCGGGCGGACGCGAGGTGTCTGCGGGCGAGCAGGAAGACCGGGACGGCCCCGAGGCCGACCAGCACCGCCTGGATGACGAGCAGCATGTCCGGGCTCGGCCAGATCCACCACAGCGGCGTGAACAGGACGAGGATCGGATCGACGTGCGCGCCTAGCCGCGAGATCTGATCACCGTGCAGTCCGGTCATTTGCAGCGGATGGCCGTGAGCCGTCGACCAGACCGCCTGGACCATGTTCCCGAGGTCGAAGCGTCCTGTTGCGAATGCGGAGTGCCGTAAGACGGAGAGCGCGGCGAAGCCGGTCGCGTACGCCGCGATCCCCGCGACGAGAGCGGCGCGGGCACGTGGCCTGAAGAGCTCTCGCCTCACAGCAGCCGCTCGACGATGTCGCGCCAGCGCGCGCCGAGCACGGCCTCGCTCGCGTGGCGCTCGTAGGTGGTCCGGCCGCCCGCTGCGATGCGCCGCGCGAGGTCGGGGTCCGCAGCGAGCCGCCGGACGGTCTTTGCGAGCGCCGTTGGGTCGCCTGCAGGAACGAGGAGCGCGCTCTCACCGTCCACCAGCAACTCGCGGGCCGCCGGCGTGTCGGCCGTGACCAGCGGAGCACCGCATGCCAAGGCCTGGAAGGCCTTGTTCGGGATCACACGCTGGGCCTTTCCGGTCGTCCCGAAGATTCCGAGAGCGCAGCCCGCCGAGTGGATTTCGCCGGGCAGTTTCTCGTACTTGACCCAGGGCACGTGCTCGACATTGGGCGGCCGGTGTCTCAGGCGTGGCGCGAGTTGTCCGCTCCCGACGACGCGGAACGAAATCTCCGGCGCCGCCCGCGCGGCCGCCAGGATCGTGTCCACCCCCTGGAGTGGGATCAGCTTGCCGACGAACAACGCGACGAAGCGAGCCGACTGCCTCCAGCCCGGCTGGAACAGTCGCTCTTCCGCTCCCACGAAGCAGACGGGGACATCGTCGAGACCGGCAAGCTCTGCGAAGAAGCGCGCGTGGGCGCCCGTGTCCGCGACGACGACGTCGGCGCCGCGGAAGGCGCGACGGTCGATCGTCTCGAGCACGCGGGCCGGCAGCGACCTGGGCCGGAAGCGCCCGCGATCGGCGACAAGTGTGTCTGCGAGCGACACGAGTGGGTTGAACACGACGGGGCGGCCGCGGGCCGCACGGCGTGCCGCAGGAAGATCGAGATGGCCGGGATACCCGACAATGAGCGCGTCGATTTCTCTCGGCCGGACCGTGAGCAGCCGCGCTTCAGCCGCCAGGAGCCGCAGTGCGCGTCCTGCTCCGGCCGTCCAGCTCTCGCGGGCGTCGTCCCAGATAGAGACGTGTTTCTCGTCGACCTCGACGCCTGCCCGGCGCAGGCACGAGATCACCTGCGCGTTGCGCGGATACGCGCGTTCGTACGTTCCGAAGTAGCAGACTCTCAATATTGCGTCGGCGATCGGTTCGAGCGTCTGCGTTCCATCAAGCTGGTTGAGACGGCCGCACGGGCTAAGCCCGCACGGCCTTTATGCGGCGCCGCCAAGTCGGCGCCTCAGGACAGGATTTCGTCGACGAGCAGCTCAGCGCGCTCGCGCTCCTGCGCCCGTTCTTCGTGATGGCTCGTGATCATCTCGCTGATCAGGCCGAGCGAGAAGAACTGCATTCCGATCACCACGAGGAGCACGCCCAGCATCAGCAGCGGCCGGTGCCCGATTGCGTGGCCGAGCGCCTTGAGCACGGTGAGGTAGACGAGGACGGCGCTCCCGATGAAGCCGAGCATGAGCCCGAGCCCGCCGAACAGGTGGAGCGGCCGGTGGCGATAGCGTCCGATGAACGACACGGTCAACAGGTCGAGGAAGCCGCGCACGTAGCGCTCGACCCCGTAGCGTGAGCGCCCATGCTCGCGCGGCCGGTGATTGACGGGGAGCTCGGCGATGCGGAAGCCCCGGTAATGAGCGAGCACGGGGATGAAGCGGTGGAGCTCACCGTAGAGGCGCAGTCCGTGGACCACGTCGGCGCGATAGGCCTTGAGCCCGCAGTTGAGGTCGTGCATGCGGACACCCGAGAAGAGGCTCGTCACGCGGTTGAAGATCCGCGAGAGTACGCGGCGCGAGAGCGGGTCGCGGCGGTGGGCCTTCCAGCCGGAGACGAGGTCGAATCCTTCGTCGAGCTTCGCGAGGAGACGCGGGATCTCCGCGGGATCGTCCTGAAGGTCGCCGTCGATCGTGACCACCGTCTCGCCGCGTGCCTGGTCGAATCCGGCAACGAGCGCCGCCGCCTTGCCGAAGTTGCGGCGGAGCCGGATGACCCGGACGTTCCGTTCTGCGTTGTGCAGCCGCGTCAGCGCGCCGAACGTTCCGTCGGAAGAGCCGTCGTCGACGAAGATCGCCTCCCAGGAGGTGTGGAGCGGCTCGAGGGCGGAGCGGAGCTCGTCGTAGAGCAGTGCGACGCTGCGCTCCTCGTTGTACACCGGAACCACGACGGAGATCACGGCGCTGAGCCTACCGTCAGGGATGCGTCGGGGCCGTTGTCGGAGCCGTCGTCCCGGCCGCGGTGGTCGCGGGCGTGGTTGCGGTGGTCGCGGGAATTGTGGTCGCGGGTGGTGCGGTCGTCACCGGCGGCGAGGCCGTTGTCGGCTTCGGTGCGGTGGTCGTGCGGCGCGTCGAGGCCGGAGCCGGACTCGGAGCCGGTGCGGAGGCGGTCGACGAGCGCTTCGCATGAGTCGGGAGCGACGTTGCCGGCGAGCTCGAGTGTCCACGGGTGAGGAGGAATGCTCCGGTTGTGCCTGCGGCGGCCACGAGGGCGAGAGCGAGGAACGCGGGCGCGAGCCATACGCGGTGCGGCCGTCGCGGCAGGACGAGCGTCTGAGCGCTGGTCGCAGCTGCAGCCCCGGATGACTCGACGCCGAGCTCCTCCGCGAGCGCCGTTCCGTCGGGCGGTCGTTCGCGAGGATCCTTCGCCAGCGCCGCTCCGGTCAGGGCGGCGAGGTCGGCCGGCGCATTCGGGCGCAGGATCTCGACCACGGGCGCCTCGAGACGGCGATGCATGTCGACGAGCTCGAGCGGCTGCTCGGATTCGAACGGAAGCCGTCCCGTGAGCATCCGAAACAGCACGACGCCGAAGGAGTAGACGTCGCTTGCCGCCGTCGCGGACTCGCCCTCCGCCTGCTCGGGAGAGATGTACGCGGCCGTGCCGAGCACGGTTCCAGCCTCTGTCAGCGTCGAGTCGGCACCCATCCGCGCGATTCCGAAGTCCGCGATCTTCGGCCGGCCCTCGTCGTCGAAGAGGATGTTCGCAGGCTTCAGGTCGCGGTGGACGAGACCGTGCCCGTGCGCGTGAGCAAGTCCCGCGGCGAGTTGAACAGCGATCGCTCTGGTCTCGTCGTCCTCCAGTCGGCGGCCGGGCGGCAGCTGCTCTTCCAGCGTCCCGCCCCCCAGGTGCTCGAAGGCCATATACGGACGTCCTTCCACCTCCCCGTAGTCGTAGAGACGTGTGACGTTGGGGTGAGCGAGTGCCGCTACAGCTCGAGCCTCGCGTTTGAACCGGTCGCGGTTGGCGTCCGCGGCCAGGAGCTTCAGCGCGACGGGTCGCTCGAGCTCGAGGTCCGTTGCGAGCCAGACCTCAGCCATCGACCCGTGCCCAAGCTGCCGCTCGAGCCTGTAGCGCTCGCCGATGACGTCGCCGCGCACGAGGATACGGTATTCCCCGTGACTGCCGGGTTACTCACGCGTGAGGAAGCGCAGGCGCGGATTCTTGCGCGCATCACACCACTTGCCGCCGAGCCGGTAGCGCTGGCGGAGGCCGCTGGTCGCGTGCTCGCGGAGGACGCCCGCTCGGTTGTCGACCTACCTCCTTTCCCGAGCTCTGCCATGGACGGCTTCGCCGTGAGGGCCGTCGACACGCCGGCGCGGCTCCCGGTGGCCGCGCGGATCGCCGCCGGAGCGCCGGCCCCGGGTCCGCTTCGAGCCGGTGAGGCGATGGCGATCGCGACGGGTGGCGTCGTCCCTTCAGGTGCAGATTCCGTCATCCCCATCGAGTACGTTGTCGAGCGTGACAACGAGGTGGAGATTTCAGAGCCTGTCGCCCAGGGGGACAACGTCCGGCCGCGGGGCCGTGACGTTGGCGCCGGTGAGGTTGTGGTTCGGCGGGGTGTGCGGCTCGGTGCCGCCCAGATCGGCGCCCTCGCCGCTGCCGGCCTGGACCGTGTTGCTTGTTTCCGGCGTCCTCGGGTCGCGATCCTCGCAACGGGGAGCGAGCTTCGGCGACCCGGCGAGCCTCTCGGTCCCGGGCAGGTCTACGAGGCGAACGGAGTCTTGCTGGCGACCGCGCTCGCCTCCGCCGGCGCGGACATGGAGACCCTTCCGGCCGTTGCCGACGACGAGGCCGCGCATCGAGACGCGCTCCAGCGCGGCTTGGAGGCGGATGTGCTCGTCACGTCAGGAGGCGTCTCGGTCGGGCCGCACGACCTCGTGCGGCGCATCCTCGCCGACCTCGGCGTCGAGGAGGTGTTCTGGGGCGTCGCGGTCAAGCCCGGCAAGCCGCTTGCATTCGCGGTGCGTGGTTCGACCCTCGTCTTCGGCCTCCCCGGGAATCCCGTCTCGTCGCTCGTCGGCTGCGAGCTGTTTGTTCGCCCTGCCGTGCTGGCGCTGCAGGGCGCGCTCGTGCCTGGTCCGGTTTTCCAGGAGGGCCGGCTCGCCGCGAGAGTGCGGCGCAACGCGCAACGCGAACAGTTCCTGCGGGCACGCGCGCTGCCGTCGGAAAACGGGGTCGCGCTCGAGCCCGTGATGGGTCAGGAGTCGCACATGATTGCGCGGGCCGCCGCCGCCGACGCGCTCGTCCTCGTACCCCGGGGAGACGGCGAGGTTGCGGCCGGCGAGACGGTGCGTTACCTGCCGCTCGCCTGAGCTGCCAAGGGTCGGAGGTCGTACGGCGCGGCGCCCTGTGGCTCGACGCGTATCAACCGCGCGTACGCGATGTACCGATGTGACGCGAAGAAGCGTGGGTGACAGGCCTGCAGCTCGAGGAGCTCGTGCCGCGGCGATCGCAGCACCGAGAGGTCAGTCGACTTGACGATCCGGTGGCCCGTGACGGCGTAGATGAAGGTTCCGTAGGGCAGCTCGATCGTCACTCGGTCGCCGCGGTGCAGCGAGTCGATGTGCGAGAACGGGGCGAGGTAGGTCGTGCGGTGGCCGGCGATGTACACGAGCCGGTTCTCGCCCGGCATGAACGTGCGCAGGTCGCGGCCGGGACCTTTTTTGAGCGTGTCGTGATCGGTGCCGTTGACGAAGATCATGTTCACGCCCATGCGCGGCACGCGCAGACGACCGAGTGCCTGTCCACGCTTCGAATCGAGTCGATAACGCTTCGCCTCGCGCGCGATGCTCTTCCGTTCCGCCGCGAGCGATGTGCTCGAGATCGAGGGCTCGAAGGAGCGTGTCCGCTTGTCGTATTGCGAGGTCAGCTCGTGTTGCTTCCACTTGGCGTAGAGGGCGGTGAACGGGTCCTGCCACTGCCAGACGACGAGCGCCCAGATCAGGATCAGGGCTCCCGCGACTGCGAGGAGCGTTCCAAGGAGGCGGACCCAGCGGCGCACTATCCCTCCAACGCTTCCAGGTCGGCGCCGGATGCGCCCCGTCGGCGATCACGCACGGCCAGCGCCACCCCACGAAGGACGCGCCGGAGCGGGCCGCGGGGAGGAAGATCTGCGGCGTCGGGATAGGGCGCGTAGCGGCGGCCGGCGAGCGCAGCGAGTTGTCCGGTGCCGGCGAGCCAGACGGCGAGGAACGGCATCACGACAAACGGTGTGTAGCCAACGGCTCGCAGCTCGGCGACGTACCACGGAGCATCCCAGCCCAAGCCGAAGCGGCCGGCGAACGAGCCGAAGAGTAGCGCCGGTCCGGCGAGGCCGAGTGCAAGCACACCGAGTCGCGCGCCGAGCGGCGCGCCGCGCACCTGCGGCAGCCAGAGCCAGGCATGAAGCGAGGGCAGCAAGAAGACGAGCGCAAAGGGATTCGTCGCGACGACGAGGAGCGAAAGCGCGCCGAGGCAGAGGAGCGCGGCCGTGTGCCCGGCCAGTTCCTCCTCGGTGGTGACGCTACGACGGGGGAGCAAGCGCTCCCTCGTCACGAGCCAGCCGATCAGCGCGAGCACGCCGAGACCCAGAAGTGCCTGAGCCGGCCAGTCCTGCGCGACGTCGCTCCGTGGCGCGGGCGGTCGTGACGCGCCGTCCGGCCAGGCTCCGAGCAGGGCGAAGAGCTCGAAGAGGCCGACAACCCAGGCCCAGAAGGCGAGCCGGCTACGGTAACCGCGAAGGGCAGGTGCGAGCGAGATCCGCCGTCGCCGGCAGCGCGCGAAGAGATCGACTGCCGTTGCCAGAAACGGCAACAAGCAGGCGATCAGCACCAGCTCGACGGCCCAGCCGCGAATGAGTCGGGATCCGAGATAGAGGTAGCTCGAGGTCCCCTGGGCGAACTCGAGGCCCTCGTCCAGCGTCCCGAGCAGATCCTGCGTGGCCCGGCCGACCTGTCCGAGTCGATCCGCGCGAAGCCGGTCGGCGGTGTCGTCGACGGGATCGGGAGGCAGATCGCCGGCCGTCGTGAGCGTCACGGCCCCGATCCCGCGAGCGATGAACGGCGCCTGCTCGTAGAGGGAGAAGGGGAAACCGAGATCGCCGAGCTGCCGGAGAATGCCCGGACGAGCGGGCCGGCGTCCGGTCTCGGCGGCGACGCGTGCCGCGACGGTCTCGAGCAGGGTTCCCGAGGGCGTACGCGGCGTATCGCCCCCGATCTCGACGCGAATGCGGCCGCCGCCTCCGACCGAGTCGAGGTTGATGACGGCTGCGACGTCGTGCCGAAGCGGCGAATGTGCCGCGAACCAGGCGGCGCCGAGCCCGCCGAAGGAGCCGCCGTCGGTCGAGAGGAAGAGGATCGTGTGATTCGGGTGCAGCTGGCCGGAGGGGAAGCCGGGCGGCGCCCCGTACGCGCGAGCGAGCTGGATCAGCATCGCCGTTCCCGAGGCGTTGTCGTTCGCGCCCTGCCCGCGGCCGTCGTTGTCCCGGTGCGCCATCACGACGATCGTCCGCGGGGAGCGGCCGACCGCTTCGGCGACGAGGTTCTGCATGTGGACGCGGCCGCGTCCCGGGATGACCGCGCTGAAGCGTTCGCTTCGCACGGGCAGGCCGTAGGACTGGAGCTGCTCGCGGAACCACTGGGCCGGGCCGACTGCTCCGGGGAAGCGGTTCGGCTTTTCCGTCGCGAGCTCCTCCGCAAGCTGCTTCGTCGCCTGGCCGTCGAACTCGGGCAGGAACGCTCGCGGCAGAGGAGTGGGCCGTGCGACGCTGAACGCGGCGACAAGGAGAGGGAGTCCGACCAGGAGCCACGTCCCCCGGTAGAGGCGTCCGTTGACCGGTCGCTCGACCGATCCGGGACGCGCCCGGCGACGCTCGGTCCGGGGCGGAACGGAGGCCATCCAGGGCTATAGGGCGTAATCCGCGACGCCGCCCCGTGAGCGGGCTCCTGAGACCCGAGAATCCTGTTCATACCCCCAGAGTACGAGACGCTTACCCCGGCGCCGCCGGCGACATGGGTTTGCTTAGCTAGAGGCTTGATGTGAAATTCCGCGCTTCTCGTCGCGTCTGCGGGCCTTCCACGCTGAGGACGGCTTGAAGTCGGAAAGCTGCCTTACGGCATCTAGTGGTCGATGGCTCCGCTGAACGTGCCGGTACTGACGCCCGTAGTCAGGTCCAGGGTTCTTACCAGCGTCAAGGTGCCGGTTGCGTCCGCGAAGCGTCCCGTTCCGCCTGTGATGGTGTAGACCTCGACGATCGACCGCGTAGTGGGACCTGTCGGGGTCCCCTGTCCGACGACGCTGGCGCTCAAGGTGTCGCCGTTCGCCGCAGTGAACGTTGCGGCCCCTGTTGCAGACCCCGTCCGAACGTCGACTTGGAACGTTGCGTGCTCGGTGTACTTGCCGAGGTACGTGGCGGTGCCCGTGCCCTCCCGATTCACTGAGAGGATCGGGAAGACGAGCTGGCTCGTCTCAACCGCGGTAAATGTTCCTTTGAATGGAGTTTCAGCCGCCACGGCGCTGACAGCGGTGCTCGCCAGCGATACCGCGAAAGCAGCGACCAGTACGAACAGCGAGTGACGAATCTTCATTCCGTTCCCTCCCCTTGGAAGTGGCCCGGCGACCGATGACCAGCAGGTTGCACCCTAACTAGTTGTGACAAACGAAACAAGGTAGAGGCCGGAACGCACGGGAGTTTCACATCAAGCCTCTAGTTCGCACGGGTAAGGTCGGCCGACCCAGCCACCGACTGATGTAGCGCTGCGACGGCCTCCCAGAATGGATGATCGAGGCGCTCGATATACCGCCTGGCGGTGGGTGATCCAATCTGCGGAGTCTCACGGAGGAGCACATGGAGCATGGCCGCGATGATGGGCCTGATGGTCGGCGTCGGAATGCCCGTGGCGTCAGATAGGCCTTGGACGTAGAAGAGTCGGTCGCCTCGAGCGATGGCGGCGCAGACCTCAAGCTTGTGGCGATTACCAAAGATGGCGCGCGAGGCACGCCGAACCTCCATTTGATCCGGCTCAGCACTCATTGGCAGACGATCTTCGTAGTACGAACTCCATCCTATGGCATTCGTAGTATGGCTACCATGGTAAACCTCAGGTCCAGACGGAGGCAGGGACCCCGGCCGACGGGAACATGCTCATGGAAGGTCGGCAGCGCTACGTTTCGCCGCTATGGCATCGCCGTCCAACTTCACGTCGCCGGACCTGCACCGGATCACCTCGCCGCGTCGGGGCTCGACGGGGGTGCATCCTCGTGCGCCGCGATGAGATTGACGGGCTCTACAACTCCTTCCACGTTGACAATCTCGAGTCGTATATCGACCGGGGCGTGCTGAGCTATATGCGCGCGGAACACGTCCCGCATCGCTCCGTCGCGGATCCTGGCGTTCAGGAGACGCGTGCCGGCAAGCTCGTGCCTCCGGACCGGCGGCCGCTCCACTCGTACGCGAACCTCTACGTCAATCCGAGAAATACCGTCACGTATCGGTTCATTCGCGACACAGTTGACGCTGGCGGGAGCGCCGATGATATCTGCGTGATGCGGCTTTCGACCGACGTGCTCGACCTTCCGGGCGTTGTTGTCACGGATCGAAATGCAGCGAGCTGGCCGCAGTGGATGACGCCGGACGCCGGGATCGCCGCGCTTGATCACGCTGATCTATTTGCGACCTACTGGTCTGGCAAGGATCACGCGCAGAGGATGTGCGCGGAGGTCCTCGTTCCCGACTGCGTGTCCCCCGAGTTCATCCAAGAGGTTTACGTGCGCTCGGAGGTGGCACGGAAGCGCGCCGTGCCGCTTTGCAAGAGCGTGCCTGTCACGGTCAAGCCGAGTCTGTTCTTCGAATGAGCCGGCGACCCTCGAACGTGGACGTACGCGTGGGTGACCTCTTCGAGTCGGGCGCGCAAACGCTCGTCAATACCGTCAACACCGAAGGTGTGATGGGTAAGGGTGTCGCGCTTCAGTTCCGCAAACGGTTCCCGGCCATGTACGACGACTACCTAGCACGATGCCGTCGCCATGAAGTCCGACTTGGTCAGCCTTACCTCTATCGCGGCCTCGAGGATCAATGGGTCCTCAATTTTCCGACGAAGGACAGGTGGCGTTCGCACTCACGCCTCTCAGACATTCAGGCCGGACTGGATTATCTGAAGGCGCACTACCAGCGCTGGGGGATCGAGTCCCTTGCCGTGCCTCCGCTGGGAGCAGGCTTAGGTGGTTTGGAGTGGCGCTTCGTTGGACGTGTTCTTTACCGCGCCTTCCGTGAATTCGAAATCCCGGTCTACCTCTACGCCCCCCACGGAACTCCCGAGGAGCAGCTATCCCCGGACTATCTGGCCGCGACCGCCGAAGCTCCATTCGACGCCGGCCCTGTGCGAGTTCCACCTTCCTGGGTTGCGATCGCGGAGATCATCGCGCGAATCGAGAAACGGCCTTACCGGTGGCCGGTGGGCCGAATGATGTTCCAGAAGATCGCGTACTTCGCGACCGAGGCGGGAGTGCCGACGGAGTTCGTCTTCAAGAAAGGAAGCTACGGGCCGTTCAGCTCGGACATCGAGCCGATGAAGCGGAAGATGCTCGCGAATGGCCTGCTCGTCGAGGAGCCGCTTGGCAAAAGGATGCTCCTCGTACAGACGGGTCCCGCCCTTCGCGAGGCCAGGAGCGCGTATCACGTGAGCCTCAGGGAGTGGTCGGAGATCATCGACAGAGTCGCCGATCTCTTCGTTCGCCTGGACACCCGTCGGGCGGAAATCGCCGCGACCGTTCATTACGCAGCTGTCCACATCGTCGCGAGCGCTACTACGAAGCCGAACGAAATGGACGTACTCCGCGCCGTCGAGGAATGGAAGATGCGCCGCAAGCCTCCGCTTCCCAGAGACGAAGTCGCAGAGGCCATCCGGAACCTCAACCTTCAGGGATGGATTCACGTCTCAGAGAGCCCCGACCTCCCGGTTCCGCGTGACCTCTACGCTGAGACTCCTGACCTGAAGATCGCTTAGAACTTTCGGCGCAAGCGACCGTATAGCCGATCGCGAAGCTCTGGGTCGTTGCGGATTGTGTCGATGACGAACGCCTCGCGGTACTCGGGGAAGTAGTCCTCGGGTAAGCCCAGCGCGAGGGCTACACGTCGCGTGAGATCCCCGCTCGGCGTCTTGTAGTCGGCACGGCGGAGGACGCGAGACAGATGCGCGTCTGTGACGCCGGCCTGCCGTGCCAGGGCGCGGATGCTGAGGTGCCGCTGTTCGAGCAGGCGCGGGAGCTCGACGACAAACGGGTTGCTCGTTCGTCGCCTCGCCACCGGCAGCAGTTTCAAGAGGTGATCGGACGGCGTGCTGTCCTTCTGGACAATGGTGCGTGCGAGCGGTAATCTGCTGCCCACGTGGACAGCACACCGAAACGCCTTCCGTCCCCGGAGCTACTCGCGCTTGACATCGACCTGCGCCTCTTCTGGGTAATGGTCGACGCGTGGGACCACGAGGGATGGGACGCCGAGTTCGCCTGCCTTCTTCGGCTCGCCTACGGCTTGGGATACATGGATGCCCTCGCCGAGCCACTTCCCGGCCAGCTCTGCCGCGAACACCACTTGCGCATCCCAGAGAGACGGTCTCCGGACTAGCGGCGGGGCGAGCGTTTCCGCGTTTATCGGAGTCTGTCTGCTTGTCTGCTCGTTTTTCTCGCAACGAGCGGACGGCTTGTTCGGACGTGGGGCGACAAACGAACAGGTCGTTTGGGAAGCTCTCGCGACCGAACTGGAGGGTTCGTGGACGAGACGCTTTCGACGCTCCTTACGGCGCTCGAGCGCATGGACTCCCTCGCGGTTTCGGACCGGATTGCCGTCCTGGATGCGCTCGGTGCGGAATTGCCTCGCCTCATGCGTCTATCGGAGGACGAGTGGGAGGTCAAGCTCGCGCAGATCGAGGACGACGTCGCCCGCCTTGGCGAGCAGGCCGTGCGTGCTGAAGAGCGCCATGAGCAAGCGCTACGTGCCCTCGAAACGCTCACGAGGTTGGCCGCGCGGACAGCTGAGGGGCGCGGAGCCGACAAGACAGACACGCTTCAGAAAGTCGCAGCTGTTGCGGCGCGTCCTCGCAGAAACGGCGTAGTCCCTGAGATCGTGCTCGCAGAAACAACGCGTGAGGCGATCTTGCAGGTCATGGCGCGCAGGCCCCACCATCGTTGGACGGTTCTCGGCGTCACGGAGGAGTTGTTG
>WNGA01006691.1_pt1 | contig 22211 bp, 27 predicted proteins | sample 5400061 | NCBI WGS metagenome assembly WNGA01 (sample SAMN13153366, study PRJNA577476) | soil metagenome | isolation source: 100 cm soil or saprolite under grassland replicate 2 | place: USA:California | collected 2016-06-15
GGCCTTGATCTCCGCCACCAGCCTCCCCATCGCGGGATTCGAAGCCCCCTTGCCGACGATGTCGAACGACTGCAGCAAAGGCACGCCGGCCTTCATCATGGTGGCGAGCTGGCGCGTGAACAGCGCGATGTCCTTTTTCGTGACCGAGCCGCCACTCTTTTTTCTCTGCTTCTTGACCTTCTGCACCATGATCCCCTGGCGCCGCAGGGTGGCGTTGACGGCGTTCTCGCTGACCGCGCGCAATTCGCCTCGGACTACCTTCCCGGCCTTGTCCTTGCCTTCGTAGCTGAAGGTGGATTCCTTGGGCCCTCCCTTGACTGCTGCAGGTGCTGCTGCTGTTGCCATGTCCCTGAGCCCTCCCGGCTAGACGAGGGGATGATGCCTCTAGGGGGCAGTTTTGTAAAGGCTGAGATTCCCTATCTAAGTCTCTGAGGTCTCGACGTTTTCGACCGGCTCGACGGGCTTGAAGATGCGCACCGTTTTGACCTTCCTGCCCTGTGCGTGGACGATTTCGATCGGCACGTTGCCAATCTTCATCGAAACGTCGGCTTCGGGGATGTCCTGCAGATGCTCGAGGATCAGGCCGTTGAGGGTCCGCGGGCCGTCAAGCGGCAGGTTGAGCCCGAGGGCGCGGTTCACCTCGCGCACCGGCATCGCGCCGTCGGCCGTCGCGCTGCCCTCGTCGTCCCAGGCGAGCGGCGCGGCCGAGGGCAGCGAGGTGGTGAACTTGCCGATGATCTCCTCGATGATGTCCTCGAGCGTCACCAGGCCCATCAGCTCGCCGTACTCGTCGACCACCAGCGCGATGCGCTCGTGGTTCTCCTGGAAGTATTGGATCTGGGACAGCGCCGGGGTCGTCGCGGGCACGAAGTACGGCTCGACGAGCAGCGACTCGAGCGCCGCCTTGTCGAGCTCGCCGCTGCGCAGCAGCCCGAGCACTTTCCTCAGGTGCAGCACCCCCGCGACCTCGCCGAGCGCGCTGCGGAACACGGGCAGGCGCACGTGGTAGCTGGTGGCGAGCTGGTGCGTGATGGCTTCGATATCGTCGTCCAGCTTGATCGATTCGATGCGGGCGCGCGGCACCATGATGTCCTGCACGGTGACCGCTTCGACGTCGAACAGGTTGAGCAGGATCGCGAGGTGCTTTTTCGGCATGAAGCTCGAGGACTCCAGCACCAGGGTGCGGATCTCCTCCGGAGACAGCTTCGGCGTGTCGCCGGCCTGGTCGGTGCGCACACCGAGGATCCACAGCAGCGGCCGCACGAAAAGATTCACGAACCATGCCGCGGGATCGAGTATTCGCAAGGTGATTTTCACAGGTAGCGATAAGAGCAGCGCCGTGCGTTCCGGATGCGTGGCACCGATCACCTTTGGCGTGATCTCGGAAAAGATGATGATCAGAAATGAAATCACCAGCGTGCCGACGGCGTAGACGATCTTGTCCTCGCCGAAAAGCCGCACCGCGAGGACCGTCGACAGGGCACTGGCGGCGACGACTACCAGCGTGTTGCCGATGAGGATGCCACCGAGGAGGCGGTCCGTGCGCTTGAGGAGCTCGGCGACACGCAGCGCGGCGCGGTGCTCCTGCGCCACCATGTGCTTGAGGCGGTAACGGTTGATCGCCATCATCGCCGTCTCTGCGATGGAGAAGAACGCCGACAGCGCGAGCAGCACCACGAGCGCGGCGATCTGCCAGCTGAGCGGCAGCAGTTCGTGCACCGTCAGCTCCGGTGCAGGATCACTTCGAGCACGAAGCGGCTGCCGGGATAGGCAAGCATGAGCATGACGAAGCCCGCGACCGTCCAGCGAAAGGCGGTGCGGCCGCGCCAGCCGTACAGCAGCCGGCCGGCGAGCAGCAAGCCGAACGTCAGCCATGAGAGCGCCACGAACAACGTCTTGTGGTCGAAACGCAGCGCGCGGCCGAGGAACGACTCGGAATAGGCAACGCCGATCACGAAGGTGAGGGTCAACACGGTGAATGCCGCCGCCGTGAGACGGAAGACGAGCTGCTCCAGCGAAAGAAGCGGCGGTACCCCGCCAAGCGGGCCTTCGAGCACGCCCGCGGGTTCGCCACGAGCGTCGCCATGCAGGCGGCGCTCGACCCGGGAGATCAGCAGCGCATGCAACGTCGCCACGATGAACAGGCTGTAGGCCAGGAGGCCGAAAATCAGATGCAGCCTGAATTCGAACGAAACCGAATCCGGCGTGACCCGGCCGGGATAGAAGGCGGGCAGCGGAGCGCATATCGCGGCGGCCAGCAGGGCCGCCGGATAGAGCGCTTCCATGCGGTAGAACAGGGTTTCAACCCAGCAGATGAGCACGGCCAGCCAGATCATCACGGCGAGCGCCTGCGCGAAGCCGAAGCGCAGCTGCGGCGCCGCGAAAATCTCCGCATAGAGCAGCGTGCCGTGGATGCCCAGGACAGCGAGGATGGCGACGCGTTCCGCCATGCGCGGAGCGCTGCCCGGCGTCGCCTGATGGCGCCAGCGCGTCCTCCAGAAGTGCCACGCCAGTCCCACGTACGCGGCGGACGCGATGACGTGAATTACAATGTCGGGCACCTCTTCAGTTTATCACCCCATGCTGGACAACCTGACCGCGCGCCTCGCCAAGATCGTGAAGCAGATTCGCGGCGAAGCGCGCCTCACCGAAGCGAACATCCAGGACGCGCTGCGCGAAGTGCGCGTGGCGCTGCTCGAGGCCGACGTCGCGCTGCCGGTGGTGAAGCACTTCATCGACGCGGTGCGCTCGAAGGCCCTGGGCGAGGAAGTGGTCGGCAGCCTCACCCCCGGCCAGGCGCTGGTCGGCGTGGTGCACCGCGAGCTCGCAGCCCTGATGGGCGAGGCGAACGTCGGCTTGAATCTCGCGACCCAGCCGCCCGCCGTAATCCTGATGGCGGGGCTGCAGGGCTCTGGCAAGACCACCACTTGCGGCAAGCTCGCGAGACTGCTTCTCGCCGACGGGAAGAAAGTGCTGCTCGTGTCGTGCGACGTTTATCGGCCTGCTGCGATCGAGCAGCTGCGGACTGTCGCCAGCCAGGCAGCGGTTGATTTTTTTGAATCAAAAGCTGGTGAAAACCCCGTCGACATCGCGCACCGCGCGCTCGAGCACGCCCGCACCCGCTATTACGACGTCCTCATCGTCGACACCGCGGGACGTCTCGCGATCGACGAGGAGATGATGCGCGAGATCGCAGCGCTGCATGCCGCGCTGAATCCGGTCGAGACGCTGTTCATCGTCGACGCCATGCAGGGTCAGGACGCGGTCAACGTGGCGCGCGCATTCAGCGAGCGGCTGCCGCTGACCGGCGTGATCCTCACCAAGCTGGATGGAGATGCCCGCGGTGGCGCGGCCCTCTCCGTGCGCCACGTCACCGGCAAGCCGATCAAGTTCGCCGGCGTCGGCGAGAAGCTCGCGGGGATCGAGCCGTTCCATCCCGAGCGCATGGCGGCGCGCGTTCTCGGCATGGGCGACATCGTCTCGCTGGTCGAGGAGGCGCACGCCAAGATCGATCTCGAACAGGCTCAAAAACTTGCAGAAAAAGTTAAAAAGCGCGGCCACTTCGACCTCGAGGACTTCAAGCAGCAGATCACGCAAATGACAAAGATGGGCGGCGTCGCCTCTCTCATGGACAAGCTACCCGCCCAGCTCGTCGGCCAGATCGATCCTGCCAAGCTTCAGGACGAGAAGCAGTTCAAGCGCATCGAGGGCATCATCAACTCGATGACCCCGCAGGAGCGCAGAAAGCCCGAGCTGATCAAGGCTTCGCGCAAGCGCCGCATAGCCGCCGGGGCCGGCGTTCCCGTCCAGGTCGTCAACCAGCTGCTCAACCAGTTCGAGCAGATGCAGAAAATGATGAAGATGATGAAGGGCGGCAACCTGCAGCGCATGATGCGCAACATGAAGGGCATGCTGCCCGGAATGCGCTAGCCGGGCTCGCGGCGGACTAGCGTCCGCCGCCGCGGCCCATGGTCCGTCTGCCCCGTGTCCTCGGTGAGCGGCCTTGCGCCTCGCGCCACGATCTTCCTTGTGGAGCGGGCCGGCCCGGCCTGGGCGTCGGCCTCTCGCTCGCGCGACTGCCCAGCGCCTGAACCCGCTTTAGGGCGGCGGCGAGCGCCTCCCGGTTTTCCGGGGCCTGCTCGGCATGCAGGGCTTCCTGCAGCCGTCCCATCGCGTATTTGCGCGAAGCCTCCAGGCCCGCCTCGCGTTCGATCTCCTGCCGGTGCATTTCGATGCTGGCGACAAGATCAATCAGCTCGTCTGTCACTTGCTGATGATTGACACCGGGAAGTTAAAGGTCTCTTCCTTGAACGGCGCGGGGATATAGGAAAGCTCGATGCGGATGTCCTTCAGCTTCTTCAGCTTCAACGCCTCGGCCGGGAACTCGGCATCGACGACCTGGGTCACTTCCTGCCCAGGATCGAGCCGGTCGGAGGAACCGTAGGACGCGGCGACGCGGATCGTCGGCTCGGTGCGATTCTCCTCGAGCTTGATGGCGCGCCCCTGCGAGTCGATGTAAGAGATCTTGCCTGCGATCAGACGCACGCTCTGGTCGCGTGACGTGTTTTTCAACACCAGCTTGCCGCTCAGCTTCGCGGGCGACGCGATGCGGCCCGAGCCTTCTTCGACGCGCTCCATCACTTTCATTTCGGTGACCTCGCCGCTCACGATGCCGGCTTTCACCTTCACCGAAGCGGGCACGACCGAGTAGACCTTGTCATTGATTGGCGCAGCCACCGCCGACGGCTGGGGGGAACAGCCGACGGTTATCGCCGCCGCTGCCGTGCTCATAGCAATCAAACTTGCTCGCTTCCACATTGCCTTCTCCTTCACTTGGTTCTAACTGCCTGCATTACGATCAAAATCCTTGCGTTCCAGCTTCACTTGCCGGGCCATGCCGGCCATGCGGCGGTGGACGCCCGCGTGCCGGCGACCTCGATGCCGACGCGCCGGTCGGGCTGCAGACAGGCGAGGACTCTGGCTCTGTTGCCGACGACGCAATCGCCGGGCTTCGTGACTGGCTGCGTGGCACCCCTGCCTTCGGCCTGGACACGGCCGGGCTCAATGCCTTTGGTGACCAGATAGGCCTTGACGGCTTCGGCGCGGTCTTCGGAAAGGATCTGGTCGTGGCCTTCGAGGCGGTCAGCGTGACCGACGGCCCTGATCATCCCCAAGGTGGCGCCCTTCAGCCTGCCGACGAATTCATCCAGCGCAGCGCGGCTCTGCGGGCTCAGCGTGTAGGCATCGAAATCGAACAGGGCGCCAGCGTCGAGCGTCACTTTTTCGATGCCGGACTCGGGCGCGCGCCGTGCAAACACGACTGCGGGCGTCGTGTCGGGCGTCAGGGTTGGCGGGAACTGTCGCTTGGATCGGGTTTCGTCGAACAAGGACTGCGCGAGAGTTGTCGCGGAAAGCAGGCCCAGCGCCAGCGCGCAGGCGGCGGCACGGGCAATTTTCGACGGATGCGAATGCCGGCTGGTTGTTGCAGGATGCACGTGCTACGATACTGACCGGTCACTCACCAGTCAAGCGGAATGTTCTGATGGCCACGAAAAGCAATGCTGAACGCCCGAGCGCCCGCAAGCGCATTTTCGACACGGCTTCCGAGCTGTTTTATCGCAGGGGCATCCGCGCGGTGGGCGTCGATGCCATCGCCGCCCAGGCCGACACCACCAAGATGAGCCTGTACCGCAGCTTTCCGTCGAAGGACGACCTGGTGGCCGAATGGCTGCGCGGGCACGACGTGAAGTTCTGGCAGACGTGGGATTCGATGTCGCAGAAATATCTCGGCGACGCCCGCAAGCAGCTGCAGGCGGCCTTCGCGCTGCTCGCCAAGCACGTTTCAGATCCCTCGGCCCGCGGCTGCCCGATGGCGAACGCGGCGGTCGAGATCACCGAGAAGGACCATCCGGCGAGGAAGGTGATCGAGACTCACAAGGCCAAGCTGCGCGGGCGGCTGGCGGCATTGTGCGAGCAGGCGGGAGCGCGGGAGCCATCCCACCTGCACGTCGCGCCTCAGGCCTAGCCCAGACGCTTACCGGCCGTCACGGCCGTCTCAGTTGTGCCTCCATCTCCGCGATGCCGTGCACGTCCTGCACTGCGCGGCTGACCGCGAGCGCGCGCTCGTAATAGTCGCGCGCCGCCTGGCGGTCGCCCGCGGCTGAGCTGGCGAGCGAAAGCTCGGTGAGGTCGGCGAGGATCTTTCTCGGATCGGCAAGCTCGCGGTCGAGCGCGAGCGCCCGCTCGAGGACCGGGATGGCGGCCGAGGGCTCGCCTTGCGCGCGACGCGCGCGGCCGAGGGCTCGCAGCGCGTTGGCTGCTTCCGAGCGGTCGCCGCGGGCGCGGGCGCGCTCGGCCGCGCTACTCGCGAGGCGCGCCGCGTCGGCGGGGCGCGACGCTGCGAGCGCCACCTGGGCTTGGAGGTTCAGGATCGTCGCGGCGTACTCGCAGGCGAAATCCGGGCAGCGCCTTGCCGCGCGCTCGACCCAGGTGGCCGCGGCGTCGGTGTTCTGCAAGGCGAGCTCTACGATCGCACGGCGCAGTTCCGCCTGCAGCCTGCGGCGCTCCGAAAACGCGCGGCGCGGATCGTCGAGCATGCGCGCAAGCACCTCGCGCGCTTCGGCGTCGCGCCCGAGCCACTGGTACACGATCGACAGGTTCACCGAGTTCGCCGCGACCGCGTCCACGTTCTCGACCGAGGCGGCGATGCGCACCGCCTCGTCGTACTGGCGCGCGGCGCCGCCCAGGTCGCCAGACCGCACCAGCACTGCGGCGCGCGCTTCGGCTTCGGCGAGTCGGCTTTGCGCCTGCGAAGTGTTGACGGCCGGCTTGGATGCGCATGCCGCGCACAAGGCGACAAGCGCAGCGGCGAACCATTTCATAGGCGAGGTGCCTTGCCGCGCGCGTCGAAGCTGTCGATCGGCAGCTCGCCGTCGGTGACTTCCTTGAACGAATCGCTGAGCGGCCACATGCGCTTGGCGGCGCTGAACACTTCACCTGCCTCGCGTGCGGCCGTCTCGCCGCGGTCGAGCAGCGGCCTGGCGCGCTGCAGCGTGCCCTGCGCCTCCTCGCCGGTGCGGCGCAGCTGGACCGCGGCGGCATCCAGCGAATCGATCACCGTCGCCAGCTTGCCGGCCAGCATCGGCACGGCGCGCTCGACGATCTCGGTGGCGCGCTGCGCCGCCTGCATCTCACGGTCGGCATTCTCGAGCAGCTTGCGCAGCGCGCGGTGCGTCTCGGGCACGCGCTCGATCTCGCGGCGAAATGTCGACAGCGCGACGCTGACGTCTTCTCCAGAGCCCTTGAGCTTCGAAAGCACCTGTTTCATCTCGTCGAAGGCCGGCACCGCCTGCCGCCTGATGTCGTCGATGATCTCGGAGATTCCCCGGCCCGGCTGGAAGTCGATGCGCTCGCCCTCGGCGAGGGGCTGGGAGCCCGGCCCGGGATGGAGCTCGATCACGCTCGCCCCGACCACGCCCGCCTCGCGCGCGTGCCGTGCCTGCGATCCCTTCGGAATGCGCGGCATGTATTCGCTCATGATCGAGAGCCGCACGTCGACGCCCTCCCGCGACAGCTCCATGGTGCTGACCGAGCCCACCGTGAAGCCGTAGAGCTTGACCGGCATGCCCTTGTTGATGCCGAGCGCATTCGGCGTCACGAAATGGATCACCGTCTGGTGGACGAACCAGCCCTGCTTGTAGGCCACCAGGCCCATGAACGCCGCCACCAGCAGGAGCGCGAGCAACAGGAACGCGTTCACCTTGAGGAGCAGGCGCGAGAATCTCACCGGCGGCACAAATCTTTCGCTCATGAATCACCCTCCCTCGTATCGATGAACAGCAGCGTCCCCGACGGATGCCGCCCGCGGTATTCCTTCTCGAAGCCGGCGACGCGCGCGCATTCCTCGCGGCTCAGGCCCTCGTCGAGCGCATCGATGATGGCGAGCTCCGGCGCGGCGATGAGCAGGCGCACGAATGCCGCGATTTTCCGCTCCAGCATGCCGAGCTCGTCGGGCACCCGGTTGAGGAACGAGCGCGGCTCGGCGCCGAAGGTCCTCAGCACCTCGTGCGTGATGCGGGCGACCTCTGCGAGCGGTGGCTTGCCGTGGTACGCCGCCGTGAGCGAGATGTTCTCCCACGCATTGAGGCTGCCGATGAGCCCGATGACGGGCGACAGCGCGCCGACGCGCGCGCGCAGCCGCTGCCGGGCGGCGGGCTTGAGGCTGCGCACCGGTTCGCCGAGCAGCTCGAGCTCCTCGCCGTCCTCGCAGCGGGCTTTGAGCACCGCGGTGACGAGGTGCGCCTTTGAGCCCTGGTCGGGCAGTTGCACGTGCCTGACGCTGCCGCGCGGCACCGCGAGGGTGACCTCGCGTTGCGCGGTCTTGCGCGCATACCGCAGCGCCATTTGCGCCCGGCCGGCAGATGCCGCTTGCGGCGCGGTCATACCTTTGCCGTCACCAGACCGAAGAACAGGATGCCGAAGACCACGTATGCGAACACCGCGTTGATCGTCAGCACCAGCATCGCGCACTGCGTGACTGCCCGGGTCACGACCTTCGGCACCGCGTTCTGTGTCAGGTCGGGTGGATTGAGGCCGTGATAGCAGCAGCACGCGGCAATGGCGAAACCGAACAGCAGGCTCTTGACCGTCGAGTAGAAAAAGTCGACCGGCGTAAACAGCTCGAAGAGGCGCCCGGTGAGCTCCATGAACGACGCCTGGATGATGAACGGGCTCAGCACCAGCCCGCCGAACACCGCCAGCGCCTGGATGTAGAGCGTGAGCACTAGGATGGCGAGCATCACCCCTGCCACGCGCGGCACGACGAGATAGTCGTACAGGTTGATGCCGAGATAGCGCAGCGTGCGCGTCTGCCCGGAGATGCGCATGATCGCCATCTCGGCGGACATGGCGGTGCCGCTGCGCAGGATGACGACCGCTGCCGCGGCGAGCGGGCCGACCTCGCGGAACACCACCAGCAGCAGAATTTTTACCGCAAGATCGACGTCCGCGTCGAGCACGTCCATCGTGATCGCGATGATCAGCACGCCCAGACCCGAGGCGCGCAGCACCACGCCGGTCGCGGCCGTGACGCCGGTGAAATAGACCTGCCGCAGGAACGATTCCAGCACCGGGGGCCTGCGCAGCTGGCCGAGGCGGCCGGCCACATTGAGCGACAGTCTGAGACCACCCTCGATTTCGTGAAGCGGACGCAGCATCCAACCTCCCCGCAGTATTTTGCACCAGCAGACGGTGCAGCGGCGTTCCAAAACGCCGATTTCTCCCGTATAATCCGCGCCTTTTCGCAGTTTGCCGGGGGTTTCCCAATGGTGGTGATTCGACTGCAGCGCGGCGGCGCCAACAAGCGGCCGTTTTTCCACCTGGTGGTGGCGGATTCACGCCGCGCTGCGAGCGGCAAGTTCCTCGAGCGCGTCGGGTTCTACGATCCGAAAGCGCCCGCAGGGCGCGAGGCGCTGCGCGTCAACTTGGAGCGCGTGAAGCACTGGACCGGCCAGGGCGCGCAGCTCTCGGGCACGGCGGCGCGGCTCGTCAAGCAATTTGCCAAGAAGGCCGCCTGAGGACCTAGTCGAGATGGGCCGCGTCGCCGGGTCATACGGCGTGCGCGGCTGGATCAAGGTGCAGCACCCGGAAGCGGCGCTCCCCGCGTGCAGCAAATGGTGGATCGGCGGCATGGAATACGCTGTCGAGGAAGCGAAGGCGCATTCGGGCACACTGCTCGCGAAGCTCGCGGGAATCGGCAGCCGCGAGGCGGCGCTGAAGCTGAAAGGCGCGACCGTGTCGGTGCGGCGCGCGGCGCTGCCCGAGGCCGGGGAAGGGCACTACTACCTTGCCGACCTGGTCGGCCTCGAGGTGGTGAACGCGAGTGGCGTCGCGCTTGGCTTCGTGAAGCGGATGTTTACGAACGGCGCGCAGGACGTGATGGAAGTGGCGGGCGACAGGACACGATTGCTGCCTTGGGTTGCCGCGGTGGTGAAACGAGTCGATTTGTCGGCAAGACGAATCGAGGTGGAGTGGCAGGCGGACTGGTGAGGCGGGACGGGTGATCCGCTTCGATGTCGTGACGCTGTTTCCCGAGATGCTCGCGGCGCTGACGCAGAGCGGCATCACGGGCCGGGCGCTCGAGGCCGGGCTGTGGCGGCTGCAGGCGTGGAATCCGCGCGATTTCACGAGCGACAACTACCGCACGGTGGATGACCGTCCGTACGGCGGCGGGCCGGGCATGGTGATGCTGGCAGAGCCCTTGGAAAAGGCGCTGGACGCGGCGAAATTCGCCGGCGGCGGAAGGGTGGTTTACCTGACGCCGCAAGGCAGCAAGCTCGAGCACCGCAAAGTGATGGAGCTTTCGAAGGAAAGCGCGCTGACGCTGCTGTGCGGCCGCTATGAAGGCGTCGACGAAAGGCTGCTGGCGCGTCGCGTCGACGAAGAGCTGTCGCTCGGCGATTTCGTGCTTTCGGGCGGCGAGCTCGCCGCGATGGCGCTGATCGACGCGGTGGTGCGGCAATTGCCCGGGGCGCTGGGCGATGAGCACTCGGCGCAGGAAGAGTCTTTCGCGGCCGGGCTGCTCGATTGCCCTCAGTACACGCGGCCCGAGCTGTATGCGGGCGCAAAAGTGCCGGAGGTGCTGCTTTCGGGGCACCACGAGCACATCCGGCGCTGGCGGCTGAAGCAGGCGCTGGGGCGGACCTGGCTCAGAAGGCCGGATCTGCTCGCCGAGCGCGCGTTGAGCGAAGAGGAACAGCGGCTGCTGGCGGAATTCCAGCAGGAATACAGGAGTTGACCATGGACGTGATCAGGACGATCGAGCAGGAAGAGATCAAGCGGCTGAAAAAGGAAGTGCCGGATTTCTCGCCGGGCGACACCGTGGTGGTGAACGTGAACGTGGTCGAGGGCGAGCGCAAGCGCGTGCAGGCCTTCGAGGGCATGGTGATTGCGAAGCGCAATCGCGGCCTCAACTCGTCGTTCATCGTGCGCAAGATCTCCTCGGGCGAGGGCGTCGAGCGCACCTTTCAGACCTATTCGCCGCTCATCGCCTCGATCGAGGTGAAGAGGAAGGGCGACGTGCGCCGCGCCAAGCTGTATTACCTGCGGGCGCGCTCGGGCAAGTCGGCGCGCATCCGCGAGAAAACCGGCGGGACGGAAGCCGAACCGCAGGAGTGAAACAGGCATAAAATTCGGGCTATGCGCAGGGAAACCGCCGCCATCAGCCTGATTGCCGACATCATCGGCGACATCCGCGCGGGCAACATCGTCGTGCTGGTCGATGACGAGGACCGCGAGAACGAGGGCGACCTCGTGTTCGCGGCCGAGTTCGTGACCGCCGAGAAGATCAATTTCCTCGCCAAGCACGGCCGTGGCCTGATCTGCATGCCGGTCACCGAGGCGCACGCCCTGAGGCTGGGGCTGCAGCCGATGGTGCAGCACAACCGCTCGCGGCACGGCACCAACTTTACCGTGTCGATCGAGGCCGCCGAAGGCATCTCGACCGGGATTTCCGCGCACGATCGCGCGCTCACCATCAAGGTCGCGGCGGCTCCGGACGCCAGTCCCGAGGACATCGTCCAGCCGGGGCACGTGTTTCCGCTGATCGCGCAACCCGGCGGCGTGCTGGTGCGCGCCGGGCATACCGAGGCCTGCTGCGACCTCGCGCGCCTCGCGGGGCTCGCGCCGGCGGCGGTGCTGTGCGAGATCATGCGCGACGATGGCACCATGGCGCGGCTGCCGGATCTCGTTGAGTTCGCCGGCGCCCACGGCCTGAAGATCGGCACTATCGCCGACCTGATCGAGTACCGCAGCCGCAACGAGTCGCTGGTGCAGCGCACGCTCGAGCGCGACATCGAGACAGCGTGGGGACGCTTTCGCCTGGTTTCCTACCGCGATCTGGCGCTCGGCTCGATGCATCTCGCCCTGGTGCTCGGCAAGATCGATTCCCGGAATGAGACGCTGGTGCGCGTGCACGAGCCCCTCTCGGCGATCGACCTGCTCGACGCCGGCCCGGGCACGCATTCCTGGGGCGTGGGGGAAGCGCTCGCAGCGATCCGCAAGGCCGGAGCCGGCGTCATGGCGCTGCTCAATTGCACGCAGACCACCGAATCGCTCGAAGCGCGCCTGGCGGACAGCCGGCCGGCAGCGGGGCGCAGCATGGACCTGCGCGTCTACGGCATCGGCGCGCAGATTCTGCGCGACCTGGGCGTCGGCCGCATGCGCCTGATGGCCGCGCCGCGCAAGATGCCGAGCATGGCGGGTTTCGGCCTGGAAGTCACCGGCTACGCCGAGCTGCCGAAGCGCTGACATCCCGCGATGCGCCTCGGCATCGTCGCCAGCCTGTTCAACGAGGAAATCGCCTCGCTGCTCCTTGAGCGGGCGCGCGCGGAGGCGCGCAAGCTCGGCATCGAGCATGCCGTGGTCACGGTTCCCGGGGCGCTGGAGATCCCCCTCGCGCTGCAATGGATGGCGCAAAGCGGCCGCTTCGACGCCCTGGTGGCGGTCGGCGCCGTGATCCGCGGCGAGACCTACCATTTCGAGGTGGTCGCCAACGAGTCGGCGCGCGGCGTCATGGACATCGCGCTCGACTTCGGCCTGCCGGTGGCCAACGCCATCCTGACGACCAGCGACGAAGCGCAGGCCAGGGCGCGCCTGGACAAGGGCGCCGAGGGCGTGCGTGTCGCGGTCAAGATGGCGAAGCTCAAGGCGGAGCTGCATGAAAACCGCTAGGCGCCAGGCGCGCGAAATCGCGCTGCAGGCGCTGTATGCCTGGCAGGTCTCGGGCGGCGACCCGCTCGAGGAGGCGCGCTGCCTCGAGGGCTTCGAGAAGAACTCCGCATTCACCGAGCTCATCGTGTGCGGCGTGCGCGATCGCGCGCCTGAGCTCAAGTCGCTGCTCAGCCCGCATCTCGACCGCGAGTTCGCGAAGCTCTCGCCGGTCGAGCGCGCGATCCTGTACATCGGCGCTTTCGAGCTCGCCTCGCATTCCGAGACGCCGTTCAAGGTGGTGATCAACGAGGCGATCGAGCTCGGCAAGAGCTTCGGCGCCGCCGAGGGCCATCGCTTCGTCAACGGCGTGCTCGAGAAACTCGCCGTCGCGCTGCGACCCGAGGAAGTCGCCAGGTCAAGAAGGATCGCCTGAACGAGTTCGAGATTATCCGCCGCTACTTCGAGCGCGCGCCGCAGCACGCGCTGGTCGGAGTCGGCGACGATTGCGCGCTGGTGCGGCCCGATGCCGGCCTCGAGCTTGCGCTGACCACAGACATGCTGGTCGAGGGACGGCATTTCCTGCCCGATGCCGATCCGCGCTCGCTCGGCCACAAAGCGCTCGCGGTCAATCTTTCCGACCTCGCGGCGATGGGCGCGGCGCCGCGCTGGGCTCTGATCGCGCTCGCCCTGCCGGCCGCGGACGAGGCCTGGCTGGAGGCGTTCGCGTCGGGGCTGTTCGCGCTTGCCGCGCGCTACGGTGTCGATATCGTCGGCGGCGATACCACCCGCGCAGCCTTGCGCACCATCACGATCACCGCCATCGGCCAGGTTCCGGCGGAAGTCGCGCTGTATCGCGCCGGGGCGCGGCCCGGCGACGACATCTGGGTCTCGGGGGAGCTCGGCGGCGCGGCGCTGGCGCTGGTTCACCCGGAAATCGCCGAGGTCGCGAGGCGGCTGCACGAGCCGGAGCCGCGGGTAGAGCTCGGCGAGCGCCTGCGCGGCCTGGCCAACGCCGCCATCGATATCTCCGACGGCCTGGCGGGTGACCTTGCGCATGTTCTCGAGCGTTCCCGCGTCGGCGCGGTGGTGCATTACGAGCACGTGCCGCGGCCGTCGGCATTCAAAGCCCTCGACGATGCCCAGCTGGAGAGGGACTGCGTTCTCTCCGGCGGCGACGACTACGAGCTGCTGTTCACCGCCGCGCCGGGACACCGGCAGGAGCTCGAAGCCCTGGCGGGCGAGCTCGGGCTGGCGCTCGCGCGCATCGGCAGCATCCGCGACGGCGACGCCAAGCTGCTGGTGCTCGACGCGCAGGGCAGGCCGATGGCCGTGCGGCCCGCATTCGATCATTTCGCGCCCGCATGATCCTGTTGCGGCCGAGCGCGGGCTTCGCCTTCTCGCACCCGGCGCACGTGGTTGCGTTGGGCTTCGGCGCGGGGCTCGCGCCGTTCGCGCCGGGGACCGCCGGCACCGCGGCAGCCTGGCCGCTGGGCTGGCTGCTCGCCGGCACGCCCCAGCCGCTGCTAGCGCTCGCCCTGATCGCGCTCCTGTTCGCGCTCGGCGTCTGGGCGTGCGAGCTGACCGGCCGGCACCTCGGCGTTCCGGACCACGGCTCGATGGTGTGGGACGAGATGGTCGCCTTCCTGCTGATTCTCGCCATCGTGCCGCGCAGCCTCGCCTGGCAGGCGGCAGCCTTCGTGCTGTTTCGGCTGTTCGACATCGCCAAGCCGCCGCCGATCCGCTGGTTCGAGCGCCGCTACCGCGGCGGCTTCGGCGTCATGTTCGACGACATCATCGCGGCGGGCTACGCGCTGCTCGTGCTTGCCGCGGCGAACAGATTTCTCCTTTGAACGAGCTGCAAGCGCTTTCCCTTGAGGTCGGCGAGCGCCTCAAGCGCGGCGGGCGGATCCTCGTCACCGCCGAATCCTGCACCGGCGGCTGGGTGGCGCAGGCCGTGACCTCGGTGGCGGGATCCTCCGACTGGTTCGAGCGCGGCTTCGTCACCTACTCGAACGACTCGAAGCTGGAGGTGCTCGGCGTGCGCGCCGAAACCCTGGCGCGCCACGGCGCAGTTAGCGAGCAGGCGGCGGCCGAAATGGCGCGCGGCGCGCTCGAGCGCAGCCGCGGCAACGTTGCGGTAGCCGTGACCGGCGTCGCCGGACCGGCCGGCGGCAGCGCAGCGAAGCCCGTGGGAATGGTGTGCTTCGCGTGGGCGAGCCGCGACCGCCCCGTCAGGAGCGAAACGCGCCGCTTCGCGGGCGATCGCGAAAGCGTGCGCAGACAATCCGTCGTGCGGGCGCTGCAAGGCGTGCTGGAAGTGCTTGGCGGAGGATAATAGAGGGATGAGTTTGGTAAGACCGGCAGCGGTCGCCGGCACGTTCTATCCCGGTAACCCGGTGTCGCTCGCCGCGGAGGTCGACGAGTTCCTCGGCGGCGCGGAGCAGCTTGCCCCGCGCCTGAGCTTTCCGAAAGCGCTCATCGTGCCGCACGCCGGCTACGTCTATTCCGGAGCGGTGGCGGCGCGCGCCTACGACGAGATTGCGCCGGCGCGCGGCATCGTGCGGCGCGTGGTGCTGCTCGGGCCGGTGCACCGCGTGCCGGTGCGCGGCCTGGCGATTCCGACCGCCGAGGCCTTCGCCACGCCCCTCGGGAAGGTCCCGATCGACCACCAGGCGCTGCGCGCGTTGCAGGACCTGCCGCAGGTGGTTGCGAGCGACCCTGCGCATGCGCCCGAACATTCGCTGGAAGTGCAGCTGCCGTTCCTGCAACAGACGCTCGGCGAGTTCGCCCTCGCGCCGTTCGCCGTCGGCATGGCGAGCGTCGAGGAAGTCGCCGCGGTAATCGGGCGGCTCTGGGGCGACGCCGAGACCATGATCGTGATTTCGACCGATCTTTCCCACTATCACGGCTACGACCAGGCGCAAAAAATCGACCGCTCGACGATCAAGCGCATCGCCGGCTTCGCGACCGACCTCTCCCATGAAGAGGCGTGCGGCGCGACGCCGCTCAACGGTTTCCTGTCGATCGCGAGCAAGAGAAACCTCTCGATCAGGCTGCTTACGGCATGCAACTCCGGCGACACGGCCGGCGGCCGGGGGCAGGTCGTGGGCTACTCGTCGTTCGGCCTGTACGAAGACGGCGAGGTGTCGCTCGACGAGGCTGGCCGAACCTTGCTCGCGATCGCCCGCGCCTCGATCGAAGGTTCTCTCTCGGGGAAAACGCAGCAACTTCCCGCTAGCTCGTGGCTGAAGCAATCCGGCGCAACATTCGTCACCTTGACCAGGGACGGTCAGTTGCGCGGTTGCATCGGCAGCCTCGAGCCGGCGCGGCCGCTCGGCGCGGACGTCGCCGAGAATGCGCTCGGCGCCGCCTTCCGCGATCCGCGCTTTCCTGCGCTCTGCGCGGCGGAATGGCCGCGCTGCGGTGTGGAAGTGTCGCTGCTTACCCGGCCCAAGCCGCTGCGTTTCGCCGACGAAGCGGACCTGCTGGCACAGATCCGCGCCGGCGAGGACGGCCTGATCGTCGAGGCCGACGGGCGACGCGGGACATTTCTCCCTCAGGTCTGGGAGGGACTGCCCGACAAGCGCGTTTTCCTGAAGGAACTGCTCAAGAAAGCGGGTCTTCCCGATGACACGCGGCTCACGCGCTGCCGGGTATCACGCTACCGGGTGATGAAATGGACCAATTGAAAAGTTATCCCGGCAAGTGGTGGCACACGCTGGCCGACGGGCGCGTGCAATGCGACCTTTGCCCGCGCGACTGCCGGCTGCACGAAGGCCAGCGGGGGCTTTGCTTCGTGCGCAAGATGGAAGGCGGCGCCATGGTGCTCACCACCTACGGCCGCTCGTCGGGCTTCTGCGTCGACCCGGTCGAGAAGAAGCCGCTGAATCATTTCTACCCGGGGTCGAGCATCCTCTCGTTCGGCACGGCGGGCTGCAACCTGGCGTGCAAATTCTGCCAGAACTGGGACATCTCCAAATCGCGCGAGATGGACCGGCTGACGGACGAAGCCTCGCCCGAATCGATCGCCGCCGCCGCCGTGAAGCTCGGCTGCAAGTCGGCGGCTTTCACCTACAACGACCCGGTGATCTTCGCCGAGTACGCCATGGACATCGCCGACGCCTGCCACGCCAAGGGGGTGAAGACGGTGGCCGTGACCGCGGGCTACATGCACGCCGCGCCGCGCGGCGAGTTCTACGCCAAGATGGACGCGGCCAACGTCGACCTCAAAGCCTTCACCGACGAGTTCTACTTCAAGATCTGCGGCGGCAAGCTGCAGCCGGTGCTCGACACGCTCGAGTACCTGGTGAAGGAAACCAGCGTCTGGACCGAGATCACCACCCTGCTCATCCCCGGCAAGAACGATTCGAATGATGAGCTCAGGGCCGAGTGCAAGTGGATCCGCGAGCACCTCGGACCGGACGTGCCTTTGCACTTCACCGCTTTCCATCCCGACTGGAAAATGACCGACATCGCGGCGACTCCGCCGGCGACCCTGACGCGCGCGCGGGAGATCGGGCAGCTCGCGGGCCTCAATTACGTCTACACCGGCAACGTGCACGACGAGGCCGGCGGCTCGACTTACTGCCCGTCGTGCGAGAAAGCGCTGATCCGGCGCGACTGGTACGACATCCGCGGCTATCACCTCGGCGACGACGGCGCCTGCGGCTCCTGCGGCACGCGCATCGCCGGCCGCTTCGGCAAGTTCGCCAAGCCCTTCGGCCCGCGCCGCATTCCGGTCAGGCTCGCGCAGGCGGCTTGAAGCCAGGGGTGGGGCGGGTACATTCTGTGGTTGCAGTACCGCCGCAGGGGACTCTGATCGAGGGGTAAGGGGGAAAGATGGAGCGAGCCAACATCAAGAGGGTCAACCTCGCGATGCAAGGGGGCGGCGCGCACGGCGCGTTCGGCTGGGGCGTGCTCGACAAGCTGGCCGAGGACGGCCGGCTCGACATCGAGGGCCTGTCGGCGTCCAGCTCGGGCTCGGTGAACGCCGTGGTCTATGCCTATGGCAGGATGCGCGGCGGTCAGGACGGCGCGCGCGAGGCGCTCGAGAAGTTCTGGCGCAATGTCAGCTCGGCCGGCGCGATGTTTTCCTTTGGCCTGCGGCTCATCCAGCCGCTGACGGGCGCGTTTTCCCCCTCCCAGCTCAATCCTTTCGGTTTCAATCCGCTGCGCGACCTGCTGGCGAAAAGCGTCGACCTGGAGGCGCTGCATGCCTGCACCTGCGTCGAGCTCTTCATCTGCGCGACCAACACTCGCACGGGTCAGCCGCGGATTTTTCGCAATCAGGAGGTGACGCTCGACGTGGTGATGGCCTCGGCTTGCCTGCCAACCCTGTTTCAGGCGGTCGAGGTCAAGGGCGAGCACTACTGGGACGGCGGCTACATGGGGAACCCGGCGCTCTACCCGCTCATCTATCACACGCAATCGCGCGACATCGTCATCGTTCACATCAACCCGATCGTCCGCCGCCAACTGCCCATCACCGCCGCGGAAATCCAGAACCGGCTGAACGAGATCACGTTCAACTCGTCGCTGCTGCGCGAGCTGCGCGCCATCGCCTTCGTCACCAAGCTGATCGAACAGGGCTGGCTCAAGGACGAATACCGCGAGCGGCTCAAGCATGTATTGATTCATTCCATCCTGGCCGACGCGCTGATGAGCAACCTGAGCGTGGCGAGCAAGCTCACCACCGACTGGGCATTCCTCTGCGACCTGCGCGACCGCGGCCGGGCGGCGGCCGCGAGCTGGCTCGAGGCGAACTTCGACCACCTCGGCCACCATTCCACCGTGGACCTGCACAGCGAATTCCTGGCGGCGCCTGCGATTCACCCGACGCACGCGCCAGGCTGATCCGGGTCCTAGTCCTTCAGCAGCAGCTGGATGAGCGAGGCGGTGCTGTCCCAGCGCCGTCCGCCGCGCGCCTCGAGGTGCGCGTAGAACTGGTCGACGAGCGCCGTGACCGGGAGGCGGGCGCCGGTTTTCTTTGCCTGGCCGAGGCAAATGCCGAGATCCTTGCGCATCCACTCGATGGCAAAGCCGAAGCCCTCGGCCTTGAGCTCGCTCATCTGCTTCCAGCGGTTCTCCATCTGCCAGGATTGGGCCGCGCCCTTGGAGATCACCGAGATGACCTTCTCCAGGTCCAGGTTGGATCGCTTCGCGAACGAGAGCGCCTCCGCCAGCGCCTGCGCCAGGCCCGCGATGCAGATCTGGTTCACCATCTTGGTAAGCTGCCCTGAGCCGGGGCCGCCGATCAGCGCCGCCATCTTGGCGTAGGTGTCGATGACCGGCTTCGCCCGGTCGAAATCGGCCTGCTCGCCGCCGCACATGATGCCGAGCTGGCCGTTCACCGCTCCGGCCTGGCCGCCCGAGACCGGGGCATCGACGAAGCCGATGGCTTTTTCTTTGGCTTTCTGATGCACCTCCTTTGCCACGATCGCCGAAGCAGTCGTATGGTCGACCAGGATCGCGCCCCTCTTCATCCCGGCGAGCGCGCCGCTGTCTTTTCCATCAGGGCCGTAGGCCACCTGTCGCACGTCGTCGTCGTTGCCGACGCACATCATGACGAACTCACAGTCCTTGGCGGCCTCGCGCGGGCTCGGCGCATGCCTGCCGCCGTATTCCTTGGCCCATTGCGCGGCCTTTGCGCCGGTGCGGTTGAAGACGGTCACGTCATGGCCGCCCTTTTTCTGCAGGTGACCTGCCATCGGGTAGCCCATGACACCCAGACCGAGGAACGCGACCTTCGCCATCTTTTTGTCTCCTAAAGGGTTTTTCTCAATTTGACAGACCGCGGTCAACGACCCCACAATGATGGACGTTTATACAGTATCCGGTGTTGGCCCAGGGGTTCTGAAGAAGGCGCCTGCCGTAGATGCCGACAACCTAAAAAAAGAGGTACAGCAGCAATGGACGACAACAAGTCTAAGGCATTAGCCGCCGCTCTGTCGCAGATCGAGAAGCAGTTCGGCAAGGGCTCGATCATGAAGATGGACGACGCGGCGATCAAGGACATCGAAGTGGTGTCCACCGGGTCGCTCGGCCTCGACCTCGCGCTCGGCGTGGGCGGCCTGCCGCGCGGCCGGGTGGTCGAGGTCTACGGCCCGGAATCTTCGGGCAAGACGACCCTGACCCTCCAGGTGATCGCGGAAATGCAGAAGACCGGCGGCACCGCGGCCTTCATCGACGCCGAGAACGCGCTCGACATCACCTACGCCGGCAAGCTCGGCGTGAAAACCGAGGACCTGCTGATTTCGCAGCCGGACACCGGCGAGCAGGCGCTCGAGATCGCCGACATGCTGGTGCGCTCGGGAGCGGTCGATGTGATCGTGATCGACTCGGTGGCGGCGCTGACGCCGAAAGCCGAGATCGAGGGCGAGATGGGCGAGCCGCAGATGGGCCTGCAGGCGCGCCTGATGAGCCAGGCGCTAAGGAAGCTCACCTCCAACATCAAGCGCACCAACACGCTGGTGATCTTCATCAACCAGATCCGCATGAAGATCGGCGTGCTGTTCGGCAACCCCGAAACCACGAGCGGCGGCAACGCGCTCAAGTTCTACGCCTCGGTGCGCATGGACATCCGCCGCATCGGCTCGATCAAGAAAGGCGACGAGGTGGTCGGCTCCGAGACGCGCGTCAAGGTGGTGAAGAACAAGGTGGCGCCGCCCTTCAAGCATGCCGAGTTCGACATCCTGTACGGCGAGGGCATCTCGCGCGAAGGCGAAGTGCTCGAAATCGGCGTCAACCTCGGCGTGCTCGAAAAGTCTGGCGCCTGGTATATCTACAAGGGCGACCGGCTGGGGCAGGGCAAGGACAACGCGCGCGACTTCCTCAAGGAAAACCCGCAGCTCGGGCGCGAGATCGAGGCAGCCATCCGCGCCAAGGCAGGCGTCGGGGTCGTCGCTGCCGCGGCGACGACGGAAAAAGCCGAAGACAAGAAGGTCGAGCATCTCCCGACCCGGAAGCGGGCCGAAAAGTAGCCGTTGAAGGTCGACTCCCCCGACACGCCCGCGGAACTGAAGGCCCGGGCGCTCAGGTACCTGGTCAGGCGTGAGCATTCGCGGGCGGAGCTCGCACGCAAGCTCTCGCCTTTCGCCGCATCCGCAGAAATCCTTGAAGGCGTGATACGCGAGTTGGAGAGCAGGAAGCAGCTCTCCAATGAGCGCTTTGCCGAGCAGCGGGCGCATGTGCTGTCACGCAAGTACGGCACCGCGCATATCCGCCGGGATCTCAAGAGTAAGGGCGTAGAGTCGGAAGTCGTCGATCGCATTTCATCGGAGGGCGAGCTCGAGCGCGCCCAGGCGATACTGGCTCGCAAGTACAGGCAGCCGGCATCGACACGTGAAGAACGCGCGAAACGCGCACGCTTCCTGCAAAGCCGCGGTTTTTCTTTCGACGTGATCAAGAAACTGTCATCGCCGAGAGAGGGCTAAGCGTTCATCTCACTACGCGACTGCGTGGAGAGGAGGTGAACGGAATGGATCAATCACAAGCATTGGCAGTAGTGCGATCGCTCGCGAACGGCGTGGACCCGGAAAGCGGAGAAGTATTTCCACCGGAGAGCGCATACCAGCGGCCGCAGGTGGTACGCGCGCTCTACGAAGCTGCGGGCGCGCTGGAGCGCATCGAGCGCTTCGAGCGCCGCAAGGCGCAGATGCCGCCGAAGACCGGCGAGCCGTGGACGGAGGACGAAGACCGCAAGCTGCTCGCCGCGTTCGATGCGGGACGCGCATTGCAGGAGCTCGCCGCCGCGCACGAGCGCACGATGGGCGCGGTGCGCGCGCGGCTCCTGAAGTACGGCCGCATCAACGCCTAGCTTCGAAAAGGAGCGCCGCGAGGGGCCCCTCGCGGCCATCCTTTAGAATGCAGGCCATGCAGTCGAACCAAATCCGTTCCGGCTTTCTCGAGTACTTCCGCTCCAAAGGCCATAGCATCGTCGCCTCGAGCTCGCTGGTGCCGGCGAACGACCCGACGCTGCTGTTCGTGAACTCGGGCATGGTGCAGTTCAAGGACGTATTTCTCGGCAAGGAGAAGCGGCCTTACACGCGCGCGACGACCTCGCAGCGCTGCGTGCGCGCAGGCGGCAAGCACAACGACCTCGAGAACGTCGGCTACACCGCGCGCCATCACACCTTCTTCGAGATGCTCGGCAATTTCTCCTTCGGCGATTATTTCAAGAAGGACGCGATCCAGTACGCCTGGGAGCTGCTCACCAAGGTCTACCGGCTCGATCCGCAACGGCTCTGGGCCACGGTCTACCAGAGCGATGACGAGGCCTACGAGCTGTGGACCAGGACCATCGGCGTGCCAAAGGAGCGCTGCATCCGGGTCGGCGACAAGGCCGGCGGGCAGAAGTACCAGTCGGACAATTTCTGGCAGATGGCCGATACCGGTCCCTGCGGCCCCTGCAGCGAGATCTTCTACGACCATGGCCCCGGCGTCGCCGGCGGCGCGCCGGGATCGGCGGATGCCGACGGCGACCGCTACATCGAGATCTGGAACCT
>WNGA01005378.1_pt1 | contig 22205 bp, 24 predicted proteins | sample 5400061 | NCBI WGS metagenome assembly WNGA01 (sample SAMN13153366, study PRJNA577476) | soil metagenome | isolation source: 100 cm soil or saprolite under grassland replicate 2 | place: USA:California | collected 2016-06-15
CATCCCGTACACGTCTGGGTGTGGCTTGGTCTTCCGGATCCGGTCGCAGGACAGGAAGACGGAGAAACGATCCTCCAATCCCGCCCGTGAGAGGAGGCGCCGGGTCGATTCCTCGCTCCCCATGGTCAGGGCGACGATGCGCCAGCCGGCGTCGAAGAGGACGGAGCAGGCTTCCCCAGCTCCCTCCACCGGGTCCAGCTCGGCAAACGTCGCGATGACGTCAGCCGCCACCTCCTCCTTCGCGTTTACCCCGATCGAGTCGAGGGTTCGCGGGAGGGCCGCCTCAAGGAACTCCTTCAGTGGACGGTACCCGCCTGCATGGGAGAAGGCGAATGCATCCCGGAGGGCCTGGGCGAACCACAGCTCGAGGGTCTCAGGGGGAGCACCGAGAGCGACCAGTCGATCCCTGGGACGGGCGAGGGTGAACAAGGTGCCGATGACGTCGAACGCCACCGTCGGTCGGTGATCCTCTCCGGCCAACAGTCCTCCCCGTGATCCTCGCCGTGCCCTACCCGCGGGCGCTATGGGGAAACCAGGCAGGTCATGCCGAAACGCCTAAGTACTGCTCGATTGCCTGGCTGAGACTCCCTGCATCCAGCGGGCCCACCTGTATGTACGCGATCTGTCCCCCCGGCCGGACGAAGATCGTCGTCGGCATCCCGGTCGACCCGATCGCCCTGAAGAAGTCCCCGTTGGCGTCGATGCCGAGCGGGTAGCGTACCCCTGTCTCTTTGGCCAGAGCCACGCTCGCGCTCTTCGCATCTGACTGGGACACGCCGAGGAAAGCCACGTCCGACCCGAACTTCTCGTGGACTTCCTGGAAGGCAGGCATCTCGGCGATGCAGTACGGGCACCAGGAAGCGAAGAAGTTCAGGACCAAAGGCTTTGACCTGAACTGGTCGTAGCTGACGGTATTGCTTCCTTCGAGGGCCGGCAGCCTCAGGCTCCGCAGGGTACCGTCGGTTCGGAGGCCGCCAGCAAAGGCACCGCCTCCAGACCCACCTCGTACTGCCGCGAACACCAAGCCGGCCGCCACCGCGATCGTGGCAGCGATCCCTGCCGCCGTGCGGAGGCTGCGCATCCTCGACCGCCGCCGGAGCATCCGCTGCCGCTCTTCCCGGGCCTGAGCCCTGCGCTGCTTCCTCACGGATGTCGGATCCTCACTTGAGATCGGGCCGCCCGGTCGTCGCCTCTTCGTGGCCATCACACTCCTGGCCTCAGGGCGTCGGAGAGATGGCCTGCAGGCGCAAGACGGGCTCAGCTCGATCTACCAGCGAAGCGTCGCGGCTCATCAGCAAATAGGAGACGGGCGAATCGGCGCACACCAGGTGGACGCCGTCGTCGGCGGCCCGCCATCCGTGAATCGCCCCGCCCCGTTCCTGCGCCCCGATCGCCTCCGGGAAGCGCTCGGAACTCAAGAAGAGCACCACCTTGGTCCGGCCGTTCGTGAACCAGAACACGTCCACCGGCATGCCCCCCAGTAAGGACCTTCCGCCGCCCAGGAGTTGGAGCCCGGCCGGGGAGAGGTCCGGCGGGGCGTGCAGACTGGGGGCCGGCCCGGGGGCCTGGTCCGAGCGGAACGAGGCCACGGCGGCGGCGATCGGCCTCGGCTGCGCGGGGCCGCCTCCACGAAACAGGCCGCCGAGCAGCAGACCCGAAGCGACCAGCCCAGCCAGAACAGCGACAGTAGCTGACACCAGGATTCGGACCCTTCTCCGCCCAGGAGCCTCTGACATGGCCACGGCAGCCCGGACGTCCTCGCGCAGCCCGGGTGGGCTGAGCTCCCGGCCGCGCTCGGCTACCGCCCGCCCCGCTCGGGCTTGCTGCACCTCGTTCCAGCACTGCTCGCACCCCAGGAGGTGAGACTCGAACCTCCGGCGGGAGCGTTCGGGAATCTCGCCCAGAACGTACAGGGCGGCATCCCGTTCGGGGTGGTGGACGTGGCCTCGACCAGGGATCCTCACGAGCCCCACCCCTCCATGTGTTCCCGGTCAGAAGCCAGATCGGTCAGGATGAGGCCCAGCGCCTTCCGGCCTCTGTGCAGCCGGGACAGGATGGTCCCTCGGGGGACCCCCAAGATCCTGGCTGCCTCCTTGGTAGAGAATCCACCGAGATCCACCAGAGCGATGGCCAAGCGCTGCTCCCCGGAGATCTCCCACAGGGCTTTGTGGACCCGGCTCCGTTCGAGTGCGGCCAGCGCCTCGGCCTCCGCATCGGCCTCTGTCTGGAAAGAGGCCATCTCGTCCCAGGAGACCTCCTGAGGGCGCCGGGCTCGGTGCCGGTAGCTCGACCGCCCCAAGTTCAGGCAGATCGTGGCCAGCCAGGGCTCGACCTTGCCGGGCCGGCGATGGTCCTGCCACGCCCGAAAGGCCGCCAGGTAGGTCTCCTGTACCAGGTCCTCGGCGTCCTCCCGTCTGGGCACGATGCGCCGTGCGATGTTGTAGACGAGGTCCATAGCAGAGAGCGTCGCGCGAAGGAACTCCTCGTTGCTCACGTTTCACCGCCTGGGACGCCGGACCGGCACTTTCGATTCCTCCGAGATCGTCCCCATCTGTCTACAGGGGCGCCCGGCCACCCTTCATTCCGACGCGAGCGGAATCCCGGCGCGTCCGAACGCGTCGGAGTCTGTAGGAGCGAATCCTTGAGCAGACATCGATCGGATTCGGGCCGCCTCAGGGCGGCCGGTACATCGCTGGCCGTTGCCTTCATGGTGCTGCTCTCGGCCTGCTCGCGGCCGGAACCCGGAGCCACCGCTGCCTCTGGAGGCTCGGGGCCGACTCCGCTGGTCGACCCGGCCGACATCATCTCCGGCGGCCCGCCTCCCGACGGGATCCCGCCGATCGATGACCCCAAGTTCGCGGACGCCGCGGCCGTCGATTTTCTGTCTCCCCAAGAGCCGGTCATCTCGCTGGTTCTGGGACACGACGCCCGGGCCTACCCGGCGCAGATCTTGGTGTGGCACGAGATCGTGAACGACACCGTCGGCGGGGTGCCGGTCACGGTCACCTACTGCCCCCTGTGCAACACCGGGATCGCCTTCAGGCGCCCGGTGATCGAGGGGAAGCTGCTCGACTTCGGCACGTCCGGCAAGCTCTACCACTCGAACCTGGTGATGTACGACCGGCAGACCGAGTCCCTGTGGCCCCAGGCGCTGGGTCAGGCGGTGATGGGTCCGCTCACCGGGACAAAGCTGGAGCTTGTCCCGGTGCAGATGGTGGCGTGGGCCGATTGGCTGGCCGAGCACCCCCAGGGCAGGGTCCTCTCCACGGACACAGGGGCCGACCGCCCGTACGGGCAGAACCCCTACGAGGGTTACGACCGTCCCGACTCGGCTCCGTTCCTCTTCCAGGGCACGCCGGACCCCCGGCTCCCGCCGAAGTCCAGGGTAGTCGGGGTTCAGGTCGGGACCGATGTGATCGCATTCCCCTACGACCGGCTTCGGATGGCCGCCTCCGGCGGATGGGCAGCCCTCCCTGCCACGGTCGGCGGGAGGTCGCTGGTCGTCCTTTGGAAAGAGGGCGCTGTATCGGCGGTCGACCAGGCCGTGATCAGCCGGTCACGCGGGGTCGGCGCCACGGGAGTGTTCGACCCGCGCCTGGACGGCCGCACGCTGACGTTCCGGGGGACGGCGGCCGGGGCCGTGGATGACCAGACCGGGAGCACCTGGGACATCTTCGGCCGAGCGGTGAGCGGACCCCTGGAAGGGCGCTCGTTGGATATGGTGATCTCGGTCGAGAGCTTCTGGTTCGACTGGGGAGCACCTGGGACATCTTCGGCCGAGCGGTGAGCGGACCCCTGGAAGGGCGCTCGTTGGATATGGTGATCTCGGTCGAGAGCTTCTGGTTCGACTGGGCCGCATTCCATCCCGACACCAGGATTTACGGCCTATGAACGAAGCCCAACACATCCACGGCAAGCTGGGCCCCAAGGGAACTTCCGCGGACCCTGGCGGCGGCAGCCACGACTGCAGGCTTCTTGGGTGGCAATGACCGCCACATTCGGCTAGGACGATGCGCTCCCGGAGCGACTTCGTGTAGGGGAAGAACCGCTCCCGCTCGCCCCGCTCCCACGCCGCCCGCAGCTCCGGGTCGGAGATGTCCCAGTCGAAAGGCCGTCAGGCCCACCCGGCCACCCGACGCAAATGGGGCGGGTGAACCGCGTGATCCGAACAAATGCACCCCGCACGGGACACTATTCGTATGGCCGGCGACGTGGTCACCCCTAGCGGCATCGTGATTCCTGCCCCCGCCATGACGTGGCGCTTCTCCCGCGGCACTGGGCCCGGCGGACAGGGAGTGAATACCACGGACAGCCGCGTCGAGCTGGTCGTCGACCTCACCGCGATGGTGGCCTCGGATGCGGTCGCGGGTCGCGTGCGGGAGTCGCTCGGCGACTCCCTGCGGATCGTCGTCACCACTGAGCGATCCCAGTTGCGCAATCGGGAAGCAGCGCTACGGCGTCTTGCCGAACGGCTCGACGCGGCGGCGCGCCGCCGCCGTCCCCGCACCCCGACCCGCCGAACCGCGAGCTCGGTGCGGAAGCGGCTTAAGGCGAAGCGGCTGCGCTCGCAGCTCAAGGCGAAGCGGCGCGATCCGGGCGACGACGCAGGCTGAGCCGCCGGGCCGGCCGAGCGCGGTCTCGGCACTGACCGCTGGTGTCGCCTCCAGGACCTAGGGAGCCGCCGCACCCAGGCTTGCAGCGATCTCCTGAATGGCGACTTGCTCGGCGGGGCTGACGCTCTCCCCACCCTCCCGGTGGGCGGTCGCCACTTTGTCCGCGAGGGTGAGGACGAAACGCCTGTAGTCCTCGAGCTCCATCGGTGTCGCCTTGCGCTCGAGCAGCTCGACCGCATCGCGAAGATGCTGCAGGCCATTCTCTTTGAGCTCCTCGGCAGAGCGATACCGCGTGTGGTCGATCTCGGGCTTCGCCGACACGATCTCGTCGAGGAGCTCGCTCTCCCCGTGCTGCTTGCGCGCCTCCACGTAGGCCTTCCCCATCGCGATCGTCTCCCGGAAGGTTCCCCCGCGCTGTGCGGTGACGACGATCATCCCGGCGCTGGGCGGACCCTCCAGCACGACCTGCCACTCCTCCGGCGTGAAATCGGCCTTTGCAGTCATTGCCACCTCCTCTTGCTCGTAGGAACGATTACCTCACGCACGCAGTAGCCGGTCCAGTGCGTGCCACTGTCGCCGACGCTCATGCCGTGGCCCGCGCTCCGCCTTCCGACTTCGGCAAGGCCGCCACTGAGCAGATCAATCAGATTTCCGTCAGGATCTCGGCTTCCGCAGACCCTCGATGAGGGTTCTCGGCCTCCATTCACTGCCGGGTTGGCGGCATCGATCCGGGCGAGGAGCATCTCGGTCAGCTCGCGAGACGAGACCTCCTTGCGACTCAGCATCCCCGTGGCGCCCGTCGCCGACCGAAGCAATGTCCCGTCAATGCCGGACCGTCCTGCCGCCGATCGGCATCACCGCTCCCCGCCGCATCAGCATGATCCCCATGACCAACAACCACAGGGTGATGATGGTGGGTGCGGCGATGCCCAGGGCTTTGGTGAGCGCGGAGGGCTCCCCGACGTACGCCTGAATCACGCCCGACACCGCTCCACCGGCTCCACCGATCGCTACCACCCACCCAAGCCATGGCGGATAGAGGTTGCTCAGGGCAGCCGCCAGGCCGAATAGAACGAAGGTGAAACCGGCGAAGACCAGGTTCAACGGGCTGAGCAGGGCGAAGTTGATCGAGTCCTCCGCCCGGAAGGCGGCAAGAGCCTGTGATCGAGCCCCCGGCGCTGCGGACAGCCACGAGTCCGCAAGATGCTTGGCGGCGAAGCCATCGAGGGACAGCAGGACCACGCCTCCCGCGGTGCCCACGATCGCGGCGAACAACCCGAACCGGGCTAGCGCTCCCGGCAGCCCACCCGAGATCGAGTCATGGATGGCGACCAGACCGCCCAGCATCAGGATGAACGACACGAGAAGCGCGAGGTGCAGGGGGATCCAGATGTCGCTCTCGGCGACCACCCGTGCCGTCTCGGCGGGATGACCAGGTCCGGACGTGGCAGGATGAAGCAAGTTTCCCACCACTCCGAGGATCGCCCCCAAGGCGGCCGAGGCACCTCCGATCCTGTAGCCCCAGCGTTCTCCGGGAGATGCCTCAACCATCGTCGCCGCTTCCCATGCGCCGGAATCTTCCGTCGAGTCGAGTGTTGACCAACATGGCGCTCGCCCGTCCGATGGCGCGGCGTCGTACACCGACGTCCGATCCGTCAGGCCGGCTACTGACGCTCGGACAACTAATCATGCCCAACGCCGATCTGCGTCAGCCTACCCCGTGGGCGATGCATATTCCTGCGCTTTCCCACGGTGATCGCTTGCCAATCGGAACACGAGCCCGGCCGTCCGAATATGTCTGCTGAACAACATTCGCCCAGGTCCACTTCCTGGCAACCAGCTCTCGGTGCCACCGGAGTAGGGTGGCCGGCTGGACCAGGAACGATCGCCAATGATCGCGTCGGATGAGCCGGCTGAGGAGAGCGAGGAACGCTCGGTCCGCAGGTCGGAGCTTGAGGCGCTTCGACTGCCGCCCGATGACCGCGAGCTGGTGGCGGAGCACGAGGATCTCGAGGTCCTTGTCGACATCGGACTTGCTCCTCAGGACCACGAGGCCGAAGAGGCCGCGTACCACTACATAAAGGAAGAAGAGGGACATGGGGCTGGAGTCTGTCAGGGCTCCGCCGGGCATGTTGCGAACCTGCTGCTCACCAGGTCGAACTGGGGTTTTCGGACCCTGCGGGGTCGCACGATCGATCCAATCTGTCTCGCAACCACCGAGTCCAGCTGAATCAGCCGCCGTTTTGCCTCGGTGGGCGGCATGGGCTACTGTCTCGCCAGAAAATACGCCGTTTCGTCAGATGAGACAAGGAGGGGGCCATGTCTCGGAAGGTGCGGGGCGCAAGCTCGACACTGCTGGCGATGATGCTGGTGCTCACCGCATGCAGTAGCGGGCCGGCAAAGACCCAGCAGCCCAAAGCGGTGGGCGCCGGAGGCCCCGAGGCCAAAGCGTCATGCAACGACGTGAAATTCAACGGCGGGAAGCCGACCGTCGCCTACATGCCGCCGGCCACGGAGTTCCCCTATTACATCGCCATCGGTGAGGGGATCAAGGCCAAGGCCCCTGGACTGGGAGCCAACACCTTCATGCTGGCTCCGCAGAGTGGGTCAGACATTGAAGGCCAGATGGGGATGATCCAGGACGTGCTGACCCGTGACGTAGATGCGATCGTCCTCTCCACTCACGACGAGCAGGCCGCGGGCCCCCTCGTGAAGCAGGCCATCGACAGTGGGATTGCCGTGGTCATCGTGAATTCGGACATCGCCGATTTCCCGACGCCCGTCAATGCAGTCGTGGGCTACAAGCAACGAAAAGGTACGCACAAGATCGGGGAGTATGCGCTCGGCCTGGCCAAGGGACAGGACATGAAAATCGGGGTGATCGAGGGACTGCCGGGGTATCACTCCACGGAACGAGTGGGGGGCTTCCTCGATGCGATCAAAGGCAAGAGCAACATGCAGGTGGTGCAGAGCCTGGTCGGCGATTGGAACGTCGAGGGTGGGAACCGAGCAGCCCAGGATATGCTGCAAGCTCATCCCGAGATCAACATGATCTTCGCCGCAAACGACTACATGGCGATCGGGGCGAACAAGGCCGCCGACGCCCTGGGGCGCAAGGACATCATCATCCTCGGCAATGACGGAGATACACAGGCCATGGAAGAGATCTACTCGGGCGATTGGGAAGGCACCGTAATGACCCATCCATTTCAGATGGGCGAGACGGTTCTAAAGGTGACGATGGACTGCCTGAACAAGAAGTTCAACGGGTTCTTCAACGAGATTCCGACCGAGGTCATTCACACGAAGGAGCAGGCAGTCGGGTTCCTGTGCCACCCCGAGAGCATGTACCCGAAGCCGTCCAGGGCCTATCCGTGTTCGTAATCTCTCGGACGATCACCCTGGGATGACGCGGGGCGGCGAGAAGCCCGTATGACCGGATCCTTGACCCCCCTCTGGGAGCTGCGCGCGATCCATAAGGCCTTCCCGGGCGTGGAGGCCCTGGTTGATGTGTCGCTGGGTCTGGAGAAGGGCCGGATCCACGCGTTGGTCGGCGAGAACGGCAGCGGGAAATCGACGCTTGCCAAGTGCTTGACCGGAGCCCATCAACCGGACCAAGGAGAGATCCTGCACCGAGGTGCACCGGTGGCCCTTCACGATCCCGGGCGAGCAGGAGAGCTGGGCGTTACTGCTTTCTATCAGGAGTTCTCACTGGTGCCGCCCCTGTCGGTTGGGGAGAACATCTGCCTGGGACGGCTACCCACCCGCAGGGGATCGGTGGATTGGCGGGAAGCCCGGAAGATAGCCACGGAAGCCCTGGAGAGGCTGTCGATCACGCTGGACCCCGACCGTCCGGTCTCCGCGCTTTCAGTGGCCGAGCAGCAGCTCGTGGAGATCGCCAAGGCTATCTCCAGGGAGATGAATTTGATCATCCTGGACGAGCCCACGGCCGCGCTCGGACCAATTGAAGTCAGAAGGCTGCATGAGGTCATCCGACTTCTCGCGTCCCAGGGCGCGGCGGTTCTGTACATATCCCACAGGCTGGACGAGGTCTTCCAGGTCGCGGAGAAGATCTCGGTCCTGAAGGATGGGCGCCTGGTCTCCACGGTCCCGACCGAGGAAGCGTCGGTCCAGCAGGTCGTACGGATGATGATCGGTTCCGATCTGGACGAGCACTACCCGAGGCGACGCACGGCAGGGTCCGGAATCAGGGTAGAGGCTCGCGAGTTGGTCACGCCGAACGGCGTGAGTGGTGTGAATCTCCAGATCGCCGAAGGGGAGATCCTCGGACTGGGTGGGGTGGCCGGATCGGGGCGCACCGAGATTGCCCGGGCCTTGGCAGGAGTCGATCGGATTCTGTCGGGGGAGCTGTTGATCGATGGCAGGCCGATCCATCCGCGGAGTCCGGCCGAGGCCATCGCCGCCGGTATAGCCCTGCTGCCCGAAGACCGCAAGGCCGACGGGCTGTTCTTCAACTTCACCGGTCCCCCCAACATGACCATCTCCCGGCTCAGGGCCGTGCAGATCGGGCCGCTGCTCAGCCTGGCCAGGGAACGCCGACGCTCGAGGGAGCTGATGCGCGACCTTCGGGTGGACCGCCGCGCGGAGGACCGCAGCGTGCGATTCCTCTCAGGAGGCAACCAGCAGAAGGTGGTCCTGGCCCGGTGGCTGTTCGCCAATGCCCGCTTGCTCATCCTGGACGAGCCCACCCAGGGTGTGGACGTGTCGGCCAAGCTCGAGGTCTACGGCATGATGAACGACCTCACGGCGCGAGGGATCTCTATCTTATTGATCAGTTCGGACTATCCAGAGCTGCTCCAGATGAGCGACCGGCTGGCGGTGGTCCGGGACGGGCGTATCGTGCGTACGGCCGACCAGGGGGAACTGACCGAGCAGGAGCTGGTCCAGTGGGCCACGAGCGAGTCCCGTCGGGGGGCGGCCTGATGGACCGGATTCGTACCCTCCTCCGCTCCACTGTAGCGGGGCCCCTGTTCGTCATGCTGCTGGTTGCCGCGGTGGTTTCCGTGACCACTGACAGGTTCCTCCTTCGCCAGAATTTGATGAACGTTTGGCTGCAGGTCTCGATCGTGGCGATCGTGGCCATCGGCGCCACCATCGTCATCCTCACAGCCCAGATCGACTTGTCGTCCGGGTCGCTCGCCGCGCTGTCGAGCGTGCTCCTGGCCGGGCTGATAAAGAAGGCCGGCCTGCCCGAGTGGCTGGCGATGCTGCTGATCATCTTGATGGGAGGCGCCCTGGGCTTGGTGAACGGGTTCTTCTCCAGCTACGGACGTATCCCATCCTTCATCTTCACGCTCGGGACGCTCGCGGTCTTCCGAGGCTTGTCCTTCCTGTACACGGGAGGTACCCCGATCTTCTCCGTGTCGCCCCGGCTCCTCCCGATCTTCTATGGGCGGGTGATCGGGCTCCCGCTGCCGTTCGTGTACGTGGTGGCGCTCTACGCCATGGCCTGGGCTTACCTCCGGTACACACCGGGGGGACGAGGGATCTACGCGGTGGGGGGCAACGAGTCCGCGGCCCGCCTGTCCGGCATCAAGGTGAACCGGGTGCGGACCAAGGCGTTCGTGATCGCGGGTGTCGCCTCCGCCCTCGGCGGGGTGCTGCTCACGACCCGCTTGAACTCCGGATCACCAAACTACGGCCAGGGCCTTGAGCTCATGGCCATCGCCTCGTCGGTGATCGGGGGGACCAGCCTCTTCGGCGGTGTAGGGAACGTGGTGGCCACGCTCTTCGGGGCGCTCACCATCGTCATCGTCCAGAATGCGCTGAACCTCCACGGGGTGTCTTCCGCATGGCAGCAGATCGCTCTCGGCGCCATTATCGCGCTGGCGGTTGGAGTGGACATGTGGCGGACGGAGATCTCCAGACTCGCCGTGTGGGGCTGGTCCCGTGCGAGACGCGCTCCACGAAGGGTGCCAACCACCCAGAGAGAGGAAGAACATGCTCATTCTCCAAGCTGACGTGACCTGGATGCGCTCCGGTGTCGCAGCCCCTCCGACCGCCTGTCCAACCAGGACTGGTTGAGCGATGGCTACCACCGGCAAGCAGAACGACTACGCCGTGCGGTCGGTTGTCCGAGCCGCTCGGATTCTCGAGCTGGTACGAACCAGCGAGGGGGGCGCCCAGCTGAACGAGCTCGCCAGCCGGTCCGGCCTGGCGAAGGCCTCGGCATTCCGTCTGCTCCGCACGCTCGAGCAAGTAGGTCTGATCCAACGCGTCCCGAATTCCGATGTCTACAGGCTCGGAGTCCGATGCCTCGAGCTCGGCCAGACCTACCTGGAGCAGACGGACCTGCGGCGCGAGGCAACGCCGGTCCTGAAGGACCTGCAGCGGAGGTTCAAGGAGACCGTTCACCTCGGTGTGCTCGATGACGAGCTCCGGGTCGTCTATTTGGAGAAACTGGAGACCACCCACGCCATCGGGATCATGATGTCGCGGGTCGGCCGGACCGCTCCCTCGTACTGCACGGGGCTGGGCAAGGCCATGCTGGCGAGTCTGGACGGCGACCCAGCCGCCGTGCTATCCGAGCGAGGCGAGCTTCGCCGCTACACGGCGAACACGATCTGTGATCGGGACGCGCTGAGGGAGGAGCTCGCCCGGATCCGCAAGCGCGGTTTCGCCGTCGACCTCGAGGAGCACGAGGTAGGCGTGCGCTGCGTGGCGAGCACGATCCACGCGCCGCGAGAGGTGGCGGCGATCTCGGTGGCGGGACCTGCCCAGCGCCTTCCCGAGCGACGGCTGCGGCGGGAGCTTGCGGAAGCGGTCATCGCCGCTGCCGGCGAGATCAGCCGCCGGCTGGGATCGCCCCAAAGGAGGGAAGCGGGTGACGCTCCTCGCCGTTGATTCGGGGACGACCTCCACCCGCGTCTGGGTGATGGAACGGGGAGATGTCCTGACCGAGGTTTCCGGCCATGCGGGGGCGAGAGATCTGGCTCGGTCAAGGGACCGGGAATGGCTGGCTCAGAGAGTGCGCGAACTGTCGGACGAAGCTCTCCGGGCGTCCGGCCACGAGTGGCGCTCCGTGGAAGCCGTGGTGGCCTTTGGGATGATCACTTCGGAGCTCGGCCTCATGGAGGTTCCGCACCTCGATGCGCCAGTGGACCCAGGCGAGCTCGCGGCCGGAATGCAGCCTGGAGATCTCGAGAAATATCTGCCGGCACCCGTGCACTTCGTCCCGGGAGTTCGGTTCGACGCTGACGACCTCCACACCGCGGATCTGATGCGAGGAGAGGAGACCGAGGTCGCGGGACTCCTCGGTTCCGGCCAGGTCGCTCCTCCTTTCCTCTTCGTGTCGAGCGGGTCCCACACCAAGTTCATAGCAGTCGATGATGCGCGCCGGATCCTCTGGTGCCTGACGACCTTGAGCGGCGAGCTCCTATGGGCGCTGCATCGAGAGACCATCCTGGCCGGGCTGGTGGATCCGAAGAATGACATCGAGGACTTCGGCGCGGTGGAGGAGGGAGCCGGGCTCTGCGAAGAGATGGGGCTCACCCGTGCACTGTTCGCGGCAAGGCTGCTGAACCGAGTGCAGGGCGCCGACCCCCGGTCCTGCTCGGCGTTCATCCATGGCGCTGTGGCACAGGAGGATCTGACCGCTCTCCGCCTGGCGCTGGAGCGGCGGGGCTTCGCCCTGCCGACGGTGGTGGCATTGAGGAGTGGGGGGGCGCTGGGTCAGGCTTATCGGCGGCTCCTGCAAAAGGAGGACTGGGTGGCCGAGCTACGGGATCCTCCCGAGCCACTCGGCGCTATGGGGGCGTGGTGGCTGTACGCGCTGCGGCAGAGAAGCCGGGTCGTATGAGAGTGGCCACCGTCTCCGTCGAGGGCCGTCGGTTTTGGGGCCGCGTGGAAGGCGATTCGCTGATCGATGCGAGCTCGCTCGCTCCGGGGCTGCGTCAGTACTTGGAATCGGCCGGTGACCGGAAGGGCCTGGAAGTCCACGATGGGCCCCTCGTCCCTCTGGCCGCGGCCAAGTTCCTCGCGCCGGTGCCCGATCCGAGCAAGATCTGGTGCGTCGGGCTGAACTTCGACGACTACCGCAAGCAGCTCGGCCTGGACTTCCTCCGGGCGCCCAATATTTTTCTGAAGGCTCCCTCCGCCCTTGTCGGCCATGACGGGACAGTGGGTGTGCCCTCCGGCTACGGAACCGTGTTCCATGAGTGGGAGCTGACCGCGGTAGTCGGAAGGCCGTTGCGTGAGGCCTCGGTCGAGGAAGCGGAGTGGGCCATCTTCGGCTACACGATCCTGCACGACCTCACGTTCCACGAGATCGAGCTGATCAACCGGGATCACCAGCAGTGGGCGAAGAACGTCGACGGGTTTGCGCCGTGCGGCCCGTGGGTCGTGACCACGGACGAGCTTGACCCGTCGGGCGGCCTGGTCATGCGGCGCCGGCGCAATGGTGAACTCCAGTCGGAGTCGTCCTCGAAAGAGATGCGCCATCAGCATCCCGAACTGCTGTCGTTCATATCGACGTTCTCCACCCTGGTGCCCGGCGACCTGGTGACGGGAGGGACACCCCCGGCCGGGCCTTGCGGTGCCGGCGACGAGATCGAGGGCGAGATCGAGGGTATCGGGACGCTCCGGGTGCGCCTGCTAGATCGTTCAGTGAACACCAAGTGGCAAGTCGTGCTCTCGGAGCGAGGCTATGAAGGAGGAGATCATGGAGGCGTTTGATCCTGTGGCTGAGGACCTGATCGATCCCCGCTCCGAGCCTGAGCGGCTGGCTGATGGTTTCGTATTCACGGAGGGCCCGGTGTGGGACTTCACCGGGCGGAACCTGACCTTCGTGGACCTGGCGGGTGACGCCATGTATCGCTATGACGAGGCGAACGGGTGTGGCCTGTACCGCAAGCCAAGCAGTTTCGCCAACGGTCTGGCCATCGACCGTGAGGGCCGACTCGTCTCCTGCGAGCACCAGACGCGGCGAATCACGAGAGAGGCGGCCGGGGGAATCGAGGTGGTGGTCGACAGCTATCGCGGGAAGCGGCTGAACGCCCCCAATGACGTGCTCGTTGCGAGCGATGGCTCGATCGTCTTCACAGATCCGCACTACGGTCTGACGGAAGGGTTCGGAGGCCCGGGCGAGCAGGAACTCCCGTTCCGCGGTGTGTACCGGGTCCCGTACGGCTCCGAGGAGCCCGAGCTAATGGTGGATGACTTCCAAGGGCCGAACGGTCTGGCCCTTTCCCCCGACGAGACCAAGCTGTACGTGGACGACTCGGAACTGGGCCACGTCCGAGTATTCGACGTGGGCGAGGACTGGAGCCTCAGCGGAGGAGAGGTCCTGGTCAAGCTGCCGAACGAGGGGGAAGGCGTGCCGGACGGACTGAAGGTTGACGTCGCGGGCAACATCTACTGCACGGGTCCCGGTGGGGTCTGGATCTGCTCACCGGACGGGTCCCTCCTCGGCCTCATCCGGTTCGACGAGGTGGCTGCCAACTTGGCCTGGGGTGACGACGACGCTGGCTCTATGTACATCACGGCCAGCACGAGTCTGTACCGGCTCCGGTGCCGGACGAAAGGCCACGCACCCCATCGAGGATGGGCATCGGCCACTAATTCTTGAAGGAAGCGGTTCCTGGGACGCGGGGGGTTGAGAGATGAAGGCGGCACGGCTGTATGGATATGACCCCGAGCTGAAGGGCACCGAGTTCCTGATGATGGAGGAGATCCCTGCCCCCTCGATCGTGCGGGCGGACGATGTGATCGTGCGGATCGGTGGAGCCGGGCTCTGCCGGACGGACCTGCACATCATCCAGGGCCTCTGGGACCGGGCTCTGGTCGTGGAGCCCCCATACGTCCTGGGCCACGAGAATGCTGGATGGGTGGAGGAGGTGGGCCCTGCTGTTCGTAGCTTTAGCTCGGGGGATCCGGTCCTCATCTCCCCGGCCCTGAGCGACGGGGTATGCGCGGCCTGTCGACGGGGTGACGATAATCAGTGCCACAATCTCGTGTGGCTGGGGATTCAGCGGGACGGCGGGTTCGCCGAGTTCGTATCGGTGAGCGAGCGCAACCTGTTCGATCTCCCGGAAGGACTGGACCCCGTGCAGGCGGCGCCGCTCGCTGACGCTGGCCTCACCGCTTATCACGCCGCGAGGAAGGCGGCCAGGATTCTGCCTCCCGACGCCGTCGCCGTCATCATCGGCGTCGGCGGACTGGGCCATGTGGGGCTCCAAGCACTGAGAGTGCTGACCCCGGCCAGGATCATCGCCGTGGAGCGCTCCGAGCTGGCCCTGGAGCTGGCGAGAGAGCTGGGTGCCGACGAGGTCCTGGAGAGCTCTGACCGCCTGGTGGAGGAAGTGCTTGGGCTCACGGGGGGGAAGGGGGCCGAAGCGGTCCTCGACTTCGTCGGCGAAGGAGACGTCCCGGGCCAGGCACTCGAGATGCTTCGCATGGGCGGCTCGTACTTCGTGATCGGATACGGTGGCTCGATCGAGGTCCCGACAATGGACATGATCGCCACCGAGAAGAGCATCGTCGGGAACATCGGCGGCACGGCTACTGAGCTCCAGGAGCTGGTGGCACTGGCGGGAACGAGGAAAGTGCGTATGAGCGTACAGACCTACCCGCTCGAACGAATCAATGAGGCGATCGCGGATCTTCGTGAGCTCCGGATCAAGGGCCGCGGAGTGTTGATCCCCTAGCCGACCCCTGAGTCGTGTCCTGTTTCACGATGAAGACCCAGCGGCGTTTGACTCCGTCGATCGGACGCAGTATACGGTTTCAGGCCGCGGCACCCAGTTTCGCAAAATGAAACAGGGCCACGTGGGCTGTTGGCGACGCCCGATCGGCTGGCTCGGGCCGCGGCAGGGGCGACGGGAATGCGCGAGTGAAGAGGGGGTACACCATGCCGCAGGACGGACGTGGGGGCCTGAGCCGGCGGGAATTCCTCAGAACAGCCGGCGCGTTCACGGCGGCGGGCATTCTGGCCGCGTGCGAGGGAGGGGGGGGTGCACCCAAACAGCGTCCCAGCCCGCTGGCCGTGCAAGGTGCCACCCCAGAGGAGCGAGCGCTCAACCTGATCAAGGCGCTCAAGCGGGACGGGACGATCAAGGACGGGGACGAGTTCGTGGTCATGCACCACTCGGGGCAGCGCCAGCAGCTGGTCCCCGCGCTCGAGGAGTGGAACCGCCTCACGGGCTTGAAGTTCACGAGCTCCGAGGTCGGGCTGGAAGCGGACATCTACACCAAGGCCCTCAATGAAGCCACGGTCCGCACCGGCAAGATCGACGTCTTCCTGACATTCGTGAACTGGATCGCCGACATGGCCGAGGCGGGATTGATCCTGGACCAGACGGGCTGGTGGCAGAGCTACGATCCCGAGGTCGATCATGGATCGAACGCCTACATCAAGCCGCTGGACTCCTTCACCTCGCTTTACAAGGGCCACCGGTATTCAATGGGCGCGGACAACGACACGTTCTCGATGTTCTACCGGAAGGACCTGGCCGGCGGAGATGTTCCGCAAACCTGGGGCGAGTTCGACCAGTGGGTCACCGAGCAGAACAAACCTGACCAGGGGATCCGGGGCCTCCACATGTTCGCCGAACGGTACTTCGCCTACACGGCATGGGCGGCGCGGTTCATCTCGAAGGGCGGGGCCTACTTCGACGACAACATGGATCCCCTGATCGCTTCTGACGCGGGCGTCGCCGCGCTCGAGGAGCAGAAGCGGCTGGTCGATTCGATCATGTGGCCGGATGCGGTGTCGGGCGACTGGACCGCGGCGTACAGTCGCTTCCCTGAAGGGACCGTGTTCTGCGCCTGGGCGTGGCCCTCCCTGGGCCAGTTTGCCGAGGATCCGACGAACTCGAAAGTGGCCGGCAAAGTATCCGCCATGCCCATCCCCGGGACGATGAACGGCGGGCAACTGGTTCGCGCGGTCCCCCACGTGGTCGGGTGGAGCTTCAGCATCTCCCGGTACGGCAAGTCCCCCGAGGCGGCCTACGCGTTCATCCAGTGGTTCTGCGGACCGAAGGTCGGGCTCGGCGCGATCAACCACACCGGTACCCTCGATCCCTACCGCCGTTCGTGGTACGAGACACAGGAGATGAAGAAGAGGTACGGCGAAGAGCTCCTCGGCGTGTTGCTCCAGATGACACCCCAGGCTTTCAAGGACATCTCGCTCCGAGGGGCCAACCAGTACCTCGACAACCTCAACCTCAACCTCCAGCAGGCGTTCGGCGGGCAGAAGGGCCCGGAGAAGGCGCTCCAGGACACCGAGAAGGAATGGCAGAAGATCACGGACCGCCTGGGGCGCGGCCTCCAGATAGAGGCGTGGCGATCGGAGCGCAATACGTATCCGGAGCAGATCAGGACCCTTTGGCGATCGAAAGGGGTCTTCACTTCCTGAGCGGATGAACCGTCCGCGCACGCGCGACCGGCGCTCAGACGGGGCGGGCCCTGCGATGGGAGGGCTCAAGCATCGGTTGCTCTACAGTGACGCCTGGTTCAAGCAGCTGATGGTCCTGCCCCTTCAGGCGATGATCTGGGCGATTCTGATCGTGCCGCTGTGCATCGCGATCTATATCAGCTTTCTGGACTGGCAACCGATCTCTGGGCGGGAGTGGTGGCAGGCGCCGTTCGCGGGGCTGGCCAACTATCGAAGGGCCCTGCAGGATCCCCGGCTCCAGGGCGCATTCATCCGAACCGTGATTCTTGTGCTCTCGGTCGTCTCCATCGAACTGCTCCTGGGCCTGGCGCTGGCGGTGCTGTTCAATCGCCGGTTCCCGGCCCGCCGGGTGTACTCATCCATCCTGCTGTTCCCGATGATGCTGCCGTGGGTGGTGGTGGGACTGATCTTCTTCTTGCTCTTCATCGAGCAGGGACCGATCAACTACCTGCTGACGCAGATCTTCGGGCCAGATGGCCGCGTGAACTGGCTGGGTCGTCCCGTGTTGGCCCTGTTCGCCATCGGGGTGGGAGATGTGTGGCAGTGGACGCCGTTCATGTTCCTGGTGATCTACTCCGCGCTGGGGGCAGTCCCCCTGGAGCCGGTAGAAGCGGCAAAGACGTTGGGCGCCGGCGACTGGCAGATCTTCCGCCGCATCACACTTCCCGCGATCAGGCAGGTGATCCTCATTGCCGTGCTGATCCGTGGCCTCGAGGCTTTCAAGATCTTCGACCTGATCTTCATCATGACCGGAGGCGGGCCGGGAACCTCGACGGAGAGCATCTCCCTGTACCTCTACCGGACCGGCTTCGAGTTCGGGCAGCTGTCCTTCGCCGCGGCCGCGGCCGTGATGGTCCTGGTGTTCGTGGTCATCGTGACGTGGCTGGCCCTGCGCCCGCTGCGGGCCGAGGTGGAGCCGTGACCGAAGCCGAGCTCCGAAGCCGGTGGCCGTGGGGCCGGTTCCTGGTGGCGACCTTGGTGGTGCTCGTGATGATCGGCCCTCTGGTCTGGCTCGTCTCTCTGTCATTCAAGCCGCCCGGCGAGTGGGTAACCGGATCACCAACTATCATCCCGCGTGATCCGACGTCCACGAATTACGTGGTGCTGTTCGCCCCCGGCGTGCCGAAGGGTAGCGTCGGCGAGGCGCTGCGCGCGGCCCAGCCGGTGAACCGGGCCGTCATGAACAGCTTGATCGTCGTGCCCATCTCGACGCTGCTGTCGGTCGCCCTGGGGTTCCTGGCGGCTTATGGAGTGTCTCGTTTCCGAGTCGGGGGCAACTTCTTCCCCTTCTCCGTGCTGGCTACGAGGATGTTCCCCCCGATCGCCTTCGCCGTGCCCCTGCTCGTCTATTACCGGATGCTCGGGCTGATCGATACGCGGCTCGGGCTGATCCTCATGTACACCGCGTTTACCCTGGCATTCTCTCTGTGGCTCCTGAAGGGCTTCATCGATGGAGTGCCTCAGCATATCGAGGAGGCGGCGATCCTGGACGGGGCGTCGCGATGGCGGGTCCTGTTCACGATCACGCTGCCTTTGGTCCGAGGTGGCCTCGCCGCCACCGCCCTGTTCGTGTTCATCATGAACTGGACCGAGTTCCTGTTCGCTCTGATCTTCACCGCCAGGACCGCAGTCACCGTGCCGGTTCAGCTCAGCCAGTACGTCGGGACCGTGGGTCGCTTCTATGGCCCACAGGCCGCGCTGGGGATGGTGGCCTCGTTCCCGGTCCTCGTGGCCGGGTACGCGATCCAGCGATTCCTGGTCAGGGCCTTCACGTTCGGGCTGGTGAAGTGAGCGACCGCGAGGCCCGGATCCGGCTGGAGGGGGTGACCAAAGTCTTCGAGGACGGCACGGTGGCGGTCAAGGATCTGGATCTCGAGATCGAGGAGGGGAGCTTCGTCTGTCTGCTGGGGCCATCCGGCTGCGGGAAGACCACGACCCTCCGGATGATCGCCGGGCTCGAGTATCCGACCGCGGGTGAGATCTACCTGGGAACCCGAAGGGTGACCCAATGGCCTCCGCAGCGGCGGAAAGTTGGACTGGTCTTCCAGAATTACGCCCTGTTCGAGCACATGTCGGTGTTCGAGAACCTCGCCTTCGGCCTTCGAATTCGAGACGCGCCGCGGGCTTACATCCGGGAACGGGTGCGGTCCATGAGTCGTCAGCTGGACCTGGATGACGTGCTCTGGGTCCGGGCCTCCAGGCTCGACCTGAGCACGATGCAGCGGGTGGCGGTGGGTCGAACCGTGCTGGCAGAGCCCGACGTCCTCCTTCTCGACGAGCCCCTCAACAATTTCCAGGCGGGCCTTCGCGAGCAGATGCGAACCCAGCTCAAGGGATGGCAGCACCAGTTCGGCCGGACCATGGTGTACGTAACCCACGATCAAGAAGAGGCAATGACTCTCGGGGACAAGATCGTGGTCATGCGCGAGGGTGAGGTCGAGCAGATCGGAGAGCCGGTTGATGTGTACCGTCACCCTGGCACCCTCTTCGTCGCCGGATTCATCGGCCTCCCTCCGATGAACCTGTTGGCCGCTTGGCCAGATTCCTCCGCTGGCCGGCTGGTCCTGTCTGGAGCCGGGATCGACGTGGAGATGGGCGTGCTGGACCTCGACTCCGGGGCCGATCGTCTGGTCGCAGGCCTGCGACCGGAGCATCTGGTCACGGTCGAGGAGAAGCGCGACGGAAGCGTGTCCCGTGTGAGCGGTCGGGTGGAGCTGGTCCGTCCGACAGCGGCCAAGACGATCCTCGACGTGAGGCTCGAGGGAGGGGACACGGTCCGGGCCCTGGTGCCGAGCCCGACCTCAACTGTCGCCGGGGACCGGATCATCCTGGCCTTCGATCCTCGGAACCTGGTGCTCTTCGAGCCCTCCACCGGGCGGAGGATCGCGTAATGCCCTCGATCGAAGTACGCAACCTGCGCAAACAATACGGGAGGAAGATCGCGCTTCAGGGCCTCAGCTTCTCCGTCGATGAGGGCGAGCTGTTCTGCCTCCTGGGACCGCCCGGGGCAGGGAAGACCACGACTCTGCGATTGATCGCGGGTCTCGACCGACCCGACGAGGGAGAGATCCTGATGGATGGGCGGAGGATCGAGGATGTCCCGCCACAACACCGCGACCTGGCGATGGTCTTCGAGGACATGGCCCTGTATCCGCACATGACGGGGCTCGGCAACATTGCCCACGGTTTGTATCTGCGGAAGATCGGCAAGGAGGAGGTGCTGCGGAGAGTGGAGGAGATGGCCGAACTGCTCCGCATCGGGCACCTGCTCTCGCGATACCCGCAGACCTACAGCGGCGGGGAGCGCCGGCGGGTGGCCCTGGCCAGGGGCCTGGCCAGACGTCCCAAGGTCCTGCTGCTGGACCAGGCTCTATCCGGCCTGGACGCCAAGATCCGCCAGGAGATGACGGGGGAGATCAAGGCGCTGCAGCAGGAGATCGGCCAGACGATGATCTACGCCACGCACGACTTCGAGGAGGGGGCAGCGATGGCCGATCGGTGCCTGATCGTACGGTCGGGTCAGGGTGTGCAGCTCGACGATCCTCAGACCCTGTACGTCTCACCGGACACACCGTTCGTGGCCGGCATCATCGGGAGCCCGGCCATGAACCTGGTGCCCTGCCGGGTGGAGCCTGCCGATGGGAATGTCCGCTTCGTGAACCCTGCCTTCCGGTTCGAGCTTCCGCTCTCCCTCGAGGGAGAGGGCGAGGTCGTGTTGGGGATCCGTCCCGAGCACATGAGAGTCGCCTCGTCCGGAGGAACCTTCCGTGCGACGGTCGAGGTCATCCAGACCAGAGGGCTAGAGCGTATCGTCGACCTCCGGGTGGGAGACGGCGTCAATCTGAAGACAGTGGTCTCTGCGGAAATCGACCTCGCACTGGGACAGACCGTCGAGGCCGTCATCAGTCCGGACCGCGTCTACGTGTTCGACGCAGGGACCGAGCGGCGGCTCTTCCCCCAGCCGCTTGAGCGGTCCCCGAACCGTCAGCGTGATTCAACTCCTCGGGAGGAGTGACCCTGTGTCTGCAACAGACGGGAGCGGTGCCATGCGACTAGAAGGCAGGGTCGCCCTTGTTACGGGTGGTGCCATGGGGATCGGCAAGGGCATCGCCGAGGCGTTCCTCCGGGAAGGAGCACGGGTCACCATTGCCGACCTGAACGAGGAGGCGGGTGCCCGGACCGAGAAACAACTCGCCGAGCTGGGGGAGGTCATGCTCGTCGGCTGCGACGTCTCCGAGGAAGGTGACGTGGCCGGCGCGGTCGAACGAACGGTTGAGCGGTTCGGGGCCCTGCACGTGCTGGTGAACAACGCGGCCGTGGGAATCTACCGGAGCCTCGACCAGGCCACCACCGAGGAGTTCGATCGGTGCTTGGCAGTGAACCTCCGGGGACCGTTCCTGTGCATGAGGTACGGCGCCCCACACATCCGAGCCACCGGCGGCGGGAGCATCGTCAACATAGCCTCGGTACATTCGGTCCAGAACGTCGGGGGCACCGCTCCCTACGCCGCCTCCAAGGGAGGACTGGCCGCGCTGACCAGGGCCTCGGCCATCGATCTGGCCCCGGACATCCGGGTAAACGCGATCTGCCCGGGATGGATCGATACCCCGCTGATCCGCGGAATCTTCGACTCGAGTCCCGAGGGGATGCAAGCAGAGGTGGAGCGCCGCCAACTCCTCAAGCGCCTAGGCACGCCCGCGGAGATCGGCCAGGCCGCTGTGTTCTTGGCGAGCGACGAGTCGGCCTACATGACCGGCAGCCTTCTGTTCGTGGACGCGGGGATGACCGCGCAGCTCGAGACGTGGTGAAGAGGAGCTGAGGAAGGAGGAAGGAGGCGACGTGGAACCGGACGTGGCGGGGACGGACGACAGCGAGCGGCGGCGCATCCGCGTGATCCGGTCAGATCAGCTCCGGTCCCCTCCGGAGGCTCAGACGGCGGGGATGACGCGCCATGTGGCGGTGTCCACCGACGAGGCCTTGGTCGGGCTGGTCAGGACCGCTCCTGACATGGTCTCCGGGTGGCACCACCACGGTGAGTACGAGACGTATGCCTACGTCGTGTCCGGTTCGGGCGCCTTTGAGTTCGGGCCCGCCGGCGCGGAGACGATCGACGCGGGGCCGGGTGACTTCATCTACATACCGGCGCGGCTGGTTCACCGAGAGTCGAATCGCGGCGGAGA
>WNGA01003895.1_pt1 | contig 22186 bp, 18 predicted proteins | sample 5400061 | NCBI WGS metagenome assembly WNGA01 (sample SAMN13153366, study PRJNA577476) | soil metagenome | isolation source: 100 cm soil or saprolite under grassland replicate 2 | place: USA:California | collected 2016-06-15
GGAGGGCCGAGGCGCTCTGGAGAAGCCCGATGTCTCCGGGCCAGGCAACCTGCTGCGAACCGGGACGGTTCGCGGTCCGACGCAGAGCGGACCGCGGACGGTCCCCGTCCGCAGCGCGTGGACAGGATCACTTGATGGTGAATTGTCCCACGGAGACACCGTTTCGATCATCACCGTCGGGACGGTGCTCGCGGTCACGCCCCAGATTTCGGCCGATGGCTGGATTACTCTCGACATCACGCCCGCGATTACCAGTTTTGTTGACGAGGTAATAGCCCCAAGCAAGAACAGTTCGGCGCCTGTTCTTGACATCAAACAGTCCTCGACCATCGTCCGTTTGCGGGACGGGGAAACGATCATGATGGGTGGTTTGATCCAGAACACGAGCGCCAAGAACATCCGCAAGATCCCGCTGTTGGGCGACATCCCGTTGTTGGGAAAACTTTTCCAGGGCAGGGCGCAAGCCAAGCAGAAGAAGGAGCTGGTCATTTTCCTCACGCCGACGATCGTCCAGTAACCCCCACTCTACTTCGATTTGACTCGCCGGATCGAGACATTTTTATGTCCCATATGCGACATGTTTCTGTCCCATGATCAAGGTTTGAAAGTGAGCAATTGCCGACCGGATTCCCGCAAGACTTCCACCCGCCGCCGCCACGCCTGTTGGCCAAGGTATTCGGACGGAAGAATCCTCTCCGGCAAGAGTGGATCGTTCCTCACTGCGTCCAGCCAGGCGTTGCGCTCCACCGCTGCCCAGCGCAGGAGCGCTCTGGCCGCCGCTTCGTTCCGCAACAGCCCGTCCGGTCGCTCGCCGAGAGTTTTCAAATGCCGGGCGTAGCGGCGGTTGATACGGTCGAAGTCCCACGCCCCGGCAACAATTTCCGCATCCGATTCCCCCGCGCAGGGCCGCGCGTCCAGGAGAATGAGCGACTCCACATTGATCTTTCCGCCGACGAGGATTCGCCGTTCCTCTTCCAGCGGATCCGGCGTAATCCAGGCGCTGTTTTGCAAATATCCGAAGCCGTTCTGACGAAGGTAGCGTCTCAGCCACGTCCGCTGGGAATTCCGGGTCGTCGGAACATCGAACAATACCAGCCGCCAGCGACCGTCCCACTCCCTCGACCATCTGGCTTGCGGGTCCCGTCCGCCGATTGCCTGCAACCGGCCCGGCGCGGTGAGGCGATACACGCGGTCGTTGGGCGCAGCAGTGTCGCGTTCGACCAATTGCCGCCGCTCCAGTCTCGCGACCTGCTTCAGCAGCCCGTTGCGATAGGCCCATCCCTCGTAGGAGTCAGTCAAGTTGCGAAACGTGGGCCGTGCAAGCATTTCGGCGGACCAGAGCAGCAGGTTCAAGAATTCCTGAGTCTTCGATGACATGGACGAATCGTGCCAGGATGACCAGCCGGATCAAGACAGATTTGTGTCGCATATGCGACATAAATCTGTCCGCATCCTTTATTGGCTTAGTCTCGCCTCGCCGAACATAATAATGGCATTCCCGCCGCGCGCCTTGGCCTGGTAGAGCGCGATGTCCGATTTCTTAAAGAGCAACTCCGACGACGTTGCGTCATCGGGGCAAATCGCCAGGCCCATGCTCAGCGTGAGCGAGGCGGTGAATGCGTCCTTCACAAACTCGTTCTGCACGACGCGCTTGACACGCTCACACACCACGGCCGCGTTCACGGCCGCGTTCAATCCGGGCAACAGCAGAATCAGTTCATCCCCTCCCCAACGTGCCACGGTGTCGGTCTTGCGCAGCGCACCGCTGACGCAGCGGGCCACCTCGACCAGAACCCGGTCGCCGACCTGATGCCCGTGCGCGTCGTTGATCCGCTTGAAATTGTCCAGGTCGATGAACGCCACCGCGAGCTTTTTGCCGAGGCGCACGCATTGGGCGATGGATTGCGCGAGCCGGTCTTCCAGCAGAGTTCGGTTGGGCAAACCGGTCAAGGCGTCATGCAGGGCCAGCGCCCGGGCGTGCTCCTTTTGGCGGACCAATTCGCGTTCCATTTCCTTCAGCCCGGTAATGTCGTGCCCGTACAGGTAAACGTAGTCCGCCTCCTTGATGGGAGTGACGGCGAATGAAAACGTACGCCCGACGGCTTCAACCTGAATCTCGCTCCGTTCGACCTTGCGAATAATGTCGGCAATGTATTGGCCGAGATGCCGCGGAACACTTTCGCCGACCCGACAGTTGATCTGTGTAAGGAGTACCTGGCTTGCGTTGTTGGCGTAAAGGATGACGCCGTTTCGGGCCACGCGAAGGACTGGATTCGGGTTCTCGGAGGCGAATTGGCCCAGGACGCGATCGGGGTCGGGATTGGGGGCCGAGATGCGAGGCATGTTTTAGACGGAGAAAATGGACGGTGGTTGGATTCGCCGGCCGAAAGGCGGCTGGTTCATTTGCTGATACCCCGCTCGCTATCGCGAACGAACTGGATCAGGTGCCGCAGTTCCGGCGACGGCGGCAATTCCGATTCGATCTTTGTCATCGCGTTGGAAATCGTCAAACCCTCGCGAAACAGAATTTTGTAGGCCTGCTTCAAAGCGCTTTGCACCTCCTCCGACACCCCGTTACGGTCCAGGCCGACCTTGTTGATCGTGCGCGTCTCGGCGGGGTTCCCGTCGGCCAGCATGAAGGGCGGCACATCCTGCACGACTTTCGAACAGCCGCCGATGATCGCCATTTTCCCGATGCGGCAAAACTGGTGTACCGCGGCCAACCCGCCGACCACGGCGTGGTCTTCGACGACCACGTGGCCCGCGAGAGTGGCCACGTTCGACATAATGATATGATCGCCCAGCGTCACATTGTGCGCGATGTGTGCATAAGCGAGGATGTGGTTGTGTGACCCCACCCGGGTCACCTCGCCGTCGCCCGTCGCGCTGTGGACCGTCACATGTTCGCGAAACGTGTTCTGCTCGCCGATTTCCGTGAAGGTCGTTCCGCCGTTCCATTTCAGGTCTTGTGTGATCAGGCCGATGCTGGCGAAGGGAAATATCTCGTTGCCCCGGCCCAGGGTGGTATGTCCCTCAACGACCACGTGCGAATGCAATCGGCAACCTTCACCGAGCGCGACGTGCTGGCCGATGACGCAATAGGGGCCGATCTCACAACCCGCGCCGACCCGCGCTTTCGCATGAATGACTGCGGAAGGATGAATGAAGGCCATGGAGATCAGCCCTATCCCTCCGCCAGAATGAAAGTGACTTCGGCTTCGCTCACCACTTCGCCATCCACGTAACAAACGCCTTTGGCCTTCCCGATTTTGCCGCGGAACTTGGTTAATTCGACGTCAATGACCAGGGTGTCGCCGGGCCGCACCGGTTTGCGCCATTTGACATTCTCGGCCGACATGAAGTAAGCGAGTTTACCCATGTTTTCCGCCTGCCGCAGGGTCAGGATGCCGGCCACCTGCGCGATGGCCTCCAACTGCAACACCCCCGGCATGATCGGGTGATTGGGAAAATGCCCTTGAAAAAACGGCTCGTTGACACTGACGTTTTTGACCCCAGTGATTTTGTCGCCGTCGATCCTGCTGACGCGGTCCACCATGAGGAAGGGATAACGGTGCGGCAGGATTTTCATGATTTGCGTGACATCGAGCGAACCGCCCTGCTGCAGGCGCTGCTGGATTTCCGATTTTTCCTCCGCCAAAGGCTGGGCCGGAGCGGGGGGTGGGGCAAACGTTTGGGCCGCCACCAGCGGTTTGCGCATCTGCGTCGCGATCTGGCGGGCCAATTCGCAGTTGGCGGTGTGGCTCGGCTTGACCGCCATGACGTGCGCCAACAATGGCCGGCCGATCAGCGCCAGGTCGCCCAGAACGTCCAGTATTTTGTGCCGCACGAACTCATCGGGATAGCGCAGCGGCTCGGTCGTCAGCACGGCGTCGTCGCGGATCACCACCGCGTTCTCCAGGCTGCCGCCGCGGATCAAGCCGTTTTTGATGAGAAATTCGATTTCCTCGTAAAAACAAAAAGTGCGCGCGTGCGCCAGCTCCTGCTCCCATGTCTCCGGCGAAATTTCCGAGGCGAAGAATTGAGTGAACCGGCCGTGCCGGTCTGCGCTCGTGCAGGTGACTTTCAAGCGGTCGTGCGGAAAAACCGACATCACCGACTCGCCCACCTGCAACTCCAACGGTGTCGTGACCCGGTAAGGCTCGCGTTTCTCCGGCTGCGGACTGATGCCGGCCGTTTCAATCATCTTGCAATAGGCCCGCGCGCTGCCGTCCGCGATCGGCGGCTCGTTGGCATCCAGCTCGACAAAAACGTTGTCGATGCCATACCCGGCGAACGTGGCCATGACATGCTCGATCGTGTGGATCCGGATATTGCCCTTGGAAAGAGTTGTGGAACGCGTCGTGTCGCTGACGTTTTCCACGCGGGCCTCGATTTCCGGCCGGCCATCGAGGTCCGTGCGTCGAAAGCGGATCCCGCTGTTCGGCGGTGCCGGCAGAAACGTCATCCTCACTCCGTTGCCGCTGTGCAGACCCACTCCCTCGAAGCTGACGGTTTCCCGCAGAGTTTGTTGTTGTGGCACGGAAACATTTAACAACGACGACCGCACGCTTGGCAAGCTTGGCCGTCGAGGAATGGCGCGGAAAGGCTTGCAGATAAGTCCGTGGGTTAGGCTACACATTGTTCCCCCTCACCCCTGCCCTCTCCCCAGGGGAGAGGGTGAACCGTGCTCCGGTTTTGGGAAATTCCGAGCGCGGCAGTTGCCGCACAGGCATTGAGCAAAACGAATCTTCGGATGCTATTCCCTCTCCCTGAGGGAGAGGGTCAGGGTGAGTGGAGAAAGCAATCGTTCGAACGCCCCGCGGTGTAGGGCATCCAAAAGACTCCTCAGTAACCCGGGTTGAGCGTCGAAGGGTCGAAGCGTTAAACCGTCAACTCCAACACTCCAACGATTCAACGATTCAACGATTCAACGATTCAACGATTCAACGATTCAACGATTCAACGATTCAACGGTTCCTCAGTCTTTTTTTCCCCCATCTGCTTGTCGCGCTCGTCCATTGCGGCTTTGCGGGAAAGCTTGACACGCCCTTTGTCATCGATGCCGATGCACTTGACCCAGATTTCATCGCCGATCTTGACGATGTCCTCGGTCTGTTTGACGCGGAAGTTGGCCAGTTCGCTGATGTGCACCAGCCCGTCCTTGCCGGGGAAAATCTCGACAAAACAGCCGAATTCCTTGATCGTTACCACCTTGCCCCGATAAACTTTGCCGACTTCGATTTCGGCGGTCATGCTTTCGACGGCTTCGCGGGCGATCTTCATTCCCTCGGCGGAGACGGAGTAAATCTTCACCGTGCCGTCGTCTTCGATGTTAATTTCGCAGCCGGACTCCTCCACGATGCGTTTGATGTTCTTGCCGCCGGGGCCGATCAACTCCCCGATTCGCTCCGGATTGATCTTCAGCGTCATGATGCGCGGCGCGTATTTGCTCAATTCAGGCCGGGGCGCAGCCAGGGTATCGGTCATCTTTTTCAAGATGGCCAGGCGCGCGACACGGGCCCGCTCCACGGTTTCCGTCATGAGCTTGTGGGGCAGGCCGGGCAGCTTGAGGTCGAGCTGAAAACCGGTGATGCCTTTCTCGGTGCCGGCAATCTTGCAGTCCATGTCGCAGAAAGCGTCTTCCCAGCCGATGATGTCGGTGAGCAATTGGTGGCGCGTAATCGCGCCCTGATCGTTGCTGTCCGTGCAAATGCCGATGCTGATGCCGGCCACTGGCCGGATCAAGGGAACGCCGGCATCCATGAGCGCGAGACTGCCCCCACAGACCGAAGCCATCGACGTCGAGCCATTCGACTCCATGATTTCGCAGGTGACGCGGATGGTGTAGGGAAAACTTTCTGCGGGAACCATCGGCTCGATGGAACGCTCGGCCAGCGCGCCGTGGCCGATCTCGCGGCGGCCGGGACCGCTGATGCGGCCGGTTTCGCCCACGGAGAAATTGGGAAAGTTGTAGTGCAGGATGAACTGTTTTTCGCTCTCGCCGCCGGTGTAGGAATCAAATTCCTGCGCGTCTTCGGACGTGCCGAGGGTGGTCAGGACCAGCGCCTGGGTTTCGCCGCGGCTGAACAAGGCCGAGCCGTGCGCCCGCGGCAGGAGGCCCACCTCGCACGTCAACGTGCGAACATCTTCAAATCCCCGGCCATCCATCCGCTTCTGGCCGTCCAGAATCAGACGACGCACGGCCTCCTTCTGGAGGTAATAAGACGCGTCACTGAGCACGAACTCGGTGACTTTTTCCGCGCCGAATTTTTCCACGAGCCTGGCGCCCACGTCATCGGTTACCGCCTTGACCGCCGTTTCGCGCGCGAGTTTGCCCGGTATCAGGAGAGCAGGCACCATGCGATCGCCCGCCAGCGCCCTGGCTTCGCTGAGGATTTCCTCCGGCACCACGTTCACCACAATGGCGCGTTTGGCCTTGCCGGCGCGCGCGGTCAGCTCCTTTTGGGCCGTGATGATCGGCCCGCAACATTCGCGGCCGAACTGCAGCGCCGCGTTGAAGTCCGCTTCGGAGATTTCCTTCGCGGCGCCTTCGAACATGACCACTTCCTTTTCGTTGCCGACATAGACCAGGTCGAGGTCGCTTTCGGCCATCTGGGCGTGCGTGGGATTGGCCACGAACTGCCCCTTGACGCGGCCGACGCGGACCGCGCCCAGCGGTCCGGCCCAGGGAATATCGCTGACCATCAGCGCCGCCGAGGCGCCGATGATGCTGAGGATGTCGGGATCGTTTTCTCCGTCGGCGCTGAGCAGGATGCTTTGCACCTGGACTTCGTTGTACCATCCCTTGGGGAACGAGGGCCGGATGGGCCGGTCAATCATCCGGCAGGTGAGGATTTCCTTCTCCGTCGGGCGGCCTTCGCGCTTGAAGTAACCGCCGGGAAACCGGCCGGCCGCGGCCGCCTTCTCGCGATAATCCACCGTCAGCGGGAAGAATTCCTGGCCGGGCTTGGCGTTGGTGGCGGCCACGGCGGCGACGATGACGATGGTTTCCCCCAGTTGAACGGTAACGGCGCCGTCGGCCTGTTTGGCGAGTTTGCCGGTTTCAATGACAATTTGTTGGGTTCCTATTTGGATCGATATTTTTTCTGACATAACGAACGGTTCATTATACCCGTTGACCCGGAGGAACTTCATTCAGCGCCCGGCGTGCAGACCTTGAATGAAATTTCCCAGTGCCAACGGGTATATTTTATACGCGATCTGGTTTGGAGCAGGCGCCAAGGAACCAGGTCGCGCTCTTCCCGGTTCGTTCGCCGGATATTTCCGGCGAATTGCCTGTTCGAAAAAGATGAAATGAAGACGCGGAAAGGGCATTTCATCCGCGATCCGGCCACTACTTGCGAAGCTTCAGCTTTCGGGTCAGCGCCTGATAACGGTCGGTGTCCGTGTTGTGGAGATAATCCAGCAGACGCCGGCGCTCGCCGACCATTTTGAGCAAACCCCGTCGCGAACTGTGGTCCTTGACGTTTTTCTGCAAGTGCTCGGTTAAATGGTTGATGCGGTGCGTCAACAAGGCAATCTGCACGTCCGCCGACCCGGTATCGCGCTCGTGAATCCGAAATTCTTCAATCGTCTTCGTTTTCGCTTCCATACGGCCCGTCAATTCATCATTTTTTTTTATGAAGTCGGGAGTCTAAGTACCGCGCAAGGAGGTGTAAAGCACTTTTCCGGGAGCTTTTGGGGCGGCAGAGCGCGTTCAAAAATGGGGCGGGAACGGCCTCGTCCCCGCATTTTGTCGGGGCCACGGAGTTTTGGGGGGACGAACCGTCCCCGTACCTGCTCGCTCACGTTCTTGAACGCGCCCTGTGCGGGGCGGGGGCAGGACAGGAAACCGTCATTGCGTTTGACAGAGCCTCTTTCATCCGCGAATTATTACCGCCCGCGTGCCAGAGTAGCTCAGGGGTAGAGCAGAGGACTCATAAGCCTTTGGTCGGGGGTTCAAATCCCTCCTCTGGCACCAAACTCTCTGCTTTCCTTCAGATTTTGCAATCCCGCAAGGCAGGAACGCATTTGCCGGAGATGGAAAAACGCCGAACCTATTCGTGCCGTCGTCGCTTCGATGTTGGTACAACCAGTTAATAATCTTGACCGTTGCACGGGGTCCCACTTAATCTGTCAGGGTGCTAGGCACAATTCATGTTCGCGCAACTTAAGAGCCTGTTTTCCAATGACATTGGGATAGACCTCGGGACGGCGAATTCCCTCGTTTACGTGCGTGATCAGGGAATCGTATTGCGTGAACCTTCGGTCGTTGCCATCCAAGCGGGAACGACCAACGTCTTGGCTGTGGGGGAAGAAGCCAAGCGCATGCTCGGCCGCACGCCCGGCAACATCGTCGCCATTCGCCCGATGAAGGATGGCGTCATTGCCGACTTCGAAATCACCGAATCGATGCTGCGGCATTTCATCCAAAAGGTTCACCATCGCAAACTGATTGCGCCCCGGGTCGTGGTTGCCGTCCCCTCCGGCATCACCGAAGTGGAAAAGCGGGCCGTGAAAGATTCCGCCACTCACGCCGGCGCGCGTGAGGTTTATTTGATCGAACAACCGATGGCCTCGGCCATCGGCGTCGGTCTGCCGGTGCATGAACCGGCCGGCAACATGATTGTCGATGTCGGCGGCGGCACCTGCGAAATTGCAATCATCTCCCTGGCGGGAATTGTGTTCAGTCGCAGTCTGCGTGTCGGCGGCGACGAGTTCGATGAAACCATCGTCGCCTACATGAAACGTGCCTACAATCTGATGATTGGCGAACGCACCGCGGAAGAAATCAAAATCCGAATCGGCTCGGCCTTTCCCCTGGAACAGGAATTGACCATGGAAGTCAAAGGGCGCGATCTGAGCGCCGGGTTGCCGAAAACCCTGACGGTTCGTTCCGAGGAAATTCGCGAAGCCCTGAAGGAGCCTCTGACCAGTATTTTGGAGTCCATTCGCATCACTTTGGAGCGTTGCCCCCCTGAACTGTCCGCCGACCTTGTGGATCGCGGCATCGTCATGGCGGGGGGCGGCTCATTGTTGCGTGGCATCGACCGATTGGTTGCCGAAGAAACCGGCCTGCCGGTCCATATTGCGGACGACCCGCTCACCGCCGTGGCGGAGGGCACCGGCCGCGTATTGCAGGAACTCCAATTTCTCAAACGAGTCGCTTCCTCCAGCCGGACCTGACCTGCCGCAAACGGGTCGGGAATGCGTTCGCCCCGTTGTTACGACGGGGTGACAGATGCTAAAACGGCAGTATTACATAACATTCGGCCTGGTCCTGCTGGTGGCGCTCGTTGTGCTCACCTTGCCCGAGCAAACGGCCGGCAAGCTCAAGCTCGCTGTGGGAGGACTTTTCCTGCCGCTTTTTGGAATGGCCGGAGCGGCACAGCAACTCGTCGAACAGGCCGGCAACACCCTCGCGCCCCGAAGCACCCTGCTCAAGCAGATTGAAGACTTGCGCAAAGAAAACCAGCAACTGCGCGAACAACTCATGCAAGTCCAGGAGGCCTGGCGCGAGAACGCGCAATTGCGGCAGGCACTCAAGTGGCAGCAGCGCGTTCCCTGGTCTCTCAAACTCGCCCGGGTCATCGGCCAGGACCCCGCCAATTGGTGGCGCACCCTGATCATCGATGCCGGCCTCCGCGAGGGCATCCGCTCCAACATGGCAGTGCTCACCGCCGACGGCCTGGTCGGACGCATCGAAAAAGTCGGCCCCGACCGTTCCAGCGTCGTCCTGATCGGCGATCCCAATTGCCGTCTGTCGGCCCAGGTGCAGGATCCGCGCGATAAAAGCGTCGTGGCCAAAGGGATCATCTCACCCAGCCCGTCGAGCCTGGATCGTCTGCTCGTGGATCTGACTTTTGTGCCCGGCGACGCTGTGCTCAGGCCGGGCCAACCCGTCGTGACCAGCGGCGACGGCGGTCTTTTTCTCAAGGGAATCACCGTCGGACAGATCGTGGACGTGCGAACCAACGACTACGGGTTGAACCTCGAAGCCCGGGTCAAACTGGCGGTGAACCTCAACCGCCTCGAACAAGTCTGGATCATGACGCAATGAAAGAGTCCGAAATCCAAACCGCGCACTGCAAAGCCGAACCGGGCCCCCTCGGCGGGCCACACTTCGGCCCGTCAACCTCAGCGATCCCCCATCCGCAGTCCGCGTTTGTACGATGAACTGGCTGAACACCATCGCCCTCCTGCTGGCCGCCTATCTGGCGGTATTTCTCGAATCGTACTTTCGCGGCCTGCGCAACCTCCTCGGCGCACAAATCGACCTGCTGCCGGCGCTGGTCGTTTACGCCAGTTTGACCGGCGGCATTTCGACGGTGGCGCTGGTCGCCACCCTGGGCGGATTCTGGTTCGATTCGCTCTCCGCCAATCCGCTGGGGATCAGCGTGCTGCCCCTCTTCGTCATCGGGTTCATACTCCATTCCTGTCGCGACCTGATCCTGCGCGAGCAGCTCTACGCGCAATTCATGTTGGGACTGGCCGCGAGCGCCGCCGCCCCGTTGTTCACTTTGCTGGCATTGATTGGCGCGGGAGGCGAACCGCTGTTGGGATGGTGGTCATTGTGGCAATGGCTGGTGATGGCGCTGGGCGGGGCGGCCTGCACACCGGCTTGCTTCTATCTCTTCAACCGGTTCAACCGCGCCTTCACCTACCAACCCCAGCCGGGAACCAGTTTCCGGCCCGACCGCGAAATCAAGCGCGACCGCGGGCCTCATCTGGATTACTGAGTTACTGAGCGACTATGCTGATCTTCGACCAACTCAGAAAGAACGACCGGCAGTTACAGGTGCTGGCCGTCACGGTGTTGTCCGGACTGGGTCTGCTGCTGTTGGGCCTCTGGCAAGTGCAGGTGCTCTCTGCCAAACGTTACCAGACCAGCCAGATCAATCAATCGTTCCGCACGGTCCGCATCCCGGCCATTCGCGGAAAAGTCTTCGACGCAAACGGCACGGCCCTCGCGGAAAACCGCCCGTGCTACAACGTCAATCTCTACCTCGATGAATTGCGGCCCTATTTTCAATCTCAATATGGCCGCGCAAAAAATTACGTCCTGTCCGAATTCAAACGGTCGGGCATCAAACCGAAACTGTCGCCGGTCCAGATCACCGAACTGGGGAAACAAACGCGTTACCAGGTGGTCAGCAACCTCGTCCTGCGCGCCACGTCAATCCTGCAGACACCCCTGATCCTCGACCAAAAGGAATTTCTCAAACACTATGACCAGAGACTGTTTGTGCCCATGCCCGTCCTGTCCGATTTGATCCCGCAAAAGATTGCCCTGTTCGCCGAGCAAACCGCCAGCCTGCCCGGCTTCGACCTGGAAGTTCAGCCGCTTCGTGTTTACCCGCATCGCTCGACGGCGGCCCATTTGCTGGGCAATTTGCAGCGTGATGATTCGGCGGATGACGAAGAGGTCTTCTTCAATTACCGCATGCCGGATTTTAAAGGCCTGGTCGGAATCGAAGGCGCGTATGACGAACGATTGCGCGGCAAAACCGGCGTCAAATCCGTGCTGGTCAACAGCCTGGGCTTTCGTCAGGCGGAAAATATCTGGACCCCGGCGGAGGCCGGCGAAAATGTTTATCTGACCCTCGACCTCGCCATTCAACAAGCGGCGGAAAAGGCATTGCGCGCGGCCCCGATTCCCCATGCCGGTCCGCCGCGCGGGGCGGTGGTCGTCCTGGACGCCACCAACGGCGATATCATCGCAATGGCTTCCAGTCCCGCCTATGATCCCAACGATTTCGTTCCGCGTCTTCCCGTCGAAAAGGCGGATTACCTGAATGATCCGATTCTGCGCCCGCAAATCAATCGCGCCATGCAGGAAAATTATGCGCCCGGCTCGGTGTTCAAAATCATTGTCGGCCTCGCCGGCCTCGAGGCGGGAACGCTCAACCCCGCCGAGATTTACCACAGCAAGGGTTACTACGAACTGGTCCGAGGCCGCCCGCCGATTGCCGACACCGCCGGCCCGGGGGAATTCAATTTTCGCCGGGCGCTGGTCAAATCGAGCAACTCGTATTTCATCCACGAGGGGTTGAAACTGGGCGTGGACCGGATTGCGGAAATGGGCAGGCGGTTCCACCTCGGGGAACGCACGGGCCTTCTCCCCCGCCAGGAAACCGCCGGCAATCTGCCAACCCGCGAGTGGCGCGAAAAGAGACTCGGCGGCGTCTGGTTCGACGGTAACACGGCCAATCTGTCCATCGGTCAGGAAATCGACGTCACCCCGTTGCAGGTCGCCGTCATGATCTCCGCGGTCGCCAACGGCGGCACCGTCTATTGGCCGCGGTTGGTCGCGCGCGTCGAACCGCAAGATCCTTTCGGCGCCGGGCAGGCCGTCAATTTTCCCGCCGGGCGCATTCGCGACCAGGTGAGAATCAGCAGACGCAACCTCGACATCGTTCGCAGCGCCATGCTCGCCGACGTCGAGGAGGCCGAAGGCACCGGAACAAAGGCCTTCGTGCCGGGCATGAGAATCTGCGCCAAAACCGGCACCGCGCAGATCAAGCAGGGCCGCAAAACCGTCGGGCTGACCACCTGGTTCGCTTCCTTCGCCCCCTACGAAGACCCGCGATACGTCGTGGTTGTGATGGTGGAGATCGACCAGGGATACACCGGGTCCGGCGGCGGAACGTGCGCCCCGGTGGCGCACCAGATTTATCTCGCGCTGCAAAAGCGCGCCCAACAGCCAAAGCCGGCAAAACCGGAAAGCCTGGCCAGGAATTGATCATGTTTGAAGCGCACTTGAACGAACGCCAACCGCGCGTGGACGGGCGGCTGATTCTGGCCATCCTCAGCCTCATGGCCATCGGCGTGGCCTTCATTTACAGCGCGAAGCCGCCGTCGGAATCCAGCGCCTGGTACAACCACTATCACGTCCGCCAGATCATCTGGTACGGCATCGGCGCGATCGCCGCCGTCGCCATCTGCCTGGTGGATTATCACCCGCTCGCCCGCTGGTCCCTGGTTGCCTACTGGGCCACCATCCTGCTGCTGATTGCCGTGTTGATTCCCCACATCGGAAGCACCCACGGCTGGGGCGCGCGCCGCTGGATCGACTTCGGCCCGTTTCAATGTCAACCGGCCGAGTTCGCCAAGCTCGCGTTCATTTTCATTCTCGCCCATTTCCTCAGCCGGCCCACGGAAGAACTGCGCCAGCCGATGGTGTTCCTCAAGGCCATCGCGTTGACTCTGCTGCCTTTTCTGCTCATTTTAAAAGAACCCGATCTCGGTTCCGCCCTGGTGTTGCTGCCGGTGGGACTGGTCATGTGCTACGTCGCCGGCGTGCCTGCGCGCTTTCTGTTTCGCCTGGTGGGCGGCGTCGGAGTTCTCGTGGCCTTGCTGCTGGCGGACGTTCTGTTCGCGCCGCCCGGATGGCAGCCGGTGAAACTGGAGGGCTATCAACGCGACCGTCTGCTCGTCTATTTCGGTCGCGACTTCGCGCCCTCCGACGCCAGCCCGGCGCAACGCCTGCGCGCGCGCAAGTTGCAGGATGACCGGACCTATCAGGTCAAACAGGCGCTCATTTCCGTCGGCTCCGGCGGATTCTGGGGCAAAGGCTGGCGTCAAGGACAGCAAATCGCGCTCCGGTTCCTTCCGCCGGACACGGCCCATAACGATTTCATTTTCTCTGTCATTGCCGAGGAGAAAGGTTTCCTGGGCAGCGTGGTGGTTCTCTCTCTCTACACCGTGATTCTGTTCACCGGAATCCGCATCGCCGGCCAGGCGCGCGATCGCCTGGGCAAATTGCTGGCGGTGGGAGTGGTCACGCTCCTCTTCAGTCATGTCTTCATCAACATCGGCATGAACATTCGCTTGATGCCCGTGACGGGTATTCCGCTGCCGCTGCTCAGTTACGGCGGGTCTTCAGTGCTTTGCTCGTTGATCGCCGCGGGCGTCTTGCAAAACGTGTACCTCTATCGAAGGAACTATTGATTTATGAGTGAAAGAAGTTTTTCCCGCCGCCGCCGCGGCGGTCATCGGTTCCGCCCCACCGGCGGAATGTCCGCCAACGTTCAGCGCCCCGACCGCGCCGCCAGCGAAGCCCGCGCCGAGGCCCTCGGCGATAAACCCAGCGAAGAATCGGTCTTTGACCGCGCCCGCCACGAACGTGAAATTCAACGCTCTGAAAACCTCGCCGCCGGCCTGCCGGCCGACGCCCCCGCCGTCGCACCCGCGCCCGCGCCCGGTGAACAAAAGAAACGTGATTTCCGCGAACCGGACCTCGCCATCCCCGCCGAAGTGAAAGAAGAGGAAACCGGCTACGAACCGGTGCATGTCAAGGAACAGCCGCCGCAAGGGTTCGTGGACGCGATCAAGGTCGCCGCCACCAGCGTCATTAAAAGAGTTCAGAAGTTCATCAAACCGACCCAAAAACTCCACAAAGAAGTCATCATCAACGCCGAATCGCTCGAAACCCGCGTCGCCGTGCTGGAGGAAGGCAAGCTGGAGGAATTCACCATCGAACGCACCAGCGACGAACGCCTCGTCGGCAGCATCTTCAAAGGCAAAGTCAAGAACCTCGAAGACGGGTTGAAGGCCGCTTTTGTCGATATCGGCTTTGAAAAGAACGCCTTCCTGCATTACTGGGACATCGTTCCCAGCAGCTTCGACAGCAGCGTTGAAGTCGTCGAACGCGAAGGCCGCAAACGCGACAAACCGCGCATCACGCAACGCGACATCCCGCGCCTGTACGCGCCCGGCAGCGACATCATCGTGCAGGTCAGCAAAGGCCCCATCGGCACCAAAGGCCCGCGCGTGACCACCAACCTCGCCCTGCCCGGCCGTTATCTGGTGCTGTTGCCCAACTCCGATCAAAGCGGCATCTCGCGCAAGATCGAGAATCACGAGGAACGCCAGCGTCTCAAAAAAATCCTGCGCGAACTCAACATTCCGGAAAACATGGGGGTCATCATCCGCACCGTTGGCGAAGGCCAGCAAAAGCGTTATTTCGTCCGCGACCTCGCCCTCTTGATCGACGAATGGAAACAAATCCAGGACAGGATCAACCGCCAACCCTCGGCCACCTGCGTCTTCCAGGAACCCGACCTCGTCGAACGCACCGTGCGCGACTTCCTCACCGAGGACGTCGAACGCATCGTGATCGACAGTCCCCGCAATTACGACCGCGTTCGCGACATGATCGGGCGCATCTCCAAGCGCTCGATTTCCAAGGTTAAACTTTACACCGATTCCCAGCCGGTCTTCGACCGTTTCAGCATCACCCGCCAACTGGAAACCGCCTTCGCCCGCCAGGTGCACCTCAAAAGCGGCGGTTACATTGTCATCGACGAAACCGAGGCGCTGGTGGCCATCGACGTCAATACCGGGCGCCACAAAGGCGGCAAGGACCAGGAATCCACCATCGTGCGCGTCAATCTCGAGGCGGCCGACGAAATCTGCCGCCAACTCCGCCTGCGCAACATGGGCGGATTGATCGTCCTCGATTTCATCGACATGAAATCCCGGCGCGATCAGCAGCAGGTTTACCAACGCGTCAAGGAGGGACTGAAGCGCGACCGCGCCAAGACCCACATCCTGCCGATCTCGCAGCTCGGTCTCATGGAAATGACCCGCCAGCGCCACACCGAGAGCGTCCGCGCCGCCGTCTATGACGATTGCCCCTATTGCAAAGGCCGGGGCAAGGTGAAGAGTCCCTTGACCATGAGCGTGGAGATTCAACGCAAGCTGGCGGAAATATTAAAGAAGCGCCAGCGGGACGAATCCGACTTCCAGCTCCGCATCGTCGTCAACCCGACCGTGCTCGATCGCCTCCGCACCGAGGACGAAAAACTCCTCATCGAACTGGAGAAACGTTATTTCGGCAAACTCTCCTTCCGCGCCGATCCGGCGTTTCATTCCGAGCAATTCAAAATCGTCAACGTCGCCACCAACGAGGAACTGGCCAGCGTCGGGGGATAATTCCCTGGTCGTTCCCGCGAGAACAAGTAGCTGTCCGTTGTTGGAGCGCGGCTGTGTCGAAGACCAGCCACAGCGGCGTGGCAGGGCGTTGAAACGTTGAAACGTTGAAGGGGTTAAAGAGAGGAAGAGTTGAAGAGTTGAACAGTCCAAGTGCCGAGCGTTGCCCGGGTCTGAACCCTTCAACCCTTTAACTCTTCAACCCTTCAACTTCAACGGCTTGACAGCGCGACGGCTCAACTGTTGAACGAAACAAGATGTTTTACCTGCCACTGCAACAACACGGCAATGCTCGTCGCGTGAACTGACATTGATCTTGTTTCGGTAGCTTGGTGTCTTAAAGTACGACCATGGCGACACCTGCGGCACCAACCGTCCGTCCGGAGGGGCTCCCCCCGGGCGCAGCGGAGCCCCTGCTGGAGCCGGGCGACAGGCTCTCCCGCGACGAATTCGAGCGGCGTTACGAGCGCATGCCCAATGTCAGGAAGGCCGAGCTGATCGAAGGAATCGTCTATATGCCCTCACCCCTTCGTGCCCAAAGTCATGGCGAACCACAAAGCCACCTCGGAACCTGGCTGGGAACGTACGCGGCAGAGACTCCTGGTGTCGCTTGTTTTGACAACTCGACCGTTCGCCTCGACCTGGATAACGAACCCCAACCGGATCTGACCCTGCTCAAACTGCCGGCCAAGGGCGGCCAGGCGCGCATCTCTGCCGACGATTACATTGAAGGCCCCCCCGAGTTGGCAGTTGAAATCGTCGCCAGCTCCAGCGCCTACGATCTGCACCAGAAGAAAGGCGCCTACCGCCGCAACGGCGTCTGCGAATATCTTGCCTGGATTACGGGCGAGGGTCGTCTGGTCTGGTGGGAACTCCGGCAAGGGGAATATCAGGAAATCGCGCCGGCCGCGGACGCCCTGCTCAAAAGCCGCGTGTTCCCCGGCCTCTGGCTGGATGCCGCGGCGCTACTGCGCGGGGACATGAAAGCCGTACTGTCGTCGTTGCGGCGCGGGCTCGACAGCTCCGAACACGCAGCTTTCGTCGCCTGCTGAACGCCTCGCATCACTCCCTCATCACTCGATCATGGCGCGACCAAAAGCGCCAGGAGTCTCCGCCGCCGCGTTTCCTACCTTACCAATCCCGGCGTTGACCACCGCCGGGCCGGTGTTGACCCCGACAGCCGCGCGTCCGTGCCTCTGGAAACATTTCTGAACATTTCCGGGGCGTTGGGAACGGCCGTGCCGAAGAGGTTGGATAGAAAACCCATGTTACATCGTGGCCTTGTCGAAGGAGACGCGCAGCCGGTGGATGGCGCGCGGGAGTTTGGCGGCATTCGTTAGGTCACCTTCGGGTTGGGCTTCCAGCCAGGTCAGGGCTTCCTCGACCAACACCATTATTTCAGCCGGGGCGAGGTTGTCGGGAAGCGCAAAGGAAACGGCGTGCCCGTCCGAGCTGGTCGAGACAATGGTGTTCCCGTAGGTGACTTCGGAGGCGAAGCGGGTCTTGAGAATGGCCTTTAGCGCCGCCTTCGGGTCGGTCGGGTTGTTTTCCCGCGCGCCCCGAATGATGCAGCGCATGAGCGCAACGCGGCTGACGTTCATTCAGGGAAGCGGGAGCGTCATCATTGACTTGCCTCCCTCCGGTTTCCGCATACGATGCTTCAGGTAAAATGCCACGATGCACGCGCCATGAACGTTAAGAGTCCGAGAACGACAAAGCAGAAGCGCCGGATTGTCCTTCTGGCGCTCTACGTACTAAGTAAGTATCACGGAGTTCACCGGCCCCATAAGCAGCGAGTGCTTGCTTTCATACAGTCCCAGCGCCTTATCCACATCCCACCCGAAGACGAGGATTACCGTTCGGCTGGCGAGGAAGTCTGGAAGCATGACTTGTCATGGGCGCGTAATGCCCTGAGAGAGGACGGACTTTTGCGCATGCCAGAGATCGGCACTTGGCAAATTACCGAAGCTGGAGAACGCGATGTCGAGGCTTAGGCACGGCGCATCAAAAAGATGACCGAGACCCGGCCAGACTGGATCGCAGACTTTAAGGCGCATTCTGAACCCGAAGCCGAATTCGATGACGAGTTTCACTACGAGTATTACATCACGGAGGAGACAGTCCGATGGGCACTAAAGATCGCGGAAGATACTACGAGACACCTCCCAAACGCCGCGCCGGATTCTTAGGCAGCACCACACCTCACGCACATGGGAGCACTTGTTGACCTCACTAACCTCACGACGAAGCTCATCGAGAGCGTCAAGGATCGTAAGTTTGCAGCCGACCTTCGAGAGATTCAGCGCATGATAGCGAGTCTCCAGTCGGAGCACGCGAGCATTCACGAGAGCCGCATCGCATTGATGACGGAGAATGCCGAACTGAAGCGAAAGCTCGCCGCGCTTGAGTTGCGCGTTGCGGACGCGGAAAAGCGAGCATCCCAGCAGCAGGCAGACCTAGAGCAGTTCGTTGAGCATCGCGGGGCGTTGTTCAAGCGGAAACCGGACGGCGGCTTCCATGAAGCAGTTTACTGTCCTAAATGCCACACTTCTACGAGTTCGCCAGACGGACATGCAGCTTACCATTGTTATTGCGGTTGGAGGGCCGATTTCAATGGCTTCGAATTTAGGAAGATTCTCAAGGATTTGTTATCAACACATGATCCAAAAGCTTAGGTTTTGGGTCACTTCACCTCTCGGTGGAAGAACCCTCCTTCGCAGTGATTAGCTTCGTGATTAAAGCGGCACCCGCAATTCGTGACCAAAGTCATCTTCGCTCTCGATAACATGCCGAATTTCAGACGGTGAAATTGGTATGGGGACGAATTTGGCAGCAACCTCTGTCGGACAATCGATCGCAATCGAGCGGGCAACAAACGTTGGCGATAAAGCGTATTGGCTTCTCGATCATTTCGGCGCCCTAGGCACACCGTTTTCGATCAACAGACGCAGCCGAGCAAGTGACTCGTCCGCCTCTCGACCCTTTTTGTCAATGAAGCCGAGCAACTCAGTCGGGGTGCGGGTGTCTTGCTCGCTGCCGCGGTTCGGGTTCACAGCCTTGAGGTCGTAAACAACGTCCTCAATCGCTTCGCCTTTCGCCAGCGCTTCGCGGGCCTCGCGCTCAACGGCTTTTCATTTTTCTTCCCGTGCGGCCAGCTCGGATTCATTCACGGCCTTTGCCTTTCGCCTCTCCCGCCATTCATCTTCGAGCGCCTTGGCTTGGGTGAAAAGTTCGGCAGCCTTCTCGCGGTGCGGGCGGGCTTCTTCAAGCGCCTGTTGCAATCGCGCCGCAAAGTTGACCGTCCAACTGTCGCGACTGTCCCCGCGCGCGGGCAGGAGTTTGAAAAACTCGCCGAAGTGCGCCAGGGTCAACGGTGTTTTCTTGCCCACCTTCACGGCCGACAAATCGTAATACCAAATCGTCTCGGTCGGTTTTCCTTTGGTAAAAAAAACGAGGTTCGTCTTCACACCCGCGCCGGCTGACGAAAACACGCCGCCAGGCAAACTGACGATGCAATAAACGTCGCATTCCTCAAGCAGTTTGCGCTTGGTCTGCACGAACGCCGTTTCGTTCGTCCGAAACAGGACGCCCTCGTCCAGCACAATCCCGCATCGGCTCGCGGTTTTCATACTCTTGAGGACGTGTTGCAGGAATAGCACCTGTGTCGCGCCGGTCTTGTAGTCAAATTGCGTCTGCGCCTCCTTGCCTTCCTTGCCGCCGAAAGGCGGATTCATCAGCAGGACATCGAAGAACTGCGGCGCGCCTTTGAACAGATCGCCGTAAACCTCCTGCCCGGTGAGCGTGTTGCCGTGCCAGACGCGCGGTTCGTCCACGCCGTGCAAAATGAGATTCGAGAGGGCGATGGGATAAATCGCGTTGTCCTTCTCGCGTCCGTAAAAGGTGTGGTGCTTGAGCCTTTCCAACTCCGGTCCGGTGATCTTCTTGCCGGCTTGCTCGCGCATGTATTCAAAACTCTGCGCCAGAAAACCGCAGGTCCCACAGCCTGGATCGTAAACCGTCTCGCCGATTTCCGGCTTCACCACGCGCACCATCGCCCGGATGACCTCGCGCGGCGTGAAGAACTGCCCTCCATCGTTGCCCTTCTCGCCCATTTTCAACAGCAAACCCTCATAGACCTGCGACAGCGTGAAGACGTGCGTGGAGTCCACTGTCTGGTTGCTCAGTTCGTGAACTTTGTCCAGCACGTCGCAGAAATTCTTCTCTGAATCAATGCGGCTGCGTTCCACGCCCGACATCACTTCGCTGATGACCTTCTGGCGCGGCGTGGCGTCGGACCTTTTCTTCAACCCCTTCAAGTGTGGCAGCAATTTCTCGTGAACGAACGCCCATACGCTGGCCTTGGTGTCCTGCCGCAGCGCCGAATCCGGCGCGGCCCAATCCTGCCAGCGGCAGGGCGTTGTGAGAGACGGTGTGAATGACAGGCCAAGCGCTTCGGCTTCCTCTGCTTCGCGCGCTTCTCGCTCGTCGAGGATACGCAGGAACAGAATCCATGTCAGTTCCGGCACGTAATTCATCGCGCCTGCCACGTTCGAGCGGCGCATTATGTCGCAAATGGACTTCACCGCCGCGTTGAGCGACTGTGGTGTCGCGTGCTTTTTGCCGTTTCCGGTTTTAGCTTTCTTCGACATCAGACTTTGTCCCATTTTACAAAATCAGTGGCCTTGGCGTAAAGATGAAGTGTCCTCAAAGTGTCATCAGTGAAGTAAAGGCTGTTGTCTTGGATGCGATGTGTGATTTCGGCCATCAGTTTGCGGAAGTCCCACAATGTTACCTCATGCGTCCGGGCTTCTCGCTCAGCCTCGGTAGTCCAGCCCCACGTCACGACGATCTTGGCGTAGCTGCCCGGTTTGAAGCCGTGCTTTGCCAACGTCTCCAGAACGCCAGGGGCGGAAAATTTCCTCTCAACGAAGTAACCCAAGGTTCTTCGCTGGCCGGCCTGCTCGACACGCTTCTTGAGCAACACCGGGCTGAACGGCTTAGCAGTCAGCTTGCTGTAACTGCCCGACACGGAGACGCCGCTTTCGATGTGGTACTTGTCGCCCGTGCGCGGGTCAATCGCGAGCAGATCAATTTCAAATTGGCCTGGGCATTTGAGGTTCGGCAGCGTGGCCCAGCCTTTGACATAGCGCACGTAGGCTTCGACAATTTTCTCGGTCGTCTCCACAGTCAGAAGTTCCCGCTGAACGCCTCGCGCAACAGCGCGGCGGGCACGTGCTCGAGGGCGATGAGCTTTTCGGTCAATCGTGCCTTCGCCCGCTTGATCTCGGCGAATTGGTCGGCGGCAATTTCCTGTCGGCGCAAGTCGGGCAAGACAATTCTCGCCGGTGCAAGTCGTCGAAACATCAGGCGCTCGCGAACAGCTCCACGCGTCATGGACTTGATGAACTCTGCTCCGTAGCGCGAACGAAACCAGTGGTAAAACCATCTAGCGTTCAAGCGCCCTTCAATGGCGGTCATCACGACGTAATCCGGGCTGGTGATGCCTGTCTCGTCGGCTTCGTCGAGCATGGCGATTGAACCAAGCAGGATGCGCATGGGATTGTAGAAGATCGTTCCTTGGCGGACGGGTTTATAGCGTCCCGGGTTTTTGCCGACGGGTTCCTTGGCGGGAGCAAGTCCCTCGCGTGTTGCACCAAGGACGGGATAATTCCGCCAGTCGTCACCGATGCCTGCCGTGACTTCGTGTAAACAGTCGGCGAAGCGAACCGGCTGTGTCCTACGGTTGCTCAGCGACTCGCGCAGCACGGCATGAATCAGTGTATCGAGAGTTTCTGTCTGGGCCTGCACGGCGGCGCGGGCTTGCGCCACGGCGGCCAACTGCTCCCGCAATCGCTGCGCTATTTGCCTTTGCTCTGTCAGCGGTGGAGACAACAAAGGGAAACGGTTCAGGACGCCGCGATTTATCGTCGCGATTCCAGTCGTCTGCTTCGCGTGAGCGAAGAAATATGCTTTTCCGTATGGCGAGCCAAACTGCAATGACACGAACTCGTGGCAAAAGCGTTCTGCTGGCAAGCGGACGCGAAAAATATGGTTTTGGTGAATACACTCCGGGATCTGCTCCTGCCAAAACGTTCCCCGCCCTAATTTGTCTGAGTCGCCGCCTTCGGTCAGCAGAAGATCACCATGACGCAACCGGCATTTCTCAATCTCGTCCTCGGTAGCGTCGATTTCGTAGACGTCGCTAAGATCAAGGCGCCCATCCTTTACGTTCGCAACACGAAGGTAAGGTACT
>WNGA01003896.1_pt1 | contig 22177 bp, 15 predicted proteins | sample 5400061 | NCBI WGS metagenome assembly WNGA01 (sample SAMN13153366, study PRJNA577476) | soil metagenome | isolation source: 100 cm soil or saprolite under grassland replicate 2 | place: USA:California | collected 2016-06-15
CGTCCTCTCCCCTCTTGTCGTTTGCCGATGCGCTGCTCACGCTCGAATGCCGCCCAAATCGCACGACAACGCGCCCCTAATGACTGACTAACCGACGTCTATGTGCCGCTCGCGCGCGCGGTTAGTGACGGAGACGCGCAAGGCGCGTCCGTGCGAGCGCGACGAGTTGCCGCGCGCCTACGCAGAGCTGGCAGTCGTGTCCAAATACCGCTGCAAAGCGCCGTTCGCGCCTTGAGCGTCTCTTGAGCGGCCGGCTGAAGTATCCGCCGGAGCATGAAGCGAACAACTTTGCAGTCTTCGGGTACTCGTTGCAGCTTGCTTCAGCTTGTCCAATGGGATTCCGGGTCCCATGTTTGACGAGGGTTGCCGCGAGCGAGACGCGCCTCTTCGCCGAAGCGCCTACAACGCCGGCGGCACGATTAGCCCGTGGTCGAGTGCGACGCGCCGGACGGCTGCGAGGACCGCGGGGTCGGTCAACGGCGCGTCGCGGCCGCGCGGCACCTCGAGCCCGTCCCGTGCACGCTCGTACAGAGCGACCGCCCGTTGGCCGTTGTGCGCCGACAGGTAGAACAGCCCGTCGAGCTCGCCGTAGATCTCGGGGTGCTCCCAGAAGTAACGCGACCAAGGCTGCGAGAGAACATGATGCCCGGCACTAATCGCGGCAACGGTGCCGGCGCGCATCGCTGCGCGGCCGCGCAGGTCAAGCAGCCGCATGTTGCGCGTCGTCCGTGCCCGCGCAAGACGCTTCGAGCCGGGGTCGACGAAGCCGATGTCGAACGCTTCAACGACCGCACAGCTGAGCGTCAGACCGCCGTACCAGATGCCCCGCCGCTCACGACGGCCGGTGCCGCGGTGGTGGTCGAAACGGGCGTACGGGCCGTGCCAGCGGAACGCCTTGCCGTCGCGCGAGCCGTGCGGCGCGTCCGGGTCGTAGATCCGGAACAGATCGGTACCCGCTGGCAACGCGTGATGGCTTGGGTTAATCCGCCGGTGCGCGTCCGGCGGTGGCAGGGCAATTCTGACCATCGGTTATGGGAGCTCAGCGGCGGCGTGAGCAGCGCCGACGACCGGCCCGATCTCGCGTTCGCGTAAGAGCTCGACCGGCTCACGACCGGCAAGCGTCGGGTTCGGCCGCCGGAGCCAAAGCACCTTGGCGAACGGCTGCTGCGGTTCGAGCGCATCAATGACCTCGGGAAGGCCTGGTAGGACGCCGTCCTCGCCTTGCGGGTCGAACTGCCATACGGGGAAGCGGTAGGCGCCCCGATCGAACACGGCCAAAAGCGTGTTGTCCTTCACACGGTTCAACGGCGTCTGCCGTGAAACCCCAAGCAACTCTGCTGCCTTTGGCGCGGTCAACGCGTCATCGAGCAGCTCACGCCGCGCCTCGAAAAACTGAAGCAGCGACCGGAAACCAAGCAGCGCCTGCTTCGACTCCGAGGGCACCGCCTCACCGGTCACCGGATGGATCTTCCGGCCCCTCGAACTGTGAGCCTCGTCCGGAATGACCACGTGAGCAAGCTCGTTGCGAAGAGCTCGCATCTCGCTATGCGCGAGCCGGTTCCGCAGCGCGATGAACAGGTTGACGTCAGCGACGACCTCCTTGCGCTCGCGCGGAGTCAGTTCCTCCGTGGGCTCGACCTTCACTCTGACCGCCATCGTTCTGATTGTAGCGCTTCCAAGCATGTCTAATGTAAAGAATGCCAAACTAATAGACCGACCCAGCAATTCGGAGGCGATTCGCCGCCTGTGGATCCTTGCGTCAAGTGCCTCGGGTCGTCGGTCTGCGGACGACACATTCGGTGCTCTCAAAGCGTGCTGGAACACGAGCGGGTCAGCGAGTGACCTCGACAGGTGCAGCTCAAGAGTTGTGCAGACAGACCGTCATCGTGTGCCACAGCGTGCGTTCGACATGGTCGGTGTACAGCGCCACGCGCAAAGGATCGGTAGGAAAGACGAGAAAGAGCCCGGTGAGCTGAGCCTCATAGCAGTGTGACCGGCCCCTGGGTTTGGTCCATCTTTTATTGAGGGTCCAGACCGGCCGCGCGCATGTCGAGCCGGACTTTTAATCCCGAGGTCGCGGGTTCGAATCCCGCCCGGCCCATGAACAAACCACCTGCAAATACGCGGTTTCGCGTCCGAGTTGTCTGCTATGCAGACGGGGTGGGCGTACGTAGTGCGTAACGACTCGGTGCGGCTCGACGCGCCAGGTCTCGGTTTGTTGCGGCTCGTTTCAGCTTGTGGAAGGGGATTTTGAGCCCATGGCGGCGGACCGAATGGCGAAGACACAAGAGCAGCGGCCTCGGCGAACCCTCAATCGCCATAGGACGCGGCGGAAACGCTAGAGCAACTCGAGTGGCCGACTCGACTGCTGGAAGGAAGCGCCCGCGGCGACTCACGCCGCGGGACGCTCAACCTGCGTCGTCGTCCCCTTTCACGGGTCCCGTAGGAACACGCCGTAACAGCTGTGCTTAGCCCGGGGTAGAAATCGGGAGCACATCTTCTTCGTGCCCGCGACCAAGTTCGTCGCGTTAGAGACGGAGCCGTTCGCGCTAATCGCGGGGCCTGCGCGCAGGAGCTGTGAGTGCCTTTGGTGACGAGCACGTTCGGGCTGGCGTTGGACGGGTAGGCGGCGACGGCCGCGGGCCGGCCGGTACCCGACGACGCCGAGGATTGCCGCTGCCGTGCCGAGCGCGAACAAAGCGACAACGGCGCGAGGGCCGGCGGTCGTTTTTGGGATCGCCCGGAGGCGGCGCGAAAGCGGAGCTTCATCGGTCCACCCCCGTCCCGCCTCGACGCGTGAAGCGCCCGACCCTACCGGCGTTCCGACGGTGTCAATACCTTGGTCAAACAAGAGATCCGTGGTCAAACCAGAGATCCGTCGCGGAGTCCTGTCTGAACGTCCGCGATCGTCGTTTCTGCCTCCGTCTTACCGGGAAAGACGGATCGATGACTTCTGAGACTTGCGCCGTAGCACGACGATCGGGACACTGAGGAGTGTGCTGAGGGCGGGCTTACTTTCGGTGCTCGTGATCTCGGTGACGGTCGCGGCCTCTGCGACGACTCCAGCCGTCGCGCACGATGATCCCTGCCACGTGTCCCGCACGTGCCCGTCGGACGACCACTCGTATGTCTGGAGCGGTATGTCGTGCACGTCGAGCGAGTCGAAGCGGCTGCCGGAGGATCAGATTCCGCTCGAGTGGCTTGGCGTCCACTACTGGTGTCATGTGGTCACCGATCTCGGGATGGGCGGCGGCACACCGGGTGTGACGAACCCCTCTTGCAAGGCGGACCGGGCCGTGGTCGGCACGATGCGCGACACTGCCGCGTCGGAGGTCCGGCTCGCTGCCGTCGCGACGGCCGTGCGACGGCTCGAGCGGCTGCGTTTCGACGGTTCCTCCTCGGCGCAACGGGGTCTCGGCGTCGAGCGAACGGTGTACCGGCTGGAGGTGCGACTTTTGCGCGCTCGGCTCGTCAACCGTTCCGAGTGGGAGTTGGTGATCGGCGATCTCTCGACCGGGGCGACCCTCGTCGCCGGCTTCCCCGGGCACGATTGCACGGTGGGCGCGGGGGCGGACGTGCGCGCGAAGATGGGGGCCGCGCGCGCGGCGCTCGTGCGGGCCTGCGGGCTCGGCAACGTCGGAGGCGCCGCTCGCCTGCGGGGCCGGGCGACTCTGGAGGCTGTCGGCTTCGTTCCGTCGCGCGGCACGGCCGGCGCCGGTGCGGTGCACCTCGAGTTGCGACCGGTGTTGGCGTTCGGCGCGGCCGCCTGCGCTGCGCGGCACTGAGCCTCGCGAAAGCGTCGGCGCGTTAGCGCCTCGCGCTTCGCTTGACAACGCTTTGACGGAGGATCAAGCTCGTCCCCACCGCCGGAAGGCAAGGCGGTAGCCAGGTATTCGGGACCGGCGTCTCCGCGAAGCGGGGCGTCAACAAGGGGGAGGCATGAGAGCGAAGCAACGACGCGTGTTCGCCGCGGGTCTGTTCGTCGCGTGCACGATCCTCGCTGCAGCAGTGTGGGCGCGGGTCGAAGCAGTGCCGGCTAGCCGGGTTGCGCAGGCGAACGATCCAGAGGCGGGCCCCGTAAAAGGGGAACACGAGAAGCAAGAGCAGCACGAGATCGACATGCGGCTGCACAGTGACGGTAGCGGCAAGCTGCGGCCGGATCTGTACCGAAAGGCGCTGAAGGCCTTCGCGGACCTGAAGGTCGACGCGAGCCGCACGCTGCTTGGCAAGTCCGCCACGAAGACACCCAGCGCCGCGAGCGCAGCGGCCGCCGGCAGCGGCGTCGTCGGCGTCCAGTGGACGCAGATCGGCCCGGCGCCGCTGATCATCGACGCGGAGCAGAACTACCAGGGGCAGGGCCCCGACGCGGGCCAGGTGGTCAGCATCGCGATCGATCCGCGCAACACGACCGATCGAGTGATCTACTCGGCCTTCAACGACGGCGGCGTCTGGAAGACGACGGACGGCGGCGACACCTGGCAGCCGAAGACCGACTACATGCCGACGCTCTCGATCGGCGCGGTCGCGCTCGACCCGGCGAACCCGTCGATCGTCTACGCGGGCACCGGCAACCTCTACAACAACGGCTTCTTCAAAGCGATCGGCGTTTACCGCTCGATTGACTCGGGCGACACATGGTCGCTCACGGCCGGCAGCTCGACGTTGAACGGCAAAGGCGTGAACTTCATCGTCATGCCGGCCGCCGACACCCTGCTCGTCGCCACGAACCAGGGGCTCTTCCGGTCGACGAACGCCGGCGGCATCTTCACGCAGGTCTCCGTCGGCGGGACGACGGGCGCGTTCATTACCGACCTCGACCTCGACACGCAGAACCCGAGCACCGTCTATGCCTCCGTCTCCGGGCAGGGCATCTTCGTCTCCACGGACGGCGGTGCGACGTTCCCGGCGGCGAGCAACCTCTGGGGTGCCGGGCACACGGGTGCGCCGAGCCTGACGGGTCTCGGCTTCATCTCGTTCGCCCAGAGCACCACCGTCAGCGGCCAGACGATGTACGCAGACGCGCAGTCCACGGCGGCCTGCACGCCGCCCGGCTGCACGCCGCCCAAGAACTTCGGCGGCATGTGGAAGTCGACCGACGGCGGAGCGACCTGGTCGAGCATCACGAGCGCTGCGAACGCGGGCGGGCAGCTCGACGGCTGTCAGTGCGGCTACGACCAGACGATCGGCGTCGACCCGGTCGACGAGGACAAGGTGTACATCGGCTTCCAGGAGCTGTGGTACTCATCCGACGGCGGAGGCAGCTTCGCGAACATCAGCGCCACCGACATTCATTGGGATCATCACGCGCTGGTCTTCAGCCCGCCCGGTCACCGCGCGAGCGGCGACGACACGACGCGGCTTTGGGTCGGAACCGACGGCGGCAACCACTACACCGACGACGCGGGTGGCAGCTGGGTCCAGCGGAACGGCGCGATCGCGACGAACCTCTTCCGGGCGATGGACATCGGCCGTGGGGCGAGTAACAACGGCTACAGCTACGGCGGCGCCCAGGACACGGGGACGATGCGGCACAAGCCCTCGGACAGTGGGACGGAGTGGCACGAGTCCGTGGACGCCGACGGTGGGCCGATGGCGGTCGACTGGCAGGACCCGGACAACGCCTTCGGCATCTCCAACGGCCAGTTCATCCGGACGACGAACGGCGGCGACAGCTGGATCAGGCCCGGCTCGGGCGACATCAGCTGCATGCCGATGTCCGGCGCGGCCGCCGTCGATCCGAACGACGGCCAGCACGTCTACGTGCCGACCAACAACGGCACGCTGAACAGCAACGGCTCCGCCTGCTCGCAGAGCCAGGGCAGCGCGGGCATCTTCCGGAGCCTGGACGGCGGCGCGAGCTTCACCGGAGCCAACTTCGTCGCGACGCCCGCGACGCCGCGGTTCATCGCCACGACGCCGACGGACTCGAACCTCGTCTGGGTCGCGCTCAGCAACGGCAAGGTCGCCGTCAGCACGAACTTCCAGGCGGCGACGCCGACGTTCACGCAGAAGACGGTGACCGGAGCGCCTTCGGCGAACCCGATCGCCATCGCGATCGATCCGCAGAACACGGATCGCGTCGTCGTCGTCTTCCCGGGCTTCTCGAGCACGCCGAGCGGCGCGCTCTCGAAGCACGTCTTCCTGACGACCGACGCCGGGACGACGTGGACGGACATCGGCGGCACGGCGCTCGACCCGACCCAGATGGTTCCGGACATGCCGCTCTACTCGGTCGTGATCGACCCGCAGACGACGCCGCACTCGATCATTGTCTCGACCGACCTCGGCGTCCTGCGCACGCTCGACAACGGCGCGACCTGGCAGCGGCTCGGTATCGGCCTGCCGAACGTCAACGCGACCTCGCTGCAGATCGATTACACCGTGACGCCTTCGCTGCTCCGCGTGGGCACCTACGGACGCAGTTCGTTCGAGTTGACGACGGCGACGGGCCCGCTGCTCGCGGTCAACTGCGACCTCGGCTTCGGCTTCGTCACCGTCGGCACAACGGCCACGCGGCAATGCCAGCTGTTCAACGTCGGCTCAGCCGACCTGCACGTCAACGGCTTCTTCCGCGCGAGCGGCAGCACCACCTTCACGGTCTCCTCGGGGCCGGCGACGCCGGTCACGATCGCGCCCGGATCGCACATCGACTACACGATCGCGTTCTCGCCGACGAACCCCGGAGACCAGAGCGCGACGTTCCAGGTGAACAGCGACGACCCGTTCCAGCCGGTGCTCCAGATCCCGGCGAGCGGCACGGGCGTCACCGGCAGCATCAACGTGAGCCCGACGCACCTCGCGTACGGAGGCGTCGCCGTCGACAACCGGACGAATCCGTCGACGAAGACGCTGACGACGACGATCTCGAACCAGGCGTCCTGCGCGTTCTGCGATCTGCACGTGACCGGACTGGCGATCACCGGGGCGAACGCCGCCGACTTCGCGGTCGTCGGTGCACCTTCTCTGCCATTCACGCTCGCGGCCGGGAACGCCGTCGACCTCAGCGTCCGCTTCAACCCGTCGGCGGGCGGCCTGCGAACGGCCACGCTGACGATCTCCTCGGACGATCCCTTCAACCCGTCGGTCACGGTCGATCTCGACGGCACAGGCCTGAAGCCGGCGATCGACGCCGCTCCGGCGACTTTGATCTTCGGGCCGACGGTCTTCGATCCGAACTGCGGGTCGCTGTGCGGCTCGACCCTGCCAGAGGTGTTCACGAACTCGGGCGAGGCCGAGCTGATCGTCGACGTCGTCAGCTTCACCGGGCCCTTCTCCGGGCCGGGTGCGACCTCGCCGCCGACGCGGATCGAGCCGGGCGGGATCCTCACCGAGCAGGTCACATTCCACCCGCTTGCAGCCGCAACTAAGGTGACGGGCAACCTGCATCTCGAGGACTCCTTCCCGCTCGACCCAGGCAACGTCGTCGCGAAGGACGTTCCGCTGTGTGGCGAAGCCGTCGGACGCGGAATCCGCGTCCTCGTCGTAGACACGGCGGGCAACCCCGTTCCGAATGTCGACATGTTGAAGCTGCAGGCGCACGGCGTCTCCTCGCCGCCCAACATCAACCTGAAGAACCTGTCCCTGCAGACGATCGACCCGCCGACGAGCTGTCAGCGGATCCAGATGCACTACGAAAACCAGGCCCTTTCGGTCACGGACCAGACGGCGCCGAGGGGCTCCTACTACACGCTGACCGTGACGGTCGGCAACAAGAAGAGCACGCTCACGTTCGGCCTCGCGATCAACGAGTTCAAGCTGATCGTCGTCACCGTCGGCTGAGCGCACTGACCGGGTGGGGGCGCCTGCGCCCCCACCCGTCGCCGTTGGGTTGCACCATCTCGCGCCGCGCCCCACAGCGCCTCGGCTGCCGCATCCTCGGCCTTGGCCACGAAACCGCCGCTCGCCGCTGAACAGGCGCACGCCGTGCGCCAGCACACCGCGTCCATGAGAAGACGACCGCAACGGCGGACCGCGTACAGCCCGACGCTCGGGTCGACAACGCGGAAGGTGGCGAGGGCGACGAAGGCGATCACCGGCGTCGAGGCGAGCATGGCGAGCTGCATGACCGCAAGACACCGCTCACGGGCGGCTTGGATGGCGGTCAACCGGCCGGTCGGAGCTGGCGGCTCAGCCAATCGAGTTCTAACTGATCGTCGGGGTCGAGCGCGACGCCGAGCGTCTCGAGCGCTTGCCTGCCGATGGCGAAGCGCCGCTGCGCCTCGCCAGTATCGCCGCGTGCGACTGCGACCGCCGACCAGTTGAGCTCGCTCCACGCGTCGCTGTAGGCGTCCGTGCCGGCCCGGACGTCCCGCTCGCGGAACCGCGCCCCGGCCTCGTCGAGATTGCCGAGGTGAAGCTCGATCCAGCCGAGGTTGTGCTGCTCCATCGCGACCCAGGCCGCGTTCCCGAGCTCCGTGTTCAGACCGAGGCTCTCCAGGTAGAGCACGCGGGCGCGCGGATAGTCGCCCTGCAGCCTGACTCCGGCCGCCTGAAGGTGCAGCGGGCCTGCCTCCGCCTCACGGTCACCTGCAGCCTGCGCGCGATCGCGCGCCTGCCGGGCAAACGTGACAACCCCGCCGTAGCGGCCGTCTCGAAGCGCTACGCGTGCCAGCCCCGTCAGCGCGTCGCACTCGCCACGCGCGTCACCCGCCTCACGCGCGATCCGCAAGGCCTCCTCGTTGCGTGCACGAGATCGTCGCTGATCTCCGGCGCGGAACGCGAACAGCCCGTCCGCGTAGAGAGCCCGCACCCGCCAGACCCGAACGGCCGACCCTGTCGGTACCTCGAGCGCGGCTGCGACAACTGCGCTTCCCTCGTCGAGCTCGCCGCGTGAGAGCCAGATCCGCCACGCGCGCCCGACCAGCTCAAGTGCCGAATCCGCATCGCCCGCCGCTGCGAACGTACGCACGGCGTCTCCGACGGCTTCACGCTCCTCGCCGAGCCGGTCGAGATCGCCGGCTCTTGCCATCTCGAGAAGCTCCCGCGGCGTCATCGTGAACACGCGATCCTACGCCCCCGACAGTTCATGTCATCGACAGACGTCCGGCGCCCGCGTGCCGGCGGCGCCGCATCAGCGGGCTATGGTCATTTGTTGTCCACATAGTCAACGCGGTGTGCGTACCGTGTGCGTACAGGCTTGTCTCCGCAGGCTGCATCTCGCTGCAATTCGTTGCAACGACGATTCGCGCGATTTACAGCACGTTTCAGTCTGTCGCAGTTCGTTTCAGCTAGTCGAGCGGGACTTTTAATCCCAAGGTCGCAGGTTCGAATCCCGCCCGGCCCATCACAAGAACGCTGCAAATGAAACACTTCTCGCGCGTTTGTCTCGCTTGCAGACGCGCTGGGCGTAAGTAGTGCGTGACAACTCGGTGCTGCTCGACGCGGCTGAGCGCCACCGCTTTGCTCAGCCAGTCGAGCGACTTCCCTGCCTGGTACGGCGAGGTAGTGCGCCGCGCGGGCTTGGCCGAGAACTCGCCGGTGCGCGGCGCGATGGTGATCAAGCCGTACGGGTACGCGATCTGGGAAGCGATCCAGCGCGAGCTCGACGACGGATCAAGGCGACCGGCCACGAGAACTTCTATTTCCCTCTGTTCGTGCCTGCTTCCGTGCTTGCGCAGGAGAGCGAGCTCGTCGAAGGGTTCGCACCCGAGGTGGCTGTCGTCACCGAGGCGGGTGGGAAGGACCTCGAGGAGCCGCTCGCGGTGCGTCCCACCTCCGAGGCGCTGATCTGGTCGTCGTATGCCCGTTGGGTGCAGTCGTACCGTGATCTGCCGCTGCTCTACAACCAGTGGGCCAACGTCGTCCGCTGGGAGCTGCGGCCGCGCCTGTTCCCTGCGGACGAGCGAATTTCTGTGGCAGGAGGGGCACACGGCGCACGAGACCGAAGAGGAAGCGCTCGCAGAGACGCTGACGATCCTGCACGACGTCTACGCCGACATGATCGAGAACGTCCTCGCGATCCCCGTGCTGCGGGGCAGGAAGAGCGAGAGCGAGCGGTTCCCCGGCGCCGTCGACAGCTACACGCTCGAGGCGCTGATGCGTGACGGAAAGGCGCTCCAGGCGGCAACCTCGCACTACCTCGGGCAGGGCTTCGCGCGGACGTTCGACGTTCGCTACACCGACCGTGACGGCAGCGAGCAGTATCCCTATGCGACCTCGTGGGGCGAGCACTCGGCTGGTCGGCGGCGTCGTGATGGCGCACGGTGACGAGCGTGGGCTGCGGCTCCCGCCTCGCGTCGCTCCGCAGCAGGTCGTGATCGTGCCGATCTTCCGCGAGGACGACCGCGTTGAGGTGCTCCAGGCTGCCGCTGCCGTCGCCGACGAGCTGCGGGCGGCGGGCGTTCGCGTCCGTGTCGACGATCGGCCCGAGTACCGGCCCGGCTTCAAGTTCAACGAGTGGGAGTTGAAAGGCGTGCCGGTTCGCATCGAGATCGGCGGCCGCGACCTCGCCGCGGCAGCAATCACTGTCGCCCGTCGCGATAGCGGCGAGAAGCGGCAGATCCCACTCGCTCGCGTGTCTGCACGGATCGCCGAGCTGCTGGGCGACGTGCAGACGTCGCTCTTCCAGACCGCCCGCGACGAACAGGAGCGGCGAACGCTCCGCGACCCGAGCAGCTACCACGAGATGATCGAGTTTCTGCGCGACGCGGGCGGGTTCGTCACCGCATCGTGGTGTGGTCGCAGAGAGTGCGAAGTGCGCGTCAAGGACGAAAGCTCCGCGACGATCCGGTGTCTCCCGCTGGCCGAGCAACCTGCGCACACAAGCACCTGCGTCTGCTGCGGGCGGACGGCAGTGGCCGCTGCGGTGTGGGCGCAGGCGTACTAGGACGACCCTCCCAAGCGTCCGATTCGCGACTATTGACACGAGGGTCGAAGAGCGAGAAGATCGACCTTCGTTGCGGATGCCCGGGGGGGCGCATGAAGACGGCACGATCGTCTTGGACGAACGATCCCAATTTCCGGCCAGCGACGGACGGCGATGCGCCGGCCGGGGAACAGCTGACACCCGGCCGCCCTGTCGTGCAGGGGAAGTTCCTTGCTGCCGGCGGAAGGAAGCTCTGGGTCAAGGGCGTCGCCTACGGCACGTTCCGTCCCAATCGGGCCGGCGAGCACTTCCCCGACCCCGGCCGGGTGGGAGCCGACTTCGCGGCGATGGCCGAAAGTGGGATCAACACCGTGCGGACGTACACGGTCCCGCCTCGGTGGCTGCTCGACGCCGCCGCGGACAACGGGCTCCGCGTGCTGGTCGGAGTGCCGTGGGAGCAGCACGTCGTCTTCCTCGACGACCGGAGCCGTACGCGCTCGATCGAGTGCCGCATGAAAGAAGGAGTGCGTTCCTGCGCCGGCCACGCCGCGGTGTTGGGATATTCGGTCGGCAACGAGATCCCGGCGCCGATCGTGCGCTGGCACGGACGCAGGCGCGTCGAGCGGTTCCTCGGCCGTCTGTACGAGGCGGCGAAGGAGGAGGATCCCGACGCGCTCGTGACGTACGTGAACTTCCCGTCGACCGAGTACCTCGAGCTGCCGTTCCTCGACTTTCTCGCGTTCAACGTGTTCGTCGAGGAGCGCGAGTCGTTTTCCGCATACCTCGCACGCCTCCAGAACCTCGCGGGCGATCGACCCCTGGTCATGACCGAGATCGGGCTCGACAGCCGCCGGCACGGCGTCGTCAGGCAGGCTCGGGCCCTCGACTGGCAGGTGCGTTCGGTGTTCGCCGCCGGATGTGCCGGTGCGATCGTCTTCACATGGACGGACGAGTGGTACGTCTCGTACCTGTCCGACACGGGCGACCTGACCGCGGCCGGCGAGGCGATCGAGGATTGGGATTTCGGGCTCGTCGACCGCGCGCGGCGCCCGAAGCTTGCGCTCGGGGCTGTCCAGAGCACGTTCGCGGATGTCCCGGCGCGCGCGCGGCCCGAGTGGCCGCGCGTCTCGGTCGTCGTGTGCTCGCACAACGGCGCCGCGACGATCCGCCGGACGTGCGAAGGGCTCCGCGACCTCGACTACCCGGACTACGAGGTGATCGTCGTCGACGATGGATCCGCGGACGAGACCAGTGCCGTCGCGTCGGACTACGGCTTCCGTGTCATCCGTACCGTGAACCGCGGTCTGAGCTCGGCTCGGAACACCGGTTTCGAGGCCGCGACGGGCGAGTACGTCGCCTACCTCGACGACGATGCGTGGCCGGACCGCGACTGGCTCACCTTCATCGTCCGAGCCTTCGAGTCGACGGGCGCCGCCGCGGTCGGCGGACCGAACATCGCGCCGCCGGACGACTCCGGCAGGGCAGAGGCGATCGCCTGCGCTCCGGGCGGACCGATCCACGTCCTCCTGGACGACTCGCGAGCCGAGCATCTGCCGGGGTGCAACCTCGCTGTACGGAGATCGGTCCTGGAGGACCTTCGTGGCTTCGACCCGATCTTCCGCGTCGCCGGCGACGACGTCGACCTCTGCTGGCGCCTCCTCGAGCGTGGCGACACGATCGTCTATTCGCCGGGCGCGATGGTCTGGCACCGGCGGCGCCGCTCGATCCGCGCGTACCTCAGGCAGCAGCGCGGCTACGGACGTGCCGAAGCGCTGCTCGAGCAAAAGTGGCCCGACAAATACGACGCGGGCGGCCACGGAACGTGGAACGGGCGGATCTACGACGCGTCCACCGCACGCTCGCTCGGCAGCCGTCGGTCGCGGATCTACTACGGATCGTGGGGGACCGGCCTCTTCCAGCGCCTGTACCGGCCCTCGCCGAGCCTGGTCGACGCGCTGCGGCTCACACCCGAGTGGTGGCTGGTGCTGGCAGCCCTCGGCGCCCTGAGCCTGCTCAGCGTCGCCTGGACGCCGCTGATCTTCGCCCTGCCGCTGCTCCTGCTCGGGCTCTCCCGGTCGGTGATCCAGGCGGTCATGAGCTCCGGGCGGAGCTGCGCGGGCAAGTGTCCCTCGCTCCGCTGGAGAGTGCTGACCGCTGCTCTCTACCTGGCACAGCCGATCGCCCGCCTCGCCGGACGCGTCGGGAACGGGCTGACCCCCTGGCGGAGGCCACGCGGTGCGCAGTTCGCGTTTCCGTTTCCGCGCGCGGTCGAGGTGTGGAGCGAGGCGTGGCGGCCGGCCGACGCGTGGCTGCACGCGGTGGAAGAGCGGCTTCGCGAAGGCGGCGTCGCATCCGTGCGGGGTGGTGACTACGACCGCTGGGACCTCCGCGTGACGGGCGGCATGCTCGCATGTGCGCGACTGAGGCACGTGATCGAGGAGCACGGCGGCGGGAGGCAACTCGTGCGCTTCCGCATCGTCCCCGGCCTCTCGAGAGCCGCCGTCATCATCGTGAGCAGCCTCGGCGCTCTTGGAGCTGTTGCGGCCTGGGACGGAGCACGGCTCGCGGCAATCCCGATTCTCTCGATGTCGTTCGTCGCAGTCGCTCTCGCGTTCAGAGAGGCGGGCTGGGCATCGGGAGCCCTCATTGCCGCGGCGAACGCCGGGCAACGTGGGGCCGAGACCGAGGAACGACTCGAGGCGGCTCTGCTCGCGCTCGTGCGCGACGCGCCTTTCCCGGTCACGCCGAAGGAGCTCGCATGAACCGCGCCGACCGGCGCTACAGCGACGTCGCGATCTACCGCCGCCTGCTCGGTACCGCGCGACGGTACTGGGCGCTCATCGGCGCCGTGTTCCTCAACAGCCTGCTGTCGACGCCGCTCGCCCTCCTCACGCCCGTTCCGCTCAAGATCGCCGTCGACAGCGTGATCGGCAACCGGCCGCTTCCGGGGTTCATCGCCTGGCTGCCGTCTGCGCTCACGAGCTCCGACACGAGGGTGCTGCTCGTCGCGTCCCTCATGCTCGTCGCCGTCTCCGCCCTGAAGGAGATGCAGTCGATCGTGGACTCGCTGCTTCGCATGTACACGGGCGAGAAGCTCATGCTCGACCTTCGAGCGCGCCTCTTCCGGCACGTGCAGCGGATCTCGCTCGCCTACCACGACACGCGCGGCACCGCCGACTCGATCTACCGGGTCCAGTCCGACGCGACGTCGATTCAGACGATTGCGGTCGACGGTGTCATTCCGTTCGTCACGGCGCTCGTGACGCTTGGATCGATGGTGCTGGTCGTCGCGTTGATCGACCCGCTGCTTGCCTCGATCGCGCTCGTCATCACTCCGATCCTCCTCGTGCTCACGTGGTCGTACCGCCGGCGGCTGCGCCAGCGGCACCGCGAGGTGAAGCGGCTCGAGAGCTCGGCGCTCTCGGTCGTGCAGGAGGTGCTCGGGTCGTTGCGGGTCGTCAAGGCGTTCGGCCAGGAGGAGCGCGAAGAAGAGCGCTTCGTCGACCGCTCGAGCGCGGGCATGCGCGCCCGCATCCGCGTCACGATCGTCGACAGCAGCTTCGGCCTGCTCACCGGAATCGTGACGGCAGCCGGGTCTGCCGTCGTCCTGTTCGTCGGATTTCGCCAGGTCCAGAGAAACGCGCTCACGCTGGGCGACCTCATGCTCGTGATCGGCTACCTGTCGTCCCTGTACGCGCCGCTCGCGACGATCACGAAGCGAGTGACGAAGCTGCAGTCCGCGTTCGCCAGCGCCGAGCGCGTTCTGTCCCTGCTCGACGAGCCACGGGAGGTCAGCGAGCGCCCGCACGCACGCCGGCTCGAGCGGGCGTCCGGTCATGTCGTCTTCGACCGGGTCTCGTTCTCGTACGACAGCGTGCACCCGGTTCTCGAAGACATCGTCTTCGACGTCGAGCCCGGTGCGCGCATCGGCATCGCCGGTCGCACCGGAGCCGGCAAGACAACGCTCGTCAGCCTCATGACGCGGTTCTACGACCCGACCGCCGGGGCGATCCTCCTCGACGGCGTCGACCTCCGCGACTACAGGCTCGCGGACCTTCGCAAGCAGTTCGCGATCGTGCTCCAGGAGCCGGTCCTGTTCTCGACGAGCATCCGCGAGAACATCAGCTACGCCCGGCCTCAGGCGAGCACCGAGGAGATCATGGCCGCGGCGCAGGCCGCACACGCCCACGAGTTCATCGAGGCGCTGCCCGACGGCTACGACACCCGCGTCGGCGAGCGCGGCATGACGCTCTCCGGCGGCGAGCGCCAGCGCATCTCGCTCGCGCGGGCCTTCCTCAAGGACGCGCCGATCCTGATCCTCGACGAGCCGACGAGCTCGGTCGACCTGCGAACGGAGGCCGTGATTATGGAGGCGATGGGCCGGCTCATGAGCGGCCGGACAGCGTTCCTCATCGCCCATCGCCTGAGCACCATCGAGGATTGCGACCGCGTGCTCGAGATCGAGAGCGGGCGGCTGGTCGGGGTTCGCACTCGAGAGTCGCGCGACGAGGTGACCACCGCCGTCGCGGCGCTCGCCTTCGGAGGGAGCGAGTGACGGCACTCGGTACCGACGAGCACCCCGCGGTGCAAGCGTGGCGCGAGCTGGGAGCCCGTCCTCCCCGGTCCGTCGCCGTCGAGCTGCGCAAGAAACACAAGAAGTCGAGGGTCTACCGGCTTCGCGGAGCCGGCCCACGTGGCGCCACCGTCGTCGCGAAGTACTGCCTCAGCGAGACCGCCGCGGTCGAACGGTTGATCTACGAGGAGATCCTTCCGCAGCTCCGGATGAGCGCCCTTCGCTGCTACGGCTCCGTCACGCGGACCGACGGCGGCTGCTGGCTCTTCCTCGAGGACGCAGGCGAGGGGCGGGTCTCGTTCGAAGACCCGGCGCACCGCCGGCTCGTGGCGCGCTGGGTCGCGCGCCTGCACGTGGAAGCCGCCGAACTGCCCGAGCTCGATCGTCTTCCGGACCGCGGGGCGGCGCACTACTTCGCGCTCTTGCGCGCGGGCCGGCGGGAGATCTCCGCGAGCCTCCGAAATCGCGCGCTGACGGCAGAGCACCTCCTCGCGCTGCGGCGGCTCGCCTCGCTCTACGAGCGTCTGGCGGCGCACTGGGCCTCCGTCTCGGCGTTCAGCTCGGCCCTCACGCCGACGCTGGTGCACGGCGACATCCGGCGGACCAACGTGCGACGGCGCGGGCAGCGAGTCCTCGCGCTCGACTGGGAGATGGCCGGTCGCGGGATCCCTGCCGTCGACGTCGTCAAGGTCGACGTGGAGACGTACGTGGACGAGGCGCGTGCCGACCGGGACACGGCGGTCCGACTCCAGGCTCTCGGCGGGATTCTTCGGAACCTCGACGCAGTCGACTGGATCTCGCCGCAGCTGTCGCAGCCCTGGGGGCACATCGATCTGATGCAGGCGTACGCGGACGGGCTCGGCGGCGCGATGAACGTCTTCTTCGCGGAGGACGGGACCCTTGACTGACTCCGAGGCTCTCGTGGCGTGCATCGAGGGGCAGGTCCTTCCCCGCCTCTACGGCGCGCCGATGCGGGTCGAGCGCTTGGAGCGCTCGCTGTCGCCCTCGACGACCTCGTACACCGCCGACGTGCTCACCGTCGAGCTCGCCGACGCGCGCACGGTTCGGTTGTTCGTGAAGGACTTCGCCGTGACCCGGCTGCCGAAGGACGACGCCGCCCGCCGGCGTGACCGCGAGCACCACGTCTACCGCGACCTCCTCGACCCCGTCGCGCTCGGGACGCCTGCCTTCTACGGATCCGTCTGGGACGAGGAGGAGGGCCGCCACGTGCTCGTCCTCGAGCTCGTCGAGGGCGTCCGGCTGCGTGACTGCGGCTTCGAGCAGTGGGTGCTCGCCGCGGGATGGCTGGGGAGGCTTCACGGCCGCTACGTCCACGAGGCGGCTCGCCTGGATCGCTCGCCCTGGCTCCTGTGTCACGATCAGCGCTACTTCGCGGGCAAGGCGGTCGCCGCGGAGTGGAACGTGAATGACGTCTCCCCGGCCGCTCTCCCGAGGCTGCAGGCGCTGCTCGCCGGTTACGACGACCTCGTCGCGCTGATGGCGGCGGCAGAGCCGTCGACGCTCGTCCACGGCAACTTCCGCCCGAAGAACATCATCGTCGCGCACGGCGTGCCGCGGTCCCGTATCTGCGTCGTCGACTGGGAGGTGAGCGCGTTCGGCTCGACGCTCTACGATCTCGCGCTCCTCGCAGACGGCTTCCGCGACGGACAGCTCGATCGTCTCCTCGATGCCTATCGGAGCGAGGCCGAGGCGAACGGCGTCCCGGTGCCCGATCGCGAGACCGTGCTGCGTCTCCTCGACTGCTTCTGTCTTCACCGCGTCGTGAAATCGCTCAGCCGCGGCGTCGAGAAAGGCTTCGGGCACGACGACGTCTCGAGGCTGCTCGATCACGGCGAGCAGCTCCGTGCCCGCCTGCCATGAGCGTGCTCGCCGTCCTGACGAATAACGACGAGGCGCTGCGCCGGTGCCTCGAGGACGAGGTCGTGCCGCGGCTCGTCGGGCGGCGCGCGCGCGTGACCGCGGTCTCCCGTCGCCCGTCGAGCGCCTCGACCTCCTACGACACGGAGATCGTCACCGCGGAGCTCGCGGACGGTGGAAGGCTCGACGTCTTCCTCAAGGACTTCGGGCGCATCCGCCTTCCCAAGGAGGCGCACGAGCACCGCCGGGAGCGCGAGCTCGGCGTGTACCGCGACCTCATCGGCGACACCGACATCGGCACCGCGAGGTACTACGGCTCGGTCTGGGACGAGGAAGAGGGTCGCCACTGGCTCCTGCTCGAGCTCGTGCAGGGAACCGAGGTGCGCTCGCTCGACGTCGAGCACTGGATCACCGCTGCGGGATGGCTCGGACGCCTGCAGGGCCACTTCGCCGGGTCGCCGGCCGTCACCGACCCGCCCGCATTTCTCCAGCGTCACGACGAGGCGTTCTTCCGCGCGAAGGGCGAGAGCGCACGGCGCAGCGTCGAGCGGCTTGCGCCCGCTCTGGCGCCGAGGATGGCGAACGTCCTCGACGGCTACGAGCAGATCGTCGGGATCATGGCCGGACAGGAGCCGACGCTCGTGCACGGTGCCTACCGGCCGGCCAACGTCCTCATCGGCCGCACGAACGGGCAGCCGCGGATCTGTCCCACCGACTGGGAGCTCGCGGCCGTCGGCTCCGCGCTGTACGACCTCGCGTTCTTCTGCGACGGGTTCGAGCCGCCGGTTCTCGACCGGATGTGGGACGTCTACTGCGAGCGGCTCGAGGAAGCCGGGCTCCAGGCGCCCGACCGGGCAGAGCTGCGAACGGTCGTGGACTGCTTCCGCGTGTACCGCGTGATCGCGTGGCTCGCGCCGGCGGTCGAGAAGCGCTACTCGGCCGCCGACGTCGAACGGCTCGTCGCGCGCGGCGAGCTCCTCCTACCGCTCGTCCTCGGATGACGGCGGTGAACGAGAGCGTGCTGCGTCACGTCGGCCTGCACCGAGCGGACGTGGTATCCGCCGAGCGCACGCCCTCCCGGTTCGCGACGCTGTTTCCGGCCGATGTCGTGACGCTCCGTCTGCGCTCGGGCGAGACGCGGTTCGTGTTCGTGAAACGTCTCGGCTCCGAGCAGGCCGACCACCCGGACAAGGAGCGGCGGGACCGGGAGGTCCGCGTGTACCAGCAGCTCCTCGACGACGGGCGGCTGCCGGTGCCGCGCTTCTACGGCTGGGAGTGGGATCACGAGAACCGCCGGCGAGAGCTCTACCTCGAGTACGTCGACGACTTGAGCCTCCGCTACCAGGCTCTCGAGCACTGGCTCGAGGCGGCGCGGGAGCTCGCGCGGCTCCACCGGTGGTTCGCGGAACGGCGCGACCGTCTCGACGCGCTCACCTTTCTGCTGCGCATCGACGAGGCCTACATCCAGGCGTGGGCAGAACGCGCGGTCGGCGCGGCCTGGGCGCTCTCTCCCCGGCTGGGCCTGCGACTGCAGCGTGCGGTCGAGGGCATCGGCCCCGCCGCAGCCCTGCTCGCGGGAATGCCGCCCACGCTCGTCCACAACGACCTGTCGCCGAAGAACGTGATCGCGAGCCGCTCCGCGAGCCCCGCCCGGATCTGCTTCGTCGACTGGGAGCTGGCGGGATTCGGCTGCGGTCCGCTCGACCTCGTCCACCTCCGCTACGGCCTCGGGCCTGCCGACGCGAGCAGGATGTGGTCCACCTACCGCGCCGAGCTCGAGGGGACGGACGTCGTTCCGGATGGCGTCGAGGAAGTTGCCGTCCTCGCCGCGTGCGAGCTCCACAAGACGCTGTACCGGCTTGCGCACGCGGGCCGATGGCGCCTGCCGCTCAGCACCGTCGAGGAGTGGATCGCAGACACCGAGCGCCTCCTGTCCGCGGGAGCCCCGGCATGAAGGTCGTCGTCGGCGGCGTCTTCTCGCTTCCGCCGTTCTCCGCCGGCACCGCATGGGACCGGCTGCACTACGTCCTCGGGCTGCGGATGCTCGGACACGAGGTCGTGTTCGTCGAGGAGGTCGATTCCAGTCTGTGCGTCGACTCCCGAGGGCAGCCGTGCAGCTTCGAGCGGAGCGTGAACCGGCACACGTTCGTGACGACGATGCGCCGGTTCGGGCTCCTGGGCAGCGCGTGCCAGATCTGCGACGGGGGCCGGGCGACGGCGGGGCTGCCGCTGACCGAGGTCGAGGGGGCCGACCTGCTCCTCAACATCTCGGGCCACGTCAAGAGCGACGTCGTCCTCGAGCAGGTGAACCGCACCGCCTACCTGGACCAGGATCCCGTCTACACGCAGCTCTGGGACGCGCACTACGGCGTCGACCTCGGGCTCGACCGTCACGACGTCCTCTTCACCGTCAGCGCGAACGTGGGAAGCCCGCGTAGCCCGGTCCCGGACGGAGGCCGGGTCTGGCACCGGTGCCTGCCTGCCGTCGTGCTCGAGCAGTGGCCCGTGGTCTTCGACCGGGCCGCCACCCGTTTCACGACGGTCGCGTCGCTCGGACGCTATGCCGACCTCAGCGTCGGGTCGCGCACGTACGGCTCGAAGCGGGAGGAGCTCCTGCGCTTCCGGACGCTGCCTGCGCAGGTCCCGCGCGAGTTCGAGATCGCCCTTCGCCGGGAGGTCGACGACGGGCCTGTGCGCCGCCTCGCGGAGGCGGGCTGGATCGTGCGGGACGGCGCGGAGCTCGGAGGGCTCGACGGCTACCGCCGATTCATCGCGGGATCGCGCGCGGAGATCGCGATCGCGAAGGGCGCCTACGTGACGGGGCAGGCGGGATGGCTCGGCGACCGCTCCGCCCACTACCTGGCGTCCGGCAAGCCCGTCCTCGCGCAGTCAACCGGGCTCGAGCACGTCCTCCCCACCGGGGCGGGCCTCGTCACCTTCTCCTCGCTGGAGGAGGCCGTCGCGGGGGCAAAGGCGATCGAGAAGGACTACGAAGCGCACTGCCGCGCCGCGCGGCGGCTCGCCGAGGAGCATCTCGCCCACGAGGTCGTGCTGCCCGCGCTGCTCGAGACGGCGACGCGCCGGGAGGGCGTCGTCGCATGACACGCCCGAAGGTCGTCGTCGCCACGAACGGGACGAGCGCCTGGCCGGAGTTCGCCGGCTCCAGCTGGGTGCGGCTCCAGTACCTCCTGGGGCTCGACAGGCTGGGGATCGACGCGTTCTGGGTCGACCGGCTCGGCAAGATCGACCCGACGAAGCACCACCACACGCTCGACTACGTCGTCCGTCGCTTCGACCGGATGGCCGAGGACTTCGGCTTCGAGGGGCGTTACTGCATCGTGTACAACCGCGGCCAGCGCCACTTCGGCATGAGCGAGGCCGAGCTGCGCCGGCTCCTGGAATCCACGGACCTCGTGCTGAACCTCGGCGGCAGGTTCCCCGTCGACTCGCCGCTGACGGCCGCGCGACGGCGTGCATACGTCGACGTCGATCCCGGCTACACCCAACTGTGGGCTCGCGAAGCGGACCTGGGGTTCGACCGGCACGACCTCTTCTTCACCGTCGGACAGAACGTCGGCGCTCCCGGCTTCCGCGCGCCCGACGACGAACGGACGTGGCATCGGATCCTTCCGCCCGTCGTCCTCGACCAGTGGCCGCCGCACGTCGGCGAGAGCTACCGCCGCTTCTCGACGGTCGCCGACTGGAGAGGGTCGCAGTACGCCGTTCTGGACGGGCAGCTCCTGGACGGCAAGCGCGAGCAGTTCCTGCGCTTCGCGCAGCTGCCCGAGAAGACCGGTGCACGGTTCGAGCTCGCGCTCTGCATCGGCCAGTTCGACTATCTCGACGTCGGCGAGTTGAGCCGCTGCCGGTGGAAGGTCCGCGACTCCTATGCCTTCGCGGGCGATCCGCACAGCTACCGCGAGTTCATCCAGAACTCACGCTGCGAGTTCAGCGTGGCGAAGACGGGCTACCTCGAGACCAACAGCGGCTGGGTCAGCGATCGGACGGCGTGCTACCTCGCATCCGGGAAGCCGGCGATCGTCCAGTCGACGGGATTCGAGTCGCGACTCCCGACAGGGAAGGGCCTGCTGACGTTCCGAACGCTCGAGGAAGCCGCCGCGCGTGTTGCCGAGGTCGACGCGGACTACCTCGCCCAGTGCGAGGCTGCGCGGCGCATCGCCGAGGAGCACTTCGACTCGGACAAGGTGCTTAGCTCGGTGTTGGAGATCGCGGGCATCGACTGAGTCGGGCTTCGTTCACGACCGACGGCCCTGCGCCTGGAGCTTGGCCCAGGTATCCCTGAGGCCGAGCGTGCGGTTGAAGACGAGCCGCCCAGGCGTCGAGTCGGGATCCGGGCAGAAGTAGCCGAGGCGCTCGAACTGCACGGTCTCACCAACCGGCAGTTCCGCGAGCGTCGGCTCGACCAGGCACTCCTCGAGCACCGTCTCCGAGTTGGAGTTGAGGTCGGCGAAGGGATCGCCCTCAGCGCCCGGATCGGGGCGGGTGAAGAGACGGTCATAGAGACGAACTTCAGCCGGCACGGCCTGCTCGGACGAGAGCCAGTGCAGCGTCGCCTTGGGACGGCGCCCATCCGGGGCGTCGCCGCCGCGCGTCGCCGGATCGTAGGTGCAGCGGAGCTCTACGATCTCGCCGCTTGCGTCCTTCACGACCTCGGTGCAGGTCACGAAGTAGGCGTAACGCAGGCGCACCTCGCGGCCCGGGGCGAGGCGGAAGAACTTGCTCGGCGGGTCTTCCATGAAGTCGTCGCGTTCGATCGAGAGCTCGCGCGCGAAGGCCACCTTGCGCGTCCCGGCCGAGGGATCCTCCGGGTTGTTGACGGCCTCCAGCTCCTCGACCTGCCCCTCTGGGTAGTTCTCGATCACGACCTTGAGCGGGCGCAGGACCGCGAAGCGTCGCGGCGA
>WNGA01004110.1_pt1 | contig 22174 bp, 21 predicted proteins | sample 5400061 | NCBI WGS metagenome assembly WNGA01 (sample SAMN13153366, study PRJNA577476) | soil metagenome | isolation source: 100 cm soil or saprolite under grassland replicate 2 | place: USA:California | collected 2016-06-15
CGAGCACGGCGCCGTACACGGCTCGCGCGAGCGCGATCCCGCGCCCGGCTGAGGGGATTCCCGCCACAAGCGCCGGAGCCGTCTCGGCGAAGAGGCCGCGAGCGCGCTGCACCTCCGCCGCGATCAGGGTTCGCAGCGCTGGGGTCGCCGTCGGGGCTGCCAGATCGGCGTCCCTGATGCCGAGGCGCTCGCGCTCGTCGGCCGGCAGGTAGATCCGGTCGAGCTCGTAGTCCTCGCGCACGTCGCGGAGGAAGTTCGTGAGCTGGAATTGCAACTCCCAGCCGCGCCAGCCGCTCGGCCTCCGCCGGGGCTCCGAGGATCGCCGCCATGATCCGGCCGACGGACGCGGCGCTGCCGTCCATGTATCGGTCCAGCTCGTCCTGCGTCTGGATCCTGAGCCGTCCGCAGTCCATCCGCATCGACACCATGTACGTCCGCAGCTCCCCGAGGGGCAGCTCCCAGTACGACGCAGCGTGGACGAGCGCCGCGATCACACGATGCGTCGACCGCCCGGTGGAGAGGCCGCGCTCGAGCTCGCCCTCCCAGTCGTCGAGAGCCGCGCGGCGCTCGTGCGGTTCCAGAGCGCGGCGGGTCCCGTCGACGATCTCGTCGGCGCCGCGGACGAACCCGTAGAGCGCATGAACGACGGTGCGGCGCTCCCGCGGCAATCGTGAGACAGCGAGCCAGTAGGACGGGTCATGCCGCCGGAGCATCCGCCGGCAGGTCGCGTACGCAGCCGCCGTCGAGGCCTCGGGTATCGGTGTAACCGCGGGATAGTCCACGTCGCCGATCCTACGTTCTTGTGTCGTGCGCTATCCGCAGGTTGCGCGGAGCACGGACTCGATCAGCCCTGGAAAGCGCCGATCGAGCTCTTCCCGGCGCAGCTGGAAGTACTTGCACCTGCCCGCCTCGCGCTCGGCGATGATGCCGGCCCCGAGCAGCGTCTTGAAGTGATGGCTCGCCGTCGACTTCTGCACGGGGACGCGGATGTCCCCGCACTTGATCTCACCGGACTCGTCGCAGCCGGCGAGCTGGCGGACGATCTCGAGCCGGACGGGGTCGGAGAGCGCCTGAAGGACGGTGACGCCGTCGACGGTATCGAGATCGCGTGCTAAAGGGGACATCATTGTTTGACGGTCATCGAACAAACACTGTACGGTGGCGATCGAACAATAGCAATCTGCCCGAAGGAGTCGATTCGTGACGCTACCCACCCCGCAGTCCGAGCAGCTGAGCAGACGCGCCTGGGGGGCGCTGCTGGTGCTCTGTGGCGCGCTCTTCCTCGACGCGCTCGACGTGTCGATGATCGGCGTCGCGCTTCCCTCGATCCGCAACGACCTCCACCTTTCGACGAGCTCGCTGCAATGGGTGGTGAGCGCGTACGTGCTCGGCTACGGCGGCTTCCTGCTGCTGGGTGGCCGGGCCGCGGATCTGCTCGGCCGGCGGCGGGTCTTCCTGATCTCACTCGGCGTGTTCGTCCTCGCCTCGGCGCTCGGCGGCCTTGCGAACGACGGCTCGCTCCTCATCGCGGCGCGCTTCGTCAAGGGCGTCAGTGCCGCGTTCACGGCGCCTGCCGGCCTCTCGATCATCACGACGACGTTCGCCGAGGGCCCGGCGCGCAACAAGGCGCTCGCCGTCTATACCGCGACCGGGGCGACGGGCTTTTCGCTCGGCCTCGTCTTCGGCGGACTGCTGACGGAGATCGGGTGGCGCTGGGTGTTCTTCCTGCCCGCACCGGTCGCCCTCGTCGCGCTTCTCGCGGGGCTCCGCCTCGTTCCCCCGAGCAGCCGTCCACGTTTCTCGCGCGCGTTCGACATTCCGGGCGCGGTCACGATGACTTCCGCGATGCTGCTCCTCGTGTTCACGCTGGTCGAGGCCCCCAACGCGGGCTGGGCGTCTCTTCGCACGCTTGGCTCGTTCGCCGGCGTCGCGGCCATCCTTGCCGTCTTCGTCGCGCGCGAGCGGCGCACGGCGGCGCCGCTTGTCCGGCTCGGAATCCTGCGCTCCGGCTCGCTCGTACGAGCGAACCTCGCAGCAATGTCGCTCTTCGGCGGCTGGGTCGGATTCCAGTTCATCGTCACGCTGTACCTGCAGCAGCTGCGTGGCTGGTCGTCGCTCGAGACGGGGCTCGCGATCTTCCCTGGCGGCTTCCTGGTCGCGATCCTCTCACCGCGAATCGCGCCTCTGATCATGCGTTTCGGCGTCACGCGCCTGATCGTCGTCGGCCTGACGTTGATCACCGGTGCCTATGTGCTCTTCCTGCCGATTGGGCTCCACTCGACCTACGCGTTCGCGATGCTGCCGACGTTCCTCCTCGCAGGCCTCGGCTTCGCGCTCGCTTTCGGACCGCTCAACGTTGCGGCGACAAACGGTGTCGCGCCCGAGGAGCAAGGGTTGGCCGGAGGGTTGCTCAACACGTCCTTCCAGTTCGGCGGCGCGCTCGTGCTGGCGATCGTCGTCGCCGTCAACAACGCGAAGGTCGGGCTCGGCGGCTCGCCACAGGCGGTCCTCGACGGCTTCCACGCGGCGCTCTTCGTGTCGGTCGGCGCGGCCGTCCTCGGCCTGACGGCGATGGTTGCGCAGCGCAGAGCTCGGCAAGAGCTCGAGCCCGTCCGCGCCGACGCGTTCGAGGAGGCCGCGTGACGGGGCGTTCCGCAACCGCAGGCGGCCGGGAATTGAGTCATCCGTAGATCGACGAACCGGCGCCCGCGTTCGCGTTGGGGGGATACGGCTCGAGGTCGTTCATGTAGCCCGGCTGTGCCGCGACTCGCTCCAACCATCTCTGGAGGCGGGGGTACGTCGCCATGACGTACCCGGCCTCGTCGGCGACATGCACGTACCCGTAGACGGCAATGTCGGCCACGGAGTAGCGGTTGCCCACGATGAAGTCCCGCGACTCGAGATGGCGGTCGAGCACCGAGAGAACCTCGGCGCCGGCTGCGCGCCGGCGCTGCGCGTCGGGGTCGTCCGGCCGCAGTCGGCCGGTGGCGAGGCGGAAGCGCAGACCTCCGGTGGCGGGGATGATGTCCGTCTGCTCGTAGACCAGCCAGCGAAGCACCTGGGCGCGATCGAACGGATCCTCGGGCCAGAGCGCACTACCTTCGGCGAGGTAGACGAGAATCGCCGCGGACTCGGGCAAGAAGCGCCCATCGGGCAGCTCGAGGACAGGCGTCGCGCGGGCCGGATTCTTCAGCGCGTACTCGTCGGTCATCGTCTCGCCGGCGAAGATGTCGACGGGAACCCGCTCGTAGGTGCGGCCGAGGTTGGCGAGAAGCAGCCGCACCTTGTAGCAGTTGCACGAGGCTGCGTAGTCGTAGAGCCTGATGTCGGTCACAGTGTCTCCTTTGCGTATAACGGCGCCGTGGCGGCCTAAAGCCCGTCGAGCCAGGCCGCGATCCGGGCGCGGATCGACGGGTCGCGGACGAGATCCCAGTGCTCCGCCGTGCCCGCGTCGAGAAAGACGCCGCCGTACCGCTCGGCGAAGCGCGGCCCGCGCTCGTCGCGGTAGGCGTCGCCGGCGACGACGAGCGTCCTCGTTCCCGGCGGTATGGACGGCACTGACACGCCCCGTTCTCGCTCGCCCGTCGCGAGCGAGGACTCCGGCCGCGCCGCCATTCCCGCCGGGAAGGGCGCGCCTGCAGCCAACGGGTCGAAGGTCCCGGGCCGGGGAACGACGTCGCGCAACCCTTGCACCTCGAGTGGCGGGGACGGCTCGAGCAGGATCAGTGCGTCCGGTCGCGCCTCGCCCGCGGCGAGCATGGCCGCGAGCCCGCCGAGACTCCACGCGCACACGGCCACGCGTCGATCCGCCGCGGTGACGGCACGCACGATCGAGACGGCGTAGTCCCGGAGCGTCGCGTGCGCGACGTCGAGACCCGCCTGAAGATCGACCGCCGTCACCGTCAGCTTTGGGAATGACTCCTGCCAGCCGTCGAAGACCCACGGCCCGCTGCCGGAGCCGTGGACGAGCACGAGGCTGCGGAAGGTCACGGGTCGCTCGTGCCGTGCCGCTCGGCAAGGGCGAGCGTCTGGCGCGCGGCGCGAACGAAGGCGGCGTCGACGAACGCGCCGTCCGGGAGCGCGTACGCGCCGGTCCCGGAATCGACGTGCTCGTCGAAGCTCGCGACGAGCTCGCGGGCCTGCTTGGCTTCGGCCGCCGTCGGCAGATACACCGACTCGATCGTCGCAAGCTGCGCGGGATGGATCGCCGTACGTCCGAGGTAGCCGAGACGGCGGCCGAGGAGGCACGATTCGCGCAGGCCCTCGTCGTCTCGGACGTCGGGATACACCGTTTGCGGCGGCCGGGGAAGGCCGGCCGCGCACGCCGCGTTGACGATGCGGCTCCGCGCCCAGTCGAGCCCGCTCCCCGTCGCACCGGTCTCGCCGGCGAGGTCGGCCTCGCCGAGCGAGATCCCGGCGACCCCGTCGCAAGACGCGATCGCGAACGCGGCCTCGACCCCGGCGGCAGATTCGATCAGGCAATGAACCTCCTTCGCTGCCCCCAGGCTGGCCAGCTCGACCGTCACGTGCTGCGCGTCCTCGGGCCGCTCGACCTTCGGCAGGTTCACCGCGACAACGCCGGCCAGTCGGGCGACCTCCGCCAGGTCGTCCTCCGCGTACGGCGTTCCGAGCGCGTTGATCCGCACGTGCACGGGCTTGGTCCGCGCTTTGTCGAGCAGCGCCGCGAGGCCCGCGCGCGCGACCTCTTTCGCTGACGGCGCGACGGCGTCCTCGAGGTCGACTATTACCGCGTGCGCGCGCGATGCGATCGCCTTCTCGATCCGGTCGGGACGGTCGGCAGGCACGTACAGCCAGGTGAGCGGCGGAACGTCCGTCACACGACTCCTTCGCGGCGCAGCCGTTTCAACTCTTCGGGCGACACGCCGGTGCGCGCCAGCACCTCGGCGGTGTCCGCGCCGTGCGCGGCGCCCGCGCGGTCGATGCGTCCCGGAGTCTCGCTCAGTCGCGCAACGACGTTTGGCATGCGCACCGTCCCGAGATCTTCGTCTGCAATGGCCGCGATTGCGCCGAGGGCCGCGAGCTGGGGGTCTACGACGATGTCCGACGCGTCGTACACCGGCGCAATCGCGGCTTCAGCGGCTTCGAACTCGACCACCACCTCGTCGCGTTCGCGCTCCGCGATCCACGCAGCGACGGCTGCATCGATCTCGTCGACGTGCGCGGCGCGGCCGGCTCCGGTTGCGAACCAGGGCTCCGCGACGAGATCCGGCCTTCCGACGAGACGCATGACGCGCTCGGCGATGCTCGTCGCGCTCGAGGAGACGGCGACCCACTTCCTGTCGGCGGTCGCGTACACGTTGCGGGGCGCGTTGTGGCTCGAGCGGTTTCCGGTTCGCGGCTGGAGCGTGCCGAGGAGGTCGTACTCGGCGATCTGCGGGCCGAGGAGCGTCAGCAGCGGCTCGAGCAGCGAGACGTCGACGACCTGGCCACGGCCGGACCGGTCGCGCTCGCGCAATGCGGCGAGTACGGCGAACGCCGTCGCGAGCCCGGCGACGCCGTCGGCGAGCGCGAGCGGCGGTAGCAACGGCGGCCCGTCCGGGTCCCCGTTCAGCGCTGCGAACCCGCTCATCGCCTCGGCGAGCGTGCCGAATCCCGGCCGCGCAGCCGCGGGGCCGATTTGCCCGAAGCCGCTGACGCGCGCGAGCACGAGGCCCGGGTTCGCCGCCGCGAGCGTCTCCCAGCCGAGCCCCCAGCGCTCGATCGTCCCGGGCCGGAAGTTCTCGATCACGACGTCGGCGTCCGCCGCAAGGCGCAGGAAGATCTCGCGTCCGTCGGGATGCGAGAGATCGAGCGTGATGAGTCGCTTGTTGCGTGCAAGCGTCTTGAACCAGAGCCCAACGCCGTCCTTGCTCGCTCCGTGACCCCGCGCGGGATCAGGCTTCGCCGGGTGCTCGATCTTGACCACCTCGGCGCCGAAGTCGCCGAGGAACATCGCCGCCAGCGGCGCCGCGAAGAGCGTCGCCGCCTCGAGGACCTTGACGCCGTCGAGCGGTCGGGGCGATTCCGTCACGCGGCGTCCTCCGTCAGGTCGACCGCGAGGCGGAAGCCGATGCGCGACGACCGAGAGAGGCCGCCGCCGAGCAGCAGCAGCTGCAGCGAGTATCCGGGCACGCGCACGCCACCGTCGACATACCAGTCGGAGCCCTCGGCTGCGTATGCGCTCCCGCCCTTCAGCACCGCGAAGCGCGTGCGTCCATCGGAGTGCTCGCTCTCCGTCCAGTTCCATACGAGCGGCGCCAGCCGCTCGAGCAAGCCGTCCTCCGCGGCGGCCTGCCACTCGTCCTCCGTCGGCAGGCGAGCCCCGATCCACGCGGCGTACGCGCGGGCGTCGTCGAGGTCGACGTACGTCACGGGCCCGTCGGGGTCGCCGTTCTCCGCTGCGAGAAAGCGATTCTGCTCCGCGGGCTCATAGGACGTCGCTGCGACGAACTCCGCGAACTTCCGGCTCGTGACCTCGCGGACGCCGATCGCATACGCCGCTCTCGGCCCGGGCCGCGAGACATCGACGAAGTCGTGCAGGCGCGGCGCCAGCGGCTTCCACTCCTCGACGTAGGGGACATCGCCGTAAATTCCGGTTTCACGGCGCCGGAAGGTGGCGGTCAGCGCTCGAATCGGTCCAGCGCGCATGCCTGCCGGCACGCCGGCTTGCGGGGCCTCGGGCGCCGGCACCCGCACGACCGGCCGCACCGGGAACGTGGGGTCGCCCGCACCCCCGACGGTGACGTCGCCGTCCACGATCGCAGCGATGCCGCGTGGCGGCAGCTCCAACTCGATCTCCTCCGCGCCCTCGCGGACGACCTTCCCGGCGAATGCGTCGTGCGCGCGGTTGGCGATCGTCCAGAGCGTCGTGTCGCCGTCCGTCCAGCTCGAGCCGATCAGCGTCGGCGGTCCCTCGGCGTTGCGCGCCGCCAGCGGCAGCCACTCGCCGTTCGCGAGCAGCTCGTGGCGTTGGCGCTGTACGTGCAGCATCGTCTGCAGCAGCGAGCGGTCGCGTTCGTTCCAGCCCACCCACGAGCCGAAGACGTTCTCCCACACGAGCACGCCCGTTCCGTTCAGCCAGCTCGAGTGGAGCTCGTCGCTGTGGTCGCGGTTCCAGCGGCGCGTGTGGTGCAGCATGTGCCGCTGCTCGAACCAGCGCGCGCGGAGCACGCCGGGGACGTCGCTGTCCGCGAACCACTGGGCCCAGGAGAGGTGATGGTCGGCCACGCGCGCGAGCGGCAGCGTCGACTCGCCCTCGAATGCGACGCCCGGTCGCGCTGCGTCGACGGCCGCGCGCAGGCCGGGCAGCGCCTCCTTCATCGTGTCGAGGAAGATGCCGTCGGCGTCGAGCAGCCGGACCAGCTCTGCGGTGGCGGCGGCATCGTCCTGCGATTCGCGCCGCGTGCCAACGTCCCATGGGTTGTAGTCGAGAAAGACGCGAACGTCGTGCTCGTGCAAGAACGCGACGAGCTCGCGGAGGCCGGGGACGTCGCGGTAATAGTCGAACTGGTTCCGCTCGTCGACGCCGATCACCGGGTATGCGTGCCAGAGCACGACTGCGTCGTAGCCGCCGAACTCGCGCGTCGCCTCGTCCAGCAGCCGCTCGGGCGTGAAGCAGCCGGCCGAGAAGTCCCAGAGGCGCTCGTCCCACAACCAGACGAGCGCGACCGAGAAGCACCGCTGCGTCCAGACGAACTCCTCGCGCCGGTAGAGCTCGTCGTCGTACGCGATCCGTGCTCGGGCGCCCTCTCGCCACTCGCGCAGCATCTCGCGCCACGCCGGCCAGTCGGAGGGATCGCTCGGTGCGGCGAAGATCTTGGCCCCATCGAGTTGCGTCAGCTCCTCCGCCGCGCCGAGGGGCACCTCCGTCGGTAGATCGATCGGCCGCGGCGACCACGGATCGCGCGCCGCCTCGACGCTGAGCGTCACGCCGACGCCTGCTCGGCCCGCGAGACGAGCGCGAGGGTGCGGTCGGTGATCTCGTCGAGCGTGATCCCGTCGAAGCCGGGAAGCGAGCTGGCGAAGCGGCCGTGCAGCTGCTCCGACCAGCGCGACTCGATCCCGTCGGCGCCGAGCGTCGCGCCGAAGATCGAGCCGATGGCGGCCCCGTTCGTGTCGGTGTCCCACCCGCCCTGGACGACGCCGCAGATCGCCGCGTCGAAGTCGCCGTCGAAGAAGCACATCGCCGCCGCGACGAGCGCCGTGTTGTTGATCGCGTGCACCCAGTGCAGGTTGCCGTAGCGCTCGTGGAGCCCGTCGACGACCGGCTCCCACTCTTCGGCGACAGTCGCCATGTCCCGCGCAAGGCGAATCCCTGCGGCCAGACGGCTCTCGGCCGGGATCACGCTCAGGCCGGCGTCGACCGCCATGGTCGCCGACGACTCGACGAGCGAGGCGGCGTGCGCCGCCGCCATGAACATCGCGGCGTAGACGCCGTTCGCCTCGTGGCTCACGCGCGCGTCGAGCCAGGCGAGCCGAGCCGCAGCGACGGGGTCTCCCGCCGCCCAGCCGTACACGTCGACACGCAGGCGCGCGCCGATCCACTCGCGGAACGGGTTGCGGTACGAGCCGGTCTCCGGCGGCAGCAGCCCGAGCAGGAGGTTCCGGCAGGCGACGCGCTCCGCGGTGAAGATGCGTCCAGGCGGCAGGAAGTCGAGCCAGATCTTCGCGACGTCGGCGCTGTCGAAATCGAGCCCGTGCCGCTCGAGCAGCGAGACGGCGAGCATCGTGAAGTTGAGGTCGTCGTCCTCCGGAATCCCGTCGATGTTCTCCGCGAGGCTCGTCGGCCGGCTCGCGCGGTTCCAAGGCCGGCGCTCGGAGACGGAGGCGGGGAGCCCTTCCGCAGTGAAGTAGCCGGCAAGCGGCCACCGGCCCGTTGCCTCCAGGAGCTCGCGAATGCCCTCACGCGGGATGCCCTCCACCGGCTTCCCGAGCACGCAGCCGACCGCTCGACCGAGCCAGGCCCCGGCGACGCGCCGGGGCGCGTCCGCGCCGGACGTGACGAGCTGCGGCCGTCCCCGCGGCGCCGCCTCGAGGATCGCGTCCAGCTCGTGCGGCTCGTGCGCGGCGAGCGGCCGGGGCAGGGCGGCGAGCTCGTCGAGCAGCTCACCGGCGAGTGCGCGCAACGCTGCCGAGACCGGCGCCTGCGATGCGCCCCGGCTCGGTGCCGGAGCGCCGCCCGCCGCGAGCCAGCGGGCTTCGATCTCGTGGATGTCCTTGCCCTCTTCCTGCGCCTGCCGCAGCTCGAAGCCGATCAGGTCCTCGAGCTGGATCCACGTCACCCTCACGCAGGGATCTCGTGCTGAACCGTCGTCAGATCGTCCATCGCCTTGGCGCGCTCCGCGTGACGCGCGGTGTCGCGCGCGAAGATCTCCAACGCGACCGATGCCATCGCGTGGCCAGGCTGCTCGAGGTCGAGCTTGCTCGCCTCGACGACCTCGTCGACCCAGTCGCGGCGAAGGCCGGCCCGGCCACCGAGGGCGCCTGCGAGCGCTCCGCCCATTGAGGCGATCGAGTCGGAGTCGCGCCCGTAGTTGACGCCCCCGAGCACCGTCTCCTCGAAGTCGCCGTTCGTCGCAACGAGAAACCCGAGCGCAACCGGCAGCTCCTCGATGCTCTGCAGGCGGCTCGGGATGCGCGCGCCGAGGCTCGGCTCCGCGTAGCGCTCACCGACCGAGTCGAACGGCAGGAACGCCTCCCGCAATGCCGCGATCGCCGGCTCCCAGCCGGATACGCGGGCCGCGGCGTCGGCGACCGCCTCGATCGCCGCGCGCGTGCCGTCGTGCGCGTGCTGGAGGCAGACAGCGACGACACTGTCGACCGGCACCGGGACGGACGGCCTCGGCGACTGCAGCTGCGAGCACCGCGGCGGCCTCGCGGCCGTAGCTCGCCTGGTGGGCGCCCGAGATCTCGACCGCTTCCGCGTACGCGCCGGCCGGGTCGCCCGCGTTCGCAAGGCCGACCGGCGCGATGTACATCGCGGCGCCGCAGTTGACGATGTTGCCGTTCCCGGCTTCGCGTGGATCCGCGTGCCCATATTTGAGCTTCAGCACGAGCCACTTCTCCGCCAGGAACAGCCGGTGGTAGAGGATCTCGTCGCGATTCAGCTCGGGAACCCAGATCGGGTCCTCGATCAGCTGCGGCACGAGCAGCGCCTCGATGTCGAACGCGTCGAGATGGTCCCGCTTCAGCGTGTAGACGTTCACGAGCGCCCGTGTCATCAGGGTGTCGTCGGTGACATGGCCATCGCCCTTGTGGAAGGGCGAGAACAGCTTCTCGGTGCCCTTCATGCGGCGGATCGACGGGACGATCCCCGCGACGAAGCCGCCGTAGTGATCGGCAATCTCGCGAGACTCCCACCCTTCCGTCGCCCCGCCGAGGGCGTCACCCACGGCGGCGCCGGCGAGGCAGCCGGCGGCGCGGTCACTGAGCGGTGTCGTGGTCACAGAGCCTCCTCACTCGCATGATCGCTTCCGCCGGCCGGTGTTGGAAGGGTTGACGACACCGGCCGGCGGAAGCGCGGACTTCACTTGTTGACGCTGAGCCAACCCGACGTCAACGCGGTCGAGAGGTCGGCGATGCTGCTCTTGTTCTGGAAGTACGCCTGCAGCGCCGGCGTCGCGATCTGGCTCTTGAACTGCGGATAGTTCGTCAAGTAGTTCAGGGGATGCGGCGAGAGCGCCGGCAGGGACGAGACCGCCACTGTCCAGCTCCCGTAGTGCTTCGTCGACCGGATGAGCTTCTTGCCCGCGATCGGGTTCGAGGGGATGAGCCAGTCGCCCTGCGCCAGCTTCTGCATGTTCTGCGCGTTGGCGAGGTACGTCAGGAACTGCATCGCCTCCTTCTTGTGCGAGCTCTGCGAGGTGATGGAGTACGTCTGCGGGTCCGCCATCTGGTCCTGCGAGGTGCCCTTGAGCAGCGGCAGCAGCGCCCAGCGGAAGCCGGATGGTGCCTCGAGGATCATCTGCTGCGCCGCGTAGTTGCCCTGCACGGTCATCGCGTATTTGCCGGCGAAGAAGGCGGGCAGCACGCTGCCGCCGCTGAGCCCGACGCCCGCGGGGTCGATGCTGCCGTCTTTCCAGATCATGTCGTGCACCGTCTCGAGGTACTGGGTCTCGCCCTTGCCGACCTTGACGACCCAGCTTCCGCCCTGCTTGTAGAAGAAGGAGCCGCCGAAGTTGAGCGCCATGCTCATCGACACGGAGACCGGCGACTTCAGCCCCCAGCCGACGCCGAACGCGCCGTTCTTCGTCAGCTTCTTCGCCGCCGCGCGGAACTGGGTCCACGTCCACGGGTTCTTGATGGTCGGGAGCTTGATGCCGCCGGCCTTGAGGGCGTCGACGTTCGCGAAGACGTTGTACGTCTGCAGCAGCGTCGGCACGGCGGTGATCTTGCCGCCGTACGTGACGGCGTCCCAGACGCGCTTCGGGATGCTCTGCTTCAGAGTCGCCGAGCGGAGCGTGCGGATGTCCGCGAGGTAGCCCTGCTTCGTGAAGCCGGCGAGGTCGGCCGCCTCGTCGTGGACGATGTCCGGCGCGGTGCCGCCGGCGAAGTTCGTGACGAGGTAGTCGTGCACCGTGTTGGGGTCGATCTGGATCTCGTTGACCTGGATGCTCGGGTGACTCGCGTTCCACGCCGCGACGATCTGCTTCGTCGCCGTCACCGTGGTGGGCTGCCAGACGTACGTCATGAAGTTGAGCGTGACGGACGCATGCCGCTTGCCCGTTTGCGCAGACCCTGCCGACGCCGCGAGCGCGGCGCAGGCGAGCGCCGCGAGCGCGATGCTCAGACGCTTCTTCATTGGTGGTACTCCCTTCCGTTGGGGGCGCCGGTCGATCCGACGCCTCGATGCCGATGACTGATGAGCGCCACCGCTACCCCTTGACGGCTCCGCTGAGGAGGCCGCTGGTCAGCCAGCGCTGCATGATCGAGAAGAACAGGAGGCTCGGCACCGTCGCGAGCAGCGACGCGGCCGCGAGCGGTCCGAGCCGGACGATCCCTTCGATTCCGACGAACTGGGCGAGCTTGACCGGGAGCGTGACGAGGCCCGGGCTCTGGAGCAGGACGAGCGCGAAGAAAAACTCGTTCCAGGCGGAGATGAACGCGAACAGCAACGTGACGACGACGCCGGGGGCCAGCAGCGGCGCGATCACGCGCACGACGATCTGGAGGCGCGTCGCGCCGTCGACGGCCGCCGCCTCCTCGAGGTCGCGCGGGATGCCGCGGATGTAGCTCTGGAGCATCCAGAGGATGAACGGCAGCGCCCAGACGAGATAGACGAGGATCAGGCCGGTGTGCGAGTTGGTCAGGTGCAGGTCTCGCAGCACCAGGAACAAGGGGATGATGATCAGGATCGTCGGGAACATCTGGCTGAGCAGGATCCAGACCAGTCCTGCGCGGGCCACGAGGCCGCGCGTGCGTGCGAGCACATAGGCGGCCGGCAGGCCGACGCCGGTCGTCACGAGCGCGGTGAGCACGGCGACCTTGAGGCTGTTGACGCCCGCGTGTACGAGGTCGTTCTCGTGCAGCGCGATGTTGTAGTTGTCGAGCGTCGGGCGGCTGGGGATGAACGACGGGTGGAGCTCGACGAGCTCGCGCGGCCCCTTGAACGACACCGAGAGCAACCAGAGCAGCGGGATCGCGAGAAAGATCATGTAGCAGGCGAGCGCGGCGTATTGCCCGGCGTGCAGTAGCCGCGGATGACGCGTCGTGATCACTGCACCGTCTCCCGGAGGCGGCCGAACATGTAGAAGGACAGGGCGACGGCGATCACGACCACCATGGCATCGCCGAGTGCCGAGGCGTAGCCGAACTGCCCGTATTTGAACGCCGAGTTGTACGCGAACAGCATTGGTAACTGTGTGCTGGTGCCGGGACCTCCTTGTGTGAGCACGTACACGATGCCGAACGAATTGAAGTTCCAGATGAAGTCGATCGAGGTGATCGCGAGGATCACCGGGCGCAGTTGCGGCAGCGTGATGTGGACGAAGCGCCGCCACGTCGTGGCGCCGTCTACGGCTGCTGCCTCGTGGAGCTCGCCCGCGATTGCCTGCAGCCCGGCGAGCAGCGCCACCGTCGTCTGCGGCATGCCTGCCCAGACTCCGACGAGGATCACGGCGGGGAGCGCCCAGCTGAAGTTCGAGAGCCAGTCGGTGTTCTGGCCTGGGAGGTGCCCGCGGCGCAGTGCCTCGTTCAAGAGGCCGGCCTGCGGCTGGTAGAAGAGCTTCCACATGATCGAGACGACGACGGGGGGCATCGCCCACGGGACGAGCGCGAGCGAACGGGCGATCCAGCGCCCGTGGAGGTTCGTGCTGAGCAGCAGGGCCAGGCCGAGCGCGAGCACGAACTGAATCGCCGTCACGCTGACCGCCCAGATGATTCCGATCTTGAACGAGTTCAGGAACAGGCTGTCGTGCAGCAGCGTGCGGAAGTTGTCGAGCCCGATGAAGTGCGTGGAGATGTTGAAGCCGGCGTGGGAGTCGGTGAAGCCGAGGTAGATCCCGCGCGCGAGCGGGACGATGCTCAGCGCGACGATCGGCAGCAGAGCGGGGATCAGCAACAGCACCGTCTCCGGCCCCGACAGGCCGGTGCCGCCGCCGCGACGGCGGCGCATGAACGGGAACGGCCGCCCGGTTCCCTGCGGCGGCGAGACGACCTCGCTCACGTCATCACCTTGCGCTGGGCGGAGGATGCGCGGACGACGAGCTCCGCCGCGACGTGCACGCGCTGCGGTGAGCGCTCCGGGTCGTCGATCCGGGCGAAGAGCAGCTCGACGGCACGCCGGGCGCGCTCGGCCGAGCCGAGGTCGACACTCGTCAGCGTCGGCCACGTGATGTGCGTCAGATCGCTGTTGTCCATGCCCACCACAGCGACGTCTCGCGGGATCTCGTTCCCGGCGGAGCGAAGCGCTGCCATCGCGCCGACGGCGAGCAAGTCGTTTGCACAGAGCAGCGCGTCAGGATGGGCGCGGGCGAGGATGCGCAGCGTCGCCGTTCGGCCAGCCTCGAGGGTGAAGTCCTCTGCGGCCTCGACGAGCCGGTCGTCGCGCTTCAGATTCACGGCGCGCAGGCCGTCGAAATAGCCGAGGCGCCGCGCGTGGCCCGGCGTCGTCTTCACTGGCCCGTTGACGAAGCCGATGTGCCGCCGGCCGTGCGCGTGCAGGTGCTTGACGCCGAGCCCTGCGCCGCGGCGCGAGTCGGCCTCGACCGTGTCGACCCCGGCCGTGGCGGGAATGTGGCCGATCACGACGACGGGCGCGTACGCGCGCGCCAGCTCCTCGACGTGCTGCGGCGTGACGTTGATCGGGACGAGGATCAGTCCGTCGACGAACCGTCGCCGCAGATCACGCAGGATCGCGAGCTCCTCGGCTGCGTCGGCGCCGGTCGAGTGGAGCACGAGCCGCGACTCCCGCTCGCGTGCGAGCTCCTGGATCGCGTGCATCATCGACGTGTAGACCGGGTTTCCGATGTCGGGCATCGCGAAGGCGATCTGGCCTGTGCGCTTCGAGCGCAGCGACCTGGCGGAGGCGTTCGGGACGTAGCCGACGCGCTCGGCCGCCTCGAGCACCTGGTTCAGGGTCTCGGGCTGGGTCTTGATGCCGTTGAGCGCTCGCGAGGCAGACGCAACGGATACCTTCGCGAGGCGGGCGACCTCGGCAAGCGTGGGTGCGGCTGCGGCGCCGTCGGCAGTCTCTGTCACAGCAGGGCTGTAAAGGTTTACTGAGAACGATTACAGTACGGCTGAACTTTCACACGCCGGCCCCGTCCCGTCAAGCGCGAGGTGCGGGCTTCCAGGAGGAGTGGCGATGGCGCAGATCGCGTTCGACGGTGTTACCAAGCGCTTCGACGACGGAACCGTGGCGGTCGACAACCTCTCGATGGAGATCGCCGACGGCGAGTTCATGGTGCTCGTCGGACCTTCGGGGTCCGGCAAGACGACCGTGATGCGCATGGTCGCCGGGCTCGAGGCGGCGAGCGATGGGGTGATCCGGATCGGCGGCGACGTCGTCAACGATCTGCCGGTGCGGAACCGGAACATCGCCATGGTGTTCCAGAACTACGCCCTCTACCCGCACATGACCGTTGCCGGGAACATGGGCTTTCCGCTGCGGCTCGCGAAGATGCCGAAGCGCGAGGTTGCCGAGCGCGTCGAGCACGCCGCCGAGATGCTTGGCCTTTCCGATCTCCTGAAGCGCAAGCCGCGCCAGCTCTCGGGCGGCCAGCGCCAGCGGGTCGCGATGGGCCGCGCCATCGTGCGCAATCCGTCTGCATTCCTGATGGACGAGCCGCTGTCGAACCTCGACGCGAAGCTCCGCGTCGAGATGCGCTCGTACATTGCGCGGCTGCACCAGGAGCTTCGGACCACGACGCTCTACGTGACGCACGACCAGTCTGAGGCGATGACGATGGGCGACCGCGTCGCGCTGATGCGCGACGGGCAGATCGTCCAGCTCGACAAGCCGGACACGCTCTACGAGCGCCCGGTCGACCTCTTCGTGGCGGGCTTCATCGGCTCGCCGGCGATGAACATCATCCGCGGCCGGCTCGTCGACCGCGACGGCGGACTCGCGCTGGAAGCCGGTCCGCTCCGTCTGCCGCTCCCGCCGGGCGTGCTGGACGCGCGGCCGGGTCTCGCGAGGTACCGTGACCGGGAGGTTCTCGCCGGCGTGCGGCCCGAGGCGTTCGCCGACGCCGAGTTCGAGGCCTCGCACGAGGGGCGCCTCGTCTTCGAGGCGAAGGTCTCGCTCGCGCAGTCGATGGGCTCCGAGATGATCGTCCACTTCGACCCGGCCGGCGGCGTCGTCGACTCGACGGGCGCCGCGCAGTTCGCGGGCGACGAGGACGATCTCGCCTCGCGCGACCACCTGTCAGGTGCAGGCAAGCTCGTCGGACGCCTCGATCCGCGCACGCGCGCCGCTGCGGGACGCGAGCTGACGTTGTCGCTCGACCTCGCTCGCATCCATCTCTTCGATCCGGAGACCGACCGCGCGATCGCCTGAGGTGCTCGAGCGCGTGGGCACTACGCAGCGAGCGCGTGAACTCGGTCGGCTGCTTCCTCCGTGATCGGGTCGCCGTGCCCGACGCCGACGACGCGTGCGTCGAGGGCGGCCAGCCGTCGCAGGGTCTCGGCGTGCTGCGTCTGGTTCAGCTGGAACGCCGCCCAGCCCGGGCAGAGCCTCGGCCAGGTCGCGATCGCGTCGCCTGCGATCAGGAAGTTGAGGTCAGGCCAGTGAAAGGCCAGATGTCCCGGCGAGTGACCCGCAGCATGCAGCACCTGCAGCGGGCCGAGCGCATCGCCCTCCTCGAGCGCCTCGTCCACCGGGCACGGCGTGTGCCTCGGGCGATTGAGGCGCAGCCCGATCTGAAACGGGAGCAGGCGCAGGGACTGCCTGGGCAACAGGGTCACCGGCTGCGCGCGCCGCTCGCCGCCGACGATGTCCGCCTCCCAGGGATGCGCGTAGACCGTCGCGCCGCTCGCGCGCTTGAGCGCTGCGACGCCGCCCAGATGCGAGCGGTGTCCGTGCGTGATCGCGATCCGCTTGAGATCGCTCGGCGTACGCCCGAGTGCGTGGATTGCCTCGAGCACGAGCCGCGCATCGCCTTCGAACAGGGTGTCGACGAGCGTCAGCTCGCCGCCGTGGTCGATCAGGAATGCCCGGACGTGACCGCCGGCTCCGTGGCCGAGCGCATGCACACCCGGTGCGAGCTCGATCACGCGCGGTTCCAGGGCGCGAAGGGATTCGCCACGCCGTGCAGGGCCGGCTCCAGCTCGGGGAAATGGCGGAGGAGCAGCGTCCGCATCGAGTTGCTCTCCACCCAGTCGATGCCCTCCTTCGTATAGATCTCGGGCCGGTAGTCGCGCGTGAAGAAGCGGTCGCTCTCGAGCCGGCGAGACGCCATGAGGATGAAGATGCGAAACGCGGTGTCGCTGAAGCCGAAACCCTTTGGCTTGCGCTCGGCATACATCCCGATCATCGTGTCGACGCGCTCGACGTCGCCGTAGATACGACGCAGCTCTTCCGCATGCTCCGGGGTGTCGGCCAGATCCTCGAACGTGTCGAACGGCTTCAGATGCAAGAGCCGTCGGAACTGGTTGTACCGCGGCACGGCGCGCTCTCTCGTCCGCAGCACGTCGATCGACGCGAGGTCGATGAGCGTTCCGTCCGGACGCTCGAAGTGCTGGAGGAAGCGCGGGAAGTTGTGCAGCGTGATCGCTCCGGGATGCGAGGTCCCGAACGAGTAGAGGAGGTCGTCCATCGACAGCTCGCCCAGTCGCTCACGAACGTGGGTCGCGCCGAGCTCGGGGAGGGTGCGTTCCTGCAGCGTGGTGTCGTCTCGCATCGAGCGGAAGCTGTAGTCGTCCGGGATCAGCGGGTGCATGCGGTAGACGGCGACGAACTCCTCGGTGAGCGAGTAGGGAACGCCGTGGTGATTCGTCGCCGAGCCGGGGATGCCGCGGATCACCTCGTTCTTCGTACGCCGGCCGAGCAGCTTGTCGAGCCGCTCGCCCTCGAGCCCCCACCAGTTGGTGCGCAGCGCGAGCACCGTCGTCGGGTGAGCGATGATCGCGGGCGTCCAGTCGACCGTGTGGATCTTCGCCATCAGGGCTGCGATCACGAGCCGTGCCTTGTCGTAGAGCTCGTCGTCCGACAGGTCCGGGTGCGCTTCGTGCAGTCGGTCGCACACCGCGTTGTGCTCGCGCATGAACAACGAGTGCAGGAGCGCGAGGCCGACCCAGAAGTTGCCCGCGACGCCGGTGAGGTCGACGTGCGCCTCGAGGTCGCGCGGCGGCAGACCGTGCTCGTCCAACCGCAGCTTTCCGTGTTCGCCGGAGCGCAGCCCGTCGGCAAATGCCGCGTCGCGGCCGTAGATCTGGGAGCCATCCCACCAGTGCGTGTCGTCGGTGACGAAAGTCGGAGGCCCGCCCGCGTCACCGCTCGGGTCGCGGCGCGTACGCTGGATCTCCATCGGGTTCGCGGGCCACGGATCGTCGCGCTCGAGCGGGATCGACCACGGCGCGTCGGGCTCGCTCTTGCCGTGGCTGAACCAGTCGTGAACCTCGAACTGGATCCACGTGCCGGCGAGCAGGTTGAGCGTCGTCGCCGGCTGGAACTCGTGGCGAGTGAGGAGCTCGCGGCTGATCAGTCGCGGGCTCGGCTCGAGCAGCACGTCCTCGGGCTCGCGCACGGTGAACTCGAGCGGGACGTTGCGGCCGAAGCGGCTGCCGAGGCTGCCCATCAGTGGGTCGTCGAGATCGTTGTACGTGCCGTCGAGCGTCCGCGCGCCGAGATAGCGTGGGTGATCGGAGACATCGGGGCGGTCGAGCAGCCCGCGGCCCGTGTCGTAGAGGTTCCGCTCCCGCAGCCGGTTCCGAAGTCCGATCAGCGTCAAGAGTGCGAGCGGCCGCGGCAACTTGTCCCAGCCGAAGCGGCGGTCGAGCGCCTCGGCGGCGTTCGTCAGAAGCGATGTAGGTCCGAGCGGCATCGTCCACTCCTCGAGGACGCACTGCCGCAGACCGCGCCGATTATCTCACGGTCCGTGGCAACGCGCGTCGTCACTCCGACTGTCGTCCCGGTGACTACTCCCGAGACGAGTTCGCGAGCTCGCGTTCCCGCAACTCGATGCGGCGGATCTTGCCGGTCAGCGTTTTCGGCAGGTCGGCGACGAATTCGATTCGCCGCGGGTAGGCATACGCGGAGAGCCGCTCGCGGACGAACCGCTTGATGTCGTCGGCGAGCTCATCGGAGGGCTGATAGCCGTCGGCGAGGACGATGAACGCCTTCACGACGTTGCCTCGGAGCTCGTCGGGCGATGCGACCGCAGCCGTCTCGCGCACCGCTTCGTGCTCGAGGCACGCCGACTCCACCTCGAAGGGGCCGATGCGGTAGCCCGCCGCGATGATCACGTCGTCCGCACGGCCGACGTACCAGAAGTAGCCGTCCTCGTCCTGCACGGCCGCGTCCTTCGTGTGGAACCAGTTGCCGCCGAACGTCTCTTCACCGGCCTCCTCGTTCCGCCAGTACCCGAGCGGGTAGTGCGGGTTCGAGCGCGCCCGCAGGCAGATCTCGCCGCGCTGGCCCTGGGCGACCGGTTGCTCGTCCTCGTCGAGGATCTGCACGTTCCAACCAGGCACCGGCTTGCCCATCGAGCCCTCGCGCACCTCCATGAACGGGTAGTTCGCGACGAGTGGGTACGACTCGGTGAGTCCGTAGTAGTCGAGCACCGTCACGCCGTACTGCTCGCGGAACCAGCGGATCGCTTCGGGGTTCAGCGGCTCACCCGCGGAGCAGACGCGGCGAAACTGCTGCGGGTAGCGCGTCCCGGCGTCGCCGATCGCCATCATCGACCGCATCGCCGTCGGCGTGGTGAAGACGTTCGTCACGCGGTGGCGGCTCAGGAAGTCGAGCTGCTTGTGCGGGTCGAAGCCGGCCTCGCGCCGGTAGACGCATTGGACGGCGCCGAGCCGCCAGGGTCCGAGCAGAGGCGCGATGCCGGCCGCCCACGCCCACTCGCCCATGCCGTGGAAGCGCTCGCCGTCCTGAACCTCGTGGCAGTACACGAACTCCTCGTGGGCGAGGATGTAGCGGTGAGCGTGCACGATCCCTTTCGCGAGGCCGGTCGTGCCGGAGGTGTAGTAGAGCTGCGCCGGGTCGTCCGCCGACGTGTCAGTACAGACGAAGTCGGTAGGTGCGTTCGCGAGCGTCTGCTCGTCGAGCACGAGCACGTTGTGGTCGAAGCGCGGCGCGTTCGCCGCGTCGGTGACGAGCAGGCACGCCTCGGAGTCGCGGAGGCGGTGCGCAATCGCATCGTCGCCGTAGAGCACCGACATCGAGAGCAGGATCGCGCCGAGCTTCCAGACGCCGAAGAACAGCGCCGCGGTCTCGGGCGTCGCCGGGAGAACGACTGCGACTCGGTCGCCGCGGCCGACACCGTGCGCGGCGAGCGTGTGCGCGGCCGCGTTGGCGAGATCCTGGAGCTCGCCCCAGCTCAGCTCGCGCGTCGCGCCGTCGAAGCTCTCCCACACCATCGCGGGCTTCTCGCGCGGGTGCTTGTCGCAGACGTCGGCCGCGATGTTGTACCGCGGCGGCACGTCCCAGCGGTGCGCGACGCACATCTCCTCGTACGTCATCGGCGCCGCGAATCATCGCAGGCTTCCTGGTGATTCGCTATCCGGCGTCGGCCAGGCGCTCGGCGATCCGATCGAAGAAGCCGGCCCAGCCCTCCTTGGCGCGGTCGTAGACCTCGGCGGGCAGCTGTCCGCGCTGCTCGAAGCGCATCTCGGTCCGGCCGTCGCCGAGGTCGGTGAGGACGACGGTCACGAGTTCGTACCCTTCGTCGCCGGGCTGGTCGGAGACCGTGAACACGAGCCGTTCGGGCTCGGCCACCTCGCGATACTCGCCCTTCCACCGGATCTCGCGGCGGCCGGGATCGGCGAACATCGTCAGACGCCAGCGGCCGCCGGGCCTGACGTCCATCGAAACGGTCGAGAGCGGCACCTCGGAATCGCGCCCGCCGAACCAATCGGCGAAGGGTTCGGGCTGGGTCCATTCCTGCCAGACCCGCTCACGCGAGGCCTCGAAGACGCGGGTGATGGTGATCCCTTGCGCGCTCATGCTCGTGGCTCAGTCACTCGGTGGCCTGCAGACGCTCGTCGAGTCGGTCGAAGCTTCCCTGCCAGAAGCCACGGTAGTTCTCGAGCCAGTCGACCGCCTCCTTCAGAGGCGCCGCTTCCAGCCGGGAGGGCCGAAGCTGCGCCGAGCGGCCGCGTGTGATCAGGCCGGCCCGCTCGAGCACCTTGAGGTGCTTGGAGACCGCCTGGACGCTGATCGAGAACGGCTCGGCCAGCTCGTTCACCGTGGCCTCACCCTCCGCGAGGTGCGCGAGGATCGCGCGCCGCGTCGGATCGGCGAGGGCCGCAAAGGTGCTCGTCAGCTCGTCGACTGCCAACCTTTATTCATCCTCTCGGTTTATCAACTAACTAGTTGATTATGATAGCGGGGCATCGGATGGAGCACACATCGTCAACGAGCAGGAGGGTCGCGTGGGACGCATCGTCGTAACCGAGTTCGTCTCCCTGGACGGCGTCATGGAGGCCCCCGGGGGAGGGGAGAATTTCAAATACGGAGGTTGGACCTTCGAGATCAACCGCGGTGATGAGGGCGACAAGTTCAAGCTGGACGAGACAGTTGCCTCCGAGGCCCTGTTGCTGGGTCGGGTGACGTATGAGGGCTTTGCCGCAGCCTGGCCTTCCAGGGAAGGCGAGTTCGCCGACAAGTTCAACAACATGCCCAAATACGTCGTCTCCTCGACCTTGGCGGACCCCGAGTGGAACAACTCGACGGTGTTGAAAGGCGACGTCGCGAAGGAGGTCGCGAAGCTGAGGCAGGAGCGGGACGGCGACATCGTCGTCCACGGCAGCGCCCGCCTCGTGCAAACGCTGCTCGAGCACGACCTCGTCGACGAGCTCCGGCTGATGGTGTTCCCGGTCGTGCTGGGAAGCGGGAAGCGCCTCTTCGGCGAGACGACGGACAAGAAGTCGATGCGGCTCGTCGGCCGAGGACGCGTAGGACTCCAGCGAGTCGTTACGGTCTTTCGTGCAGAGGACCGAGAGGAAGGAGGAAGACCCGTAACGGCAGCACTGACGCTCGACATTTCGATGTCGCTCGACGGCTACGTCGCCGGGCCGAACCAGACACTCGAGCAACCGCTGGGCGAGGGCGGCGAGCGGTTGCACGAATGGGTCTTTCCGCTCGCAAGCTTTCGCGAGCGCCACGGTCTCGCCGGGGGTGAGACCAACGCCGATGACGAGGTCGTCGCGGAATCGCTCCGCAAGACGGGTGCGGTCGTGATGGGAAGGCGGATGTTCAGCGGCGGAGAAGGTGCGTGGGCGAACGACCCCAATGCGGACGCCTGGTGGGGAGACGACCCCCCATTCCGCGTACCGGTCTTCGTCCTCACCCATCACCCGCGCGAGACAGTCGTCAAGCAGGGAGGGACCTCGTTCACCTTCGTCACCGACGGAATCGAAGCCGCGCTCGAGCAGGCTCGAGCAGCCGCGGGCGACAAGGACATCTCACTCGCCGGCGGGGCGAGCGTCGCCCAGCAGTACCTGAAGGCCGGCCTGCTCGACGAGCTGCAAATCCACGTCGCTCCCGTGCTCCTGGGCGGGGGTGTCT
>WNGA01004317.1_pt1 | contig 22163 bp, 19 predicted proteins | sample 5400061 | NCBI WGS metagenome assembly WNGA01 (sample SAMN13153366, study PRJNA577476) | soil metagenome | isolation source: 100 cm soil or saprolite under grassland replicate 2 | place: USA:California | collected 2016-06-15
CATGGGGTACGACGGCCGGCAACCGATGCCTTCGTCCGTGAGCGCGCGGACGATCTCGTCCCGGTCGAGCGGGAAGGCGTCCTCCCGCCGGACGACGTACTGGTAGTACGCGTGGACCATCCAGTTGCCTTCGGACGGCGGCACGAGGCCGTCGATGCCGTCGAGGCCTTTCGTCAGCTCGCGGGCGTTCGCCCGGCGGGCTTTGACCCAGCCATCGAGCCGCTTGAGCTGCATGAGGCCGATCGCCGCCGCGATCTCCGTCATGCGGTAGTTGAACCCGACGAGCACGTGCTCGTATTTCGACGTCTGCCCGTGGTCCCGCAGGAGGCGGGCCTTCGTCGCGATGGCGTCGTCGTCCGTGACTATCATGCCGCCCTCGCCCGTCGTCATGTTCTTCGTCGGGTAGAAGGAGAAGCACGCGGTGTCACTGAGGTTGCCGGCCTTCTTGCCGTGGTACTCGGCGCCGTGGGCCTGGGCGGCGTCCTCGATGACCGCGATGCCGCGGTCTTTCGCCGCCTCGACGATCGGCTCCATCTCCGCGGTCTGGCCGTACAGGTGGACGGGCATGACCGCCGCGGTCCGGCGGGTGAACGCGGCCGAGGCCTTCGACGGGTCCATGTTGTACGACGTCCGATCGACGTCGGCGAAGACCGGCTTCGCGCCACACAGGACGACGGTCGAAGCGGTCGCGAAGAACGTGAGCGGCGGGATGACGACCTCTGCACCCGCCTTGAGGCCGTGCGCGAGGAGGGCGACGTGGAGCGCGGCCGTGCCGTTCGCGACCGCGATCCCGTGCTTCCGGCCGACGTCCCGGGCGAACCCCTCCTCGAACGCCTTCACCTTCGCGCCCTGGGCAAGCATGCCGGATGACAGGACGTCCTTGACCGCCGCGAGCTCGTCCTCCCCAAGGATCGGGCGGGCGATTGGGATCATCGGAGCGCGGAACCGCATCCGTCGTATGAAGGTTCGCCGCTCACTTCCGACGGCGGGAACGAGCCGGGCGTTTTGGCTTCAGGTCCGGGTAGCTGCGGCCGTCATGTCCGCAGCGCATGCGCGCGTCGAGGGGTCGTCCGCATTCGCAAACCCAACCAATGAGCTTCGCCGGCACGCCGGCGACGAGGGCGTGTGGCGGGACGTCCTTCGTGACGACGGCTCCGGCGGCGACCATCGCGTTCTGGCCGATCGTGATGCCGCATAGGATCGTCGCGTTCGCTCCGACTGAAGCGCCGTCATCAACCCTTGTTGGGACGACCTTCCAGTCGGGGCTGATTGCACGCGGGTAGAGGTCATTCGTGAAGCACGCGTGCGGGCCAATGAAAACGCGGTCACCCACCGTCAGGCCGCGATAGAGGGCCTACCGTCACATCGGTGTCGATGAAGACATCCTTGCCGAGGACCGTCCTGGGTCCGACCTTCGCTCCCGTGCGGATGTGCACCCAATGCCACACGCGGGCGTCATCGGCAACGTGAGCCCCCGGCTCCACGACCGCGGTGGGATGGATCGACATCCTAGGCGGGGCGAAGCACCTCCGCCGATAAATGAGTTCCCGCCGAGTCGTCGGGAAAGGGAGAGAGCCCGATCAGGCCGTGAGGCCGACTAGAAAGCCCAGCACGTAGGCCGTGAGCCCGAGCAGGCTCGCGAGGATGACCGTGTCTCGGGGGCTGAGCTGGAACGCGGGAATGTTCGCGGTTCGAATCTTTCCGGCGTGCATTGTGTTCGGGTTCCCGAAGCTGGGTATTAAGCTTGCTCGGAGATTATCGTGCATGATAAGCCCCGGGTGTTTTCGCGCCAGGGCGTTCTCACTTCCGAGACTATCCGAGAAATGGATAAATAGCGTCGCCCGGGATGAGCGCGCGCATTGACGTCTCTCGATCTAGCGGTAGCGGGAGTCCTGTCCTTCCTAGCTACGTTCCTATTCGCCGCGTGGCACATCCGATCGCTGAAAGGGTCCACGATCGTCGGCATTGACATCCACAAACCTCACTCCCCGCGCATCGCGGAGATGGGCGGGGTGGCCGTCGTGCTGGGGTTCTATCTCGGAGTCACATACCTCGCGATTTTTGCCAGTTCGACAATCGCAGCCCCGATCTTCAACGCGTCCATGCTCGCCATCCTCGGCTCGGGTTTCGTCGGGATCCTGGACGATCTCTTCACCATTCCGCAGCGATACAAAGCAATCCTCCCATTCCTCGCGAGCGTGCCGCTAGGAATTGTGGTTTTCTACTCTCGGGCCACGGAGCTGCTCGGATTGGATGTCGGCGTGCTGATGATTGTGTTCGTCCCCCTCGGGGTCACCTGCGCGGCGAACGCATCGAACATGCTGGAGGGGTACAATGGCTTGGGCGCCGGTCTCGGGATCATAATGTCGGCGGGGCTCATCATTCTTGCCTACCTCCTAGGCGCCATCGAGGGACTCTTTCTCCTGGTTCCGCTCACCGCCTCCCTTGTCGCATTCTTGTGGTACAATCGCTACCCGGCCCGGCTCTTCCCGGGAGACTCGATGACGCTCACGGTGGGTGCGGCCATCGCGTGTGCCGCAATCATCTCCCAACCCTCGTTCAAGCTCTTCGGACTCATCCTGTTTATTCCGATGATCGTCGAGTTTGCGCTGAAAGCCCGCGGCCGGTTCCGCGCCGAGAATTTCGCGTACGTGGAGTCAGACGGACGCCTCTCCTATCCAGGGAGAATCGAATCATTGACACATCTACTCATTCGCGGTCGGCGTCTGAAGGAATGGCAAGTGGTGGCGATCCTATGGGGGATTGAGGCCGGGATCGTCGCCGCACTCCTCGCCTGGGTGGCGGCGACTCTTCCCCCGTGATGGTGGCCGGGATGACGTCGGATGCCAATCGGTTTGGCCGCGCCGTTCGGGTGGTACATGTCGTGTATTCCACCTACCCCTTCGATCCACGTGTTCGGCGCGTCGTGGAAGCGCAACGAGATTGGGGCTTCGATGTCGACGTGGTGGCTCTCGAGGAGCTTGGCCAAGCGCGCAAGGAGAGTCTGGGGGGCGTCGTGGTCCAGCGTGTCCCACTCCGAGCGGTTCGAGGCGGTCGTGCGCGCTACGCCTTCCAGTATGCAATCTTTCTCATGGCCGCCGCCTTCCTTGTGCTGCGCATTCGCGTTCACAATCATGTCGATGTGGTTCATGTGCACTCGCTCCCCGACTTTCTTGTCGTTTCGGCAGCGACTGCGAAGCTCCTCGGTTCCAGGGTGGTCCTCGATCTCCATGAGGCGATGCCAGAAATCGTCCAGGCCCGCTTTCGCAGCTCCGCGCGCAGTTTGCTGGCCACCCTCGCCCGAGCGGCGGAGTGGATGAGCTGCGCGTTTGCTGACGCCGTCCTGACACCGAGCGACTCCATTAGAGGCTTGCTCGTTGGGCGCGGGACGCCCGCGTCGAAGGTTACCGTCATAATGAATTCCCCGCGCAGCATCCAAACTCGCCAGATCGACCAGGAAGTTCTGAGGACTAGTCTCGGTCTAGACGGCCACTTTGCAATCGTCTACGTGGGGGGCCTCAATGAGGAACGGGATCTTGGGATTCTCATCCGTGCGGTCGCAGGAGTTCGAACGGACCCGCCTCTTCGGGTAATCATGTTCGGGTACGGTAGCACGGAGTATCGCACCTATCTCCAAGTGCTGGCGGAAGAGGAGGGCTTGTCGGATTTCTTTCTCGGTCCTCGGCTGCTTCCGGAGGAGGTCCAATCCTACCTCTCTTTGAGCGACATCGGCGTCGTTACGTACCAACGGAATCCACTTACTGAACTCGCGATTCCGAACAAGGTGTTTGAATACTCTGCCGCGGGTAAGCCGCTCATCCTTGCTCGATTGTCGACGTTGCAATCCCTCTTCGGTGATGCGGCGCTATACTATGAGCCGGGGAACCCGGGGGACTTGCGCGAAAAGATCATCTTTCTTCTGGAGCACCCAAATGAAGCACGTCGTCTCGCAGAGCAAGGCTCTGCGGTACTCGCCGAGTGTCGCTGGGACATCATGGAAGAACGCCTGCGCGGCGTCTATGCGGGACTTGTTTCGTCGGGAGGCGGCTGATGCGCGTGGCCCTCGTCGCCGGAGTGAACCCATGGTCGCCACGAGCGAGCGGAATTCGGAGTTACGTCGTTGGTCTTGCGGATGCTCTGCGCCGGCTCGGACACGAAGTGAGCGTGATTGGTGCGGGCCGGGTGTTAGCCAACGGCCTGTCCTATCGTTTCTTATCCGTGTGTCGGGACGCCAACCCTTCCACGGCCTTGTTCGAGCGCTCGCTTGTGACCCATGGGAACACATTGCCTCTCGGGGACGCAATCGTGCACGCGCAGCGCCCGGACGATCTCGCCGCCCTCTTACTCAGAGATGGCGTCCGTGCGCGCATTCTGACGATTCATGGGATGAGCTACCGCGGAATCCGCGAACGACACGGTTGGATGGCAGCCGCCGGATTTAGGGTGCTGGAGCGCACCGGCGTACGTTCTGCCGACCGCATCGTAGTGCTGGATCCGATGACACTTCGAGAGCTCACGGAAACGTACCCCGCGGTCACAGGTCGAATTGCCAGTGTCCCGGCCGGCGTGGACTTGGACCAGTTCCAAATCCTGCCTCGCCCGGAGGCCCGTCGAGCGTTGGGCCTCCCCGATGTGTCGACTGCCGCTTTCGTCGGCAGGCTCGCCCCCGAAAAGAATCTCTCGGTGGTCTTGGAGGCCGTCGCCGCCAGCGGCGTTGGCCAATTAGTCATCGCGGGAGATGGGCCGCTGCGAGGGCTAATCGAGAGCGCCTCATTCCCACGACTCGGAATCCATTTTCTCGGCGCCGTTGAGCACTCACGTATTCCACTCGTGCTCAACGCGGCTGAGTGCTTGGTGCTCCCGTCGCATCGGGAGGCCATGCCCAGCGTCTGCCTGGAATCGCTGGCCTGCGGTACTCCCGTGGTCGCCACCCAGGTCGGTGGGCTCACCGAGATAATCCGAGATGGAGTCAACGGGTTTCTCACCACTGCGTCCCTTCAGGATTTTGCAAGAGGGGTCGAGAAGGCGGTCGACGGCTCCGATCGCATGCGACAGGCTTGCCGTGCTTCGGTGGAGCAATTCGGCTGGGACCACGTCGCCACTCAGATGGTTCGGGTCTACGAGGAGGCGAGTTCGTGAGTCTTGAGATTGCGAGGGACTATTCGGACCAAGACTTGCGCGAATTCGAAGGCCAAACACGGCGAGCCGTCGACTTCACACTGGTCCCTGCCTGGACGCGCGCGGCGGAGAGTTCTGGATACGCGAAAGGCATCCGCATGATTGCCCGTCGGGATGGTAAGCCCGCTGCAATCCTCCAGGGAACCGTCCGCTCACAGTTCGGGCTTCGCAAGTTCCTGTGCGGCTCGACAAGTGGAGCGGGCGTCGCGTGGCAGCTCGGCGAAGAGGAGGCGGGCGTAAAATGCATTGAGGCGGTCTTGGCTAGGATACGGCCACAGCTTATGCAGGTGTTTTCCCCGATCCCGCTCAATGTCGATGGTCTGGCGTGGTCGGCGTCATTCAGCTTCCAAATCCCTCTCGACCGACCACTCCAGGCTATCCTCGCGTCAATGGACAAGCGAGCTCGTCATGCCGCTCGCCGTGCCGAGCGGCTCGGGGTCGGGATCGAAGTAATCGCGGACCCCAATCAGATGGACGAAGCCTACGACGTGGTAGAGGCGGCGGCGCGTGAACGTGACTTTGCGGTCCCGCCCCGCGCGTATTCCCTTGCCTTGCATCGCGAGTTCCAAGGTGCCGGGGCGCAGCGATGTTTCGTCGCGCGCGTCGAAGGCCGTGTCGTCTCCGCGGTGTCGGTCCTCGGGTACGGGGTGAAGGCAGCTTGGTGGAAGGGCGGATCGCTGCCGGAAGGTTACCGGACGAGTGCTGGGAACGCGCTCCAGGTAGCGGCGATCCGGTGGGCCCGCGACCACGGTTTTCAATTCTACGACCTGGGTGGAACCGACCCATCAGATCCAACGTACGCCGGGATTCACAGGTTCAAGGCATCGTTCGGGGGAGTTCGCACAGAGACCAGCAATGGCATGCGAATGACCACCCTCGCCCGCAAGGCTGTCGCTCTCCGAAACGCCTTTCGGCACAGGTGAGGTGTTGCGCACGAGCAATATGGAGAAGGAAACCCACATGGCCTTCGCTCCGCCCCTCCGGTCCCTGGGGGCCCGGGTCCTCCCGATTCTCGTCGTTGTCGATGTCGACCCCGACTGGCGTGCTCCGGGCGGGCCCGGTGTGCCGTACAGCGGCGGCATGTCCTGGCGCGGTTTGAGGGAAGGCGTCCCTCGTCTCCTTGAATTTACGAAACGTCTTCGAGACGATTTCGGTCAACCAATCCGCTTCACCTGGCTCGTTCGGTCCGACGAACAAATCGCTGCGCTTTCTGGTGACACGGGATTCGTGGCGACCGCATTCGAGTCATTCTGGCGCGAGCGGCTCGCCCTCGGCGACGAAGTGGGCTGGCATCCTCATCTTTGGCGGTACTCTGAGAGGCATGGCCTGTGGTACCAGGAGACTCGCGATGTCGACTGGATGGCTTCATGTCTCCGAGATGGCCATGCCGCGCTCGCGCGTCACTTTCGGATCCGAGCCGCGAAATCGGGATGGACCTTCCATACGAACGACACCATGCGGATTTTCGAGGAGCTGGGAGTCGCGGCGGACCTTTCCGCCCTGCCGGGGATGTCCTATGCGGGCGCGATTCCGAGGAGCGATCTCCCTCTCGGATGTTTCGATTGGGAGCGCACACCTCAGGAGCCGTACCGGCCAAATCCGGCCGACTACCAGCGGCCCGCTGGCAGGCGAGGTCGCTCCATTATCGAGATCCCGAACTGGACGTTTCCTACCGGTCGCCTTCTCAACATTCGACGCGCAATGATGGGCCGCCCGCCGCGGGACTTTGCAAATCTTGCGAAGCACTCCTCGCTTGTCTCAGAAGCTTTCGGCCGACCCCCATGGTCTGTACCGTTCGTGTGTTACTTTCATCCGGAAGAGCTCCTGGGTTTTAGCCATTTGTTTAGTGTGGAGCATGCGGTTCGCAATCTGAACCTGCTCTTTGCGACGTGTCGAACAAGGGGCTTATACGCGCGATCGACTACTCCATCTGAACTGATTCAATCAAACTGAGGTGAATCGCTGAGACTTCCGAAGCGGACGGCATACTCCATACTCCTGTCCCTGCTCGCGGTCAACTTTGTTCTGCGATATCCATCTCTCCCGCATGAGGTCGGCTTCGACGGTTTCGTTTACCATGGGATGACTCAATCGCTAATCGACAACGGCCACGCCACGTGGATTCTCAACCCCCTCAGCTATTTCGGGCTCTATCCGCTGAGCCAACCGTCAGGGCCTATGTTCCTGTTGGCCGGCGTGACCGGAATTGCCGGCCAGCCGATTGAAGCCGGGATTGTCCTGTTGGACTGGATGATTGTGGTCGTGGGGCTACTCTCAGCATTCTTTCTCTCGATGGAATTGCGTCGCGATGAGGGACTTGCCGTCCTGGTGTCCGCATTGTTTAGTTTGGCTCCCCGGTTCGTGTTTGACTTGCTATGGGCATTTCCGAATCGGACCCTTTTTGCTGCGCTAGTGCCCCTGCTTCTCCTCGGTCTGCTAAGATGGTACGCGAGACGGAACGTCCGATGGTTCGGGCTTGTGCTGGTAATCGTCCTTCTAATGACGTCGGCCCATCGTCTCACTGTGCTCATGGGAGCCGTCGCAATAGGCTATGTGCTCACGGCCATCCTCTTGGTTCTCTCCCGCACGCTTCGGATCCGCTACGGTAGTCGTGTCCTCAGCCGCGGCTTTCGCCGGGCCCAAGACTTGGTCGTGCTCGGTTCGTTCTTTCTTCTATCAGCGGGCCTGCTAATCTTCGGAGTACTGGACAGCTACGAGACCGGGCGTCTCGGGATTGGATCGGGAATCGTCCTGCAGTTGTCAAATCTAGCCGTAAGTCTCGCTCGGAGTGTCGGACTGGTCGTTGCGCTAGTGCCGTTAGGTGTGATCGTCGTGTACCGTCTGCACGGCAAGGAATTCAAAGAGCCCTTCCTTTTGATGATTCTGCTCGTCCTGATTCCGACACTGAGCCTGCGGCAGTACACCGGGTACTATGTGATTTCTCTGACTGCTGTCTTCATCGGCATGGGCCTCTGGTGGATAGTGCTCAGATTGAGAGGACGCCTTCCCAAGATGACGGTCGCGGCTGCTGCTGTGCTCGTCACTATTGCGTCTTCTTATTATGTCATCGAAATCAATCTGGAGTCGCAACCTTACGCCACTGACTCGGCCTACACGCATGGTCTGTTCGTGCTCCACAACACGGAGGGGACAATCGTCGCCAATGATGGCATTCTAGGGAGTGAGCTCTTCATGGTTTCTGCGCACCCCTACCTCCCTGTCGGCGGAGCGACTACATCGTTCCAAAGTCCAGAGCTGGTGATGTTTGGTTTCGTGAACCGCTCCGATCTTAGGATTTACCAGCTTCCAATTTCGACGCTTACGATTGAAGACGACTCTCCTTTCGTCCTTCAAAACGTACAGGCTGAGGCCGACTGGGCGACCTTGTTGAGTAACAGTCCTGGTAGCGTCCCTGCCTTCATTCTGGCTACGTACCATCCCCGATACCTCGCCGAGGATTGGCGTTCCCAGGGTGGCTTCTCGGCCTATGGAAAGATCTATGCGTCCCCCTTCGTCGTCGGAATCCACCAAACGTCATACAAGGTGTTTGAGATATCGGGACAAACTTTGTGGTATGTCGGGGGAGCCTCGTGAGCCGCATCGCGCTCTTGACCCCATACGCCCAACCAGTCCTTGGCGGAATCTCAACGTTCGTGAGCGGACTTGCGAGGTTGCTCCGGAGGCGGGGGCACGAGGTTGCTATCTTTGCAGCCGAGGGGAACGGCGATACGCCTGATCGATCCGACCTCGGAGCCGGCTCTTCGTTCCGCCGCGAGGCACGTGACGGCTTACAGGAGTTCGCGCCGGACGTAGTCCACGCTCATGCGCACTGGTACACTATTTCTGCGGCGGCACGGTACGCCGCGGGGGCTGCTGACACGCGACTTGTCTTTTCTTTTCACACGACCACCACTCCTTGGTGGAACCGGCTCTTTGAGCGGTTGCTCTCTCGCGCTCACGTCGTCACGTTCGTCAGTTGCGCCCAACTCGAAGAGCTGCGGCGCTTGTTACATCTTGGCGGAGATCTCCGGATCCTGCGTCCCGCGACCGAGCTTCCAACCAACTCTGACCAATCGAGAGATTGGGCGCAAGAGAAAGGTTTCAGAGGCGCTAACCCCCTGCTCTCCATGGTTAGCCCGCTCGAATATCCACAGAAAGTTCGGGGCGTCATCGAACTTGTCCGAGCCATGCGAACTGTTCGGCAGGATTTCCCCGAGGCGAAGCTCCTTCTCGTGGGCGACGGGCGGCTCCGGGGCGCGGTCGAGCAGGAGGCAATTCGGGTCGGCTCTGCGGTCGAGATGCTGGGGTACATGGCTGATCCAAGTCCTGTATTCGAGGCCACAGATATTTACTGCCACATCTCTCGTCAGGAGGGTCTTCCCATCGCTCTGCTTGAAGCCATGGCCCACGGTCTTGCAGTCGTTGCGACGCGGGTCGGCGGGATCCCGGAGGTTGTCGATGGTGCGAACGGGTTGTTAGTCGATGGCCAAGAAGAACTTCCTAGAGCGATCGTACGACTCGCGAGTGATCGCGAGCTTCGGGGCAAGCTCGGGGCGGAGGCAAGGGAGACGATTCGAGAAGCTCACACGTGGGACGCTCGATGGTCGACGGTCTCGTCCATTTATGGGTTGGACTGAGCGTGCACGAGCGCAAGCGGTCTCCCGCGTTTTGCCTATCCATCGACGTGGAGCGGGACTACCGTCTCGACGGCCGCGTGACGTCCCGCGGCATCGATGAGGGCCTCCCGGTCTACTTGGACTTGCTTCGATCCCTTGGGATTCCCTACGACCTGTATGTGTCTGGAGAGATTGTCCCGCAACTCTCGGATCAGATGTCTGTGCCGAGCGATGGGCTCGGGGCTCTTGGATGCCATGGCCTCACCCATGAGCCCGGGGTCCGCTCGTATCTCAGTCGAAAGCCGCGCTCGCTCGTAGCATGGCAACTCCGAACCGCGACGGAGCGCGTCCATTCGAGATTCGGTCGCAATCCGACCCACTTCCGAGCGCCAAACTTCAGCACGAGCGCGGAAACCATCTCGATGCTGGAGCGCCTTGGCTACCGCACGGATTCCTCCGTGCTGCCGGGGCGCCACGTCCGTCGCTGGAAGGTGATTCCCATCCTGGACCATCGAAACGCCCCGCTCGACCCGTACCACCCCGATCGTCGCTCGGTCCTCCGCGAGGGCGATTCTTCGGTTCTCGAAGTCCCTGTAACCCCGAATCCATTGATGGCGGGCTCGCCGCTCGGCCTTGGCTTTCTCCACCATTCGGGTCCGGAATCCGTCACCCGAGCAATCGCCCGAGTCTGCGGCCGATATCTCATCTTTCTCGCGCATTCCTGGGAGATGGTCTCCTGGGAACCCTCGGATCCGGTCGCGGATTGGGTTGTGCGCTCATCCTCTCCCTCGACCAAGGCTTTGGAGCAACTCTTGAGGTCTCTCGAGAAGCTGCGATTCGTGAACATGGACCGGATTGTCGCAGAGAGCGGGGCCTAGTCGGTTCGCGGCACGGGTTCGACGCCGTACAGGATTCCGTTACCTTCCTCGTCGTGCGTTGAGCGGATGACCTTCGCAGGAACACCCGCGACGACGGCCCCCGGCGGCACGTCCTTCGTGACCACGGAGCCCGCCCCAACGACCGCGCGCCTCCCGACGGTGATTCCCGGCAGGACGACACAATGGACCCCGACGAACGCGCCCGAGCCGATCCGTGTCTCCGCAACGACTTCGGGGCCGTGACCAGTATACGCCATCGATTCGTCGTGGGCCAGGATCGTGGATCGCGCTGAAACCGTCGCGCCGTCCTCGATGAAGATTTTCTCTGGGTACAAATTATCGAGGATCACGAAGTACCCAATTTCCACGGATTTCCCGATGTTCACGCCGCGAAGCCGGTGGAAGGCAACGCGTAAGGTGGACGTGGGGCTGTACCACGCAGCCAGCAGGAGCGCAGCGGATCGCGCGCGAGCCGAGATGGCTCGGCGCGCCCGCGGGAAAGCCGCATCCGAAGTGACGCTGGTATTTCGAGAACCCGCGCGGACTTGGGCCCCTCTGGCTCCAAGTAGCAGCCTGCGCCGCTCCGAATTCATGGAAGACGGCCCCAACGGCGGGCTACCTCTATTAAAGGGCAGCGATGTGCGTCTCCGAACCGATAGGAGAGACGGAAAGCTCGGCCGGGCCCGAGTCGGTCGGGCTTCCGTTCGGAGCACGCCCCCCGTGAGCTAGCTCGATTGCATCGATCGTGGCGCGATCCCCACATTCCCGTCGGAGGTTGATGATTGCGTTCCGTGCGACTGACGTCGAGCACTTTAAGCGGAGTGGGCTGATGAGACCGCCGCGATCGAAGATCTCGTCGACGAGGAGCCTCGCCCACCGTGTCCCGAAGGATGGTACCAGCGGGTTCGAATCGGGCCGGACCACAGCAAGCCTCGGCCGTGCCGCGAGTCTTCTTCGTTCATGACATAGGGGCGACGTTTGTCCAGAAGGACCTTGCCCTCCTGCGGACCTTCTGCGAGGTGACACCTCTCCTTTTCCGTGGGCCGCGGGATTACTTTCGACTTATCAAGGGCCTTCTCCGGTGCGATATCGTGTACTGCTGGTTCGCCCTCGATTTCGCCGCGGTCGCCGTCGTCCTCGCGAAATTCACAGGGCGCGGGTCGATCGTGGCCTCCGGCGGATGGGATGTCGCGCGCTTCAAGGAAATCGGGTACGGTCGCCTGTTGCGGCGGCGGGGCCGCATCGCCGCGCGCATTGCCTGCAGCATTGCCGATCTCGTCTTGGCGTTCTCAGACTGGAGCGCAGAGCGAGTAAGGGAAGTCGCCCCCACCTCACGCGTTCGTCGCGCATACCTGGGCGTCGATCTCGATACTTTCTGGCCCGGGCCCAAGGAGGATCTTGTGCTCTGCGTGGCAAACATCAACCGCGAGAATATCGAGAGGAAGGGCCTTCGCACCTTCGTTCGCGCCGCGTCCTCGGTCCCCGAGGCTAAGTTCCTTCTCATCGGTCGCTGGTGGGACGAGGCGGCGGACGAGCTGCGAGACATCGCCCCCTCAAACGTCACGCTGACGGGATGGCTAGCGCCCGGCGATTTGCGGGAGGTGTTCTCTCGAGCGAAGGTGTACTGTCAGGCTTCGTACACCGAGGGGTTCGGCCTCGCCGTCGCGGAGGCGATGGCGAGCGGGTGCGTCCCGGTCGTGTGCCGTACGGGCGCACTTCCAGAAGTCGTCGGCGAAACCGGCCTATACGTCCCATACGGGGACGAGTCGAGTTTGGCTATTGCCATTCGAGAAGCGCTTCGCTCCCCACACGGTTCCGAAGCGCGAGACCGCGTCCGTCGGTTTTTCCCCGAGGAGGGCCGCCGCGAGGAGCTTCGAGTCGCTATCGAAGACGTCCGAAGGAACAGAACCCGAGCCGCTGCGTCATTCGCACCGACCGGGCCAGCTGCGGTCCACCGGGTGAAGCGTTGAGGCTCAGCGTCTGCACGACGAATTATAACTGCGCTCACGTCCTCAATCGCCACCTCGATTCCGTGTTCGAGAACTTGAGAGGGCACGAGTTCGAGTACATCGTCGTGGACAATCGGTCACGCGATGCGAGCGCGCGAATCCTTGACTCGTATGCGGCAACGCACCCCAACATGACCGTCTTTTCGAGACGGTGCACGATTGGCGAAGGACGTGAGATCGCGTTCTCGCATTCCCACGGCGACTACTTGGTAATTCTCGACACGGACGTCGTGTATTCTGGCTTGTTACGGCAGTTCGTAGACGCGTACCTCCAACGGTGCCCCGATCGCTCCGTCCAGGCGATTTTCTGCGGGATCTTCCCGAGGGCGCAATGGGTTCGCGCAGGAGGACGACGTAGCTTCAACACGAACGAGGATGTCGACTTATGGGCCCGCATCGCTCGATGCGGGACGATGATGTGGTATCCTGTCGAGCTGGGGGAAAATGTCAAGGAGGCGGTCGCATGGGGAATCGACGACTACCTCTCCCACCGCTACCGAAAACGTGAGAAAATCGTCAGACTCATGCGACGAGAATGGGACTTGGTGAAAACCCGGAAACTGGAGAAGTTGGATATCGCGGGTTTGATCGAAGCGAACACGATCGACCTAGGTCTCGGACCTGTTCCGAGAGCGTGGCCCATAGGGCGGACCCGCCGAGCCCGCATGGAGCGGATCGTAGGGTTCGTCCGGGAACTCAAGCAGATCTGGTTGGCGTGATGAAGGCAAGGCAATCCAATTGGCCAGGCGATCCGAGTCGGCGAAGCAGCAGGACAACACGCAGTCCGGTGCCTCCTGCGGTTCTGCTTCTTCGCCGAATTCTCCGGTGGAATGCACCCGACGCGGAGGGCCTCCGAGGCAGGATCAATACCGTTATCCGTGCCTACCTGCGGTGGAATCGACATCTACGTCTCGACCCCTGGATGCGCTACCGCCCCGTCGTTTCGGCCATCGCGACGGTGGTTCCGGACCAAGACGCGCGGGTCCTTGACGTAGGGAGTGGTAGTGTCGGGCTCGCTCACTTCCTCGGCCGGAGTGTCGTGGGGGTCGATGTTGAATTCACGGATCGTGATTGGGAGCAGGTTCCATCCAGGCTCGTCCCGGTAAGAGGTTCTGCGACGCATCTGCCTTTCCGAGACGAATCCTTCGACGCGGTCGTCTCGATGGACACGCTTGAACATATACCCCGGGCGGGGCGGCCCCAAGCGGTCGCCGAGCTTTTCCGGGTCGGTCGAAGGTTGGTCGTCCTCGGCTTTCCATTTGGAGAAGCGAGCTCCCGTTTCGACGGAGCGGCGCTGCTGGAGGAACGGGGGCAGGGGGTCGTCCTCGGCTGGAGGGACGAACACGTGAGGTACCGGCTCCCCGGCCAGGAACTGCATCACGAAATTGTCGCTGCGGTGCAGAGGCGGCGTCCCGAGATGGCCCTTTCTTGGTTCCCTCAGGAGGGCCTCAGGGGCCTGAGACTCCGGTGGAAGCTTCAGTTGTTAATCCGAAAGGAGTCTCGACTCTACGGGCTGTTGTTCTATCCGCTTTACTGGCTGACCGTGCGGGGTAAACCAAAGCGGGCCTACCGGAGAATCTACATTGCTACGAAGCAGCGTTGACCGGGTGCAAGAGCACGCTCGGCGTCCACGGCCACGAACCTAACGGAAGCTCGGACTCCTGCGCCGGAGGTCTCGGCGCACTCCTTGGAGAACAGCGGCAAGGCGATGGGCGGTCACTTCCCAGGATCCGCTCTGCTCCACGGCCTCCCGCCCACGTCGCGCCAAGTCTGCCGCCTCATTCGGATGATTGTAGACCCAATCGATGGCCTCAGCGAGGGCGATTGCGTTGTTGGCCTCAATGACGATGCCCGATCGAGTATCCCTGAGAAAGCGCCCGATTTCGTCGACGTCGCTACTGATGACGGGCTTCGCGCACGCCAAGTACTCAAAGACCTTGATCGGAGACGCCTTCCGTGTTCCATCAAAGGGAGCGACGCAGACATCGGACGCACTGACCATTTTCGGAACATCCTCGTAAGGCATTTCGCCCATGAACTGGAACAAGCCCTGGGTGGCCGGATGCGTGGCTTGCGCTTTGAACTTCGCGAGATCGGGGCCGTCTCCGATGAGGAGGACCTTCAGTCTAGGGATTCTCCCGTCAAGGGATTTTGCGGCGTCCAAGAGGGTCTCGATCCCCTGCCACTGGATCATGTAGCCCACGAAGCACACGATGAAGTCTTCTGGCGGCAGGTTCAAATCCCGTCGAGTTTCTGCTCGATTTCGCGGGTAGAATTGCGAAGTATTCGCACCGTTCGGGACAACCTCCACACGGTCGGGCGGGATCTTGTATGTGGACAACACGCTTTTCCGGATACCATTGCTTACGGTGACGACCTTCGAGGCCCGTGCGAAGAGGCCGCGGCGAATCCAAGATTTGATCGCAAAGCGGACGCCTCCACGGAATTTTCCTTGCGCCGCCTGCTCTTCCTCCAATACGCCGTTGACCTCGATTGCAAAGGGAATTGACGTCAGGCGGGACGCTGCGTAGGAGACCTTCGGCGACATCCTGCGTTCATAGATGACATCCGCCCAGTTGCGCGCCTCGCGAGAGGCCTGGAGAACCTGACCCACTGTGGAATCCTCCCGCAGGTAATGAGTTCCGAATGGAAAAGGCGCTCGACTCGCGGTAATCAGCCTCACCTCGTGGCCGTCCCTGACAAGATGCTGCGCCAACTCGCGCACATGGACGCTGTCGCCGCGGTTCGCCGTGAGATCAACGTCCAAGGCAAGAAAGAGGATTCTCAGGGGACTGCACGAGGTCTCCCCCGGCGGCCCGGTGGCGAAGGATTCGTTGGACAGGGCAGTAGTCGTCGGCCAAGCCGACCCGAAGGTCACGCTCCGCATGGAGGTCCGTCTAGGATTCCGGGTTCTATAACCGTTTGCCGGCGGTTATTGCCTTCGATAGTTCCATCCCATGGAATTGCGGCCATTCTGACGTCCAACTGTCTTCGCTTGGGCATCGATACCGTGAAACAACCCCCACAGCGCTGACATCATCGCAGAGGTGATTCCCCGAGCACCTCTCCATACACTCGGAGGTAGGCAGTCACGGTTTTTCCCAGGTCGAAGGCGGCCGCTCGTGCCCGGGACTGGTCCCTGAACGCCGCGCAGAGTCCGGGATTTGTCGCGAGTTGCTCGAGGGCGACCTTGAGTGCCACCACGTCCCCCGGGCGAACGAGGAATCCCTCTCGGCCATGAGTCACCGCTTCCGGGATTCCGCCGACGTCCGACGCCACGACCGGAAGACCCGCTGCCATCGCCTCTAGGAGGCTCATCGGCAATCCCTCGGCGTAGGAAGGCAGGGCAAACGCATCACCTGCCCCCAAGTACCTTAAATGGTCTCGCCTATCGCCAAGCTGGAGTACGTGCGGGCCGAGCGTGAGGCGGCCGATTTCGCTCTCGATCTCGTCGCGCTCCTCGTCGGTGGCTTCGCCGGTCGTCAAGAGTCGGAGATCAACGCCGTCGTCGCGCACTAGCCTGATCGCCTTCAATAGATCCACGAAGCCCTTGTTCTTCGCATGGCGGCCGGAGAAGATGACGACGAACCCATCGAGTCCGAGTTCCTCGCGGATCGGAGTCCGCTCCCCGACTTGGTCGCGAATCCAGTCCACGTCGATTCCGTTGTGGATGACTACGCCTTCCGCGCCGAACGCCGTCCGTGCCGCGTTTGAAACGAATACTCTAGTCGAACACAAGGCGATCGAGAGACGAGTGGAAATTCTCTCGAATACTCCGCGGATGCCAGATCCGGGAGGCGGTTTTAGATGAAAGGTCACCACCGCGGGCCTCCCGAGGACTCGTGCTGTGACCGCGCCGGCGACGGTCTGGGGGTGGCCCTGATTCAAGTGAAGAAGGTCCCAGACGGCGCGATTCCGCCACAATGTACGTACAGTCTCGAGGGACAGCGATGCGTTGCCGAGCTTCGGGCCAACGCGCAATGCCCACGTTTCAAGGTTGCTCGAATCGCCTCGGACGGCGGTGCGACTTGGCGTAGCAATGTACGTGGGGTGACCTCGGGCGGCTAGGCCGCGACCGAGTCCCATGATGATGGTGCTGATGCCAGAGACGCTCGAAAGGCCGTACGGGCTAACGATGCAGATTCTCACGGTGGCAGGGAGAAGCTAGCTCGGTTCTTAATGGGTTCACTTCCAAGGAGGCGAGGCCTTGAGGTCGTCGCGGAACTCTGAGTGACACATTTGACAATCGCCTCGACAAACCTATTAGGCGGAACCCGGAAGGGGTCGGGATGTTCACCCGCGGGCGCTCGGGTGGACCCCGGTCAGCGACCACGGAGCTTGCCGGGGACCCGATCCGGTCACCGGTTGAACGCCGCTCGCCGGGACGAGCAGTTGCCGAACACTTCGACGCGGTCTCTGGAGTTTACTACGAAATGGTCGACGCGTACCGCACCGACCTCGGGTACTATCACGCGAGGGAACTGGAGGAGGCGGAAAGATGGGCTAGGGCCCTGCAACCGGCCAGAATTCTCGATGCGGGGAGTGGTCCGGGTCGTCACACCCGTCGGGTCCTGATTCTGGGCCTCGAAACTGTGTCCGTTGATGTCAGCAGGAACATGCTGCGGGAATTGGTTGGTGAAAGAGCCGGTTCGGACGCCCCGGCCACCGCGAGGCCGGTACAGGGCGACATACGCAGCCTCCCATTTCGCTCGACCGCCTTCGATTTCATCGTGTGCATGGAGGTCATCGAGCACCTCCCGTCCTTCCCCGGGGATGTCCAGCGGGCTGCGCTCGAACTCACTCGCTCCCTGCGGCCGGGGGGACATTTGATTCTCGAGTTCCCCCTTCGGCTCCACTCGCTCCTTCGCCGTTTCCCCCGGTCGACCGTTGACTGGAATCGGATTAAGAAGCGAGAGTGGTATCGTTCTTCTCCCCCTCCCCTACGCTACCAGCGACGATTCTCGCTCGCGCGCGTTGAGCGAATCGCACGACGGAGAGGACTTCGGGTGAAGGAGCGGATGTTCGTCCGCATCATACCCAGCGGCTATGTAGATCGTTTCCCTCAGCTTCAGCGTCTCGACCGAATCCTCGAAAAGGTCCCGCTGATCCGGCTCTTCGCACGGGAGGCCATCTTAGTCTTGCAGAAAGAGGACCCAACCGCGGAGCACGGACCGCACCCGGAGGGCGAAGGGCCATGACCTTGAGGACCAGCGCGCGAAACCTCCTTTCATATGCCGCCTGGGCGGGCGTCGTGCCGCCACCCAGCACCCTCCGACCGCACGGGGTAAGCGCGATGACCCTGGTGAAAAATGAGGAGGACTGGGTTGAGACAAGCGTCCTATCTGTCCTGGATTACGTCGACGAAGTCTTGGTCGCCGATAATGATTCGATCGATTCGACGCTGCAAATCCTGAAGCGGCTCGCGGCATCGTACCCGAGGAAAATACGGCTTTTGGACTTGGGTAACCTCGACTTCGTTCCCGCGATAAACGCAATGATTGGCGAGACGAGGTACCGATGGCTGCTGCGGTGGCACGGCGACTTTGTCGCAAGGACGTCGGGTAATCTTTCAGTGCAAAAGCTTTTCGAGCACATCGGCCGACTTTCCGCCGCAAGGCATTATTGTATCGCCCTCGCCGGCGTTGCCCTCGATGGGGATCTCGAGCACCAATTCGAAGATCGCGTCGATGACCCTGAGAACTTCCTTTACACGTACTCCCCCTGGCTCCATTACCGACTGGCAGGCAGATGGGAAGAGCTCCACGTCCCTTGGTTCTATGCGAAGCTGACTTGGGAAGACCTGCACTATTTCCACTTGCGATCCGTCAAGTCCGGCGAGCGGCTCCTCCAAAAGGTGTACCAAGGCCGTTGGTTCCAGGCGAGGGGTTCCGGAAGGAACATCTCTCTCGCGGAGTTCGTGCGCGAGCGGGCGCTCGAGGAACTCGGAACTGCTGACATTCCAGAAGCTGCGAAGCGGTTCGTCGTTGAACACTTTCGACATGTTGTTCCGTTCAGTCAGGAACTTTGCGGGGAATACCCCGACATCCTCGTGCCAGCGCTTGGTCACCCGCCATTTCGACTCACGATCGAGGATGGGCGAGTCGTCGGGAGGGTTGAATTGGATCGGTTTCGGCCTGCGGTCCAGCCTCGAGGATGACGATGACCGATTCGAGTTCACGGCGATCGGGGAGTGTGCGGCCATCACTCCGAGACAGGATGCTTTCCGGTAGCTTCTACTCGCTCTTGGCCGTCGTCGCCGGTCAAGGGTTCGCGCTGGCCACGTCGATCATATACGCTAGACTGCTGGGTCGCGACGACCTGGGGGTTCTGGCCATCTATGTCCAACTCGGTAGCGTCGCCTCGGCGGTCGCCACCCTCAGTCTCGGGACCGCGACGGCGCGGTACGTCGCGAAGCTTAGGGCCGAGAATCGAGCGCAACTTGGGCGGTTCGTCTCGACGGTGCTCGTGATCACGATTCTGTCCGCCTCTCTTGCCGCCGTGCTCTTGTTCGTCGTTGCTGGCCCGTTGGGAGAGTCCCTGTACGGAAGCCTCGATCTCGTCGTGATGATTCGGCTGTCTGCGCTCTATCTCCCGCTCACCGCTCTCTCGGCGCTCGGGAGCGCGGTCCTGCAGGGAATGCAAGCCATCAGGAAACTGGCCGTGCTGGGGGTTTTCCTTGAGGCGCTCGGCGTGCCGGTCACCTACTTCTCTCTCGTCGGATTTGGCTTGGTCGGAGCGGCGATCGGCGGAGTAGTGACGACCGGGGTTTCGCTGTTCCTCGTGTTCGGGACGGCGTGGCGGGACCTTAGACGCACGGGGGTAACCATTGGAGTTAGCTTCCACCGGGATCACGCGCAAGACGTACTCCATTACGCCGCGCCACTGATCGTTTCGAGCGTTGTAATCCGCATGGCGCTCCTCTACCAGAGCGTTTTTCTCGTCTTGAGTCTCGGGTTCGGCGATGCGGGGCTTTTCAAAGTCGCATCGACTCTGTACAGAATCCTCCTGTTCGTCCCGGCGGCGATGAGCGTGCCTTTGCTGCCGCTGACGAGTGAACTCTACGCTACGGCCACCACCGCGCGCGCGAAGGAGAGTCTGACCACGATCCTGCGGATCACCTCATTCGCCGGGATGTGCGTGGCACTAGGCGTTGGCTTGGCCGCAAGCTCTCTCATCTTGGTCCTGTACGGCTCGGACTTCGTAGACGCAGCCCCTTTGGCCTTCGTACTGGCGATAGCCGGATTCGTCGAGACGATCGACACGGTCTCGGTCAACTCGGCCCTCGGGGAAGGCCGGACGCGCCTCTTGCTGAAGTTGGACCTGCTCCACGCCGTCATCATCGTCCTGACGACAACGGTCTTTGTGAGCCGGTTCGGCCTAATCGGCGTCGGCTTCGCCATGCTCACGACATCCGGCGTTCACACAACCCTCCTCCTCGTTATCCTTTCCGTGACGAAGCGGCTGAATGCTCGGAGAGTTGCGCCAGTGCAGGCTCTTGCCGCCGCGGGCTTCGTCTTGGCGGCGTCCGCAGTCGTTTTCGCCGATGCGCTGCACAATTTCGTGCTCGCGGCGCTCATCGTTGCCTCGGTTATTGTTGCCGGCTTGGTCCTGATGGAACCCGGGGAGCGTCAAATCATGTCGAGCGTCCTTCGCAATCCTTTGCGCACGTTGCGAAGCTGAAGACAGGTCGATGGACTTCGGTGTTCCAGCTCCCGTTTCGCGGCTAGGCGACGGTCCCGCCTTTGACACGAGGCGGCCGCCTGCAGCTCGGACAGCGTCCCGCTGACGCTAGGCAGGTTCGATGGTAGTAGGCGCCGCAGGCACAGCGCGTCGCGGGGACCATGGGAGTGAGCGAGCGTAGGCAAATGCCACACATAGACTCCACTCGCGCAGGCGTTTCGCTGCGCCGACTCTCAACGGGCACCATTCGACCGCTGGGGAGAAACCTGAACAGGAGTCCCCAGAATACTGCGAGCCAGCCGAGGAAAATGATCCAGCCCGCATACGAATGGGCGACGAGCATGTTCTGGAGGTCCGTCTCCGTCGTGTCCGTGTAATACCCGACGAGGACGATGACGACCATCCGGAGGACGTTCGCGACGTACGCGGTGAGCAGTCCGAGACCGAGGAGGACCCAGACTCTCCAGGAGAGAGTCTCATACTCCGTCATGATGAACGCGACGAATGCGGACGCAAAGATCCCGAAGGAATAAATCCCGGAGCAGGCCGTCGTGATCACGACCGTCACCTGCGCTGGGATGTGCTGCGGCGTGAACGTGAGCCCCGGCGCCGTGAGGCCCGCTACCTCGTGGACGGAATTGGAGACGCCGAGAAGAGTCAATACGGCGCTCGTCTGTGGGGCGAGGGCAACCCACGAATACACATCGACGGACCGCTCGAAGTTCGCGTAGTACGCGCGCGCCGCCAAGAGGGGTAGTACGAGAATCGCGTTCAGACACAATGAGAACACAAGGACGAAGTCTCGCTCCCGTGCGAAACGAGGCGGAACGAGGGTGTACCCGAGCAGCGCGGCCGCGGCGAGGAGGACGATCGTGTCTTCCGTCTGCAGGGCCGGCGTCGCGCTCAGGGCGATGTTGTATCCTAGGTCGGTTAGGACGATGGCGACTCCAAACACCGGAAAGAACGGAACGAGCCGGCCGTTCCAAGTCAAGCGCCGCAGGAGCCGGGTCGCGACGGATTGGGGCGCCTCCGAATTCGGTGGCCCGCGGGGCCACACGCCCCAGGCGAACACGCTGCCCCCGACGACGAGGAGCGACGGTGCGATCCACTCAAGCGCGACCCCCTCGGGCCGGTCGATGAGGAGAGCGACACCCGCGAACGTCGTCAGGATCGCGAGGAGGATGACCGTCCGCCGGTGTCGGACGGCGATGGCCGCCCAAGCCGCAAGCCGCATGTCGCTTCGGCGTTCACCTTCCCGCTCGATATAAGAAGGCTCGCCGCCCGTTATCGAGGGCGCGAGGCGTCGGACGATTCATATACCCTGTTCCCATACGACGGATTCGGTCGGCTCGATGCAAGTCGTCGGCGGCTCCGCGTCGGTCCCCCTCGCGAAGGGGATCGCCCGCGAGCTCTCCGCCGGCTACGTCGACGTTGCGTTCGAGAGGCATCCGGGCGGCTTCCCGGACGGCGAGCGGTACGTCCGGCTCCTCGGCTCCGTCGCGGGCGACCACGTCGTCCTCGTCCAGACGACCCATCCGGACCCAATGATCGTCGAGTTCCTGCTCCTGGCCGACGCGATCCGCGACGCCGGCGCGCGTCGGATCACGGCCGTCGTCCCGTACTTCGGCTACGGCCGGCAGGACAAGCGCTTCCTCGACGGTGAGGCGATCTCCGCCAAGACGATCGCGAAGCACATCGCCGTCGACTGCGACGAACTCCTGACGATGGCGGTCCCGGCCGACCCGGAGATCCTCAAGATTTTTCCGCTCCCCACCCGCGAGGTGAGCGGCATGCCGGCGATC
>WNGA01010541.1_pt1 | contig 22151 bp, 18 predicted proteins | sample 5400061 | NCBI WGS metagenome assembly WNGA01 (sample SAMN13153366, study PRJNA577476) | soil metagenome | isolation source: 100 cm soil or saprolite under grassland replicate 2 | place: USA:California | collected 2016-06-15
TGGACATCACCGCGTCCAGCGGCGACCGGGAGACCATGTACGACGTGGTGCGCCGCACCGCCGAGCAGGTCTTCATCCCGCTCACCGTCGGCGGTGGGGTACGCACGGTCGAGGACGTGGACCGGCTGCTGCGGGCCGGCGCCGACAAGGTGGGCGTCAACACCGCGGCCATCGCCCGGCCGGAGCTGATCGGCGAGGTGGCCGAGCGGTTCGGCCGCCAGGTGCTGGTGCTCTCGGTGGACGCGCGGCGGACCCTGCCCGGTGATCCGGCCACGCCGTCCGGGTTCGAGGTGACCACGCACGGCGGGCGGCGCGGCACCGGCCTGGACGCGATCGCCTGGGCCGAGCGGGCGGCCGAGGCAGGCGCGGGGGAGATCCTGCTCAACTCGATGGACGCGGACGGTACGAAGCAGGGCTTCGACCTGGAGCTGATCCGAGCCGTCCGTGCTGTCGTCGGCGTACCGCTGATCGCCAGCGGGGGAGCGGGCGCGCCCGAGCACTTCCCGCCGGCTGTCGAGGCCGGCGCGGACGCGGTGCTCGCGGCCAGCGTCCTCCACTTCGGCGACCTGCGCATCGCCGACGTCAAGAAGGCTCTCCGCGACGCCGGCATCGAGGTCCGCTGAGCCCCGAACAAGGCGAGCGTCCCTCCATGACGCCCCACTTGTTGGGCCGAGCGCGCCAGCGCCCTGTCTCGGTACGAGGCTGCTGATGTTGCACATCGATAGCGGTGTCGTACATCGATAGCGATGTGCAACTCACACCAGTCGGCCCGGACTGCGGCTGCGCGAGCCGGTCGGTCAGACCGTCAGCCTGGTGCGCCAGACGTCGATGACGAGGACGGGGACGTAGCCGCAGTTCTCGTCGGGGACGAACTGGTCGTTGCACAAGCACACCGCGACCGCCTCGCCGTCCGCCTCGATGAGCATCAGCTGCGACCAGTCGAAACCGGCCATCGACCAGCCGTAGCCGGCGAGACCGTCGTTGCCGTCGAAGACCAGCCACGCGTCGGTGGCCAGGTCGAAACCCGGCTCTGTGAGCTCGATTTGGCTCAGAACCGCAGGCGGACGACCTGCGGGTCGTGGTCGCTGACCTGGGTGGCGAACTCCGAGTTCACGTGCACGATGTCGTACGCGCGGTCGGTGAGCGCGGCCGAGGTGAGGATGTGGTCCAGCACCTGGCTGTTGCCCTCGTACACGTAGGTGTACCGCTCCGCCAGCGTCAGCGTCCGCGGCAGGTCGGTGAGCGCCGTCGTACCCGAGCCGACCAGCAGGTCCGCGGTCTGGGAGAAGTCGAAGTCGTTCAGGTCACCCGTCACGACGATCTTCGCGTTCGGGTCGATCGCGAGGATCTTGTCGACGAACCCGCGCACGGCGGTCGCCTGGTTGTGGCGCTGGGTCTCGCTCGACCGGGTCGGCGGCTGCAGGTGCCCGAACAGCGGGTCGTCGCCGCCCTTGGAGTTGAAGTGGTTGCCGACGGCAAAGACCGTCTGACCGTTCCAGCGGAACTCGGCGACCAGCGGCTTGCGGCTCGACGACCAGGCACTGTTCGTGGGGTCGATCCGGCCGGGTGAGTAGCTCAGCTGCGGCACTCCGCCGACGTTGTTCACCGTGGTCGCCGCCGTCGCGGTGCCGCCTGGGCGGTCGACGAACGACAGGCCCCGGTCGGTGCGGTACATGAACACCACGCGGATGTTGCCGCCCGGCTCGCCGCCGTCGGCGTCGTCCGACGGGTTGATCTGGCGGTAGGAGTACGACGGGCCGCCGGCGGCGCTGATCGCGGAGATCAGCTTGCTCATCGTCTGGTCCGCGGCCACCACGGTCGAGTTGGTCGCGCCGTCGTTGTCCTGGACCTCCTCCAGCGTCACCAGGTCCGGGCTCTTCAGGTTGGTCACCACGGTCGCGGCGAGCTGGTCGAACTTGGTCTGCGGGTCCGTCGGGTCCAGGTTCTCCACGTTGAACGTCGCGATGCTGAGCTGGTCGGCCGCCGGCGTCGCCGTGGTCTCCTTGGCGATCCCGCCGGAGGTCACCGACGGCGTGGTCGACGAGAGCAGCTTGAAGTTGCCGAACGAGTAGTCGACGACACCGGTGACGGTGCCCGACAGGGTGTCGCCGGTGTTCACGCTCGGCGTCGCCGCCAGCACGTCGTCCAGCGTGATCCGCTCCGGGTTGAAGTCGGACGGCCGGACGACGATCCCGCCGCGGGTGGTCATGGTGCCCGAGCCGGCCGGGACCACCGGGATCTCGCCGTACGTCGTCCTGGGGCCGACGACCTTCGGCGACGACAACGAGATCCGCATGCCCTCCAGGGACTCCCAGAAGTCGATGCCGTCGGTGGTGGCGTTGAAGAAGCCGGACGTCTCCACGTCACCGGTGGCGTCGTTGTCGATGACCGAGGCCGGGGGCACCCGCCCGCCGGAACCGATCAGTTGCGCGGCCGGCAGCGCGTTGTTGTGGCTCACCACCGTGATGACCGGGCCGGTCAGCTCGGTGGTGGTGAGGTTCTTCGTGCCGCCGGTGCCGCCCGGCCGGAACTCCGAGACGGTGCCCTTGACGGTGACGGAGTCGCCGACCGCGACCGTCGGGGCGCTGCTGGTGTAGACGAAGATGCCCTCGCTCGTCGACGGCGCGGCGTCCGGCGTGGGGTCCTGCAGCCAGAAGCCGTTGGTGGTCTTCGCGGTGACGACGCCGGGGACGCCGGTGACCGTGGTGCTGTTCTTGGGCGAGAGGTGCGCGGCGCCCTGGATGTCGTGGATCCGGGTACCGCCGCCACCGCCGCCTGCGCTGGTGTTCTGCGGGTTGGGCGCGCCGGTGGTGAAGTCGTTGGCGTTGTTGTCACTGTCCGCGGCCGTGGTGCGCTGCACCGACGCGGTGTTGGACCCGGCCGGCGCCGGCGAGGTCTCGTAGTCGTCGGCGCTGCCGTAGCCGACGAAGTCCTTCACCCCGGCGGCCTTGTCGCAGTTCGCGCCGCAGGTCAGTGCGCTCGTGCTGGTGACGAGGGCGACCTTGCCGGAGGTGGCGGACAGGTTCGTGCTGCCGGTCGCGTCCGGGGTCGGCAGCGCGGCGCCGCCGCTGGTGCCGCCGCCGAGCTTGATCAGGTACCGGCCGCCGGCGGGGACGGAGCCGGTCAGCGCGGTCGCGGTCCACGTCGTACCGCCGGCCGACGCGTACTGCACCGACCAGCCGGAGACCGAGATCGCCGCGCTCCCGCGGTTGTTCAGCTCGACGAAGTCGTTGGCGTACGGCGCTCCGCTGTTGCCGCCACCGCCGTACACCTCGGACAGGACGACGTCGGCGGACGCCGCGGTGGCGGTGCCGCCGCCGGTGGCGACCAGGGCGGGTGCGGTGGCGACGGTGAGCGCGACCGCGAGGCTTCCGGCGGCACGCCGGGTCAGCGGCGTCCGCGCGGGTCTGGGCAGGAATCTGGGCATGGCACACCTTCCGGGGCGGAGTCAGCGACCGCTGACGGCGCAGCGATCGCTCGTGCAACCCCTTTGTTACCAGCCCGTAGGGGCTCCGCCCAGCGACCACGGCGTGCCCCTGCGTGACGAGCGGGTTAAATCCCGGTGCCGGGCTCAGGCGGGCGCCCGACCCTGGGGCGGCGGGTGGGGGCGCCGGCGGGAACGTTTCAGCAGGCCTTGACCCAGCTGCACTCCAACTCCGTGCGGGAGTCCGAGGCGAGCGCGGACGCTGGGCGGACCGCGGCGACCGTCGACGACTCCGAGTACGACGCGAGCGTGACGCCGACGGCGTCCTCGACCGATCTCGGGCTGACCAGGTAGTTGTTCGAGATCATCGAGAACACCAGCTTCCGCCCGTCGGCGTCGGTGACGTACCCGGACAGAGCGGTGACCCCGGTCAGCGACCCGGTCTTGCCGTGCAGGTTGTTCGCGGCCGGCGTGTTGCGCATCCGGCTGCGCAGCGTGCCACCAACGAACCGGTCCGGGTTGCCGGCGATCGGCAGGGCGTCGTACCACTGCTGGAACCAGGGCTCGGAGCGGGCCGCCACCAGCAGGTCGGCGATCGAGTCCGGCGTGAGGTTGTCCTTGCGGGACAGCCCGGAGCCGTCGGAGATCCGCAGCGTGCCGGTGGCGACGCCGCGGCTGCTCGCGTACGCCGTGACCACGCTGAGCCCGGCCGGCCAGCTCCCGTCACCGGCCCGGACGGCGCCCATCGTCTTGACCAGCGTCTCGGCGTGCATGTTGTTCGACAGCTTCAGGAACGGGACCAGCAGCTCGCCCAGCGTCATCGACGTGTCATGGGCCAGGAGGCGGGCGCCGCTGGGCGTCGTACCGGAGCGCAGGCCGCCGCGGACCTCTACGCCGGCCGCCACGAGCGCGCGGCGGAACACGTCGGCGGCGTACGACGTGGGCTCCCACACCGTGACCCACTCGAGCCCGGTGCCGGAGCCGAGCGGTACCGAGCCGCTGACGTGGACGACGTCCGTGCCGTGCTCGCGCTCGGTGCTGAGCGTGTTCGCGGAGCCGGCCGGGCCGGTGGTCACCGAGCCGACCAGCTGGACGGCGCTCGTCCGCGGGACGAGGGTGAGCTGAGCGGGCGAGCCGGCGGTGGCGCCGGGCGCGCTCTGCACGATCACGGTGCCGCTGTCGTAGTCGGTGTTCGGCGCCACCGTGAGCGCCGAGATCTGCGCGGAGTAGTAGAACGGCTCGTCGTCCCACGACCAGGTGTCGCCCAGGCGCACAGAGTCGAAGTACGTGTCGTCGGCGACGATGTTCCCGTCCACCCGCCGGATGCCGGCGGCCGCGACCTGCTGAGCCAGCGCGGCGTAGTCGGACGCGAGCGTGGTCGGGTCGCCGTACCCCTTCAGGTAGAGGTCGCCGCGCAGCTTCCCGTCCAGCACCTGCGCGCCCGACAGCGCGTCGGTGTGGAACCGGAAGTCAGGCCCGAGCGCGTCCATCGCGGCCGTGGACGAGAACAGCTTGAGGTTCGACGCGGGCAGCAGCCGGGAGCCGCCGTCGCGGTCGTACAGCTCCTCACCGGTGACAGCGTCGCGGACCACCAGCCCGACCTGCGACCCGGTGAACCGCGGGTCGGCGAGCAGGGTGTCCAGCTTCTGCTGCAGGGCGGTCTGCTCGGCCTGTACGATGACCTGCTGGCCGGCCGCGTCATGCGCGACGAGGCCGGCGGCGGTGAGACCGGTGGTGGCGACGGCGGTCGCGAGGGCGGCGGCCACACTGCTCCGGAAAATGTTCACGGCGACTCCTTTGGTGCGGGTCAGGAATCAACTGATCCTCGGAGTCTCCACCCGGAACGGCTGCCCGGTCCATGGCCTGTGTTCGGGAAACGCCCGGGCGCCCGTCTGCGGGGTTGGCTCCCAGGCTGCGATGATCGCGGGGGGAGTGGGGGTCGTCGTACGCTCGACAGCGTCGGGACCACTGGGGACGTCGTACAGGAGGCACGTGGCGGTCGAGTCGCACAGGCAGGCCCGGGAGCACGCGCCGCGCGCGCGGCCCCGGGTGTGGCGCGGCCTGAGCCGGCGGGCCGACGGGCTGCGGTCGACGGTCACCGGCGGGCTGGCGTCGCTGGTCGCGCTGGCGATCACGATCTGGGCGCTGCCGCAGATCAGCAGCGACGGGCCGCTGCCACTGGTGCGGCTGGCGGTGCTGCTGTCACTGTTCGGCACGCTGGTGCGCTGGCTGCTGGCCGGGATCGGTCTGCTGATCGGCTCCGGCGGCGTGCTCGTGGGCGGGCTGCTCGCCCAGGCGGGCGTGGTGTACCTGGCGATCACGGTGGACCCGGGCGTGCAGCTGCACGGCAGCCTGGAAGCACCGTTCGTGGTCGCCACGGTGCTGGCGTCGGTGGGCGCGCTGGTCGGCTGGCTGGCGTACGCGGGCAGCGACGACGCCTACCTGGTCGAGGTGCTGCGCTCGGTGCGGCGTCAGGCCCGCCGGGTCCCGGCCGCCGACGGCACCGGTCTGCTGGTCGTGCAGCTGGACGGGCTGTCCGCGCCGCTGCTGCGCTGGATGGTGATGTCGGGCAACCTGCCGCAGCTCGGCGGCTGGATCCGCGACGGCAGCCACGCGCTGACCGCCTGGGACACCGGGCTGCCGTCGACCACCCCGGGCAGCCAGGCCGGCATCCTGCACGGCGCCGCGGCGTACATCCCGGCGTTCCGCTGGTACGAGAAGGACTCCGGCCGGATCATCGTCACGAACCGGGCCCGCGACGCCGCCGAGCTGGAGGCGCGGTTCGCCACCGGGCGCGGGCTGCTCGCCGACGGCGGGGCCAGCATCAGCAACGTGTTCTCCGGTGACGCGCCGACGTCGGTGCTCACCTTCAGCCGGGCGGGGTTGCCGCACCGCCGCACCCGCGGCTGGACGCGGTTCTTCGGCAGCCCGCAGGTCGTGGCGCGCGGCCTGGTGCTGGTGCTCGCGGAGATGGTCAAGGAGCTGCACCAGGGCCGCCGGCAGCGCCGGCGGCGGATCACACCGCGGGTGAAGCGCGGCGGGGTGTACGTCGTGCTCCGCGCCGTCACCAACGTGCTGCTGCGCGACCTGAACGTGGCGCTGATCGCCGAGCAGCTGGCGAAGGCCACGCCGGTCGTCTATGTGGACTTCATCGACTACGACGAGGTGGCGCACCACGCCGGGCCGACCCGGCCGGAGGCGCTGCAGACGCTCGAGGGCCTGGACCGGGTGCTCGGCGCGCTGAGCGCGATCGTCGACGCGCTGCCGCACGACTACGAGATCGTGGTGCTGTCCGACCACGGGCAGAGCCAGGGAGCGACGTTCCAGCAGCGCTACGGCCAGACCCTGACCGAGGTCGTGGACACGCTGGTGGACGCCGGGATCGAGCCGGTCGCGGCGACCAGCCAGGCCGAGGACTGGGGTCCGGTGAACGCGTTCCTGACCGAGCTCAGCCTGCGCCGCAGCGTGACCGGCTCAGTCACCCGCCGGGCGCTGAGGAGCGGACCGGGTGGCGTCGAGCTGGGGCCCGCCGAGTGCGAGCCACCGCCGCGGTCGGCCGCCTCGGAGGTGGTCGTGACCTCGTCGGGCAACCTGGCGATGATCTACCTCGCCGACGTGCCCGGCCGGATCGCGCTGGAGGAGCTGGACGCGCTGCACCCGCGACTGGTGCACGGGCTGGCGACCCATCCCGGGATCGGGTTCGTGGTGGTCGACTCCGCCGCGCAGGGGCCGGTCGCGATCGGCGCGGGCGGTGTGCACGTGCTGGGCACCGGCCGGGTCGACGGCACCGACCCGCTGGCCGGGTACGGCGAGCTGGCCGCCGAGGCGTTGCTGCGGCACTCGGCGATCCCGCATGTCGGCGATGTCGTGGTGGTCAGCCGGGTGGACGAGCAGACCCAGGAGGTGGCCGCGTTCGAGGAGCTGGTCGGCTGCCACGGCGGGCTCGGCGGCTGGCAGACCGAGGCGGTGCTGGTGCACCCGGCGCGGTGGCGGGTGGAAGGCCCGCTGTTCGGCGCCGACGCCGTGCACGACGTACTGGTCAGCTGGCTGGAAGACCTCGGCCGCCGGCGGTCCGTCGTACTCGATCAGGCTGTGTTGGATCGCGATGGGGTTCAGGAGCGGGCGGGCTGATGCGGGTCACGTGGTGGGGGCACAGCACGATCACCGTCGAGGCGGCCGGCAGCCGGCTGCTCACCGACCCAGTGCTGGTGAACCGGATCGGGCACCTGCGCCGCCGCCGCGGGTCGCAGCCACCGCCCGAGGCGCGCGAGGCGGACGCCGTACTGGTCTCGCACCTGCACGCCGACCACCTGCACCTGACGTCGCTGCCGCTGGTGGCGCCGGGGGCGCGGATCGTGGTGCCGCGCGGGGCCGCGGCGCTCGTCGCGCGCGAGTGCGGCGCCGCGGTCGCGGACCGGTGCGTCGAGGTCGAGCCCGGCACGAAGGTGCGGGTCGGCGAGCTGATCGTCACCGCCGTCCCTGCCCGGCACGACGACCGGCGCGGGCCGTGGTCGTCGGTCGTCGCGACCCCGGTCGGGTACCGCGTCGAGGGGACGGGCCTCAGCGCGTGGTTCGCCGGCGACACCGACCTGTACGACGAGATGGCGTGCGAGATCGGCCAGGTGGACCTGGCCCTGGTGCCGGTCGGCGGCTGGGGTCCGACGCTCGGCCCGGGTCACCTGGACCCCGCGCGGGCGGCGGAGGCGGTGCGGCGGCTGGGCGCGCGGCACGCGGTGCCGGTGCACTACGGGACGTTCTGGCCGATCGGGCTGGACTGGGTGCGGCCGGACCTGTTCCTGCCGCCGGGTGAGGTGTTCCGGCGGTTGATGGCCGCCGAGCCGGTGCGGGTGGACGTGCTGGCGCCTGGGGAGTCGGCCGAGGTGGTGCCTGATGACCGGTGACCCGCGGTTCGACTGGTGGTACCTGCTGGCGCTGGCCGGCGCGGTGCTGCTCGGCGCCGTGCTGCCGGTGGTGCCGACCGGGGCGGCGGTGTCGGCCGGCGCGGTGCTGGCCGGGCACGACAAGCCGATCGGGCTGGTCGGGGTGCTGCTCGCGGGCGCGGGCGGGGCGTACCTGGGTGACCTGATCGTCTATGCCGCCTGCCGGGCCGGTGGCGAGCGGCTGGCGCGCCGGGTCGGCTGGCTGCGCGACAACGCGTCGATGGACGCGCTGCGGGCGCGGCTGGACGAGCACGAGACGTCGGTGCTGCTGACCTCGCGGCTGATCCCGGGCGGCCGGGTGCCGGTGCTGTTGACCGCCGGCGTGGCCGGCTATCCGTGGCGGCGGTTCGCGGTCGTGGACCTGACCGCGTCGTTGCTGTGGGCAACGGTGTACGCGGCGATCGGGCTGGTCGGTTTCGCCCTGTTCCCGGAGCCGTGGGAGGGCGTCCTGGCGGCGATCGCACTGGTGCTCGCGATCAGCGCGGTGAGCAGCGCCGTCCGGTCCCGGCGGCGGGCCGCGGCCGAACCCGGGTCAGATCCCGAAGGAAGTTTGTCGTAGCTTGCCGACGGCCGTCTCGTCGCCCGTCAGCTCTACCTCGGCGACCTGGCCGCGGCCGTAGCCGAACAGCACGAGCTCCGACGGCTCGCCGGTGACGGTGACGACCTCGTCCCCGCCCTTGACCTTCGCGGTGCGGCCGTCGGGATGGCGCAGCACGACGCCGGTCGGGGCGTTCCGCATCAGGCCGCGGGCGACGAGGGTGAATCGATTCCACAGCTCGTCGGAGTCCCTGGCTGTGAGCTCGCGCGGCGTGGGGTCCTCGGTGCGTCGTACGTCCTCGTGGTGCACGAAGTACTCGAGTGCGTTGATCCGGTCGCCGAGCAGCGGCAGCGAGAACACCGAGAGGGTCGGCGGACCGTTGCGGACCTTCGCGACCAGCTCGGCGTAGCTGTGCTTGCGCTTGGCGTCGGCCATCCGGCGCTCGGTGGCCTGCTCGAACGCGCTGATCACCAGGCCCGGGCCGGCCAGCGGGTCTGTCTCGCGGACCCACAGGTGCGCGGCCAGGTCGTACGTCGTCCAGCCCGTGCACAGCGTCGGGTGGTCCGGGCCGAGCTCGTCCATCAGGTCACACAGGGCGACCCGCTCCCGGCGCGCGAAGCTCGTCATGCTGCCGAGCCTAGAACCCCGGGGCGGTCCGCGCCGCCGGCGCAGCCGGACTCGCGAGCGGCCCCGAGGCGGGTTTCGGGAGGTGGGGTGTCCTGCTGGCAGCCCCGGGGCGTGCCGCTCGGGGAAATCCGGGGGCAGCAGGCCCCGGGGTGCCTTGCAGGAGACCCCCGCCCGGACCGCGGGTGTCGGAGGTTCGACATCTCAGATGACGGTTCGGGCGCGCAGGGCGGATGCTGTCGGAGGGTGGTGGCAGAATGACGGACGTTGTCAGTCCCAACTGGCTGGCGTGCGCCTGACAACCTGACAGCCCGTCTCCGGGTGACTCCGAGTGCCGAGGGGAGCGAACTCCGTGCCGCTACCGACCGTTCCCGACAAGGGGAGCGTGACCCGGCGCGGGTTCGCGGTCCTGCGCGTCGCCATCGCCGAGGAGCCGCGGGTCTTCGCGATCTCGGTGCTGTGCAGCGTGCTGTACGGCGCGATGACGGTGGCCGACGGCTGGGCGCTCGGCTGGGCGACGGACCACCTGATCCGGCCCGCGTTCGAGCGCGGCGACACCACCGCCGGGGCGCTGCTCACGATCGCCGGGCTGTTCGTCGGCATCGCGGTGCTGCGCGCGATCGGCGTGGTCGGGCGCCGGGTCGGCGCCGGCGTGATGCAGTACCGGCTGCAGGCGACGTACCGCCGCCGCGTCACCCGTCAGTACCTCGAGCTCCCGCTGGAGTGGCACCACCGCAACCCGACCGGTCAGCTGTTGTCGAACGCGAACGCCGACGTCGAGTCGACCTGGTTCCCGATCGCGCCGCTGCCGATGGCGGTCGGGGTGCTGGCGATGCTGGCGTTCGCGACCGCCGCGATGTTCGCGGCCGACTGGCTGCTGGCGCTGGTCGGGTGTGCGGTGTTCCCGCTGGTGTTCCTGAGCAACGTGCTGTTCCAGCGGTACCTGCAGCCGCTCGCGACCCGCGCGCAGGAGCTGCGCGCCGATGTGTCCGAGGTCGCGCACGAGTCGTTCGACGGCGCGCTGGTGGTCAAGACGCTGGGCCGGGAGGCGGCCGAGACCGAGCGGTTCACGGTGCCGGCGAACAAGCTGCGGGACGCGAACATCGCCGTGTTCCGCGCCCGCGGGCTGTTCGACCCGGTCATCGAGGGGCTGCCGCGGCTCGGGGTGCTGGCCGTGCTGCTGGCCGGTGTCACCCGGGTCCGCTCCGGCGCGGCCGACCCGGGTGACGTCGTCCAGGTCGCGTTCTTGTTCACGCTGATCGGGTTCCCGATCCGGGCGCTCGGTTGGGTGCTGGGTGAGCTCCCGCGGTCCGTCGTTGGCTGGGATCGCGTGCAGCGGGTGCTCACGGCCGAGGGCGGGATGGAGTACGGCGCCGAGAAGCTGACTTCGACGAAGGCGGCGCAGCTCCAGGTGTCTGATGTTCGGTTCGGGTACCTGCCTGAGCGGGACGTGTTGGCCGGCGTCGACTTCGCTGTCGTGCCCGGCCGGACGGTCGCAATGGTTGGTCCGACCGGCGCCGGGAAGTCGACGATGACCACGCTGCTCACCCGGCTGGTCGATCCGGAGGAAGGCGCGGTCAAGGTCGACGGCGTTGATCTGCGTTCGCTGACCCAGGACGAGTTGGCGGGTTCGGTCGCGCTGGTGGCGCAGACCGCGTTCCTGTTCGACGACACGATTCGCGGCAACATCACGCTCGGCGGCGACTACGGCGACGAGGACGTCTGGGACGCGCTGCGGATCGCCCAGGGCGACGGCTTCGTGAAGGCGCTGCCGGACGGTCTGGACACGAAGGTCGGCGAACGCGGTACGACGCTGTCCGGTGGGCAACGGCAACGAATCGCCCTGGCCCGGGCCTTGGTACGACGACCGCGGCTGCTGATCCTGGACGACGCGACCAGCGCAGTGGATCCACAGGTCGAGGCGCGGATCCTGGCCGGGCTGCGTTCCGCCGTACAGGACTCGGACGCGGCGACGACCGTGCTGGTGATCGCTTATCGGAAGGCGACGATCTCGCTTGCCGACGAGGTGCTGTTCCTCGACGAGGGCCGGATCGCGGCGCACGGGACGCACACCGAGTTGCAGGAGAAGTCGGCCGCGTATCGGGATCTCGTCGACGCCTACGAGAAGGACGCGGCCCGGCGCCAGGAAGAGGCGGAGTTGGCCGCCGAGATAGACGACCTAGACGTGGAAGGAGCCTCGGCGTGAGCGCGGCAGAAGCCACCCGACTTGATCACGCTGATGATGCGGGCGGTCTGGAGACACTGCGGCAGGGTCTGCGGGTCTCGTCTGAGTTGGCGCAGGGCTGGTGGATCACCGGGATCCTCGCGTTGATGATGACGGCTGGGCGGATCGTCGTACCGATCGCCGTACAGCAGACGATCGACAAGGGCCTGACCGGTTCGGGCGGGCCGGACATGTCGTACGTCGCCTGGATGTGCGTGGTCTGCGCGATCGGCATCCTCGTTACCGCGTTCGCGTCGTACCTGACGACCGTGCGGCTCGCGACCAACTCCGAGCGCGGGCTTGCGACGATGCGGATCAAGGCGTTCCGGCACGTGCACGACCTGCCGGTGCTGACCCAGAGCACCGAGCGGCGCGGCGCGCTGGTCAGCCGGGTCACGTCGGATGTCGACACGGTGTCGCAGTTCCTGCAGTTCGGCGGGTTCATCTTCCTGGTCAGCATCGGGCAGATGCTGCTCGCGACCGTCGTGGTCCGGGCGAAGGTGGGCGAGATGCTGTCCGCGATCGCGGAGCCGGTGGTCGGGGCGCAGGTGGTCCGCGCGTACGCGATCGAGAAGCGGACCCAGCAGCGGATCGACGCCTCCATCGAGGACTACCGCCGTACGGCGACCCGCGCGCAGGCGATCACGGGTATCACCTTCTCGATCGGCGGTCTCGCGGCCGGCCTGGCGAACGCGGGTGTGCTGACGGCCGGCGTCCTGCTCGGGGTGGATGGCCAGGCGACGCTGGGGGAGATCCTCGCGTTCATGTTCCTGGTGTCGCTGTTCTCCGACCCGGTGCAGATCGCGACCCAGGTGCTGACGGATGCGCAGAGCGCGTTCGCCGGCTGGCGGCGGGTGCTCGGCGTGATCGCGACGCCGGCCGACGTGGTCGACCCGGGGGAGTCGGGCGTCGTGCAACCGCGCGGGCCGATCAGCGTGGAGTTCGCGTCCGTGGACTTCGCCTATCCGGATGGTGATCTGGTACTGCGGGATGTCGACGTACGGCTGGAGCCGCATCGACGGGTCGCGGTGGTCGGCGAAACGGGTTCGGGGAAGACCACGTTCGCGAAGCTCCTGACGCGGTTGATGGATCCGACGTCTGGCGCCGTACTGCTGGATGGGGTGAATGCGCGGGAGATCTCGTTCGCGTCGCTGCGCGAGCGGGTGGTGATGGTGCCGCAGGACGGGTACCTGTTCGACGCGTCACTGGCCGAGAACGTGCGGTTCGGGCGGCCTGAGGTGACGGACTCGGAGTTGCTGGAGGCCTTCGAGTCGCTCGGCCTGACCGATTGGCTGGAGTCGTTGCCGGACGGCCTGGATTCGCCGGTCGGTCAGCGCGGTGAGTCGTTGTCAGCGGGTGAGCGTCAGCTGGTGGCTCTGGTACGCGCGAACATCGCCGGCCGAAGCCGCCGACGAGGTCCTGGTCTTCGACAACGGCGAGATCGTCGAACGCGGCCCGCACGCCGACCTGGTCGCGGCAGGCGGCGTCTACACCCACCTCCACAACAGCTGGATAGCCCAACGCACCGCCCTCTAGTACTTCTGGGCAGGCGAAAGACCCAGCTCGCGGAAGCCGACACGTGAGGCTGGGCACGCGGAACGGCCGGGACCGTGGAAAGGGGCCGGTCCCGGCCGCACGCTGGTTCTACTCAGGCAGTCGGGGCGGCACCGTTCTCCCCGCCGGCCCCGGGCTGGGGTACCAGCAGGAACTCGACGCCGCCCTTGTCGTCGACTGCCGCGTCCAGGATCTTGTCGTCGAGCGCGTTCGCGGCGTTCTCCTCGAGGAACACCCGAGCACCGCTCTCCTCGACCACCTGATCACCGGGCCGGGGCGCCTCTGTCGTGGTGACCGCGAGCGCCGGGTTGGTCGGATCCTCCTGCGAGATCCGCACCCCGGCACCGTCCGGCGCGCCCTCGACCCCCGTGATGCTCTTGATCACCAGAGTCGCGTTCTCCGTCAGCGTCAGCACAACTACTCCAACCTCTAGGCATCATGAGCCCGCCCCGTGCCCCATCCCCCAAAACCCCAAACCCCCCACCCAGACGTGGCCCACGTCACCTCCCACGGCTCGCCGTCAGGCCGCTGGCCATCGACCGCCGTACCGGTGAGATCAAGGCGACCTTGTGCACCCACCAACCACAATCGATCGCCGAAAGTGGTTGAACCGTGCCCAAGGTGAAGCTCCGGCGGGCTCCGACGGACCTTGAGCACGGATCGATCGCGAAAGCGCTCCGAAAATGGTTGAGCCGTGCTCAAGGTGACGCGGGTGAACCGAAGCGGGTGTCAGCGGCTCAGGCGGCCGGCGCGGTGATGGGCCAGAGGGTGGGGTCGTGACGATCGGGGGCACGCCAGGCCGGCGCTTCGCCGGAGCGGGACTGCCCCCGGCGGAAGGCTGCCCGGAGGCGCGCGGACAGGTCGGATCGGAGATCGATCGTGTCCTCCCAGCCGAAATGAACGAGCTCGACGCCCAGGTCGCTGAGCCGCTGGTCCCGACGATGGCTGAGGCGCATCAACTGCCGGCGTTCCTGGGCGCTGTCGCCCTCGTACTTCGCAAGTCCGTCGGCCTCTGCGATCGTCCGGAACTGTGGCCACCAGAAGTCGACGCGCAGCGGCAGCCAGCAAGCGCCGTCCCAAAACTGCGCCTGAAGTACAGGTGCGGGCAGTCCTGCGGCGGCGAAGACCGTCCGCGCGATCGATTCCAGTGCCGACTCCGACCTCGGATCACCGAATTCGATGCTGTCGCGTGCGCGCCGGATCCCGGCCCAGCGCTGCTGCCGTTCAGCAACCGCTTTGTAGTGGGAGGTCGCGTGAGCCACACTGCGTCGATCGGCGGCGCCGATGAGCGCTTGCTGTCAGTCCACGTCCGCAGCCCGGCCAGTCCAGCTGCACTGAAATGACTGATGACGGAGCCTGGGTATGCCGCGCAGGCGCAGGCGATCCGCGCCAACGCCTCGTCTGTCCCCGCGTCGACGTAGTGCCCGTGATGGTGTTGCAGATGATGATTCCGAACCAGCCGCCGGAGATCGGCATCGTCCAGCCCAAGGCGAAGCAGGGCCTGCCGACGCTGCGGACTCCGGCGTACCTCCAGCATCCGCCTGCGGGTGTCCTCCTCGAGTCGATCCATGGAATCAGCGTGCCGCGTCGGCCCCCTCCGCCGCTCGCCACCGATCGCGAACCTGTGGATAACGCGTGCCACACCGCTACCGACCTTGAGCACCCATCAACCACTGTCGGCGCGATTTCGCGGTCGATCCGTGCTCAAGGTCGGTCTGGGGACCGCGGCGCGGTTCACCTTGGGCACGGGTCAACCGCATTCGGCCGCCGATCGTGGTTGGTTGGTGCTCAAGGTGATCTTCGGACGGCACGCCGGGAAAGTGGGGTGCGGAGGGTTGGTGGGTGGTGTGTGATCGGGGTATGGCGATTGTGATGGCGGGGCCGGAGGTTGGTGGGCTGGGCGAGGTTGTGGACGTGCTGAGGGAGTGGCAGTACGACGGAGGGCCGGTGCAGCTGCATCCCGGGGACGTGGGGTGGTACTGGCGGTTTGGAGTTGAGCAGACGGCGGCGGCGGTGCGGACGTGGAGCCGGGACGGGGAGATTCTCGCCGTCGGCATGCTGGACGAGCCCGACCTGCTGCGGCTGGCGATCGCACCCGAGGCTCAGCGTGACGAGGACGTGGCCCAGCAGATCGTCGAGGATTTGTGTAACCCCGAGTGTGGTGTGCTGATCGAGGGGAAGGTGTACGTCGAGTCGCCGACGGGGGCACTCGTCCAGGAGTTGCTGTTCAAGGACGGCTGGGAGCTCGACGAGCCGTGGACACCGCTCCGCCGCGATCTGGCCGAGCCCGTCCAGGATCCCGGCGTACGCATCGAGGTCGTGACGCCTGAGCAGGCACCCCTGCGGACCGCGGTCCAGCGGGCGTCGTTCGACGGGTCGACGTTCACCGACGAGCGGTGGCACGCGATGGCGGCCGGCGCGCCGTACGCCGACGCGCGGTGTCTCGTGGCCCGCGACGAGCAGGGCGACGCGGTGGCAGCCGTGACGGTGTGGTCGGCGGGCAGAGGCAAGCCGGGCCTGCTCGAGCCGATGGGCGTGCACCGGGAACACCGCGGCCACGGGTACGGCAAGGCGATCACAGTGGCCGCGGCACGGGCACTGCAACAGCTCGGCTCGTCGAGCGCGGTCGTGTGCACGCCCAGCTTCAACGTCGGCGCCGTCGCCACCTACAAGGCCGCCGGTTTCGAACCGCTTCCCGAGACCAGAGATCAATACAGGAAGGCCTAAACAGCCACGTCGTCCGCGGCGCGCAGTACGCGAAGAATGTTGCCCCCGGCAAGCTTCGCCAGCTCTGTGTCGTTCCAGCCGCGGTCGGCCAGCGCCTCGAAGAGCACCGGGTACGACGCGACGTCGGCGAGCTCGGCCGGGAACTCCGGGCACCCGTCGTAGTCGCCGCCGATGCCGATGTGGTCGACCCCGGCGATCCCGCGGACGTGGTCGATGTGCTCCACCACGTCGTCCAGCGTGACGACAGGCTTCGGCACGTCGTACAGCCCGGGCAGCTTGGCCTGGTCCACCGGGTTCAGCGGATTCAGGTCGGGCGCGGCCTCGCGGGCGCCCGCGACCCAGTCGACGTACGTCTGGGAGACGAAGTACGGAACGAACGTCACCATGCAGACGCCGTCGTTAGCAGCGAGCGTCTCGAGTACGTCGTCCGGCACGTTCCGAGGTACGTCGCACACAGAGCGAGCCGACGAGTGGCTGAAGATCACCGGCGCGCTCGTCACCCGCAGCGCGTGCCGCATGGTGTCGGCGGAGACGTGGGAGAGGTCGACCAGCATGCCGATCCGGTTCATCTCCCGAACCACGTCCTCGCCGAACGAGTTCAGCCCATGCAGCACCGGCTCGTCCGTCGCGGAGTCGGCCCATGACACGTTGTTGTTGTGCGTCAGCGTCATGTACCGCACCCCCAGCGCACGCATGACCCGCAGCACCCCGAGCGACTCACCGATCGAGTGGCCGCCCTCCATCCCCATCAGCGACGCGATCCGGCCCTCCTTGGCAGCCGCCTCCACGTCGTCCGCCGACGATGCCAAGACCAGCGACGACGGGAAGCGCTCAACCAGCCGACGCACGAAGTCGACCTGCTCGAACGTACGTCGTACGGCGTCAGTGTCCTGCGGCACCCACAACGACCAGAACTGCGCACCGACGTGGCCGGCCCGGAGCCTGGGCAGGTCCGTGTGCAGAGACGGCACCGACCCGCTCAGGTCGTGTGCGTCGAGGTCGTAGCCGCACAGTTCGTAGAACGCGATCGGCAGGTCGTTGTGACCGTCGATCACCGGTTGCTCACGCAACACTTCCCGGACCCGCGCCGCAGTCGTCGTCATCCCACCATCCTCGCAACGAGGGCGCGGTCGCGCAGTTCGGACCGTGGTCACGCAGCAAACCGCCATCGGCGACAATGGGTGAGTGAGTATCGACGAGCTGACCTTCGACGCGGCCGGGCTGATCCCGGCGGTGGTACAGCAGTACGACACGCGTGAGGTCCTGATGGTGGGCTGGATGAACGCCGAGGCGGTACGACGTACCGCGGAGACCAGGCGGAGCACGTTCTGGTCCCGCAGCCGGCAGGCGTACTGGGTGAAGGGCGAGACCAGCGGCCATCGTCAGCACGTCAAGCAGATCCTCGTCGACTGCGACGCAGACACGTTGCTCGTCCTGGTCGACCAGGAAGGCCCGGCCTGCCACACCGGCACCCGCAGCTGCTTCGAGCACGGCGAGATCGAGGTCAAGCCATGAGTCTGGAGATCGAGACCACCGTGAGCAGCCCGTCCCTCGAGACTTTCCGCGAGTACGCGAAGGACCGCCGTGTCATTCCGGTGACGCGGCGGCTGCTCGCGGACGCCGAGACGCCGATCGGGGTCTACGGCAAGCTCGCCGCCGAGCGCTCCGGCACGTTCCTGCTCGAGTCGGCGGAGAACGGCGGCGTCTGGTCCCGCTACTCCTTCATCGGCGTCCGCTCGGCCGCGACCCTGACCGAGCGCGACGGCCAGGCCGTCTGGACCGGGCACCCGCCGGTCGGGCTGCCGGACCATGGCGACCCGCTGCAGGCGCTTCGCGAGACGCTCGAGATCCTGCACACGCCGCGCCTGCCCGACCTGCCGCCGCTGACCGGTGGCATGGTCGGCTTCCTCGGGTACGACGCGGTCCGCCGGCTGGAACGGTTGCCGGACACAACGACCGACGACCTCGGCCTGCCCGAGCTCACCTTCCTCTTCGCCACCGACCTGGCCGCGCTCGACCACGAGACCGGCGAGATCTGGCTGATCGCGAACGCGGTCAACTGGGACGACTCCGACGAACGCGTCGACGAGGCGTACGCCGACGCCGTACGGCGACTCGACGCGATGGAGGCGGACCTGGCCCAGCCGACCCCGTCGTACGTCGTACGGGCGAATCGCACGGCCACGCCCGAGCCTCATCGGCAGCGGTCGAGTGCGGAGTACCGGGAGGCGGTGGAGCACGCGAAGGAGGAGATCCGCGCGGGCGAGGCGTTCCAGATCGTCGTGTCCCAGCGGTTCGAGCTGCAGACCACCGCGACCGCGCTCGACGTCTACCGGGTGCTGCGCCGCTCGAACCCGAGCCCCTACATGTACCTGGTCCGCCTGGACGGCTTCGACATCGTCGGCTCCAGCCCTGAGGCGCTGGTGAAGGTCACCGAGAACAAGGTGATCCTGCACCCGATCGCCGGCACCCGCCGCCGCGGCGCGACGCCGGAGGAGGACCACGCGCTGGAGCAGGAACTGCGGGCCGACGCCAAGGAACGCGCCGAGCACCTGATGCTGGTCGACCTCGGCCGCAACGACGTCGGCCGGGTCTGCGCGCCCGGCACCGTCGAGGTGGTCGACTTCATGGACGTACGGCGCTACAGCCACGTCATGCACCTGGAGTCGACGGTCACCGGGCAGCTCGCAGCCGGCAAGACAGCGTTCGACGCGCTGACCGCGGCGTTCCCGGCCGGAACGTTGTCGGGGGCACCGAAACCGCGGGCGATGGAGATCATCGACAAGCTCGAGGTGACCCGGCGCGGTGTGTACGGCGGCGTGGTCGGCTACCTCGACTTCGCCGGTGACGCCGACACCGCGATCGGGCCGAGGACCTGGAGTGCCAGACCAAGGCGGCAGCCGTGCTCAACGCCATCGCGGTCGCCGGAACGTTCAGCGACGTCTGATGCGCCCGCAACGACTGGTTGACCTTCTGGCGTTAGTAGCCCTTGCCCTGCTCGCGTTGTCGGCGTACCTGACCTGGTCCACGGCCGACCCGGGCAGCGGCCGGCCTGTCGTGCACTTCAACGGCTACACCGTCACCAAGGCGCCCGTGACACTGGCTCTGGCCGCAGCGGTTGCGGTAGTCGTCACCAAGCTCGCCGGTACGGCCCTCCGCCGCGTGCTGGGCGCCCTGATCGTGCTGTTGGGTGTCGCCGCGATCAGCGTCAGTCTGCAAGTGCGGCCCACTGCGGACGAGCTGAGCAGGATCCGGCCGGAGCTCAGCCAGGCGGTCACAGACACCGTCAACCTGAGCAGTGGTCCGGCGCCATGGTTCGCTTTGGCCGGGGGAGTGGCGCTGGTGGCGGCAGGACTGATCGCCGTATTGACAGCGCATCGCTGGCGACGTCCAACGGTTCGGTACGAGCGTGATCCGGCCGCCACACCGGCCGATCAGTGGAAGGCGATCGACGCGGGTGAGGACCCGACTCTCTGACCGCGGCGGGCTACCGCCACAATAGGACAGGACGACGACGAGGAGTGGCGCCAACCATGGACAATACGAGGGCAGATCAAACGGTGACGCGGGCGAGCGAGGAAGCCGCAGAGGCTCCGCACGACCTGCACGGCAACAGCCCGGCGGCCTGGACCGCCGTGACCATCGTGCTGATCGCTTTCACACTCGGCGCCATCGCGATGGTGCTGGGACCGAACTGGGTGCTGTTCTGGATCTCGGTCGCGATCGCCGTGGCCGGCGCGCTGGCAGGCAAGGTGCTGCAGCTGCTGGGCTTCGGGGTCCCCGCCGACGGCCACCACTGAGGGGCGGACCGACATGACTGTGCTTGACGACATCCTCGCCGGGGTCCGGGAGGACCTCGCGGAGCGCCAGGCGCTGGTCAGCCTGGACGATCTGAAGCTGGAGGTGCAGCGCAAGCCCGACGCCAAGGACCCGATGCCGGTGTTCCGCGGCGAGGGGATCGCGATCATCGCCGAGGTGAAGCGGTCCAGCCCGTCCAAGGGCGAGCTGGCCGAGATCACCGACCCGGCCGCGCTGGCCGGGGAGTACGAGCAGGGCGGCGCCGCGGCGATCTCGGTGCTGACCGAGCAGCGCCGGTTCAACGGCAGCCTGGACGACCTGCGCGCGGTCCGCGGCCGGGTCGACGTACCGGTGCTGCGCAAGGACTTCATCGTCTCGTCGTACCAGCTCTGGGAGGCCCGCGCGGCCGGCGCCGACATGGTGCTGCTGATCGTCGCGGCACTGGAGCAGGAGGCGCTGGTCTCGCTGATCGAGCGCGCCCACTCGATCGGGCTGTGCCCGCTGGTCGAGGTGCACGACGAGGAGGAGACCCGGCGTGCGGTGGACGCCGGAGCTCAGCTGATCGGCGTGAACAACCGCAACCTCAAGACCCTCGAGGTCGACCGGGACACCTTCGCCCGGGTCGCGCCGACGATCCCGGCGAACCTGGTTCGGGTGGCGGAGTCGGGGGTACGCGGCCCGCATGATGTAATCGAGTTCGCGCGCGCCGGGGCCGATGTCGTCCTCGTCGGTGAAACCCTGGTGACCGGCCGCGATCCCCGCGCCTCGGTCGCCGATCTCGTCGCTGCCGGGTCGCACCCCGCCATCCAGCAGCGCCACTAGCAACCCCGTGCCGTAGGCCGGCCGGGGTCTTTGGAAGGCAGACGGATGACAACTGTGCTGCCCGACCAGCTCGGGCACTTCGGCCGTTTCGGCGGCAGGTTCATGCCGGAGGCGCTGATCGCGCCGCTCGACGAGCTCACCAAGGCTTGGCAGGAAGCTATGGCCGACGAGGAGTTCACCGGCGAGTTCGACCGGATGCTGCGCGAGTACGCCGGCGTCCCGAGCCTGCTGTACGACGCGACCCGGTTGTCCGACGTGGCCGGTGCCCGGATCCTGCTGAAGCGCGAGGACCTGAACCACACCGGCGCGCACAAGGTCCGCAACGCCCTTGGGCAGGCGCTGTTGACCAAACGGATGGGCAAGACTCGCGTGATCGCCGAGACCGGCGCCGGCCAGCACGGCGTCGCGACCGCGACCGCGTGCGCCTACCTGGACCTCGAGTGCGTCGTCTACATGGGCGAGGTCGACACCGAGCGGCAGGCGCTGAACGTGGCCCGGATGAAGCTGCTCGGCGCCGAGGTGATCCCGGTCAAGAGCGGCAGCCGGACGCTGAAGGACGCGATCAACGAGGCGCTGCGCGACTGGGTCGCCAGCGTCGACAAGACCCACTACCTGCTCGGTACGGCGGCCGGCGCGCACCCGTTCCCGGCGATGGTGCGCGACTTCGTCCGCGGCATCGGCGACGAGGCCCGGGCGCAGTCGCTCGAACTGATCGGCCGGCTCCCGGACGCTGCGGTCGCGTCCGTCGGCGGTGGGTCGAACGCGATCGGCCTGTTCGCCGCGTTCATTCCCGACACCGAAGTGAAGCTGTACGGCGTCGAGCCCGGTGGCGACGGCTTCGAGACCGGCCGCCACGCGGCCACGATCAGCGCTGGTCAGGTCGGCGTACTGCATGGAGCGCGGTCGTTCCTGCTGCAGGACGAGGATGGGCAGACGATCGAGTCGCACTCGATCTCGGCCGGGCTGGACTACCCCGGCGTCGGGCCGGAGCATGCATGGCTGGCCGAGACCGGGCGGGCGTCGTACCGGCCGATCACGGACGCGGAGGCGATGGAGGCGTTCAAACTGCTGTCGCGGACCGAGGGCATCATCCCCGCGATCGAGTCGGCGCATGCGGTCGCCGGTGCACTGGACATCGCGAAGGAATTGGGGCCGGAGGCAACCATTCTGGTGAACCTGTCCGGTCGCGGCGACAAGGACATGGACACGGCCGCGAAGTGGTTCGGCCTCACCGGGGAAGGGGCCGGCCGTGAGTGAACTCGTTGCCGTGGGCAAGTCTGGGACCGCGATCCGGAAGGCGAACGCCGAAGGTCGCGGTGCTCTGATCGGTTACCTGCCGGCCGGTTTCCCGTCGTACGAGGGGGGAATCGACGCGATCAAGGCGCTCATCGACGGTGGTGTCGACGTGGTCGAGGTCGGCCTGCCGTACAGCGACCCGGTCATGGACGGCGTCACCATCCAGCGCGCGGCCGAGGCCGCGTTGGCCGGCGGGCTGCGCAC
>WNGA01006427.1_pt1 | contig 22143 bp, 18 predicted proteins | sample 5400061 | NCBI WGS metagenome assembly WNGA01 (sample SAMN13153366, study PRJNA577476) | soil metagenome | isolation source: 100 cm soil or saprolite under grassland replicate 2 | place: USA:California | collected 2016-06-15
GTGACCGTGTTTGGCTTGTCCGGGCTGACGAACGCGTACAGGTCGGTCCCGTCAACCTGTGGGTCTGCGGAGGCCAGGGGGGCCTCGCGGTGGCTGGATGCGACGCCTGGATTCGGTCCCAGGCCGACCATCACGCCCACGCCAAGGGCCGCGACGGATGCCATCGCGATCGCCGCCCTTCGATATCGCTTCGGGAAGAAAGGCAATGCTGTTACCTCCTCGTGTACGTCCCAGTCGATCGCTTGCCGTCGCGTGCTCGGCCGGCGTCCCTCCGCCGGCGCCGGACCTCCACCCCCCTCCTCACGGGCAACGGCTTCATAGGCCCGTTCGCCGAGGAACCACGATCGGATCAAGGGAGCGTGGCGGCTGGGCAGAAATTGACCCGGAAGAACTAGTCGGCGGGTCCGAACTCAGGACGAATCGAGCCGAGCCGTTGCAGAAGTCGCCACCGACGGCCTGCTCGAGAGGACGAAGCCCCAGAACATCAGGGCCATCCCAGCCGCCAGGCTGATCGAGAAGAGGGGGACGACGTGGAACGCCGCTCCTATGCCCGAACCGATGGCCACGATGGTGGCACCCAGGGCGATGCCGAAGGTTCCGCCCATCCGGTTGCGAAGCTCGGGCTTCCCTCGCATCTGCATGCTGGACCAGACCAGCCCGCCGAGAAGCAGGAAGTAGGCGGGCAGCGAGTAGTACTGGGCCAGCCGATACGGAAGACTCTGGTCCCCGAAGACATCCTTGCCCAGGGGCAGGCTGGCTACCAATGGTGCCCCGTGGATCGGTGCCGCCCACACCCTCCATGCGGCGAACACGCTCGCCGCAATCAGGCCCACCACGATCAGGTTGGCGATTGGCCGCCTCCGGAGCAGCAGGTAGAGCTCACCCATGAAGAGGAGCGGCACGTTCAGGACAGCCCCGAACAGCCAATAAACGCGGAACGCTGACGCGCTCCAGCCTTCCACCACGCCGAGGAACATGGCGAAGGACGCCGCCGCATACATGAACAGCGCGATCGCCCAGATGCCCTCGTAGGGCCTTCGGCGCTGCAGGTATCGCTGCGTCAGCCGAACGGCGAACACAAGAGCGATCGCCGCCGCGAGCAATGGGAAAACCGCCAGGCCCCACCCGTGGCCCTCGGCTCCGATCACGTCTTCTCTCTTTCGGAATTCGCCGGCTCGCCGCCCAGGAGGTCTGCGCCGCGCAGAGCGCGTCGAAGCACCTTTCCCGTCATGTGGTGGGGAAGTTCGTCGACGATGCGGATGTCGCTCGGCTGCTTGAACCGAGCCAGGTATCCATGCAGGAAGTCGAGGATCTCGTCGGTCCCAAGCGTCTGGCCTTCCCTCGGCACCACCCAGGCCTGCACCGCCTCGCCCGTCTTGTCGTCGGGGATGCCCACCACGGCCGCCTCTGCCACGTTCGGATGACGCTCGATGGCCTCCTCCACTTCCGTGGGGTACACGTTGAACCCTGACACGATGACGAGGTCCTTCTTCCGATCCACCAGGTGGAGGTATCCGTCCTCGTCCCGGTAGGCCACGTCACCGGTTCTCAGCCACTCGCCGTCCAACACCTCCGCGGTGGCCTCGGGACGGTTCCAGTATCCCGAGAAAACGTTCGGGCCCTTCACCCAGATCTCACCGGGGTCGTCCTCCTCGGCGTCATCGCCATCCTCGTCCACCAGGCGCATCTCCACACCGGGCAGCGGCAGCCCGATCGACCCCGGCTTCGCTACCTTCCCCATGGCATTGCTCGTCACGGCGGGCCCGCACTCCGTGAGCCCGTAGCCTTCCCAGATCGTGACCCCGAAGCGATCCCGAAACGCCTCGAAGACGTCGGCGGGCAGGGGGGCTGCGCCGGAGACCGCCAGGCGCACGCTGGACATCGCTCGCCTCGACACCTCGGGCAGTGAGAGCCAGGCAGCGAACATCGGCGGAGCCCCGAACAGGACAGTCACGCCGTGCCGCTCCACCACAGCCAGGGACTCTGAAGCGTCGAATCGTTCCACCAGCACGGCCGTCGCTCCCGTCTTCATGGACGTCCCGAGGATCACGTTCAGCGCGTAGCTGTGGAAGAGAGGAAGGGCGAGGAGCGCCACGTCCTGGTCGGTCTCGGCCAGATCGGAAACCCGCCCCAGCTGATCGAGGTTCGCCAGAAGATGGCCGTGCGCCAGCATCGCCCCCTTTGGAGTTGCCGTTGTTCCTGCCGTGTACGCGATGATCGCCACGTCAGAGGTCTCAGTAGTGACGGCGAACGGCTCGCCGGCAGCGCGGAGCGCCTCCTCAAGAGAGATCGTCCCGCGCGGGGCCGGCGGTCCTCCGACCACGAGGATCGTCTGCAGGTCGCCCAACCTGTCCCTGACCGACAGCAGGCCGGGTAGCGAACCGAGCTCGACCACGGCCGCCTTCGCTCCGGCGTCGGCCAAGATGTAACCCATCTCTTCCGGCGTGAGCATCACATTCAAGGGACAGACCACTGCTCCGGCCCTCATTGCGCCGTACAGGCTGGTCACGAACTCGGGAACATTGCCCATGAGCAGGGCCACCCGTTCTCCCTTGGCCACCCCCAGTCCGGCCAGAGCAGCCGCGGTGCGATCCACTCGCTCCTCGAGCTGGGAGAAAGTGATGGGTCGATCGTGAAAGATGAGGGACGGCTTCGATGGAAAGCGCTTGGCGGATTCACTGAGCAGGTCGGCGAGATTCATGGGGCTTCCCCCCTGGACGCCCCGACAAATTCCCGTCCGACCTGGGGCGCCGGGGATTGGCCGGCCCACTCGGCGTGCGTGGTACCTCGGGACTCGAGCAGGGCGACCTCGTCGAATCCTGCTGCCCGGCGCTCGAAGAGAGCCAGTCGGCACGAGGCGATCTCCGAGTTGTGACAGAACCGAGAACTTCCATCGGGGTCCTCGTATGTCGCCCGCAGGAGAGCGCTGGCGGGCGCCTCGATCCTGCCGGTGAGCCGGTACCTCCTGTTCTCCAGGTCCACCCGCCACATCCCGAGCCCGAAGTCCGGCGTACGGCTGATCCGTCTGAAGCGGATCCACCTTCCATCCCAGCGCACCCCCGCGAAGGTGACGTACGGCGTGGTGAGTGGTCCACGCCGGCCGCGAGCGGTAACCACGTGGACGATGGCCTCTTCGTCCAGGAAGTCCCCGCAGTGCGCCCATGCCCATCGCAAGGCATGCCGCTCGCCCCACAGGTGCCCCTGCTGGCCATGAGCCTTGGAGATCTCGGATCGCTCTCCATCGATCGAAACGAACCCGGAGACGCGCGTGTCGACGTTGGGAGAGACCGGCTTGGTCGGCGCCATTCGTCCTCGGTAGAGCGCCTGAGGGAGCAGGCGATAGGTCTCGCCCCCTGTGGGGTACTCGAGCTCCCAGCTCACCCGGTGCCCACCACCCTGGAGCGAACCCTGCGCTCGGCCGGAGCCCATCGCGGCCCCGTCGATCCGGACATCGAACTCCTCGGTCGAGATGGACCAGGTGGCGGACCGGCGATGGATGCCGAAGGTCAACTCGGGGTCCGCAGGGTCGAACCTGGCGAACCAGATTCCAGCCGAGGCAGGACCTTGTCTGGGGGCGAGGTAGGTCGATCGGATCCAGTACCCCCGACCGGTCACCGGGTCGGTGAACGTGAGGAACCAGACCTCGTAGACACCGGAGCGACCGGCGACCCGGTGGATGTTGTCCTCTTCAGCCACAGCCCGAGAGCTTATCCGGCGAGCAATCGCTCAGGGTGCCCAGCTCGCGGCCCTAGAATGGACCGCCCAGCATGAAACGTCGCAAGCTGAAGCCAGCCCCCAACCTCATGTTCTCGACCGCGCCATTTTTTCGGCGGCCCCTGCGAGACGCATTCCGGCACGCCGCCGAGGCGGGGTTCGACGCGGTCGAGGTCATGGTGACCCAGGACCCTCACACGCAGGAGGCCCACCTCCTGGGCGGTCTGGCCGAGGAGTTCGGGCTGCGGGTCGAGGCCATCCACGCCCCCTTCCTCCTCATCACTCGCGGGGTGTGGGGAGCCGAACCGACCGGGAAGATCTACCGGTCGGTTCATCTGGCAGAGCAGGTCGGGGCCTCGCTGGTGGTGATCCACCCACCGTACCGGTGGCAGGTCCGGTTCCGGAGATGGATCGAGGGCAATCTGGCGGAGTACTCGGCCCGAACCGGCGTCACGGTGGCAGTGGAGAACATGTTTCCTCTTCGCCTCCGCGGCGAAATGGGCCTCCGGTTCCATGCCAGCCAAGACCTCGATGAGCTCGAGCGCTTCCCGTACCTCGTCCTCGATACGAGCCATGCCGCGGTGTCCAACCTGGACATCCGGGACTTCTACCGCCAGTACCGAGACCAGATCCAGCACGTCCATCTCTCGAACAACGCCGGCAAGGGCTGGGATTCGCATCTGCCCGTGTACCAGGATGGGGTGCTGCCACTGGACGACTTCCTGAACGACCTGGTGGACGACGGCTTCGCCGGCAACATCTCTCTGGAGCTGGATCTCAGGCCGTGGCTGCAGGACGACGAGGCCCTCCAGGAGGTCCTCGTCCGCAACCGCGAGTTCTGCGAGCGGTGCCTCTCCCGCGCCAGGCGCTGAGCCTTCCCCCGCCGAACCTTCCGGGAAAGTCCGTTTGCTAGCCTGCGCGGATGCGGCGTTTCACCCTGGTCACGCTGATCGTCCTGTTCACGGTGCTGTCGATCGCGGCCTATTACCAGTGCCAGGCCGGCCAGGGTTCCAGACGCTACCCGGGCCCGGGCGTGCCGTTCACCCCAACCCCAACTGCGACTCCGACCATCAGCCCTACCGATTGAGCCCGCGGAAGTCTAGAAGAAGGCGTTGCGGCGCAGCATCAGGTCCTCGTAGAGCATCTGCTGGACCGTGTCGCGGACCTGGTCGGCCAGCTCGAATACCAGCATCCCGTCCTGCCAGGCGCCCTCGTCGTACTGATCGGTCCTGATGGGCTCGCCGAATCGGATGACCCATTTCGACGGCAACGGGATGAGGCCGAACAGCCCGAACCACGGGAAGAGTGGAGTGATCGGGAAGTAGGGGAAGCCGCCGATCCGGGCGAGGGTCTTGGCGTTGTGGATCATGGGATAGATCTCCTCGGATCCCACGATGGCCACGGGAACGATGGGGACCCGAGCCTTCAAGGCCAGCTCGACGAAGCCGCCTCGTCCGAAACGCTCGAGCTTGTAGCGGTTCTTGTAGCCCTTGCCCACTCCCTTGTATCCCTCGGGGAATACGCCGACCAGCTCACCTCCGGCCAGCAAGCGCAGGGCATCTTCGTCGCAGGCCAGGGTGTTCCCCATCTTCCGGGCGAGCGGAGCCACGACGGGGAGTCGGAAGGCGAGGTCCGCGGCCAGCAACCTGACGTGCCGGTGGGCCCGATGCTTGTCCAGGAGACCGAACTTCATCACCAATGCATCCACCGGGACCGTCCCGGCGTGGTTGCCCACCAGTAGGGCAGCGCCGGTCGATGGGACGTTCTCCATCCCCAGCCAGTCCGCTCGCCAGTAGTACTCGTAAAGCGGCTTTACCAAGGAAGGGCAGGAGAAGCTTCTCGGTGAGCTCGGGGTCGAAGCCGAATTCGTCCACCTCATAGTCGCCAAGGAGGCGACGCCTGCCCAACTCGAGCAACCGTCGCACGCGCTGGGCCGACAAAGGCCCGATACGCTCCGGCGGGGCCGGCGGCTGGTGCACCCCGCAAAACCCATTGGGTCTCGCTCGGTTCCGGCATGCCCGCCCAGCGGCAGTGACCGCCTGGCATCGGTCGGGCTGCCGCCGGGCTCGCTGGATGGGGATGACCTGGGCGATCACCCGTCAATCCCTCGGGGCGCACCCGCCCGCTCGCCCAGGCTTCGATTGAGGAGCTCGTAGGCGTCCCGCTCCCACCGCTCGGCCCTCTCGGGAGTGAACAGGCGCCGGAACTTCTGCCCGGTCACGAACTCCTCCAGGGCCTGCCGGGTCGAGAACCTCGGGGACAGGCCAAACTCGCGCTTCAAGCGCTCGTTGTCCGCCACCCGGCCGAACACCAGGAACTGGAGCTGATCGGTGGGAAAGTCGATCAGGCCCAGACGGCGCATCGCTGTTGCCAGTGGCGTGGCGATCGGTAGAGGGATGGGGAGGCTCGGCTTCCCGCAGATCCGAATGGCCTGGGACAGGAACAGCACGCCGTCCGCGGCCACGTTGAAGATACCCGGATGGTCCGCCCGGACGGCTCGGTAGAGCGTCTCCACCGCGTCGTCCTCGTGCACGAACTGGATGCGAGGGTCGAAGCCCATCGGGGTCGGAACCACCGGCATCGAGAAGTAGCGGGTGAGGGGTGTCTCGATCTCGGACCCCATGAAGTTGGCGAAGCGGAGGATGGTCATGACGCCGCCCCGGCGCCTTCGACCGTAATCCCTGGCCGACTGCTCGATCTCCATCGCATCCCGCGCGTACCCGCCGGAGGGAGCCGAGCGCATCCCCATCTCTTCGGTGAACACCGCGGGGTCGTTTGGTCCGGCACCGTACACCGCGGTCGTCGACTTCATCACGACCTTGTGCAGCGCCTTCGCCTTCTGGGACGCCGCGAAGAGTTGAAGGGAGCCGATGACGTTGATCTCCTTCATGACCCCCCGCCCGCCGACCCGGGTGGGCGTGGCGATGATGTTCAGGTGGACGAGGGTGTCCGCCTCGGATGCCTGGAGCACTTTGACGATCAGCGGGTTCCGGATGTCGGCTCGGACGAATTCGGTTCGCTCCAGGTCCACCTCCGGCTCTTCGACGTCGACGCCCACGATCGATTCGACCTGGTCGTCCCGTTCCAGCCTCTGGGCGAGCTTGGCCGCGAGGTGACGAGAGATTCCGGTGATCAGGATGCGCTGGCCCATCCGGGTGAGCCTACCCCGACCGCCTGGATGGCCACGGGGTCGCCCGGCGCCAGCCCAAGCGCTTCCGCGGCGCTGCCCCGGTTCAGCACCACCGCCAGCCGACCTCCCGAATCGACGATGAGTCCGAACTCCCCCTCGGTCACGTCGCCGAAGGTGGCCGCGCGTCGCACCGCCGCGGCCAGTCCCCGGGTGACCGCTTCCAGACGGGTCGCTCCCGCCAGGCCGGCTTGCTCGAGATCGCCCAAGCCCGCAGAGAGCTGGACATTGCCGAACCTGTCCACCCCGAAGACCTCCGCGTCTATGCGGCCGGTCTCCACTCCTGGGACGGGCGGGTGCACCTCGACCAGAGAGGCCGGATCCACGTCGGGCCCGAGCTCCGAAAGGGTCGCACCCTCCGCGAGGTGCGCCGCGGCGGGAGCGAAGATGTCCCGGCCGTGGAAAGTGGCCGAGACCGGCTCGAGGATCACCTTGGGCTCGGTGATCTCGACGCCCCTCGCCACTCCTCCCCGCTCGGCCCAGGCGAGGGAGAGCAATCCATTGTCCGGACCGACAAGGAGCTGACCTCCCCGCGAAGTTTCCACGGCCACGGGTCGGCGGGGCGTGCCCACGCCGGGATCGACCACGCCCAGGATGACCGCGTCCGTCGGCAGATATCTGATGGATCTGCCCAGGACGAGAGCACCTCGAAGCACGTCATGCGGTGGGATGGCGTGGGTGAGGTCGACGACGGGAGAGGCAGGTGAGATCCGAGCGATCACCCCATGACAGATGCCGACGAACTCGTCCTCGAGTCCATAGTCCGACAGGAAGACGATGGGTCTGCCCTTGGGCATGGATGTACCGAACTTACTCGCTTACTTCTGACGCCGTTCCCATCGTGTCTTCTTCAGAAGCTTCTTGTGTTTCTTCTTGCGCATCTTCTTACGGCGCTTTTTGACGACGGAGGGCAAGCTTCGTCCTTTCCGTTCTCAAATCCAGGGTTCGGGCTCGGAGAGTTTAGTCGGTTCCAAAGAGGTTGCGCAGGTCGACGCGGCGGATACGGAAGCCATCGTCCAACCGAACGGAGCCGAGCTTGAGGGCCTTGGGCGCTTCCGGGACCGGAGAGAGCAGCCGCAGGACCCCCTCCTCGGCCGAATTTTCCAAGTACCCCAGCCCGGTGTACTCCCCCTTCCCGTCCGACAATCCGACCAGGATGTGATCCAGCTGTTGCTGGTCGAAAAGTGCTGGGAGCGCGGGCATGAAGACCGTGGGTTTGATCCGCCATCGCTGGATGGGATCTTCGAAATACCGTCGGAATGCCTCCTCGCGGTTGCGGGCGCGCTCCTCCACCGACATCGATCGGATCTCTGTACCCACCGGCAGGGCCACCACTTCGGTGTTGAAGAATCGTTGGACGATGCCGAGAAGGGGGGCGAGCTCTTCGCCACGTTGCAATCCGATCACCACGTCCGGCTGGAGCAGCTCGATCTTGTGGTATTTGAGGATCTGTCCGTAGACCCCCGAGACCAGGCCGCTCGTATCCACCACGACCAGGTCCGCACCTTCATCGATCGCGCGGGTCAACATCAGATCCGCCCCCACAACGAGCGGCAGGAGCTGGCCCTGCGGCGACGTCGCGCCGACGAAATACATGGCATCCGGGCGAGACAGAGAGACCGACTCCAGGTCCTGGGGACCCCTGAGCTGACGGAGCGTGACGGCCGTGGGGGGTCCAACCACCTTCTGGCCCAGGTCCGCATCGAGGTAGCTCACGGAACGACCGGCCTCCAGCGCGGCTCGGGCAATGGTGCGGCCAAGAGTGCTCTTGCCGGAATCGAGGCCACCGATGAGCATGGCCACTCGGGCGGTCGAAGCCACCCGGTCCACGACGGCCTTGTATCGGTCCATGCCCCTCCTTTGGAGGAGCCGCCGAAAGGCCGATGCGTTCGAGGCAAGGCCGGCTCCCGTCCGGCCCGTCGCGTGGAGCTAGCCGGTGTCCGCTCCCTCCGTAGGCCCGGCTCCGACACCGGGTGGACTGGAGAGTTTGCCGGCGGCGACGTCACCTCCACGGACGCGTCTTCCCCGCCTATCCGGGTGCTCTCTGGGCTTCCTGGACCGTGTCACCAGCACGACCTCGCTAGCTTGTTCTCGCATCGAGCTTGTCAAGCGGCGTCCCTCATGGGTCTCACCGAACCGATTGTACTGAAGCCCTGGGCCCCGGAGGAAACTGAACCGAGGTTCAGGCGAAGGCCTCGGCGATGGCCTGGAAGCACGGCCAGTACGTCTCGGGCCGCACGTTATCGTCCATCACGATCACCGTGTCCGTCCTCCCCTGCCACTTCGCCACGACCAGGGCAGGATCGTTGACGTCGGCGATGGACAGGGTGTCGATGCCCGCCTCGATGGCGGCTCCGGCGAACCCGTGATCGGCGAACACCAGGTCCGGTCTGGCCTCCTGGAGCATGGCCTGCATTGCCGCGGGAGAATGGGTGTGCAGGGTGGAGGCGCGGTCACTCAGCATGGCCACCCCGTGGAAGTACCGGATCTCCCGGCGTCCGCCCTGTTCACGCCATACGAACCCTTCCGCAGGTCTGATGACCGTCGCCCCGTATTCCTCGATGAGCTCGGCCACGGCCATGTACAGGAGAGGCAGCCCCGACGGGTGGCCGGTAGCCAGGACCACCCGCTCGCCTCGGCGGGCGGCATGGTCCAGGCGGTCACCCGCGGCCCTGCATGACGCCAGGACCTTGGCAGGATCGATCGGCACCGGGCCCTCGCCGTCTCCGAAGATGCCCGGATGGAACCCGGCCTCCTCTCCGATCATGGCCAGGACCTCGGGCGCGGTGAACCTGGTCAGCCGGGAGAGCCCGAACTGCCCGTCCGGGTCGCCTGAGACCATCCGGTCGACCTTCCACAGGACGTTCGTCCGGTCATGCGAGCAGTCTGGACCAGCGGCTCCGCACCCGAGCAGTGCTTCAGCGAGCTCTTCGTCGGAGTACCTGCCGGGCTGGGGCCGCCACACGTCCCGAAGCCTCGCCTCGTGCGTCCACGGTGCATGTGCTTTGCTTTGCATCCGACAACCCAGTGTACGGGGGGTCCAGGCGGGTAGCAGCAACGAGCGAGGCGAGGCAGCTGCGGACCCCCTGGCTCGTCGAGGATCCGCCGTCAGGCGGAGCTTCGACGAGGAGAAAATAGGGGTCCAGGGGGGTTAGCAGCAAAAGCATGGTTGATGCGGTGCTCCAGGACAAGACGGCCATCATCACGGGTGCGAGCAAGGGCATCGGGAAGGCCATCGCCCGGACGTTCTGCGCGGCCGGCGCCAGCGTGGCCCTCGCCGCGCGAGGTCGTGAGGACCTCGAGCAGACCGTGAAGGAGATCGAGGGCGAGGGCGGGCGGGCACTGGCGATCCCCACCGACGTCACCGAGGTCGCTCAGGTCCAGAGCCTGATTGACCACACGGTCGCCGAGCTCGGCACCGTCGATATCCTGGTGAACAATGCAGGCGCCGCCCCGTTCCTCTCCACGCTCGACCAGATGCGATTGGCGGGGTTCGAGAAGTACTTCCGCCTCAACTTCAACGGCGCCGTCCACTGCATGAAGGCGGTTGCCCCCATTCTGATGGCCAAGAGCGGCGGCTGTGTCCTGAACGTCGCGTCGGTGGCAGGGTTCATCGCCAGCCCCGGGCTCACCTACTACGCCAGCGCCAAAGCCGCCCTCATCAGCTTCACACGAACCATGGCCCAGGAGTGGGCGGCGTACAGGGTACGGGTGAACGCGCTGGCTCCGGGATGGATCGAGACCGAGATGAACGAGCCCGCCCGCCAGATGATCCCGGAGTTCAATCGGAGAGTGCTCGACTCGATCCCCCTCGGCCGATGGGGAACCCCCGAGGACGTGGCGGGGGCCGCGCTGTTCCTCTGCTCGCCGGCAGCGTCGTTCATCACCGGCTCGGTCCTCGTCGTCGATGGAGGACAGACGCTTTCGACGCTAACCGGGCTGTGAGCCCGTGAAGCTACCCGGCGCGGTCGCCGTCGTCACGGGAGCCTCCTCGGGCATCGGACGATCCACAGCGCTGGCGTTCGCAGCGGAAGGGGCGGACGTGGTGCTGGCCGCCCGCAGGGAGAGCATGCTCGAGGAGGTCGCCGGGCTCATAACTCCGCGAGGGCGACGAGCGCTCCCGGTCGCCTGCGATGTATCCGATCTGGCTCAGGTCGAGGAACTCCGGAGGCGGACCCAGGAGGCATTCGGACGCTGCGACGTTCTGGTGAACAATGCGGGAATCCCGGGAGGAGGGCCGTTCGCCGCGCTCAGCATGGACCAGATCGAACGGATCACCCAGGTCAATTATCTCGGCGTGCTGTACTGCACGAAGGTCTTCCTCCCCATGATGCTGGCCGCCGGGCGCGGGCACGTGGTGAATGTGGCCTCGCTCTCCGGTCGGTTCGCCGTTCCCGGGTCCTCGGTCTATTCCTCCACCAAGCACGCCGTGGTGGCGTTCTCCGAGGCTCTTTACTACGAGCTCGCCTCGGACGGCATCGTGGTCACGGCGATCAATCCGGGACTGGTAGCAACGGAGGGCTTCCCGCACCGGGACGCCGTCGTGGCTGGGCGAAAGGTCATGCCGCCTGACGACGTGGCCCGCCTGATCGTGCAGGTGGTGAAGGAGGGCATCGGTCCGGAGCGATCGATCCCCCGCTGGATGGCTGCCCTGCAGGCAGTTCGGGTCCTGGCGCCACCCATCTACAGGTTCGGCCTGAGGCAGGTGACCAGGCGGACGCTTCGCCCGACCCGGGCCGGCGAGTATCGGGTCGGCGATGGCAAGGAGTGAGATTAAGGGGCGCCGAGCGTCAGGTGCGATCGCTTGCTGACAGCCCGAACATCTCGGTCATCTGGGGATCGGAAAATGGCTTGTTCGCCGGCGGCACGTACAGCGTCGCCATCGGCGACACCTGCGCAGAAATGAGGTCACCCAAGCGGAGGCGCTCGATCAACGGGCCGCCGATCGGATACGGAATCGCCTCATACAGAACGATTTCATGGTCCGCACCGTAAGGTCCCTGCAGCCGCTCCTGAAGGATCCGAAGCGCTTCTGGATTGGGCCCCTTGCGCGCTCGCTTCTCGCCAAGGGCACCGACCTGCCAAAGGATGAGGTGAACCGAGGGATCGGCTGTCCTGTTGCAGAGAAGGAACTCCGTGGCCTCATACGAGTGCAACCCCCACTGCCCCGGATCGAAGCCCACATCAGCGATTAAGCAGTCCTCGGCAGACACCCCCGGGATCATCCGGGCCTCGATTCCCTTGTCGCGTGCCCGCCGGATGGCCTCGTGTGACGGGTCCACGAAGAGCCCCGGATGACCATAGAAGGCCACGCACACGTCGAGGCCCCTTTCCACCCAAGACATGATCCCCTCGACCATGGCCTGATAGGTCTCTCCGCGAAGGCGATCCGCGGAGTACAGATCGTCGAGCGTTTCGGCGGAGTCATTCAGCGTCTCGATCCATCTGGCCCCGACGGGATCGAGGAGGAACAGAACCTTGTCGGCCCGCTCGATGGCCATCAGAGCCTCCGCCGTCGTTTGAAGAGAGGTTCGAATACCCGTTCCGACGATGGTGAGCGATCCGGGACGCCTAGCCCCCTCCCTCATCATGCCCAGCGTCCCGGCTGCAGGAGGGTTACATCCCGTCGGGTTATTTGACCCAACCCCTGATCGTGACCGTGCCGGGGTTCAGATATCCCTGCAGCGCTGCGGAATCCATGCGTGCCAAGGCCGCAGCGAGCTCGGCGTCTTCGAATCCCCACTCCTTCACGAGGTCGGACCGGAACTGTTCGCTGCCCTCCACGAACGTCCCGAGGAATCCACTATCTACCTCGAGCTTCAAAAGGAATTCCAACAGCTTGGTCTTGTCGCTCTCGCTGGCCATCCGATCCCCCTGTCCCTCAGGCCGCATGCGAAGGACCGTACGCCTGCACATCGAAGCCAGTCAAGATCAACAGCCACCCTGTTCGCCGCCAGACCACAGACGTACACTCGACCAAATGTCGCCCTGCCCCCACTGCGGCCAGGAAAATCCCGCCGTCGCTCAATTCTGCCTGGCATGCGGAAGGCCGCTCGGGGAGATGCCCGCACTGGGAGAGGAACGAAAGGTCGTCACGGTCCTCTTCTGCGACCTCGTCGGCTTCACGCCCCTTTCGGATCGCTCCGATCCCGAGGACGTGCGGGCCACCCTCAGTTCGTACTTCACGCGGCTCCGTCGAGCCGTCGAACGGCACGGGGGGAGAGTGGAGAAGTTCATCGGAGACGCAGTGGTAGCTCTGTTCGGGGCGCCCATCGTCCATGAGGACGACCCGGAGCGAGCGGTGCGGTGCGCGTTCGCCATGCTCCGGGCCATCGACGAGATGAACGAGGAAGTTCCTGGGCTCGACCTCGCCGTCCGCATAGGCATAACCACGGGAGAGACGCTCGTCACGCTGAGCGCCGAGGCGGCCGGCGAAGGGATCGTTGCGGGCGTCGTCGTGAACACGGCGGCCCGCCTCCAGGAGATTGCTCCTGTGGGCGGGATCGTGGTCGCTGAAGGGACGTACCGGGGGACCAGGAACCTCGTGGAATATGAGGAACTCGAGCCCGTCTCCGTCAAGGGCAGAACAGAGCCCGTTTCCCTTTGGCGTCCCATCAGGTTCCGGAGCCGCTATGGATCAGACGTCGATCAGCTCCCCCAAACACCCTTCATCGGGCGCGACGACGAGCTGGAGGTCCTCAAACGGACGTTTGCACGCGCTCTTCGGGAGTCATCCGTGCAGCTGATCACCATCATGGGGGAGCCGGGCGTCGGCAAGAGCCGACTGGTCCGCGAGTTCTTTGCTTACATCCACTCTCTGCCCAAATCGGTCCATTGGCGGCAGGGTCGTTGTCTGGCGTACGGCGACGGCATCACGTACTGGGCGTTCGGCCAGATCGTAAAGGCGCACGCAGGGATCCTGGATTCCGATGGCCCGGAGGTCGCGGCCGACAAACTCCATTCAGCGGTGCGCGCTGCCCTCGGGGACTCTCCCGATAGCGATTGGGTCAAGGCCCGCCTCGGGCCACTGGTCGGCATGACACCTCTCGAACCCACTGGGCCGGACCGCTCCGAGATCCACACAGCCTGGCGGCGGTTCCTCGAGGCGGTCGCTTCAGCCAACCCCCTGATCCTTGCGTTCGAGGATCTGCACTGGGCGGACCAGCCCATGCTCACCTTCATCGAACACCTCGTTGACTGGTCCAGCGACGTCCCCATGCTCGTCCTGTGCACTTCTCGACCGGAACTGTATGAGCGCCATCCCGGATGGGGAGGAGGCAAGCGCAACTCCACAACGATCTCCTTGGCGCCGCTCGGGTTGGCCGAGATAGGCCAGCTGCTCTCCGCTCTTCTATCCGAACCGACGCTCTCCGTCGAATCCGAGGCTGAACTGCTCGAGCGAGCAGGCGGAAACCCCCTGTACGCCGAGGAGTTCGCCCAGATGCTCAAGGACCGGATCCTGCCTGGCGACTTCATGTTCCCCGATTCGCTGCATGCCATCATCGCCGCCAGGCTGGATTCTCTGCCGCCCTCGCTCAAGGGTCTGCTGCAGGAGGCCGCGGTCGTCGGCAAGGTCTTCTGGTCGGGAGCCCTCGCTTCGATGGCCGGCGTCGACGAGAAGTTGGTTCTCGATGGCCTGCACGAGCTGACCCGTCGCGAGCTCGTCCGACCCGCTCGCGTCTCCTCAATGGAGAACCAGGCGGAATTCGGGTTCTGGCACGCGCTCATCGCTGACGTGGCTTACGGAGAGATCCCTCGCGCGGCTCGGGCCCGAAAGCATCGAGCGGTCGCCGAATGGATGGAGCGGCTCATCGGGCCCGGTCCCTCGGAGCGAGCGGAGCTCCTGGTCTACCACTACGGTCAGGCACTGGAGTTGTTCAAAGCCTCCGGAATGACCGATGACGTCGGAGAGCTCGAGGATCGATTGATCCGATCGCTGCTCCTGGCCGGAGAGGCAGCCATGAGCCTCGACGTGGCAAGAGCCGCTCGCCACTACGATCGCGCCATCGAGCTGGTCCCGGAAGGTCGAGCGGATCGAGGACGGATCCTCGCCCGAGCGGCGCAGGCATCGGCCAGATGTGGCCGGTTCGAGGAAGCGGAGCGGATGTACGAGGAAGCGGTCGCCACGGCCCAAGCTGTCGGCAATGCCCGCGAGGCCGGGGATGCCATGGTCGGGCTGGCCAGCGTCCTCTGGCACCGAGGAGAGACGGCCCGGCATCGTGAGACCCTGGACGAAGGCATCCGTCTGCTCGAACGTGAAGGTCCCAGCCAGGAGCTCACCCGGGCGTACGCCGAGCAGGCCATCACCTGCTCTGCCTCCGGGCGGCGGCAGGAAGGGGTGGAGTGGTCGAACAAAGCGCTGGAGATGGCCGACGAGCTGGGGCTGGTCGAACTGCGTGCCCAGTCACTTGCCTTTCGAGGAGGAGCACGGGGAGAGCTCGGTGACCTTGGAGGGCTCGAGGATCTTCGAGAAGCGCTCAGACTGACACGCGATCTGGGCCTCGCTCGGGAAACGGCCCAGGTAAACGTCATCCTGAGTAGCGTGCTGTGGGCCACCGACGGCCCGAATGCCGCCCTGGAGGCCCTGGAGGCCGGGATCGACGTGGCCGAGCGCCGGGGCATCACCGACATGGCCATGAGCATCAAGGCCGAAACCCTGAGTTCCCTTTTCGACCTGGGCGAATGGGACCGCCTACTCGAGATGGCCGATCAAGTCACCGAGTGGTTCCAATCGCATGGTGGAGGGTATTTCGAGATCCTCGCGCGCATCTTCAGTGTTCGGGTGGGGGTCTGCCGGGGCACGGCATCCAAATCCGCACCCGCCGAATTCCTGCCGGCAGCTCGGAATATCGAGGACCTCCAGATACTGATCCCTGCGCTCGCCGTGGCGGCCCTGCATAGTCAGGCTGAAGGTGATCTTCAGGGCGCCTCGCGTCTGATCGAGGAAGTGGACGACCTCACCAGGGATCGGTCCGAATGGTATCTCGTGCCCTTCGTTCCAGACATCGTCCGCCTGAGCCTAGCCGTCGATCGAAGGGACGTCGGTCATCGATTACTGGACAGGATGACGTCTCCCACCGTCCAGCACGCGAATTGTCTGGTAACCGGGCGAGCCTTCTTCGCGGAGGCCGAGGGTCAACTCGAGGACGCCTCGCAGCTGTTCGACGACGCCGTCGCCAGATGGCGCGAGCGCGGATTCGTGTTCGAGCTCGGGCACTCGCTTCTAGGTGCGGGTCGTTGTCTGACGAAACTCGGATGGCCCGAGGCGGGTGACCGGCTCCGGGAAGCACGAACCGTGTTCCAATCATTGGATGCCCGTCCGCTGTTGTCCAAGCTCGAGCCGTGGCTGGGCCGAGCCCACGCCGGCTCGACGTCCGAGGCGTAGGCCTCAGCTACTGCCCCGGGAGACCCTGTAGGGGGAAGATCCTCGCCTTCACCCGATCGATGACCCGCTCAACGGCAGATCGATTCCCTGGCCCTGTCGGTGGCTCGAGGAGGGTGGTCGGAACCTCGTAGCCCGCTTCGCGTTCGGCCATCTCGATCCAGGGCTCGGGGATCTCGTCCGGGATCTTCGCTTCGGCCATCTCGGCGAAGTAGATCGTCCAGGCGCGGGGTACGACCCGCGCCCACTGATAGCCCCCACCCCCGGTGGCGAGCCACCGTCCCCCGGCCGCTTCGTGGGCCAGATCGTGCAGCATGAGGGCGGTCTCACGGTAGGCGCTGGTGGACAGGCCCAGCTCGGCCAGAGGGTCGGTGAAATGCGTATCGCATCCCAGCTGGGTGACCAGGACGTCCGGTTTCCACGCCTTCACCAGCGGAGGAACAACGGCCCGGAAGGCCCTCAGCCACTCCTCGTCCCTGGTCGACGCCGGAAACGGGACATTCACCTTGGTCCCTTCGGCTCTCCCTGCTCCCGTCTCGTTGACGTCGCCCGTCCCCGGGAAGATCCAGCCGTACTGGTGGAGAGAGATGGTGAGGACACGTGGATCCTCATAGAAGATGGCCTGCGGGCCGTCGCCGTGGTGGACGTCCACGTCGACGTAGGCGATCCGGTCGATCCCCTGCTGCAAGAGCCACGCCATGGCGATCGCGGGGTCGTCGTACACACAGAAGCCGCTGGCCCGCTCGGGCATGGCGTGGTGGAGTCCGCCGGCCGGGTTGAACGCATGCTCCGCGCGGCGCTTCACCACGGCCTCGGCAGCTGACAGCGAAGCTCCCGCCACGCGCGCCGAGGCCTCGTGCATCTGCGGGAAGATGGGGTTGTCGCCGGGACCGAAGCCGAATATCGCCCAGGGACCTTCCTCGCCGTGTCCGGCCCGCATCACCGCGTCGATGTATCGCTCCGTGTGGACCAGTCGCAGCTCGTCGAGGGTTGCATCCCGAGCTGGAGTCTCGACCACCCGTTCGTCATCAACGATGCCGTAGGCCTTGATGAGCTCGCGGGTCAGGATCACGCGGCCGGGGCGTAAGGGGTGTTGGGGGCCATGGTCGTACCAGGGCGCATCGTCGCCGTACCAGATCAGTTCGACTCGATCGCTCATCGATGCCCGTATCGTCCCTCTCTGGGCCCGCCGTTGGCGCCGCGCAACCTATCGGCTGCCGCCAGGAAGGCCGGGTAGGCCATACCCGACATCGCGTACAGGAACACGGGGGCGGCTGCCGCGACGCCGGTGTCGTTGGCGAAGAACGCCACCGCGCCGGCCAGGGTGAGCACGACCAGGGCGTGCTTCCACCGTTTCCCCGCGAGGTCCAATCCCCACCCGATCGGTCCCGGCCGCGTCAGCACGAGCGCCAGAATGATCGGTATCCCGAGGAGCGGGATCAACGCCGGGGGCGCCTTCCTCACCTGCTCGAAACTCACGCTCAGCCGGTCCCCAAACTCGTGGAGGGCATCGCCCAGGTTGCTCCCCGTTCGCTCGACGAACCTGGTCGCGTGGGTGGGCATTCCCGGAAGGTATCGATTGGCGAGCAGGACCGCCCCGAGCCCGAGTGCCGTCACGCCGGCCACGAATGCCAACTCCTTGATGCGGAAGCGCCGGCGCGTCCGAAGCACCCACCACAACCCAGCGGCGAAGAACATGGTGATCGCTCCTCCGACATCCGCGCCCAGGGACGGGAAGCCCGCGAACAGCCCCGCGCCGATCAGCACAAGGAATCCCGGGAACGCCGGCAGCGCGGCCGCTACGAACAGGGCGCTCGCCAGAAGCAGGCAGAGGAAGGCGTTGGGAAGCCCGTAGAAGCGGGCGCCGTCGAACATCGTCCCCCCGAGGAGAGGGATCCGGGCGCCGCGCCATCCGAGAACGGCGTCAACGATCACCACCGCCAGGCCGATGAGGCCGAGGAACGTGAATGGCCCCAGCGGACCGGGCCACCGAGCCGTCCACGCCAGGGCGGCGAGGGCAAGTACGGACAAGACGACGAACGGCACGGCCACCCAGTAGGTCAGCCGAGGAAGCAACCCGCCGAGCATCAGCGGAATGGGGAAGGAGACGCCGCACAGGGCCATAACCCGCAGCGGGCCGGTGAGTCGCGGGGGAAGCCGCCGGCGAGCCACGAGGACCAGGGCCACGATGGCCACCGCGCCGGCGCCGGACACAAAGGCCACCTCGGCCAGCTGAATGGGGAAACGGATCCTGCGCTGTTCCAGGTGGAGACGATGCAACCTGAATGGCGCCGGCTCGTCCGTGAGCTCGATCGGCTGCCCGTCCATCTCCGCCGGGATCGGAATCCCGAAGAAATCGAGGATCGTCGGTGCAATGTCTACGTTCGCGACTAGGCCCGCCTGCCGGGTGGTGTCCGAACGGAGGGCGTGCGGACGGTGCACTGGGTCGAACAGCCTCAGGTTGGTTCCACTCGCCATCAGCAGCGGAGTGACCTCGTCGCCACGGGCACCCATATCGGCCGAGGGCATCGGCGAGATCACCAGGACAAGGATTCGCTCCGCCGAAAGTGCTCCACCAAGGAGGCCCTCCACCGCCTTGCCTTCGGTCTTCAGAGCCTGCCGGCGCAGACGAGCAAGGTCTGCAGGATTCCTTGCTTCGTTAGGTTGAGCGAAATCCGACACGAAATGGTCGTGGAGGAAGACGACCTCGTCTGGATTGGGTCCGTCGCCCTCTCTACATGCCGCCTGGCCGTCCGCCCCCAAGCCGAGGTACCGAAGAGGGCTCATTGGGGCAGGTGGTCGATATCCTGAAAGTCCTGCGCCTTCACGCACGCACACGGCAATCCCATGCGTCGCGAGAGCATGGGCCATCAACTGCTTGGGGCCATCCGGATGGCCGCCAGACCCGAGAGCCTGAAAGACGGAGGTAGCGTTGTCGCGGTAGTTCCCGTTCGTCGCCATCAGCGCCGCACCTCCGACTGTCGCAACCGACTGGAACTGCGAGACGGCCATGACCTCCTCGAATGAGACAGCATCCTCGACGAAGACGATCACCTTCCCATGAAGGGGTGCACCCGCTTCGGCTCCAGCGAGCCTCCATGTTGAAGAGACCAAGCCGGCCACCGCAGTCGCCACGAGGAGGGCCGCGCGGGCCCGGGTCACGACAGGGCGGGCGAGAACGACGGCTCGGGTTCCCGGCGAACCTCGGCCCCGAGGGCGGCCAAGCGCCCATCGAAGTCCTGGTAGCCCCGGTCCACGTGGTAGAGGTCGAAGATCTCCGTTTGCCCGTCCGCGGCGAGGGCCGCGATGACCATGGCTGCCCCCGCCCGGATGTCGAGCGCTCGAACCGGGGCCGCTGACAGCCTCTCCACGCCCCGGATCACCGCGTGGTGCCCTTCGGTCCGGATATCGGCCCCCATGCGATTCAACTCATCGACGAACATGAACCTGCTCTCGAACACGTTCTCGGTGATGATGCTGGTCCCTCGGGCGATCGACAGAAGCGCCATCATCTGCGGCTGGAGGTCCGTGGGAAACCCCGGGTACGGCAGCGTGACGAAGTCGACGGCAAGCGGACGCTCATCCATGCCCACAGTGATGTTGCCGTCCGAGATCGCGATCCGGCCGCCGGCTTCGGTCAGCTTGTCCAGGACGAGGTCCAAGTGAGCGGGCAGAGCATCTTGGAGCGTGATCTCTCCCCCGGTCATGCACACCGCGATGGCGAAGGTGCCCGCCTCGATCCGGTCGGGGACCACTGCATGCCGCACCGGGCGGAACGATTCGACCCCCTCGATCTCGATCGAGGTCGTCCCGGCGCCGTGGATCTTCGCACCCATCTCCACCAGCATCTGGGCGAGGTCCTGGATCTCGGGCTCGCGCGCCGCGTTCTCGATCACGGTCGCTCCCCTCGCCCCTACCGCAGCCATCAGGATGTTCTCGGTCGCTCCCACGCTCGGGAAGTCCAGCGAGATGAACGCTCCGTGCAGGTTGGGGGCCTTGGCTTCCAGGTAGCCATGTTCGGACGAGAACTCGACGCCCATGCGCTCGAGGCCTTTCAGGTGAAGGTCGATCTTGCGCGACCCGATGTTGCACCCACCCGGCATCGCCACCCGGCCATGGCCGTACCGGGCCAGGAGTGGCCCCAGCACGATGATGGAAGCTCGCATCTTCCGTACCAGCTCGTAGGGAGCCTCCATGCCGGTTGCGCCGTCGGTGTCGATCGTGAGGTTGCTCCGGTCCCACCCGACTGCCGCGCCCAACCGCTCGAGCACTTCGCCCATGGTGACGCAGTCCACGATGCGAGGGACGTTCTCGATGACGGTCCTCCCCTCCGCCAGGAGGGACGCAGCCATCAGCTTGAGAGCGGAGTTCTTGGCGCCGTTGATCCGGACGGCGCCCCCCAAACGCCGTCCCCCGGTCACGATCAAGCGATCCATGCATGGATTCTAGGCGGCGGGCCCGCCCCTGAAGGTCAACGAGCCCGCCTTTACCCAGCGAGGTCGATCCGGGTGACGGCCTTGGCCAGCTCCGTTATGGCCTCGGCGTCCTCGTGGTTCTGGATCTTGCGCTCGGCCTCTTCCTTCTGCCTCCTGGCCAGGTCGAGGTCGATCTCGTCCCTCAGCTCGGCGTGCTCGGCCAGGACGTCCACTCGGGTCTCACCTTCGTTGGTGACGACGTGCAGGAAGCCTCCGTCGATCGCGGCGGCGATCCGCTCGCCTTCGACGGGATCGACGAACAGCGGTCCGACTCCGAGCTGGATCAGCATGGGTGCGTGACCGGCAAGGATACCCACCTCACCCTCGCTTCCTCTGGCGACGACCATGGTGGCCTGCCCCGACCAGACCTCCCGTTCCGGCGTGACCAGAAAGACATCGAAAGCCGAGGCCACGGCCTATTCCTCGCCCCCCTGTCTTTCCATCGTCTTGGCCCGCTCCTGGGCCTCCTCGATCCCCCCGACCATGTAGAAGGCCTGCTCCGGCAGGTGGTCGTACTCGCCTTCCACCAGCGCCTTGAACGAGGCGATGGTCTCGTCGATCGGCGTGTACTTGCCCGAGATTCCCGTGAACTGCTCGGCCACGAAGAAGGGTTGGGACAGGAAGCGCTCGATCTTGCGGGCCCGCGCCACGATGACCTTGTCCTCCTCGGACAGCTCGTCCACCCCGAGGATGGCGATGATGTCCTGGAGGTCCTTGTAGCGCTGGAGGGTCTCCTGGACCTGCCGGGCCACGGCATAGTGATCGTCCCCGACGTGCCGGGGATCCAGGATCCGAGAGGTGGAATCCAAAGGGTCGACCGCCGGGTAGATCCCCTTCTCGACGATGGCTCGGGAGAGAACGGTGGTCGCATCGAGGTGGGCGAAGGTGGTGTGGGGGGCCGGGTCCGTGATGTCGTCGGCCGGGACGTACACAGCCTGGAGCGAGGTGATGGCGCGTCCCTTCGTGGAGGTGATCCGTTCCTGAAGCACGCCCATCTCGTCGGCCAGCGTCGGCTGGTACCCCACGGCCGACGGCATCCGTCCCAACAGGGTGGACACCTCCGATCCCGCCTGGACGAACCGGAAGATGTTGTCGATGAAGAGCAGGACGTCCTGGTGCTCGACGTCACGGAAGTACTCGGCCATGGTGAGCGCGGCGAGTCCTACCCGCAGCCGTACGCCCGGCGGCTCGTCCATCTGGCCGAACACGAGGGCAGTCTTGTTGATGACCCCGGTCTCGGTCATCTCCAGGAACAGGTCGTTGCCCTCGCGGGTGCGTTCCCCCACCCCGGCGAACACGGACACCCCGCCGTGCTGCTCGGCCACGCGGTGGATCATCTCCTGGATGATGACGGTCTTGCCCACACCGGCCCCACCGAACATCCC
>WNGA01004798.1_pt1 | contig 22136 bp, 19 predicted proteins | sample 5400061 | NCBI WGS metagenome assembly WNGA01 (sample SAMN13153366, study PRJNA577476) | soil metagenome | isolation source: 100 cm soil or saprolite under grassland replicate 2 | place: USA:California | collected 2016-06-15
GGCGCGACGCCTGCGTGTAGTTCAGGTGCTCTGCCACGGCCGCGAAATAGCGCAAATGTCGCAGGTCCATCGCCGGAAAATTATCACCGAATCCGATGACTGCAATCGCATTATACGATTTGCCCGATAAGTCGCCGTGGGGAAGAGTTACCCCCTGCGTGCCAAAGTGTGCGCTGCATAGAAAACAAAGACACAAAATGGAACAAAGGAAATGATATGAAGTCAGCAGGCATTCAGGTGACGAGATTGTTTGCAACCAGAGCGGTGGCTGGTCCGTTGGTCGGTCTTTTGTGCTTTTTGCCGGCCGGCAAATCACACGCGCAACTCATCATTGGAACGACCTTCGCCGAGAGCTTTTCCGGGCGGGCGGCAGCCGTGACCGGGACCGCGGGAGGCGCCGGAGTGTCCTTCGTGGATTCCGGTGCGCTGGCCGCATCAGGCGGCGCGATCGGAACGGCGGCGGCGGGAGCGACCGTCGCGGGGGGACTCGTGGTCGGGGCGTCGCACTGCGCTGTTGTCGGCGGAGGCGATCAAGGCAGCACGACGGCTGCCGAAGCCTCGGTGGCCAACGTGAACTACGCGAGCAGCAGCCTCTTCGGGGTCAACACGGTCGTGGCCGACTTCGTCATGGCCCGCGCGGCGGCAGCGGCTTCGGTTACGGCCGGAGTTGCCGGTGCGATTCAGGTCAACGGACTGGTCATTAACGGCCAGGCGGTCTCCGTGACCGGAGCGGCGAACCAGATCGTATTCCTGAACGGTGGCGGTTTCGTGATCATCAACGAGCAGCTCGCCGGCGTGGGCGTCATCACGGTCAACGCATTGCACATCGTGGATGCATTCGCGGATGTGAACGTGGTGTTGGCCTCCTCGACGGCCGGGGTGACGCTTGGCTTCGTCAGCTCGCCTCCGCCGCCGTGCGACTTCCTCACCGGTGGCGGCTGGATCACCGGGACGCCGTCCGGCGCGAAGGCCAACTTTGGTGTGGCCGGCGGCATCAAGAACGGTGCGTTCTGGGGCCACCTCAACTACGTGGACCACGGCACCGGGATGCAGGTCAAGGCGACCGCCGTCACGGGCTACGCGGAGGATCCGAATGACCCGGACTGCCGGATCATTGACTACGCCGTCACCATTGACGGCCAACCGGGCACCGCGCGGGTGCGGGCGTGCGACAAGGGCGAACCGGGCCGCAACGACCTGTTCCAAATCCAGTTGTCCAACGGCTATTCCGCTGGTGGCGACCTGGGCGGCAGCCACCCGGGAGGCGGCAACATCCAACTCCACATCTGCCAGTAGCAGACCCCGGCTCCCACGTGTGACATGGGCGTAACTGAGGTATTGCGCCGCGGCGAAGGAGCGAAGGTCCCGCAAGGGCAAGCGTGCGATCTTATCCCCCAATCCGATGACTGCAATCGCATCATACGATTTGCGCGAGAAGCCAACCCGGAGAATGGGTATCCCCATGCGTGAAGAAAAGTGTAGTGCACGAAACAAATGAAAGAGAAAAAAATGAAAGAACAAAGGGAAATGAAACATATGAGAAACCATATGAAGTCAGTGAACCTGGAGTCAACGAAATCGAGTGCTCCCGGGGTCGGTCTGTTGGCGGGCTTTTTGATGATCGCCGGCTCAGGGCTGACGGCCCTCGGCGCGTCTGTGTTCACCGTGGATTCGAGCCAAAGCCGTGTATCCATATCGGGAAGCGTGCTGGGCACCCCCCTTTACGCGCAGGGTTCCGGCAGCCTCACCACCGAGTACGGGGGCACGCTGCTTGCAGACGTTGGCGCCAATGCCATCCAGTTCTCGGGTCAAAGCCAGGTGGCGGCCTTTGACAGTGGCAGTTGGCAGCCTCTGTCGGACGGAAGTGGCGGGAGCGAACCCGCAAACTATGGCGTTGCGGCCAGCTACTTTTTAACCACGGCCGTGGCTGCGGCGCGGGACCTCCAGGTGGATGTCACCAGCGGGGCGCTGGCGCTGGTCAATGGCAAGTTCGATACCCAGGGAATCACCGTCTCCATCCCTGCCGGCGCTCCCAGTTCGCTGGCCTACCGGGTGCAGGGTGGGATCAACGAATCTGGAGCGGTTTCTCTGGCGGGCGAAAGCGCCGGCGGGCAGGTGGCGCAGGGGAGCCTCGTGACTGTGGGCAGCCTGCAGGTTCTCACGATCCCGATTCATTACTCGTTCTACTTCAGCCTGGCGTCTCCCAACGACAGTACCGTCACTCTGACGGGACAAGTGGTTGCGACCCGAAGCCTGTAACGCCGTTGACCGGGTCCACTTCGTGCCGCCGGAAGCGGCCGAAGTGCGCCCGGTCGCTTGGGTCATTGGAGAACCGGGCAACCGGCATGGTGAGGGAAGATGAAACGGCAGGAAAATAACGGCGGTCCAACTCAGGGCTGTTCCCGCAGCAATCTCGTGCGGGAGATGGGATGAACATGAAACACATCAATTGCAACAGGTGGCAAGGGTGTCACAGTCGGGCAGTGGTTACGGGTCTGGGCGCCGTGACACCGATGGCCGTCGGTGTTGAGCGGAGTTGGGCCGCCGTCTGCCAGGGGAAACCATGCGTCCGTCGCGTGACCCGCTTTGACACCTCCGATATGCGCACGGGCATTGCCGGAGAGGTTCATGGTTTCGACGCCTCGGATTTCATGGACGTGAAAATCGCGAAACGGTACGACCGCTTCGTGGTACTGGCCATGGCCGCCAGCAAGATGGCCGCCGAAGATGCCGAACTCGTCGGCAAGCCGCTGGATAAAAGGCGCGTGGCGGTGGTGATCGGCAACTGTCTGGGAGGTGCGACGCTCCTGGAACAGGGCTTTGAACGGGTGACGAAGGGCCGTGAGAACCGGGTATCGCCTTACTTTATTCCCGGCATGATTGGAAGTTCGGCCCCCGGACTCGTGGCCATCGCTTTGGGCACACAAGGTCCGACTCTCGCGGTGAATTCGGCCTGCGCCTCGGGCGCGGATGCAGTCGGTCGCGGCCTGGACCTGATCAGGAACGGCACGGTCGATGTTGTGATCGCCGGCGGAACCGAAGCGCCGATTACCCCGCTCGTGTATCACGGACTCAGTGCCATGAAGGCGACCTCGGCGAGGAATGGCGAGCCGGCGAAAGCTTCCCGGCCCTTCGACCGTGAGCGGGATGGTTTTGTGCCTTCTGAAGCTGCCGCCATCCTTGTGTTGGAGGGCATGGAATCGGCACTCCGCAGAGGTGTCCGAATCTACGCAGAAGTGGCGGGCTTTGGGGCTTCCTGCGACGCCCATCATATCACCAGTCCCGACCCGCAGGCAGAAGGGGCGGTCGCGGCGATGACCAATGCTCTCCGGGAGGCAGGAATGGGGGCCGATGAAGTGGACTATGTGAATGCGCACGGAACTTCGACGCCCCTGAATGACGTGGTCGAGACCAGGGCGATCAAGAAAGTTTTTGGAACGCGCGCTGCAACCTTGCCGGTGAGTTCGTGCAAATCGGTGACCGGACACACCATTGCCGCGGCCGGCGCGCTGGAGGCGATCTTTTCGGTCCTCTCCATCAGGGACGGGGTCGTCCCTCCCACGGTGAACTACGAAGTAAACGATCCGGAATGCGATCTCGACTACGTGCCGAATCACGCGAGGGAGAAAGATGTCCGGACCGTGCTCTCGAACTCGTTCGGCTTTGGAGGAATGAACGCGTCTCTGGTTATGACGCGGTGGGAGGAGAAGCGATGAATTTCACCGACAACAACACCCAGCGGGCTGTCGAAACCGGCCTTTACCCGTCGGGAGACGGTTGCGAATTGAAGGGTCGCTTTGGCGATTACGGAACTGCGTACGCCGCGCGACCTTTGGGCCGGATGAACCCGCATTTGAGCAGGAGCTTTATGAGTGAGACCAGAACTGAAAACAAACGAGTGATCGGATATTCCGAAATCAAGGCAAAATACCTTCCCCATCGTTATCCGATCGTCATGCTGGACCGCATCACCGATTACCGGGCGGGAGAGTACATCGAGGCCATCAAATGTGTGACGGGCAATTCCCCGGAATTGGTCGGCCATTTCCCGGACCGGGCGATCATGCCTGCCACCTCCATTGTCCAGGCCCTGGCGCAACTGGCCATTGTTTTTCTCAAGCTCTCACGGGGAGCGCTTCAGGAAGATGAGATGACCGTCGTCACCACGACGAAGTTCAAGTTCCTTCAGCCGGTCTTTCCCGGGGACACGCTCAAGCTCAAGCTCACGCCCATCCGCCTGGAGGATTCGGTCGGGATTTTTAATGGGAGTGCCCAGGTGGATGGCAAAAGCGTGGTGCGCGGAAGCTTGACGCTGGCAAAAGCCAACATCTCGAAATTTCCGAATCCGTTATGGTAGCCACCTGTCATACTCCGGGAAAAAGAGAACACCAACCAGCCAGGAACGCCATGCAGATATCGTCCGTTCTTTTCAGGCACGAAAGATCATCGCACACGGCGGTGGTTTCCCCCGGGCAATCCGCCGAATTTTCCTACGCTGAACTGTCGCGGATGTCGAAAGACCTGGCGGCTGATCTTCAGCACAAAGGTCTTCGGCCACAGGACCGCGTCGCGATTCTCCTGCCGACCTCGATTGAGTTCGCGGCGGCGTTTTTTGGCGCTTCGGCGGCGGGCGCCGTGGTTGCGCCCCTGGATATTTACATGAAACGGGCGGACCTTCTCGACGTTCTCGACGTCATCCGGCCCTCTGTCCTGGTGACGAATCCGAGTCTCTACCGAAAGATCAGGCTGGACCATCGTCCCACGCTGGTTTGTCTGCTGGAATTCCACGACCACCTCTCGACCTCGTTTCTGGATTCAAGCGGTTCCCGGCTCGGGAGCGAAGCCGGGCTTGACGACAGCGTGCTTCCCCGGACGTGGAAAGAGCCGAGGGTCGCACCGGAAGAAGATGCTGTGCTGATCTTATCGTCAGGGAGCACGGGCCTGCCCAAAGCCGTGCGACTGAGTCACCAGGCTCTCTTGAGTAATATCAGCATGCACATCGAGAGCCTGGACATCGCCGAAAACATTCGCGGCTTGCAGGTGCTCCCCATGAATTATAGCTACGGGCTCATCGCCTCTTTTCTAAGCATGCTCCATTCGGGCGGCGCGGCCGTATTACTGCCTGCCCCCAACCCCGCGTCGGTGCTCGGGGCGGTAAACCAATACGATGTCAACCTGGTCATGGGCACGCCGGCCATGTTCCAGTACGTTATTGAAAAAGCTCCCAACGATTCCGATTTTCGCACCTTGCCGGTGCGCTATCTCACGGTTGGCGGCGACCGCTGCCGGCGCTATGCTTTGAACCTCATTAGCAGCCGGCTGCCTTCGGCAAGGCCTTACATTACCTATGGCCTCACCGAGGCGGGGCCGCGCGTGTCCACCTTGCCCCATCGCTTCGTCAAGCAATTTCCTGAATCGGTAGGACTTCCGCTCCGCGGCGTGGAAATCTCCATCCTCGACGAGCGTGGGCGGACCCGCGCGCCGCGGGAGGCCGGGGAGATTGTGGTTAAAACGCCGTCCCTGATGAGCGGCTATTTCGGCGATCCGGCGCGAACGCAGAGCGTCATTCGCAACGGGCTCTGCCACACCGGCGATATTGGCTTCCTGGACCGGCGCGGGTTTCTATACTGCCTGGGCCGCAAAGACCGCCAGTTCAAGTTTGGCGGGCGCATGGTCAATCCTTCGTTGATCGAACAGTGCATCGCGTCGCATCCCTCGGTGCGGGAAGTGACGGTGGCGAAGACCGAAAGCGGGCGGGAGGAGCGGCTCAGCGCGCGCGTCAAAACCAGGGGGGCGCCGAAGGAAAATCTCCCCGAGGAATTGAAGAAACTCTGCCGCAGGCGCATGCCCTCTCATTTGGTCCCGGGTGAGTTCCGCTTTGAACATGAAGACCACTATTATCACAAAGGCAAGGTATTCAGCCCTGCCAAGGAAGAAGTGCCGGATCCCACAGCAGATCAGTCGGGGTAGCCGGGAATCCCCCCGAACCAACAACCGTATGAAAGAAAGCTGCGCGCCAACCACGGCGACAATAGTTGCAAAGGGCAATGCTCTTCGCAGCGTACGCCTGAGAGGATCATGCGTATCGGCTGCGATGCGTCCGCTAGTCAAAAAACCAGAATACCGTTTATGCACCCAAACAAAGAAGAAATTACCACTGAGTTGAAGAAGATCCTGGTCGAGGACCTCTTTGTCGAGATTCCGACCGAGAAAATAAAGGACACGGATTCGTTGAGCACCGATATCGGTCTCGACTCCGTCGGACAGATCGAGCTGGTCTCGCTCATCGAAGAGCGATACGGCCTCAAGGTCGATGCCCAGGAAGCGGCGTCGGACATGAAGACGATCGGGTCCACGGCGGACTACGTCTGGAAAAACGTCCACGCCGCTCGCGACTAAGGGCTGCGCCGGGCGGCCTGGAAAACTGCCAGGAGCGACCATGGAAGAAGCAATCGTGACCGGCCTGGGATGCATTACTGCCCTGGGAGAAAATGTCCCGCAGTTCTGGGACGGGCTCGTTGCCGGTCGCAGCGGGATTTCGCCGATCCGCGGTTTCAACCGCGAATTTATGCGCAACGCCTCTGCCGGCGAGATACGATTGAGCCCGCAGACACTCGAACACGCGCGCCGGGCGGGAATCAACTCGCGGTTGGCCTTGTTTGCGAAGCTGGCAATGGATGAGGCGCTGCGACAAAGCGAGCTCAAGGAGGCCGATCTCCGAAACAGAAAGGTCGGGCTCGTGGTGGGAGTCTCCCTGGGAATGTCCCTGGTTAAAGAGGGCGTCGAAACAGTCCGTGAAAATGCGGACGCTTCGGAGAAAACGGCTGACGACCTGTCCGGTTTGGCAGACGAACTGGCGGACCGATTCGGCATTCGGGGCGAGGCATTGACCGTTTCGACTGCCTGCGCAGGAGGGACGAACGCCATCGGGATCGCCAGGGATATGATCGTGTTCGAGGGGTACGACGCCGTCATTTGCGGCGGGACCGATACGCTGGACAGAATGAAATACCTCGGCCATTCCGCCCTCAATACCCTGACCCCGACGAGCATCCAGCCGTTCGCCGCGGAACGTGACGGCACGATCTTCGGCGAAGGGGCGGGGATGCTTGTGCTGGAGTCGGCCAGCAGCCTGAACGGGAAAGCGCCCCTGGCCGCCTGCTCCGGGTCGGGCTTCAGTTGCGACGCGCACCACATCACGGCCCCGGATCCGTCCGGCGCCGGGGCGATCCATGCGATGAAACAGGCGCTGCGGGATGCCGGCCTGGGTCCGGGCGACATCCATTATATCAACCTCCACGGTTCAGGAACGACTCATAACGACGCGGTGGAATGCAAGGCGATTGGCGAGGTGTTCGGCAGCGCGGCATCCTCCCTTCCCGTCTCCTCCGTGAAGTCGGCGATCGGGCACGTCATGGGTGCCGCCGGCGCCTGCGAAGCGGTGGCGACCGTGCTTGCTCTGGTGCACCAAAAGGTCCCTCCGACCGCCAATACCCGCGTCAAAGACCCGGCATTCCCCGTGCATCTGGTCTGCGGCGCGGCCATCGACTGGAAGATTGAACACGCGCTCAGCAATTCATTCGGCTTCGGCGGCTGCAATGGCACCGTCCTGTTCTCAAAATGGAGATGAATAAGTTTCCCGGCATCGTGTTGACCGGAACGGGCCTGGTTTCACCGGCAGGGACGGCGAAGGACGACTTCTTCCGTTACCTCCGGGGAGCCAGCGTCCCCGATCAGAAGACGGGCCGCTGGGAGGAATGGGAGCCAGGCCAGTTGCTGAAGCACCTCGATATCACCGAGCCGAAGCTGAAAATCGCCCGCTACATGGACCCCGTGTCCAAGAACGCCATCGTTGCGCTCAGAGGGGCCATGACGGATGCAGGTATTGAAGAAGGCCGGATTTCCGAGGGCCCGTTCGAATACGGCATCGTTTTCGGAACCACCCGAGGGGCCTGCGTGTCCAGGGAGGGCCTCTATGAGTCTCTCGCGTCCAGACAGGGCAAAACGCTGTCCGGAACAATCTTCTCGCACTGCGGATACAACATCGCCGGAGCCATGGCGGCCATCGCTTTCGGCATCAAAGGGCCGAACCTGACGATCGCGGGTGGCGCCGACCTCGGTGCCGCCGTGCTGAGCCGGGCCAGACAACTCCTGATGAGCCGACGCGTTCACACGGTCCTCGCTGGCTTCAGCGAATGCGACGCAACGCGGACACGAAGCAACGGCACCTTCGGCGAATGGGCCTATGCCGTGTGCCTGGAGAGCAAAGACAGGGCGGCAGAACGCGGGGCGGCCGTGTTGGCCGAGGTGAGCGTGGAGCGTGTCGATGGCGACGGTTCACGCGATCAGAGTGGCACCGTTCGCGGATTGCGGTCCCGGGACGCGCCGCTCGACGGGAGCGCAGAGACACTCGCCCTGCCTCTGCCCGGCATGAAGGCCATGGGAGATCGGTATGCTTCATTGATCTTGGTCGGACTCCTGTCCCGTGATAAGTCGCTTCAAGAGCGTTTTCCGGCGGTCGCCTTTTGCACTTCGGTGGGAAAGACCCGGACGGAGGTCAGACTGATTTACTGAGGAGTCCCTGGGATATGCCACACTTTGCGTATTCGACCGAGTATTTCCCCCGCACCCCGACCCCTATCGCACGGTCCAATCAGTATGGCGGAAAGGAGAACAGAAGGCATGACCTTCGAAAACGTTGACGTCTCCCTGCATGGCACGGTCGCGCTGCTGCGTTTTGCGAATCCGTTTGACAGCGCCAACACGCTCGGGATGGCCGCTTTGCGTGAACTCCGGCAGGCAGCGGCGAGCGCCTGCGAGCATCGCAGCGTGCGACTCCTTATAGTCACGGGAAAAGGTCGGTCATTTTGCGCCGGCGCGGCCATCGGTGAATGGGATGCCTGCAAGGATCAGCAGGTGCTTGGTTTTCTTCGCGAAGGCCAGTCTCTGCTGCAGCAGGTAATGGATCTCGATGTCATCACGATTGCGGCCGTCAACGGGATTGCCCTGGGCGGCGGGCTGGAACTGGCGCTGGCCTGCGACATCCGATGGGCGCACGCGAGGGCGGTGTTCGGTTTGCCGGAAGCAAAACTCGGACTCTTGCCAGGATGGGGAGCCCTGTCCCTCCTGAGACGGACCGTTCCGGCATCCCTCGGCGTCGAGATGGTCGCGAGCGGGGAGTTTATCAGCGCAGGCCGGGCTTATGAGGCCGGTCTCGTGAGCCGGCTTTTCCAGGAACGTAATTTTCAAGCCGCGGCGCTGGCTGAGGGCCGAAAACTGGCCGACAAACCGGCAGGCACCCTGAGGGAACTCAAGGCCCTGCTGCGATACCAGAGGGGAAAAGTGGATCTCTCTGCGGCAGACAGTTCGTTCCTCAAACTCTGGAATGGCCACGACCGTTCGGCGGAAAACCCTTGTGAAAACGGCAGGAGGCGGAAATGAGCATCGCCGAAATTCCTCGAGTGATCCGGTCCTGGCAGATGTCCAGGCACGCTTCGGACAAAGCCTCTGACCTGTCCTCGTGCGAAATGGCCAGGAAAGACATTTCGCCGCCCGAGTTGAAGGATGGCGAAGTGTTGATCGCCATTGCCGGATGCGGCGTGTGCGGCACCGACCTCGGGTATTTCTACCACGGCATACCGACGGTGGCGAAGCCGCCCCTTATTCTGGGGCACGAGATCAGTGGTACGGTGGTGGCCGGCGATAGGGCCTGGTTGGGCAAAGAAGTCATCGTTCCGACGATCATCCCGTGTCGGCAATGCGAGCTTTGCCGCGCCGGGAGGGCCAACCGGTGTCTCCGCCAGAAAATGCCCGGCAACAGCCACGGCGTGTACGGCGGCTTCGCCTCTCACATTCCGGTTCCATCACGTGACCTGTGCGTGGTGCCGCAGCGGAACGGTTTTGCTTTGGAACAGCTTGCGGTCGTCGCGGACGCGGTGGCCACTCCGTACCAGGCGGCGCTGCGGGGCGACCTCACGCCCGGCGACAGGGTCATCATCATCGGCGTGACCGGCGCGCTGGGGATGTTCATGGCGCAGTGGGCCAGGCACCTCGGCGCCGAGACCGTTGTCGGCCTGGGCAGGAATCCCGCGAAACTCGCGAATTCCCTCCATTACGGAGTGGACTTCACCATCAACCTCTCGAAGAAATCACCGGCGGACGTGAAAAAGGATTTCTTCACCGAATGCCGCAGGAGAAAGATCGACTCCAAATACGGATGGAAGATCTTCGAGATGACCGGATCCTGCGCGGGGCAGGAGACTGCCTTGGAGCTGATCGGCCATGCGGGAACGCTGGTGCTCGTCGGCTACGGCCCCGAGAGCATCTCCTGGCACATTTCAAAACTCATGGTCTGCGATGCGGAAATCCGCGGCACCTGGGGATGTCCTCCCGAACATTACCCTTTCATTCTCGAGCGGGTCCTGGCCGGAGATATCCGGATTGCGCCGCTGGTCGAGACGCGACCGATGAGCCGCATCGCCGCGACATTTGAAGAGGGCAGAATCAACGGCAATCCCGGCAAACGGGTTGTCCTCGTCCCGGATTTCTGACCGCCACAATCAACCGATCGCAACGACCCAATACTTCATGACCGTGAAGCCGACAACGAAAACATCATCCGGCCACGCAAGGGCCGCGTGAGTCTTATGCACCGGGCACTGGTCTTATCCGGAGGAGGCGCCAGGGGCAGTTGGCAGGTCGGTGCCTGCGACTACCTGATCGGTGAAAAGGGCGTGTGGTTCGACATCATCAGCGGCGTCAGTGTCGGGGCGATCAATGGCACCACGCTCGCCCACGCGCGTGACCTGGACAGCTTGCGTGCCCATCTGGAGCGGTTGCGTTCCGTGTGGTTCGGGGTGCGCGGGGACGACAACGTTTACCGGCGTCGGCGTTTCGGCGCCCTCGGGCTGGCCCTGGGAAAATGGGGCGGCCTTTACGATACCACGCCGCTGCGCGACGAGATCCTCGGCCGGGAGATCGATCCGGCGCAGGTGGCGGCTTCGCCGATCCGACTAAAGGTCGGGTATCTTGATTTGCGCTCCGGCCGCTTTCGAACGGCCGAGAACGATCATCCCCGACTGCGGGAGGCGGTCCTGGCCAGTTGCTCGATGCCCGTCTTTTTCCCGCCCGTCCGCCTGCCGGAAAGCCGGGAACTCGGTGTGGACGGGGGCGTGCGCAACTTTGCCCCGCTCGCCGGAGCGTTGCACGCTCTGGCCGAGTTGCCGCCCGAGCGCGATCCCCCCGAGGTTTGGGTGATGCACCTCCGTCGCCTGCGCAAGGTCACGGCGGCAAAAATGGTTCGCAATTATCTGCGCTCGGTCTTCCCCTCGCTCTCGATCCGCACGGACGAGGCGCTCGTGGACGAGGCCAGGAGTCCGAGGGCGACCAACTCCTTCCTGGTTTCCGGCGTGATCCGCGGGCGTCAGCGGGATCTTCGGCTGCAGGTTCTGCACCCGGCTCGCGACCTCCCCGGCTCGGTCCTCGACTTCGATCCCGCGAAGATTCGCGCATGGTACGAGGATGGCCTGCGCACGGCCCGGCGCCTGCACGAGACGGACCCGGTGCCAATAGCAGGACACGGGCATTCAACCGACTGAAACAGGATTCTGCACCGGAACCTTGAACCTTGAACGTTGAACCTCGAACGTCGAACTGACCGCAGTGCGTCTGCGAAAGGTTCGTTCAAAGTTCAATGTTCGAGGTTCAACGTTCGATGAACTGAAACGGCTTTTCCATGTTCCGCATTTACCACGGGACGGGTTAGGTCCACTCTGTACACCGGCGGTGCAACATTCGCGTCGGACCACGTTCGAGAACCCGAACCTGACATCTATGGTAACAGCCCAATGGTATGAAGTCTTAAACGCAGCGGATGTGACCACTCCGGCTTTGCTCATTTACCCGGACCGGGTCGGAGAAAACATCCGGCGCATGATCGCCATCGCCGGCGGCGTCGAACGATTGCGCCCGCACATGAAGACGCACAAGATGGCGGAGGTGATTCGGATGCAGATGGAGCAGGGGATCACGAAATTCAAATGCGCGACGATCGCGGAGGCGGAAATGACCGCCGCGGCGGGGGGTGAGGATGTGTTGTTGGCCTATCAACCGGTGGGGCCCAACGTGGATCGATTCCTGGAACTGGCCGCGCGGTTTCCCAGCGTCCGGTTCAGTTGCACGGCCGATAACCCGGCATCGGTCCGCGACCTGTCGGATGCCGCGGCCCGCTGCTCGACCCGGCTCGAAGTCCTGGTCGATCTCGACATCGGCCAGCACCGCACCGGAATCGCGCCGGATTCCCAAGCCATTGACCTCTACCGTTTGATTGCGGCGTTGCCAGCGCTCGCGCCCGGTGGGTTGCATGCTTATGACGGCCACATCCACGATCCGGAGGTGGCGGCGCGAACCGTCGCCTGCGAAGCCGCGTTTGCGCCGGTCGAAGTGTTGCGCCGCAAACTGGAACAGGAAGACCTGCCGGTTCCGCGCGTGGTCGCCGGCGGCACACCCACCTTTCCCATGCACGCCCGCCGCGGTGATGTCGAATGCAGTCCGGGCACCTGTGTCTTTTGGGACGCGGGTTACGGAAAGAAATTGCCTGACCTCGACTTCCTGCCGGCGGCACTGGTGTTCACACGCGTCGTCAGCAAACCGACTCCCAACCGTCTTTGTCTCGATGTCGGCCACAAGGCGCTGGCCTCGGAGATGCCGCATCCACGCGTTATTTTCCTCGACCTGGCAGACGCCAACACGGTGGCTCACAACGAAGAACACCTGGTGCTCGAGACAGCCGCCGCCGCCGCGTTCAAGGTGGGCGATTGTCTCTACGGGATTCCCTGGCATATCTGTCCGACGGTTGCACTGCATTCCGAAGCGGTCGTGGTGGAAAACCGGAAAGCCGCGCAACGATGGAAAATTGTCGCGCGGGAACGAAAGTTGACCATTTAAGTCAGCCGCGAATTTCGTGAATGGACCTCGAATTGGCGCCCCTCTCCCCGTCCCTCTCCCCCGGCGACGGGGGAGAGGGCGCCCGAAGGGCGGGAAAGGCCGGGGCGTCAGCCGCGCAATGCGCACGAACAATTCGTTGATTTCAATGGGTGCAATTCGCGGACCAAACCATGAGCCATAACGCCAGCCTTCTGTTGGTCGCTCTCGTTGCAGTTGTTGGTCTCATTATTCTCATCGCCCGATTCAAACTGAATGCCTTCGTCACCTTGATGCTGGCTTCACTGTTCGTCGGGGTCTGCTCCGGGATGAGATTGTCGGATGTGCCGAGAGGATTTCTGGAGGGGATGGGCAAGGTGCTGGGCGATATCGCGATGGTCATCGGGCTGGGAACGATTCTCGGGAAAATGCTGGCCGAATCGGGCGGGGCGGAAATCGTCGCGAAGCGATTGATCCAGACACTGGGCGAAGGCCGGCTTCACTGGGCCATGATGTTTGTCGCGTTCATCGTCGGGATTCCGGTGTTCTTCGCGGTCGGCCTGGTGCTCCTGGCGCCGATTGTGTTCCGGCTCGCGCGCGAGACCAAAACGCCGCTGTTGCGCCTGGGCATTCCGCTGGTGGCAGGACTGTCGGTGGTGCATGGACTGGTGCCGCCCCATCCGGGCCCGGTCGCTGCGATGGGCATTTTCAACGAGCTGGCAGGCAAAGCGGACATGGGCAAAACAATTCTTTATTCCCTGCTTGTCGGCCTTCCGACGGCCGTCGTCGCGGGACCCTTATTTGGAAGGATGGCCGGCGATCGCGTGACCGTGGAACTGCACGGGGTTGCGGAACAATTGGCGCCGGCGACCCGCGCCGGCAATCCGCCTTCCTTTCTGCTGACCGTTTTCACTATTCTCCTTCCCGTGCTGCTGATGCTCCTGGCAACGGCCGCAGATCTGACGCTGCCAAAAGAGCATGGGTGGCGTCAGTGCGCTGATTTTGCCGGGCATCCGGCGGTGGCGATGCTGGCTGCCGTCCTCTTCTCGTTCTATTCGTTCGGTTTCGCCCGAGGCTTTACACGCGACGCGCTGTCGAAATTCGCCAATGATTGCCTCGCGCCGGTGGCGTCCATGTTGCTGGTGGTGGGCGCCGGCGGCGGATTCAGCAAGGTCCTGGATCAGGGCGGCGTCGGCAAGGCCATCGCCGAACTGGCCGGCGGCGCGAATCTGTCGCCCCTGTTGCTCGGATGGCTGGTGGCGGCGTTGATTCGGGTCGCAACGGGTTCGGCGACCGTGGCCATCACCATGGCCGCCGGGATTGTTGCGCCCATGGCCGCCAACACACCGGGGATTCATCTGGAACTGCTGGTCATCGCGATGGGCGCCGGCTCGTTGATCCTTTCGCACGTGAACGACGGCGGGTTCTGGTTCGTGAAAGAGTATTTCAACCTCAGTGTGCCGCAGACGTTGAAGACCTGGACGGTGATGGAGACGATAATATCCCTGGTTGCGCTCGTGCTGGTTTTGGTGCTCGATTGGATGATTTAAGCGATGAAGCTGCACACAAGATCGGTCAACGGGGTAATGGGGCACTGGGGTGTTGGGGTCGAGCGCCTGTCCCAAATCCCCATCACCCCATTACCCCGTCGCCCCGCTTAATCTTCCATGCTCCTCTTCGACGCCCACCTCGATCTCGCGATGAATGCGCTGGAGTGGAACCGGGATTTGACGCGGCCGATCGAAGAGATTCGCCAGCGCGAACAAGGAATGACTGACAAACCCGCCCGCGCCAAAGGAACCGTCTGCTTGCCTGAGATGCGGCGCGGTCGCGTCGGGCTTTGCGTGGCGACGCTGATCGCGCGGATTGAACATAATGCCTACAGCCCGGTTTTTGGCTGGGGTTCCCAGGAGCAGGCATGGGCCATGACGCAGGGTCAACTGGCCTGGTATCGCGCGATGGAGGAGGCGGGCGAAATGGTGCAGATCAAGGGTGCAGCGGATTTGGAGAAGCATCTGAAGCGATGGCAAGTGGAATCTTCCAACCCATCTCCATCCCCTCCCAAGGAGGGGAGCAACTCAGCGCGAACCATTCACAAGTTCCCGTCCGAGGAGGGGGCAGGGGTGGGTTCGTTCTCTGTGGATCGTTTGCCCGTCGGTTACATTCTGAGCCTGGAAGGCGCGGACTCGCTGGTGACGTTGAAACACCTTGAACGTGCCCGCGAGCAAGGGCTGCGCGCGGTCGGGCCGGCGCATTACGGTCCCGGCGTCTATGCCAACGGCACCGACGCGAGCGGCGGCTTCAACGCGAAGGGGCGTGAGTTGCTGAAGGAAATGGATCGTCTGGGAATCATTCTCGATGCGACGCATCTCTGCGACGACTGCTTTTGGGAAACGCTGGATTTGTTTCACGGCCCGATATGGGCGAGCCACAACAACTGCCGCGCGCTCGTGGCGCACAACCGCCAGTTCAGCGACGAGCAAATCAAGGCTCTCATCGAGCGAGGCGCCGTAATTGGAGCGGCGTTGGATGCCTGGATGATGGTGGCGGGCTGGGTGCGCGGGAAGACCACGCCCGAACAAGTCGGCCTGAAGATCGAGCGGATCGTGGACCACATCGATCACGTCTGCCAGATCGCCGGCAACGCGCGTCACTCGGGCCTTGGCTCGGATCTCGATGGCGCGTTTGGCCGGGAACAAACGCCGGCTGACCTGGACACGATCGCCGATCTTTCGCGCCTTCCAGGGCTACTGGCGGCACGCCGATACACGGAGGCCGACGTGGAATTGATCGCTTCCGGCAATTTCATTCGGTTCCTGCGGGAAGCGTGGACGAAGAAAACCGAATGACGAATATCGAAAGAAACCAGAATGGTCGAAGTCCGAACCAATGCGTCGGGAATTGCCGGAACGATTCGACCATTTGTCATTTGTCATTCTTTCGTCGTTCGTCATTCGTCATTCGTCATTCGTCATCGGTCATTATCCAGGCTGTGGCAAAGCTGAGTCCTTCCGGGTAATCTCGCTTCCGCATTGATCGCCTCCCGCACATCGGCCCGTTGGGGAATCGTTGTCCTGCTCCTGCTGTCGGTCTGCATCAACTACATTGACCGCGGCAGTCTGTCGGTCGCCGCGCCGATTCTGTCGAAAGAGTTCGTCCTGTCGGACAAAAAGCTCGGTTATCTTTTGTCGTCTTTTTTCTGGAGTTACACGGTATTCCAACTCGTGGCGGGATGGCTGGTGGACCGCCGCGATGTCAAATGGGTTTATGCGGGCGGATTCTTTGTGTGGTCGCTGGCCATGGCGGCCATGGGACTGGCGAATTCTTTTGCCGCATTGCTCGCCGCGCGATTGGCGCTGGGAATCGGTGAAAGTGTTTTCCTGCCGTCCGCGTCCAAAATCGTGGTCCGGCTGTTTCCCGCGGAACGGCGCGGATTGCCCAACGCCTGGGTGGACGTGGGAACGAAAATCGGCCCTGGCCTCAGCACGTTGCTGGGCGGGCTGTTGATCGGTCACTACGGATGGCGGGCGTTGTTCATTGGCGTCGGGCTGACAAGCCTGATGTGGCTGCTGCCGTGGATTTGCACGGTGCCGGGTGATCCGGTCCAAACGGGACAACAGCGGACGGGCGGACCGGGTATGTTGGAGATTCTCTCGCGGCGCGAAACCTGGGGCACGTCGCTCGGCATGTTCGCGCTCGGTTATGTCTGGATTTTTCTGCTGACCTGGCTGCCGTCGTACCTGGTGCGCGAGCGAAACTATTCGATGGAACAGATGGCCGTGTTCGGGTCGCTGCCGTTCTGGGGAATGGCCGCCGCAACGCTGGCCAGCGGCTGGGCTTCGGACCTGTGGATTGGGCGCGGCACGAGCGCCACGCGCGTGCGCAAAACGTTCGCGGTGGCCGGGCTGTTATTGTGCGCCGTGTTGATGCTGCCGGCGGCGCTGGTGGCGGGTCAATCCTTGGCATTGGCTTTCCTCATCGCCTCGTGCGTGTCCCTCGGCATTTTCACATCGAACGTCTGGGCGATCACCCAGACGCTGGCGGGGCCGCGAGCGGCAGGCAAATGGACGGGCATTCAAAACTTCGTGGGCAATCTTGGCGGAGTGATTTCGCCGATCATCGCCGGGTTGATTGTGGAACAGACGCGCTCGTTCTTCCTGGCGTTTGCCGTGGCTGCGGTGATCCTGGTCCTGGGAGCGGGGTGTTACCTTTTTCTCGTGCCGCGGGTTGAACCGATTGCGTGGAGGCCTGGCGGAAATCCGAATGACGAATGACGAAAGAAGCCCGAAACCCGAAATCCGAACCAGCGATTCAGGAGCCGTTACTGAGCAGTCCGCAGGATATACGGCAAAACAAGAGTCATTCAGGAACTCTCACGGGGAAAAAGGTGGAATCGGGGCAACCCGTTTGCCGTCGATCATTTCCTCGAGATAATCCGACACGCGCACGACGATGCGTCCGAGGAACGCTGCGCCTTGCGCGGCCGTGGCCATGCCCGGTTTTGGATCCGGCTGTTCCTTCCACATGCCGGTGCGGACGTTCTCCGGAAAAGCAGCGAGCGCAATCGCGGTTTCAAATTCCTGCGCATGACCGGGAAGGTCATCCGGCAGCTTGTCGCCGCCCTTCAAGAGTTCTGTGGCGTCGGCTTCGGTCAACACATCCCAGTAGGACATGAACTGAAGATTGACCTGATACAAGCGGAGGAACTGGTCCCAGGTTGCTTGACAAGCGGAGATATTTCCACCGTGTCCGTTGAGGACCAAAACATTCCTGAATCCTGCCCGAACGACACTGTCCACCAGATCGGAGAGGGCGGTGAGGAACGTTCCGGGTTGCAACGACAAGGTTCCCGGATGGCGCATGTGATGTTCACTGATGCCGGCCATAACTCCCTCGGCCACGAGCACACGGGGGCGCAGACGCTCGGCCACCGCCGCCGCCACCTGACAGACGCTGCGCCAGTCGTGTTCCATCGCCAGATGCTCCAGATGCTGTTCGAGGGCGGCGACCGGCAGAATGCAGGCCTTCAATTCGCCCGATTGCATTCGTTGGCGGAACTCGCCGCGGGTGAGTTTGCGCAGCAGGACTTCGGGTTCATTCATGGCTTGCGTTCGCGAGCGGTCGGAGTCGTTGGATCGGATGGGAGCCGCTTTAAGGCGTCGCCGTTCGGTTGGATGCCTTCCGGTTCCGGTAAATCCGGAGTGATGATCCTCCAGGTGGCGCCCGTTTCGCGCAGGTTGCGAAAATCGCGCGCCTGGTAAGCAACGTTCAAGTGCGGCGTGTCGATGGGTCGTCCGCCCGCGAAACGCGAATCCATCGCCGCAGCCAGGATACCGGTCGTCAACAGAGTCCGCTCGATCGGGTAGGGCGCGCGTCGCTGGCGAAAATGGGTCTGGATCGCGTGGGCCAGGGCTTTGAACAGATTCCGGTTTTGCCACGGACCGACATAAAAACTGGCGGCGAGCGGCTTCGGTTCGCCCGAGATGCGACAGCCGAAATGCCACTTGACGCCGGCGCCCCGGCTGACGCCGAGCACAATCGCCCGAAGACCGTCGCGGTAATGGACCAGGATGCCATGGTGGGCGAACGGCTCGCGGCTCTCGCCGGTGCGGGGCGGCCGAATCAAATCGGCCGCGGACGCATCAGCGACGGGCGAGTCGGTGGACAACGCCGCTTGGGCCAATTCCGCCGACCAGAATCCGTCGCTGGCCGCCTTCCACAGGGCCGCGCCCTCGAGAAACTGCACGCGCGAAGCCCCGGTTTCGGCGCCACGCCGAAACTCCACCATCGCCTGCAACACTTCGAGCCCGTGGAAATCGTACGATTCGACCGGGCCGGAGTGAATCGACACCGCTTCGACGATCCGGGCGCCGCGGGGAATTTCCAGGGGCGGACGTCGTTCGGCGAGGGGCACGGAGCTTCCCGCCATGAAAGGAATCCGCGTGCGGCGTGCCGTGTCATACATCTCTTTGGCCCAGTCCCAGCGATAGGAAAGGTGCTTGTCATTGTACAGCGGCGCCACACGACCGCTGCCTTGAAACACCGCGGCGATTTCGTCGAAGAACCGTTTCCGGGGATATTCCCTTTGGCCTTTTTCGTTGAGGGGATATTTTCCGTGTTCGCCGATGGACAACACGCCATCGACCGCGAGCGTGTCTCCGCCCAGGCAGAGCGCGCCGGCGATGGACGGATAGATTTTGATGTTGTATTTGAAGGCGACCTCTCGGGCCATGTCGCGGTCGGGAAACTGGTCCACGTAAAAGCTGGCGACCTCCATGCCGGGCGAGGTCAGTTTCCCATTGAACAAATAAGGCTCCAGAAAATTTTCCAGGAGAACGTGGGCGTGGCTGCGGTAGGTGAACTCGGTCAGAATGGCGGCGACTTTTAGACGCTCGCGATTCGCGGCGAATGCCGGAAGCGCCCACGAGTCAGTGCTGCCCGCGGCAATAGCGACCCCGGCCGACCATCGGCCCACCTGCCTGATGAACTGCCGGCGAGTGCGTGAAAATTGGGGACCGGGCAGTCTGTTCATCGAACGCTCAGTGGTGATGAGCTTGCTCCCTGAGAGTCAATTCCAGGGGAAGGTGGCCCGGCGAATTCATAGCAACGCCGAGTCGTCTTTCGCCTCCAATTTGGCGAGGCGTTTCTTGATGGTCTCGACGTTTTTCGTCAGTTCGAAAATGGTTTTGTAAATCTCTGCTTGCGCTTCCTTGTCGGCGAGGGCGGGCACGGCAGGATGAAGGCGCATCAGCTCGCGCGAGAGATTGTTGCACACGTCGCGGATTTGGCGGATGGCGGTGGGTTTGTCCACAGTATGTGTCGTTCGCCTTCTTTTAACCCGGAGAGCGGCTCGCGGGCAAACGAGAATTCACCGGCAGCCAGAAGTCGAACAGAAGAGAACGAAGCGAACGAAGGATTTTTTGGAAAGTACTTCGCGCTTTGTGTCTGGCCGGCACCTGTGTTGCCCTTGCCATGAACCGACCAAAGGACCGCCAGGTTTTGGACTGCGCCAGTCCTCTGGCGCTTTTCGATCTGGTCTGGGCGCGCAAAAGCGGCAGAGGACTGCCGCAGTCCAATACGTGATCGCGGCGGCGCACCCACCTCCGCGGTCCCTGGTCCCAAAGCGCGATTTTGAAATCGTGGAAGTTTTCCATGAACGTCCTTTCGTCCTCGATCGGATGTCTTGGCTTCGAGGACGAGGACGACGAGCACGAGGAGCACGAGGAAGAACGCGTTCATCGTCCGAATGCATGCGGATTAACAAGACGGGACTCTCCCATCGCACCCATTATCCCTGAACCATGGTTGAAGGGCTGGCGACTGAAGCCTCGGATTTTTGGCGGCCGAACCGCGTTCCCGCCCCGGCCGTTTAATACGAGTGCGTATAAAATGCTTGAGCGCGGTGAACCGATGTTGTCAAATGTGCGCCCATGAATTCATCCTCCCACGGGCAAAGGAAACTGACGCTCGTTGAATGGTTGATCCTGTTTGTTGCGATTCTTGGTTTTGCCTTCGACACCTATGAACTGTTGATGCTGCCATTGATCGCGCGCCCGGCGCTGGCCGAACTGCTGGCGGTGGACCCCGCGACGGCTTCCGGTAACGCCGCAATTCTGAAATGGACCGGCTACCTGATGTGGGGCAGCGCTGTTTCCGGCGGGGTTTTCGGATTGATTGGCGGCTGGCTGACGGACCGGTTTGGGCGAAAGCGCGTTCTGGTGTGGAGCATTTTTCTCTACGCGCTGTCGCCTCTGGCGGCGGCTTTCTGCAAATCCGCCGAAGCGCTGCTCGTTCTGCGCTGCACCACGTTCATCGGCGTGTGTGTCGAGTTCGTCGCCGCCGTCGCGTGGCTGGCCGAATTGTTTCCCGATCCCAAACAGCGGGAGAAGGTGCTCGGCTTTACGCAGGCGTTCTCCTCATTCGGCGGTCTGATGGTGGCGGGCGCCTATTATCTTGCGGTGACCTATGGACAACACTGGCCGGCGATTCACGGCGCGCACGTTGCGTGGCGCTACACGCTCATTTCGGGCCTTATCCCGGCGATACCTTTGATGTTTCTGCTTCCCTTGCTGCCGGAGTCGCCGGCGTGGAAGGAAAGACGGGCGGCGGGAACGTTGAAACGCCCCACGATCGCGGAACTTTTCCAGCCTGCGTTCCGCCGGACGACGATTGCCACGGCGATTTTGTTCGCCTGCGCTTACGGCGCGGCCTTCGGGGCGATCCAAATGACGCCGCAAATTGTGCCCGGTCTCGTGCCCGGCCTGCCCGAGCTGGCCAAACTGCGAAAGCAGGTGGACGTCGCGCAACAAAAGGGCGAAGACACCCGGGAGATGAAAAAACGCATCGCGGAACTCAGCAAAGAGCAGGGACAGATCATCAGCAACGTGCAAACCCACCAGGAGATGGGCGGTCTGGCCGGAAGATTTGCATTGGCGTGGCTCGCGATAGTTATTGTCGGACGAAAAGCGTTGTTGCGGGTTTTCCAGATTCCCGGTTTGGTTTTGATTCCTTTGGTTTTCCTGTTTCCGGCCACCAACAACCTGGAGTATTTCAAATGGGGCATTGCCCTGGCCGGCTTCTTCACCATAGCGCAATTCAGTTTCTGGGGAAATTATCTGCCGCGCGTGTATCCGGTGCACTTGCGTGGAACGGGAGAAAGTTTCGCCGCAAACGTTGGCGGCCGGATGATTGGCACATCGGGCGCGTTCATTGCCACCAACCTTGCGCTCGCTATGCCGGGCGCGACGAATTCGATCAAACTCGCCTACGCCGCCGCCGCCGTCGCCTTTCTGGTTTACGCGGTTGGCTTTCTCACGTCGTTCTGGCTCCCGGAACCGCCGCAGGAACAATTGCCCGATTAAAGGCGCATGTCGCTCTGCGCCGCGACGGGAAAGCGACATTCGAGATTGAATATTGGCGGTGTGACATCCAAAGTCCGGGCCGCATGACCATCGCCCGGGCCTCGGTCCTCGAGCAGTTCAACGCCCCGCTTCAGGCGCGTGAATATCCCCTGCCGTCGCGACTGGAACCCGGTGCCGCGCTCGTTCGCACCGAGATGGCCGGCATCTGCGGGACCGATGTTCATCTGTGGAAAGGACAGCTCCCGATTTCTTTGCCCGTTATCCTGGGGCATGAAACCGTCGGGCGAATCGATCAACTGGGCGAGGGTCTGGAACACGACTGGACGGGCAAGCCGTTAAAAACCGGCGACCGCG
>WNGA01003905.1_pt1 | contig 22135 bp, 18 predicted proteins | sample 5400061 | NCBI WGS metagenome assembly WNGA01 (sample SAMN13153366, study PRJNA577476) | soil metagenome | isolation source: 100 cm soil or saprolite under grassland replicate 2 | place: USA:California | collected 2016-06-15
GATCACAAGGTAGTATTCGCCTGGCTTGCCGGCCACCTCGAAGCTGCCCGACGTGATTTTCTGACCGAGGTTCGTCGCCATCTTGACGAGCGCGCCCGCGCCGGTGCGGACCGTGATGCTGATGCTGCCGATTGGATCGGGATCGCCGGTGAGCGTTTTCCACGAGACCCGCCACCGCTCGCTTGCTGTCGTGAACTTCTCGGTTTCCTTCTGGCCGGATTTGCCGGACCACTCCTTGATCGTCACCCAATCCTGCATGGTCTTACGTCCTATTTCTGCGCCATGAGCGTCTTGATCTGGCGCACCGCCGCGTCGACCTTCAGCTCCACGCCTTTCTTGCCGTATGCGACCGACGCCAGAGTCGGATTGCCGCTGACGCCGCTGCCTTCGAAGCCGCCCTGTGGCGCCAGCTTGTCCCAGCGCACCAGCTTGCCACGCTGGAAAGACGTAGCTTCAACGGCCATCAGTGTCGAAGAATCCCGGACGCCGGCGTGATTGCCGATCTGGTCCTTGGGCACTCCCTGAGCGATGAGCCAAAGGTCGAAAGGAGATTGGTAAGGGCCCGCGCCCGGCGCACCGGCGGCCGCTTCGTAGTAGTCGTTGACGTAGTGCGCGCGTACGCCGCTGCCTGCCCATTCCTTGTTCAACTGCTCGACGGCCTTCTTCGTGCCAGCCTGATTACCGCCGCTGTTGTAGATCATCACGATGTCTTTGAAGCCGGTCGCCTTGAAGCTGCGTCCGGCCCATACAAGCACCTGAACGAAGGCATCGTCCGGGAGCGTGATGGAGCCGGGAAAGCGCATATGGCCGGACGGAGGATCGAGATTTCCCTCAGGCACGTACTGAAGGACCGGCGCGACGAGCGCATTGCCCAATCGCCTGGCGATCTCGCCGGCCGCGTAATGCACGGCAAAGTTCTCCTTGCCGAGAACCAGGTGCGGGCCGCTCTGCTCCGTGCCGCCGCTGGCGATGATGACGGTCGTCATGCCCGCTTTCATCGCATCGCGCACTTCGGTCCACGTCAGCTCCTCGATGTACACGCTCGGGAGCGTCGATCGAGCCGGGGTGCCCTGATCGAACGCCTGAGTGCTCGCGGTGATGAGAACGAAGAACAGCGCTGCGGCGAAACGGACCATCGGCTTGCCCTAGCGCTGTCGTGATTGCTGGCGCGTCATGAGCTCGCGCAGGAAAGCCGCGGTGGCCAGCTGCCGTCGCTGATTGGAATCGCCCGCGCCCTCGTCTGCGACCGTGAAGGGCGTGCGGCCTCGCTTGTCTTTCGCGTCGATTCGAGCGCCGTGGTCGACGAGGAACTGGATGATCGAATTTGCGCCGCGGATGGCGGCCCCGTGGAGCGCCGTGAACCCGATGCCGTTCGCCGCGTTCACGTCATCCCCGAGCTCGAGTGCCATTTTGACCGCCGCGAGTGCTTCCTCCTCGGTGCCCGGACTCTCTCCCTGGCGATAGCCGACGCCGGCCGCGGCCATCAACGGTGTCGCGTTCTCTTTGGTGCGTGTCAGCGGATTGGCGCCTTTTTCCACGAGCAGGCGCATGACCGGCAGGTCGCAGACGCGGGCTGCGAGGAAGAACGGGGTTGCGCCTGCCAGCGGCATATCCAGTGGCGGACGAAGTCCGATGAACGCTTTCGTCATGCCCGCATTCACGTCGGCGCCGTGGTCGATGAGGGCTTTGATGATATCGAAGCTGTCCAGTTTGTCAGTGGAAGCCGGGACGGCAAACTTCAGCACCTCAGGGCGACGGACCTGCGTGGCAAGATGCAACGGCGTGAAACCCGTAGAGCTGACGTTCGGATCGGCGCCTTTGTCAATCAGCAGTCCGGCGACATCCCAGTGCGCATTCTGGATCGCAATGATGAGGGCGCTAGCGCCCTGCGCCTGGGTCGCGTTCAAGTCTGCGCCCGCGGCAATCAACGACCCCACAATATCGAGGTAGCCCTGGCGCGCCGCAAACAGCAGCGGACTGTAGCCCTGCTTGGACTTCGTGTTGACGTCGGCGCCCTTCTCGAGCAGCAGCTGCACGACGGCTTTGTGCCCTTCTGCCGCCGCCCACATCAGCGCGTCCTGGCCACGCCAGTTCTCCTTCGTGCCGATCTGAGCGCCGCGATCGAGCAGCAGCTTCACCGCCGCGTCATTGCCCGTACGTGCAGCGGTCATCAGCGGCGTCTCGCCATCGGGGGAGGATGTGGCATTCGGATTGGCGCCGCTTTTCAGGAGCAATTCGACTACTCTCGGGTTCGCGTTCAGACACGCCAGCGCGAGAGGGGTGACACCATAGCGGTTTGGCGTTTCGACGTTCGCGCCGGCGCCTATGAGCGCGGTGGCCACTTCGGCATCGTCTCTGTGCACTGCCCAGTGGAGGGCGGTCGTGCCGTCCGGCGCCGTGGCGTTGACGTCCACCTTCTGCTTCAGCAGCGTGCGTACAGCGGCGGTGTCTCCGCTTTTCACCGCCTGGACGAGAGGCGGATCGCCGCTCGCTGCGGCCACACTGGCAATCGCCGACAGCACGACCATCACTCGAATCAATCGCATAGTCATCGTCATTCGGTAGCGCATGTCGTTCCTTGCATGGCTGGTCGGACTGGTGGGGCAGGAAAGCGTGGTGGGAATGCTCCCACCTGACCGACCCGTCCCCCGGACCTACGACTCAGACGTTCGTGAACTGCGGGCTCACCAAGTCTGGCAGCGGTCCGGTACTATCACCGATGCTGTCGAGCGGTACCCCCATCGTGTTGACGAGGGTCACAAGCAGGTTCGCCATCGGCGTGGCTTTCGGGTACTTGATGACTCGTCCGCCCTTCATCGCGCCCGCCGCGCCGCCCGCGATGAGAAGCGGCAGGTTGACGTGCGCGTGGGTGTTGCCGTCGCTCAGACCGCCGCCGTAGAGGATCATCGAATGATCGAGCAGGCTCGCGTCGCCATCGGGTGTCGAGCGCAGCTTCTCCAGGTAGTAGGAGAACAGCTGAACGTGGAACATGTCGATCCTGGCGAGCTTCTCCAGCTTTTCGGGATTCTCCTGGTGGTGCGACGTCGAGTGGAACGCGTCGGGAACACCGATCTCCGGGTACGTGCGCATCGTGAATTCCTGACCCGTCAGGAACGTGGTCACGCGGGTGACATCCGCCTGGTACGCGAGCACCTGCAGATCGAACATCAACTTCGTGTGCTCTTCAAAGGTCGCCGGCGCGCCGCTCGGGCGATCGGGCAGGAGCACGTCCAGGCGGGCACTCTGTGCCTCGGCCTTCTGAATACGCTGCTCCACATCGCGAATCGAATACAGGTATTCGTCGACCCTTCTGCGATCGCTCGGGCTGATCAGCTTCTGCAGACGTGAGATTTCCTGCGGGATGGTGTCCAGGATGCTGCGCGTACGCCGCATGTTCCCAAGCCGCTCGGCCGCATTGCTGCCTTCGCCGAACATCCGCTCGAACACCGTGCGCGGGTTGTTGTCCATCGGGACGGGCGAAGTGGGATTCCTCCACGACAGGGTTTGCGTGTAGATGCAGCCGTAGCCTGAATCAGAACACGACCCGCTCAGATCGGTCCGTTCGATGGAGAGCTCGAGCGATTTGAGCTGGGTCTGCTGTCCGATCTCCTGCGCGACGAGCTGATCGATCGTCGTCCCGCCGCGCACGAGCGCTTCGGCCTTCTTCGGGTGCGTCGCGCTCAACCACGCCGGCTGCGGCCTGGCGTGATCGCCGGTGCCGGACGCCCACGACTCGCCTGGGTCGCAATCAAGACCTTCCAGGATGGTGATCTGATCACGAAACGGCTCGAGCGGGCTGAGAGTCGGCGAGAACTCGAAGCTTGGACCCACGCCGACCGGCAGCCACTTGGCGAGGTTCACACCGTTCGGCACGTACACAAATCCCATGCGCCGCACGGGCGCCGCTGTCTGCGCCGCCGACGCCAGCGCGGGAACCATTGCGTCCAGCCACGGCAGCGCGAGTGTGGCAGCACCCAGCCCACGCAGGAACGTCCGACGTGGCAACGCCTTCTTGGTGATGATCATGACGCTCTCAGCTCCTCTGAACCTAACGCTACTGCGCCGTAGTGGCCGCGCGATCGAGCGACCGCCGCATTTGGAACGCCGGGCTCCTGACGATGGCCTGAATCAAAGTCGATATCTTGTAATTCTGCTTCGCTGCCTCTTGTGTTATGCGGCGGACGGTGGGCGCGTCGTAGTATTCGAGCCCCCGACCGAGCGCGAAGGTGAGGAGCTTGTCGGTAAAGGTCGTCACGAACGCATCCGAATACCGCAGCAGCGCGTTTCGCAGTCCCACGGGTCCGTCGAACGTGGTCCCATCGGGGAGTGTGCCCGAGACGTCCAGCGGGCCGTTCGACTCACTCTTTTCCCGCCACTTGCCAACCCCGTCGAAATTTTCGAGCGCGAGACCAAGCGGATCCATCATCGAGTGGCAACTGGCGCACACCGGATTGGCCCGGTGCTGCACCATCCGTTCGCGCATCGAGAGGACCTTGCCGCCCGCGTTGGTGTCCTTGAGAGACGGCACGTTCGGTGGCGGCGGCGGCGGCGACACCCCGAGGAAGTTCTCCAGGATGTAGATGCCTCTTCGAACCGGCGATGTGCGGGTTGGCGAGGACGTTACCGTCAGGATGCTGCCTTGCCCGAGCAGTCCGCATCGCGATTCGTCGGTGACCGTCACGCGGCGGAAATGGTCGCCGTAGATATTCGGAATGCCGTAGTGGCGGGCCAGCCGCTCGTTGATGAACGTGTAGTCTGCCGTCAGCAGATCCAGCACTCCGCGGTCTTCGCGGACGATGCTCTGGACGAACAGGTCGGTCTCGCGTCGAAAGGCCCGCCGCAGGTTGTCGTCGAACTCCGGGAAATTCCAGCGGTCCGGCTTGAGCTCCGAGACATCGCGCAAGTGCAGCCACTGACTGGCGAAGTTGCCCACGAGCGCCGACGACCGTTCGTCGGCGAGCATGCGCCGGACCTGTTGATCCAGGACGGTTGGATCTTTGAGCTTGCCGTGTTCCGCCAGGTCGAGCAATGCATCGTCAGGAACACTGCTCCAGAGAAAGAATGACAGCCGCGTCGCCAGCTCCAGGTCGCTCACGCGGTAGTTTTTCGGCCCGCCGGCTTCCGCCACGTCCTGCTCGACTCGGAACAAGAACGAGGGGCTGACCAGAATTCGGGCGATCGCTTCCTGAATGCCCTTTTCGAAGCCGCCGCTGTCGCGACCCTCCGTGTAGAAGGGCATCAACACCTGAAGATCGAGATCGGTGACCGGCCGCCGGTAGGCCCGGCGTGCCACGGTAGAAATGATGGTCCGCGCACAGGCCGTATCCTTATCGCCGGCCGGACGGCACGTCAGGATGTGGCGCCGCGACGGCGTGTCGGTGGGACGAGCGGCCGCGTACGGTCCGTCGATTTCGATCTTCGCCAACGATGGAAGGCCTTGCGTGTCACCGTATTCCGGTGCGTCGCGAACAATCGGTTTGTCGAGATCCTCGAACTCTGCGGAGCTGCGCTTGATGAAGGCCACACCGAGCGACCGCGCACCGGCTTTGACGGGGATCCGGAACTTCAACTTGTCGTCTTCATCGACCGGACCGTTGTAATCGTCGGCGTTGCCGCGACCGCGGCCACGCGGCCGTCCGCCGATGGAGGCGAGCTCGACGCGCGCGCCGTCAATCGTCACTTCAACTTGCTGTACTTCTTCGAGTCCATTGATACGCGTGTTGTAGTTGCGTCCGAGCCGGAGCTGAATCACGTACTCACCGTCGACCGGGAAGTAGTGATTGACCAACGCGCCGCCGCGAGTGCCGAACGGCAGCCCGTCGATGCGGTCGCGCTGTGTCAAGTCGGATGGATAGGCATACGTCGCAACGCTCGGGCCAATCGTCGGATCGCCGAGCGCCATCCGGCTCACCCGCTGCGCTGCCGACAGGTACCGTTCGAGAAGACCCGACGAGATCCCGAGTGCATCGCCGATGTTGTCGAAGCCATAGCTCGCGGGATCCGCAGGCAGCCAGGAAGCAACGTCGACATCGAGCGCCAGCACGTCTCGAACGGCATTGCGGTACTCAGTGCGATTCAGGCGGTGGAACGCAGCCGGCCGCCCCGGGTTCGGGTTTGCGGCGGCCGTCCGATCGATCTCGTTCTCCACCCACTTTCTGAAGCCGTCATAGGCGGCGCGATCGGGGCGCGGCCGTCCGGCGGGCGGCATCACTCCACCACGGAGTTTTCGAACGACTTTTTCCCAGGTTTGCGCCTCGTCTCCGACGCGCGAGAGATCCATGACGTCGAGGGCGAGGCCGCCGGCTTTGGTCCGCTGGTTGTGGCAGGTGACGCAATACTGATCGAGCAACGCGCGCTGCTGAGTCGCGGCAGGTGGGGCCTGCGTTTGCGCTTCCGGCAGGCCAATCGCGCGGGCGTGCCCTGTCGAAGCGACGATGATCCCTGCTGTCAGGCAGCTACTCGTCAGACCCAGAAGGAATCTGTACACTCGGCCCTCCCGCCAGTCGACGGCGCACGGGTACCCAAAAAAAACGTAGAAGAATCAATAATTTATCATGTCGGCCGCTCGGAGACTCGACCGTGAGGTGTAACGAATTGGAAGAAATTGTCTCGTTTGCGGCCCGTCACCGAGCCCTCTTGGCAATGAACCGGCAGTGGCCCGGGACGCAGTGGACGTTTTCTGTGGTAGGTTTCCAGGCCGGTAAACCGATGCCAATTTACGAATATCGATGCCGGGCCTGCGGCGCCGCCTTTGAAGCCCTCGTTCGACCGCCCACGCCTCCGGCGTGTCCCTCGTGCCAGTCAGAGGACCTCGAGCGGCTGTCGTCGCTCTTCGCCGTCAACTCGGATACGACCCGGGCGATGGCCGTCAAGGCCGGACGGCGGCAGCTGAAGCAACTCGAGCAAGACACAGCTGCCCAGCGGCGCGAAGTCATCGAGAAGCACGGTCACTGATGGCGTCCCCACAACTGCCCAACGATTACGGTTCGCCGATAACGCTGGACGTCGCGAAGCAAGCGGCGGCGCGGGCGCTCGCGGAAGCGCGGAAGAACGGGTGGACGGTAGCTGTCGCTGTTGTCGACACTGGCGGTCATCTGGTGTATTTCGAGCGCCTGGACGCGACACAGCTCGCGAGCGCCGACATCGCCATTGCCAAGGCGCGATCGGCAGCACTCTACAAGCGTCCGAGCAAGACCTTCCAGGAGGCGTTGGCCGGTGGCGGCGCCGGTCTGCGCGTATTGCGTCTCAAGGGGGCCGTGCCTATCGACGGCGGGGTTCCGCTCCTGCTGAATGACCGGATCGTCGGCGGCATCGGCGTTTCCGGCGCCATTCCTCAACAAGACGGTCAATGCGCCAACGCCGGCGCCGAAGGGCTCTCAGCGCGCAACGCCAGCTAGCGGCCTGATCTAGCCGTGAGTGCGCTCGAACTCGCGCATGAAGCCGGCGAGCGCCAGGACGCCGTCCTCTGGAAATGCGTTGTAGATCGATGCCCGAATGCCGCCGATCGAGCGATGACCGGCGAGCCCGTCGAGTCCCTCGGCCGCCGCGCTCGCGACGAACTTTGTGTCGAGCTCGCTGGTCGGCAGCCGGAACGTCACATTCATCACCGATCGATCCTCGCGGCCGGCGAGGCCGCAGTAGAAACCTGTTCGATCGATCTCCGCGTAAAGTCTTGCCGCCTTTCGCGCGTTGCACTCGGCAACCGTCTGAAGACCGCCGCGATCCAGCAACCACCGGATCATGCGGCCGAGAATGTAAATCGCGAATACTGGCGGCGTGTTGTACAGCGAGTTGTGCTCCGCCTGCGCGCGATAGCTCAGCATCGTTGGAAGGCGAGGCGACGAACGCGCGAGCAAGTCGTCGTGGATGATCACGAGCGTGACGCCGGCAATTCCCAGATTCTTCTGCGCCCCCGCGTAGATGAGCGCGTGCCGTTCGATCGGGATCGGACGGCTGAAGATGTCCGATGTCATATCGCTCACAAGCGGCGTGGATCCGACGTCGGGCAGCGCCGTCCACTGGGTGCCGACATCGGTGTTGTTCGACGTCATGTGGACGTACGCCGCGCCGGGTGTCGGCTTGAGATCCTCGTTTCGCGGAACGCGCGCAAACCGCTCGGTCTCCGTCGTCGCCGACACGCACGCCTTGCCTATCTTGTTCGCCTCGTCGAGCGCGTACTTTCCCCAGACGCCACTGACGATGTAGTCGGCGGTTGCTCCCGCGGCCATCAGGTTCATCGGCGCCATGGCGAACTGCAGACTGGCGCCGCCACCCAGGAACAGAATGTGATAATCCGGCGGAATGTCCGCCAGCCGCCGCATGCCGGCGATGGCGGCATCCATCATGGATTGGAAGACCGGGGTGCGGTGGCTGATCTCCAGCGTTGACATGCCCGCGCCCGGGAATTCGATCAACTCCCGGTGGACCTCCTCGATCACATCGAGAGGAAGCATCGCGGGACCGGGACGGAAGTTATAGACGCGCGACATCACGAAGGGATACGTTCCGTTGCGGCGCCGGCTTCGGTCGCGAAGCGTTCGATAGCGGCGGCGCGGGCGTCGTGATCCAACAGCGAACGATTGGATCTCCGCTGTTGACGACCTTGTGCGTCCAGATGAGCCCAGCGATGCCGGTCTGCTGCGATCGCACCACTTCGACGCGATCGCCAAGCACATCGTAGATCTCCGCCACTTCCTGGCCCGCGGCGACGTGTTCGCCGATCCGCACTTTCAATCGCACCAGGCCTGGGTGCGTCGCACGTGTCACGAACTGGACGATGCCGCGTTGGAACGTGCGCGGCGTACTCGGCACACCCTCGATCATCCCGAGATAACGCATGACATTGCGGATGCCGGTCAGGTGAACACGAGTGTCCGCTTCGCTCATCTCGCCGTTGCCGCCCGCCTCGGCAATGATGGCGACGATTCCTCGATGAGCCGCTGCGTGCACGATCGACCCTGCGAACGGAAAAACACGCTGTCCGTCCGACACCACAACGAGCTCGGGGCCATAGACGCGCGCCAGTAGCTCCGCCCTGCAATCCAGCAGGGAATTACCGGTGGCGAGACAGCCGACGAACGGCAGCAGCAGCTCGCCGAAGTCGCCGCCGTGCAGATCGATGTAGTACTGCGCGGTGCCGATGATCTCGTTCAGCAGCACGTGCGCCAGCATCTCGGACATCGTGCCGTTCCCGTTGCCGGGCGCGATGTTGTTGAGATTGAGACCATCCACCGGCGACACGAATGCAGTGCGCCGTTCGAACATCGCCGTGTTGACGACCGGCACGGCAATGACAGCGCCATGCAGGTGCTCGGGGGCGAGCGCGTTGACCGCTCTCATCACCGTGTCGATAGGCGGGTATTCGGTCGCATGGACCCCTGCGGTGAGGCAGAGGACCGGCCCATCGTGCGCGCCGTTGACGATCACGAGCGGAACGCGGAGCGGACCGTTTGGCGTGTCACCAACGTCGATGAAGCCCTGTTTACGCTCGCCACTGCCCGCCCGAATGGCCCGAATCTGGATGGTGCCTCTGACCGTCATCGTGAGCTTCGCTGCGGATCGCAGCGCCGGCCGCGCGACTCTAGCATGGGTTTTTACCGTCGGCCCCCGCGCGAGTTGGAAGAAATTGTCGCGCTGCGCAGTGGACACCGAGCGTGGCGCCGTCGAACGACGAATTTCAAACTACACTACCGCCTTCGAGGGGAGAGATTCATGGATCTGGGCCTGACAGCGAAGACCGCGCTCGTGTTGGGCGGAGCCGGTGGCCTCGGCAGTGCGATCGCGCTGACCTTGGCGCGTGAGGGGGCCAACGTGGCGGTCGCCGATGTCGATGCCGCGGCGCTCGAGCGCACCATCGGCACGATTCGCGATGCCGGCACCAAGGCGCTGCCGCTGCAGTGGGATCTCGCCGATCTGGCGGGCATCGACGGCCACGTCGCCACGATTGAACGCGGGCTCGGGCCGGTGGACATACTTGTGAATATCACCGGTGGTCCGCCGCCCACGACGGCGTCCGGACAGGAACCGGCGCTCTGGAGTAAAAACTTTCAGTCGATGGTGCTGTCAGTGATCGCGATCACCGATCGAGTTCTGCCTGGCATGCGAACGAGAAGCTGGGGGCGTGTCATCACGAGCACGTCGTCAGGCGTGATCGCTCCCATTCCGAATCTTGGTATTTCCAACGCTCTTCGTTCCTCGCTGGTCGGCTGGTCCAAGACCATCGCGCGCGAAGTGGCGCGCGATGGCATTACCGTGAACGTCGTTGTGCCCGGCCGCGTCGCGACCGATCGCATTCGGTTTCTCGATGAAGCGAAGGCAAAGCGCGAAAACCGCTCTGTCGACTCCGTTGTCGCTGAAAGTACGGCTTCGATTCCGACAGGGCGTTACGGGACGCCGCAGGAATATGCCGACGTCGTCGCGTTCCTGGCGAGCGCGCGGGCATCATACGTGACCGGATCGGTCGTTCGTATCGACGGAGGGCTGATACCTGCCGTTTAAAGGTTCAAGGGTTCAAAGGTTCAAGGGTTCAAAGGTTCAAGGGTTCAAAGGTTCAAGGGTTCAAAGGTTCAAGGGTTCAAAGGTTCAAGGGTTCAAGGGTCAAAGGTTCAAGGGTTCAAAGGTTCAAGGGTTCGAGGGTTCAAAGGTTCGGGGGTTCAAGGGTTCGAGGGTTCAAAGGTTCGAGGTTCAAAGGTTCAGGCGATCCGGCGAGTCGTCTGTTGTGCAAAGAGGAGACGAATGGCACTGGATAAGACGATCGTTGAGACGCTCGCTGCAGTATCGACGGCTACGCTGACGACCATCCTTCTGAAGAAGGGGCTTCGCAATGTCTGGGTGAGAGGGGCCCGCCCTCTGCGAGCCGACCCGCCTCGCATTGTCGGTCCGGCGTTCACGATGCGGTTCATACCCGCTCGAGAAGATCTCGCCACGCCGGAGGCATGGGCGTCTCCTCGATCGACCCGCGCCGCGATAGAAGACATGCCTGCCGGATGTGTCACCGCGGTGGATGCGATGGGCATCACCGATGCGGGCATCTTTGGCGATCTGCTGTGCGCGCGTATCAAGAAGCGCGGCGTCAGTGCCCTCGTCACCGATGGCGCCGTCCGCGATGTCGCCGGCGTGCTCGAGACCGGCCTTCCCGTCTGGTGTCACGGCGGTGCGGCGCCCCCATCCGTCGCCCGCCTGACGTTCGTCAACTGGCAGGAGCCGATCGGGTGTGGCGGTGTCGCCATCTTTCCCGACGACGTCATCGTCACCGATGGGGATGGCGCAGTCGTCATCCCGAAGGCGCTGGTCGATGAAGTTGTGGCGACGGCGCCCGAACAGGAGCGGCTCGAGAACTGGATCATGGGCGAAGTGCACAAAGGCGTGCCGCTTCCGGGTCTCTATCCGCCCAACGCCGAGACGAAGGCGCGATACGAAGCCGATGTCCGAAAACGTTGAGCGCGGCGGAGCGGACAGACCGTAACGTTTGGGAGGAAGCGTTGGGGAGCCGGCTTCGAGGCAAGACCGTGTTCATGACGGCGGCTGCGCAGGGCATCGGTCGCGCCACCGCGCTCGCGCTTGCAGGCGAGGAGGCCGAAGTCTGGGCCACCGACATCAACAAGGAGCTTCTTGCCTCACTGGACAGCGTGCCGCGAATTCGCACCCGCGTCCTCGACGTGCTCGACGACGATGCCGTTGCGGCAGTTGCGAAGGATGTCGGCCCGATCGATGTGCTGTTCAATTGTGCCGGCTATGTGCACCAGGGTGACATTCTCACGTGCACACCGAAGGACTGGGACTTCAGCTTTCGCCTGAATGTGCGCGCGATGTACATCGTCACGCGCGCGTTCATTCCTGTCATGCTCGCCCGCGGCGGCGGCAGCATCATCAACATGGCGTCGGTCATCTCGAGCATGAAGGGTACGCCGAACCGGCTCGCGTACGGCGCCAGCAAAGCGGCCGTCATCGGCTTCACCAAGGCAGTCGCCGCCGACTACGCAAAGCAGGGCATCCGGTGCAACTGCGTCTGTCCGAGCGGCGTGGACACGCCGTCGTTTGCCGAACGACTCAACGCGTTCGCAGATCCCGAGAAGGTCCGCAACGACGTCATCTCGCGGGTGCCGCTGGGGCGCATCGGCACGGTCGACGACATCACACCCCTGGTCGTTTATCTTGCGTCCGACGAATCGCGTTTTGCGACCGGCGCGATGTTCCCGGTGGATGGCGGTGTGGCCATGTGATCCCGGAACGATAGCCGCGAGTCGTCCAGACAACGGATGGGGACAAAAACGAGATCGGGAATCGGACACCAGGGAACATGAGCAGCAAGGTCATTGTGATAACAGGCGCCAGCTCCGGAATCGGGGCGGCCCTTGCGCGACAACGCGCGGTCGCGGGAGATGCCGTCATGCTTGCCGCGCGTCGTCAGGACAAGCTCACTCGAGTGGTGGAAGCGTGTGGCGGCCGTGCGCTTGCGGTGCCTACCGACGTCACGCAGCGCGGCGAGGTCGAACGGCTGCGCGACGCGGCAATCGGCGAGTTCGGGCATATCGACGTGTGGGTGAACAATGCGGGACGAGGCATCAATCGCCGGGTACTCGAGTTGAGCGATGGCGATCTCGACGAAATGTTCATCGTCAATACCAAAGCACCGCTCTACGGCATGCAGGCGATCGTGCCGTATTTCCAGTCACGAGGCGAAGGACATGTAATCAATGTGTCCTCCATCCTGACGCGCGTCTCGAGCGCGACGTTCAGGTCCGCGTACACGGCCGCCAAAGCCGCGCTCAACGCCCTCACCTCGAATCTCCGCACGGACCTGCACACCACGCACCCGCGCATCCATGTCTCGTTGATTCTGCCGGGCGGCGTGCCGGGAGAATTCCAAGCGGCATCGTTGGGTGGAACACCCCCTGTCAACCCGCCGCTGAAGGGCGCACGGCCGCAGACGCCTGACGAAGTCGCCGAAGTGATTGCCGGCGTCATCGACAATCCGGTGGCGGAGGCCTATACGCTGCCAGTACTGCGAGAGCTCGCCCGCCAATACCTCGAGGATGTGGACGCCTTCGAGGAATCGATGACCGCGTCATCGCACTGATCGCCCGCGCAGATCGTCAGAAGCGCAGCTCTCGCGGGGGTGAAGCTTGCGACGAGTGTGGCAACCAGCGCCGCCGTCCCTGCGATCGTTCTGCCGCGTGTCCGCGCCGTCATGTCGAGACGGCAACGTCAGCGCCGGCGGCTCCCACCGGCTCATTCCGGGCGTCCCTCGCCTTCATCCGAGCCATGTTCACGCCCGGCCCGCGTGGGATGAAGACAAGGATGAGAATTGTCGCCAGCAGTTCGAGTCCGCCGATCACATACAGCCCGGTCGAGGTCTTGCCGGTCAAGTCCCTGAACCAGCCGACCGCAAAGGGACCCACCCAACCCGACAGATTGCCGATTGAGTTGATGAGCGCGATGCCGCCGGCAGCGGCAGTCCCGCCGAGAATCATCGTCGGCATCTGCCAGAACGGCGCGATTGCGCTGAGCACGCCCGTCTGAGCGAGCACGAGACCTGCGAATGCCAGCGGCGGCGTACTTTCGAACACGCCAATCGTGATCAGTCCAATGGCGGCCGCCAGACATGAAAGAGCACAGTGATACCGGCGCTCGAGCAGGCGATCGGAACTGCGCGCGACGAACACGACGGCAATCATCGCCGCCACGTATGGAACGGCCGAGAGCAACCCAATCATGACGTTGCTCTCGACGCCCATGCCGCTGATGATGGTCGGGCCCCAGAAGCCCAACGTTGGATTCGCACTTACGAGACAAAAGCAAATGAGCGTCAGCAACCAGAGCCGGGGCACTCGCAGCGCTTCGCTGAACCGATGCCTTCGCGGGCCGGCTTCGCGGCGATCCCTTTCCAGATCTGCGAGCACAAACTGTCTTTCGCTCTCGGTCAGCCACCGTGCCTGCGCGGGCGCATCCACCATGATCGCCAGCGTCACAAAGCCGACGATCATGGTCGGCGCGCCCTCGAGCAGGAACAGCCACTGCCAGTTCGCCAGGCCGGCGGCGCCGCAGAGCGCACTCATGATCCAGCCGGAAATCGGCCCGCCGAAAATCCCGGCGATTGGTACGGCGGTCATGAAATAGCCGAGCATGCGTGCCCTGTGCCGGGCCGGAAACCAGTAGGTCAGATACAGGATCACGCCCGGATACAACCCGGCCTCGAACGCTCCAAGCAGGAAACGCAGGATGTAGAACCACGTGTCGGTCCTGACGAACATGGTCGACATGCTCGCGAGACCCCACAGGATGGCGATGCGCGCCAGCGTCTTGCGCGCGCCGATTCGTTCGAGCAACAAATTGCTCGGCACTTCGAACAAAAAGTAGCCGAGGAAAAAGATTCCGGCACCGAAGCCAAAGACAGCCTCGCTGAAACCGAGGTCGGTCACCATCCGGAGCTTCGCAAATCCGACGTTGACGCGATCCAGCCACGCCAGAACGAACAGGAGCATGGCGAACGGAATGATTCGCCAGGCAATCTTCCGATAGACCGCCTCGACCACGCCGCCGGCACGAAGTACACGTGTTTGCGGCTCCATCAACCGCTCGGTGGACTGGGTCATACGTCCTTGTGCGATCACTCGGCGGGCACTGGTGGGCCGTCCTCTAGAGAACCACTTTGAAGGTGATGCCGAACTTCTTCTGGTAATCGACGACCTGGGTCGGATTGGGGTCGACGTTGACGATGACGAACGTCGCCCCCGGTGGATGCAGGATGTAGCGATTCAGCGAATGCCAGGTACCCACTTTGTACCTGAAGCCGACTGTGCCATCGATCAGGAACGCGCGCACCTGGTCGGGTCGCGGCACCGCCTCGCGGTCATTCAGATCGGTGGGTGGCGCCACCGCGACGACCGACAGCGAGCCGCTCATCGGGATGAACGCCTGCGTGACATTGAAGTGCCGCTCCAACTGCGCAAACGTCCGCCCTGCGAATGGCTGCCAGATCACGCCGATGATGGTCTTGCCGACGACATCGAAACCCTTGTCGTAAATCAACGTGCGGCGATCGACAGGCCGCGCCCTCGCGTCGAACAATTTCCCGAAGGGCCTGAAGGAATCGTCCGTCAACGCCTCGATCTTGAGCTCGTGGACGCCGGCACGTGCATTCGCGATTCGCAACCGCGCACTCCTTGATTAGAAGCTGACCTTGCCGCCCAGCCGGACGAGGCGTGGGTTGATGGTTGCCGAGACGACTCCCAGATTGGGGCCGATGGTCGTGACCTCGGACAGGACCGTGTTGACGTTCAGCAGGTTGTAGAGATCGACGAATGGTTCGACGCGCCTTCCGGCAACCCTGAAGACACGACCGAAGCGAAGATCGAGCATCATCCATTTGTCGTAGCGGCTCTCGTCGTTCGGTTCGAGGCGCACGGTCTGCGTCGCGCGCGTCAGGGTTGGCACGATCGCGCGGCCGACGTTCAACTGCCGCACCCGCGGGTGTCCCGAGTTGGCGGCGAACGAACCGCTCCACGCGATCTTGCCCGGCAGTTGCGTGCTTCCCGCGAGCTTGAACTGATGCGGCTCGTCGTTGCCCACCGCGCCGTCGACGAAGATATCGTTGTTGGGATCGTTGAGCTCTCCTGCCGCGATGCGGCCTCGATTGTTGCCGTAATGGTAGCCGCCGCTCAGCTGAGAGCCGGCCGCAAACCGGCGAATGAACGAAACCTCGATGCCGTTGTAATTCGTATCGAGCTTCGACGAGTTCGTCAGCAGGTTGTCCTGGCGCCCGGCAGTCGCTGGATTCTGGTTGAAAATCGTCAGGGGCTGGTTGGTGAGCGGATTCGTGATGACAACTGGAATGTAGCTCTCATACGGGACGGCCAGATTTCTCGTCGTCCGCTGATCGCGCTGCTCGCGGCGGTGGGCCATCACCGAGATTCTGAGATTGGCGGCGAGCTGATGTTCGATGCCGACGCTGTACTCGCGGTTGAATGGCCGCCGGAGGTTCGGGTCGAGGGTCGTGGTCACGCCGCCGGTAAAGCCGGCGCAACGGTCGATCTCGTTCGGCTGCGCGTACAGGTCGCCGTTTAGATCGGTCCAGAAGCAGCGGTTCGTCGCCATGAAGATCGGATTGAGCGTCTCGGCCAGCGTCACGCCCTCGTTGCCCATGTATTTGCTGAAGCTGCCCTTCAGCACGCTGTGGGCATTGCCGGTGAGGTCGTACGCGACGCCCAGCCGCGGCACCAGGCTTCGCCACGTGATCACATCCCTGCCAGGCACGCGGCGCTCCGGAACCCAGGTTCCGGCCGCAGCGACCTGATCGGGCAGATATAAATGCAAGTGATCGTAGCGAGCGCCCGCGTTGATCGTGACGCGATTGGCGATCATCCACCGGTCCTGCACGTATAAACCGACCTGACGCCCCTTCGGATAGGAATCCACCGGCGTATTCAAGAGATCCACGGAATCGGGCGCGCCGTTGCGGAATCTCAGAAAGATGTCGCCGTGATACTCCTGCGTGGTCCTGTAGCCGCCCCAATCGTATTGGGCCCCCGTGTTGAGCTCGTGGTTGCCCGCCCAGTTGCCGACGCGCGTGATCGAACCCGCGATCAGGTTGCGGTTACCCGGCGTGCCCTGGCGGATGCGGGTGGGCGCTCCTGACAAGACATCGGTCGCGATGTCGAGGCGCGCGACGTCGTTCGGCCCAACTTCCGGCCGGTATCGCTCTCTTGTGATCAGGTACTGCTTGTTGGTCCGTATCTCGTAGATCCACGCGTTGGACGGCGTGGCCATCCAACTGCCGATGAGAAAAAAGTTGCCCGGGTTGTAGGTGTTGATGTTTGCCGCCTCGGGCATCACGAACGTCGCCCCTTGTCGCCGATACGGCCGGTACGTGTTCTCGCGGCCGTCCGACACGGTGAGCTTGTTGTTTCGATTCATCTGCCACGTCACCTTGGCAAACTCGTCGTCGCGGCGGATATAGGACTCCATCTGAGAGCCATCGAGAGCGAACTGATTGGCCAGCAGCTCCGTGTACGACCACAATCGGGCGGAACCGAACCACCACACTCTGTCCTTCTTGATAGGTCCGCCAACCGAACCGTCGAGGTCGTACCCTTTTGTTCCGCCGCTCGTCGCGCGCACGCCGCGCGCGCGCAGCCCCTCGTCGAGATTCGATGACTGCATCCCTTTGACGAATCCGGACGCGAAGATGTCGCTGCTGAACTGATTGCCGCCGCTCTTGGTGACAAAGGTCATCGCGATGCCGCCAATGGGTATCGAGGCGGGGATCGCCGTCGTTTGATAGTTCACTTCCTCGTTGGCGCCGGTGCTGCCATAGGACATCGGCGCGTCGCCGCCGCCGAACCACGACGCCGCGAGGATTCCGTCCTTGATGTAGATGCGATCGGTGCCGCGGCTGCCGTGAATCTGCCAGCCGTTGCCATAAAGCTGCGACTGCGATCCACCGACCTCCGGCGTGCCGGTAGAGAACCCGACCATGAACTTGCCCATGTCCATGACGTTGCGCGAGCTCGGAAGCGTGTTGATGACGTCGCTCGTCATCACGAACTGACTCGTGGTCGTCCGCACATCCACCAGCGGCGATTCGCCGGTGACGGTGAGCGTCTCCTCCAGCGTGCCAACGGCGAGCTCGGCGTTGATTGTGGCGGTGAACCCGGAGTTGATGACGACGTTCCCGCGCTCGACCGGAGTGAATCCAGGAAGCGAGAACCTGACGGCATAGGTACCGACGGGCAGGCGAAGGAACCGGTAGTTGCCGGTGTTCTCCGTGATTGTCGATCGCGCACGCTCGATCAGGGCGGGCGAGACGACCTCCACTGTCACTCCGGGCAGGACGCCTCCGCTTGCGTCCCGGACAACACCTTCAATCACGCCCGTGTCCGTTTGGGCGTACGCCGGTGCCGCCGCCAGCACCGTACATGTCACCAAGATCACCGGGATGACCTTCATTCAACACCTCCATGACCTGCTCCTGTGCCGACGCCTGCGCCGCAGGAGGCACACACATAGCACATGGCAGAGCCGTGTGGAGCGCTGTCACCGGAACTTACAATCTGCGACATTCGCGACCGCGAGCGTGCAAGCAGATTTAGCGCACGCCCATGCGCGCACGAAACGCGCGCCGTTCGGTTTCGAGCGTGGCGGACAGCCACGCCAGCATGCGCGTCATGACATCGGAACCATCCGCGAGAGCCTCGCGGTCCTTCTCCATCAGTTTGGTATGGCGGACGATCGCGTCTGACTGCCCGAGCTCCGCGACGTCGCTAAGGAATTCGCTGGCCCGATCGCGCGGACCCGCAGTCCATGCGCGGTAAAACGGCTCGCGTTCCAGCGCGCCCGCGCGGAGGAGCAGACTGGCCAACACCTGGAGCAGGCGACCGGTTCGTTGTTGCGATGTTCGCGGCTCCCATCCGTGTCCAACGATCCATCCGGCGGCTTTCGAGAACTGTCGAATCGAAACCGGCTGATATGCGTCGGAGTAGTGTTCGTCCACGGTGAAGAGATCCTGAAGGGCGTCTTTGTATTGCTGGCGCTGGACGAACAGCATGGCGCGCAGGGTGTAGGCCTCGGCAACGCCGTTCAGCTCGCGCTGCTGAACGACAACCGGAGAGGGTTGCCATGGCCATTCAGGATTGCCGGTTGTGACGAACCGACTTCTCGCCCAGCCACGACGCTGCTGCGCGGATGCAGCAACGTGATGGCGATCGATGACTCCACTGCACAGCGCAAGCGCCTCGGAGATTCTCGTTGCGTCGTGTTCTACTGCCTGCGCAGCCGCGCGCGCCATCTGGATCTCGGGCAAGTTGTCCCCGGTCCGATCATTGATCTCCAGCGCCACGCGATCGACCGGAAGCCGGACGTATCGTGAGACGCCGCCCTGCTCCAGCGCCGCGAGCAGAGCCGCCGTCACATACGTCATTTGATCTTCCGGCGTGTAACCAGGCGAGAGCGCGATGCTCACGCTGCCCGGGCGAATGCCTCGCTCCACCAGCCGGCCAATCGTCTGCTCGACATCGCGCGCAACCTCCGCGCGATCGACTTCGGCCGCCGGCTCCGTTTCAGGACGGAGCACGAAAAAGTCCTCGTCAATGTCGAGGAGCAGGCTGCGAGCGTCGCCGCTGAAATCCGGCAAGTCGTCCGGAAAGGTCGTGCGAACCACCACCGGCGTCGGTTGGAGGCCCACGACGCGCAAGCCTTCAGCCGAACGCCGGCGACGGTCGAGCGACGGCTGTGTTCGTGCGAGAACGCTCTCGAGCAATTTCTCACGCCGCGCCAGGAGCGGCTGGATTCGCGTGAGCGCATCGGCTGATGTCGGACGGTCTCCGTCGAGCAGGACCGCGGCTTCTACACCCGTCGCATCGCGGATCTGGATGACCCACATCTTGCGCACCCGCGGCACGTGCGCGGGCAGTCGTCCCTCCCAATCGAGGCGGCGATTGCCGATGTGAACGATTTCGTTGATCAGGCCATCGGCGAGCGACGGCACGATGTGGCTGGCGATGTCGTACTCGATGCGATCTGCCTCCTCGAGCGTCGCCGACCGCGGGGCCAGCCCGACCTGATCCATGAGATCGGCATGCGAATCGAGCAGGATCAGCACAGCGCCGTCGCGGACGCGTCCTTCGAGTCGCGCGTGTTCGCGCGAGCTGTAGGCGCCGCCGTGATGGAGCATCAAATCCACAGGTGGGCCGGCCGTGCTCGGCACGCGAACGCGCGCCTGTGGCGTCTCGTAAAGCCGCGATTTGATTTCCGCTGCGGTCGTAAGGTAGGCGTTCAGATTCTGTTGCCCGGTTGAATCGGCGTCGAAGTTCGGCGCCGGCACGCCGCGGCTCTCAGCACTTGTCAGGATCGTCACAATGACGCCGGCGATCGCCGTGGCAAACCTGAAAGTGTCCGTGACTCTCATGCGGTCATCCGCTGAAGTATCACGACCCAGGGCGTCATCATGAGTGCCCCAGCACCCGGTGTGGTTGGTAGCGCTCCTCCAAATACTGGCTGTCGTCGTCAGTGAGTCGTAGGTCGAGCGCTTCGACCAGCTGCTCCAGCTGTGAGGGCTTTGTTACACCGACGATCGGAGCGACGATGCCTGGCTGCCGCAGAACCCAGGCGAGTGCGACCTGTATCGGCAACACCCCGCATCTCGACGCAACATCGACGACGCGAGCGGCAATCTCGTAGTCTGCGTCTGTGTAGTAGAAGCCGTGGCCATAATCGTCATGTTGTTCACGAGTGGTTGCATCGTTGCGCCCGGGTCGCCGGTTGCCGGCGAGAAAGCCCCGCGCCAGCGGGCTCCACGGAATGACCCCGACGCCCTCGGCACGACAGAGAGGAATCATTTCCCGCTCTTCCTCGCGATACACGAGGTTGTAGTGGTTCTGCATCGAGATGAACCGCGCCCATCCGCGCTGCCGCTGCACGGCGAGCATCCGCGCAAACTGCCACGCGTACATGCTGGATGCGCCAAGATAACGTGCTTTGCCGGCCTTCACGAGATCGTGCAGCGCTTCGAGCGTTTCCTCGATTGGCGTGTCCGGATCGTACCGGTGAATCTGATACAGGTCGATGTAATCGGTGCCCAGCCGCCGGAGCGATGCGTCGATCGCCGCGAAGATATGTCGGCGTGACAGGCCACCGGCGTTCGGATGGTTGGCGAGCGGAAAGAACACCTTCGTCGCGATGACCACCTCGTCTCGCGCTGCGAAGTCTCTGACTGCCCGCCCGAGGATCTCCTCGCTCAGACCGTTCGAGTAGATGTCCGACGTGTCGAAGAAATTGATGCCCAGGTCGAGAGCGCGTTTTACGAACGGCCGGCTGGCGGACTCGTCGAGCACCCATGGCTCCCACGCGGAGCTGCCGTACGACAACATCCCCAGGCACAACCGAGACACTCGCAAGCCGGTATGACCGAGAGGAACGGTGATCACGCGGACCGCAGACCCTCGAGGCGTTGGACTTTTGCGGACACCTTTCGCAAACCCGGCATATTACGCTGTATCAGGCCTGGAGCACTGTGGAAACCATTGATGTCGCCATCGTCGGCGGTGGAATCATCGGTCTCGCAGCAGCGCATGCGGTCGGTTCGCGCCGACGAGAGGTGTGTGTGCTCGAAGCGTATCCACGGTTCGGGCACGCAACCAGCACACGCAATAGCGGCGTGATCCACGCGGGAATCGATTATCCAGCCGGATCCCTGAAAGCGACCCTATGTGTCGAAGGGCGTGACCGCCTGTACTCATTCTGCGAAGCGCGCGGTGTTCCTTACGCGCGCTGCGGCAAGCTCGTCGTCGCGTGCGACGAAGGGGAGATTCGAGCGCTCGAACGCACCCGCGATCGGGCGTTCGCCAGCGGCGTCGAAGACGTGCGGCTCGTCGAGTGCGCCTTCGTCCGCGCGCGCGAGCCGCATGTGCGCGCTGTCGCCGCGCTCTGGTCCCCATCGAGCGGCATCGTGGAGCAGGAGGCGTTGATCCGCGCCATGATCGACAGCGCCAAAGGTGCCGGCGCGCATCTGCTGCGAGCCGCCCCGCTCGTCGGCGCCGCGGCGCGTCGGGATGGCATCGAGCTGTCGACGCCTGCCGAACGATTCGTCGCCCGCGTCGTTGTCAACGCCGCCGGTCTTCATGCCGACGAAGTCAGCGCGCTCATCGGTGGCGAGCGATACCGGATCCATCCATGCCGCGGCGAGTACACAGAGTTATCGCCCGGCGCACGTGCGCTCATCAGCGGCCTCGTATATTCGGTCGCTGGTGCGTCCGGCCATACCTTCGGCGTCCGGCGAACCACTCGCGGAACTGTACTGGTAGGGCCGACGGTGCGCTACCAGGAGGAAAAGGACGACTACGAGCGGGACCGGCTTCCGTTGGATGCGTTCCTCGAACCGACACGTCGGCTGATTCCTTCGGTTCAGTTGTCGGATCTTCAACCCGGCGGCAGCGGGATTCGGGCCAAGCTCCGCGGCTCCGCGGATCCCGGATTCGCAGATTTCATGATTCGACGCGACGGGAATGTTCCACGCCTGGTGCAGGCAGCGGGGATCGATTCACCAGGCCTCACCGCGTCGCTGGCAATCGGGGAGCGAGTGGCGTCGCTGGTCGAGGAGGCGTTGGCGGGCTGAGTGCGATTCAGCCTAGTGAAGCACTCT
>WNGA01006900.1_pt1 | contig 22134 bp, 16 predicted proteins | sample 5400061 | NCBI WGS metagenome assembly WNGA01 (sample SAMN13153366, study PRJNA577476) | soil metagenome | isolation source: 100 cm soil or saprolite under grassland replicate 2 | place: USA:California | collected 2016-06-15
TGGTTACGAGTCATAGAAGCCACGAATTGACCCGCCTTGGCTACTCACACGCTGGGAGGGACTCAATTTTTTTCATCCCAGGTGGTGCGCTATGCGAATGAACATCTCCGGCGCAAAGACTTGTGGGATAACTAATGGCCGCCGCTCCCCGTACCGTACCGCCGCCGTCCCGTACACGCATTTGCAAACCTCCATAATATCAACAGAAGGAGAAGCGCATGAAAGTTGGGGTGCTTGGATCGGGCGATGTGGCGAAGGTCTTGGGCGGAGGCTTTCTGAAGCACGGTCACGACGTAATGATGGGCACGCGCGAGCCGGCTAAACTGTCAGACTGGGCGGCGCAGAATCCGAAGGGACGCGTCGGCGGCTTCGCCGAGGCGGCGGAATTCGCCGAACTGGTCGTTCTGGCGGTCAAAGGCGCGGTGGCGGCGGACGCGCTGCGCGCCGCCGGCGAGTCGAACCTGGCGGGAAAGACCGTCATCGATGCGACGAATCCGATTGCGGACGCGCCGCCTGTAAACGGCGTGTTGAAGTTTTTCACCGATCTCGACGAATCGCTTATGGAGCGATTGCAGCGCGAATTTGAACGCGCGCGCTTCGTCAAGGCTTTCAGTTCCGTCGGCAATGCGTTGATGGTCAATCCCCAGTTCGAAGGCGGCAAGCCGACGATGTTCATTTGTGGTAACGACGACGCGGCGAAAAAGACCGTCGCCGAAATCCTCGACCAGTTCGGTTGGGAGACGGCGGACATGGGCAAGGTCGAGGCCGCCCGCGCGATAGAGCCGCTTTGTATGCTCTGGTGCATTCCGGTCTTCCTTCGCAATCAATTGGGTCACGCTTTCAAGTTGCTCACTTGAAAACATTTCCTGTCCCCGATTTCTCGTTCTCAATTTTCCTTTCGGCCGTGGCGGCAAACAGTAAAAGCCGTCACGCCCGGAAATTCGCGGAGCGCGGATAGGTCCTTCTCTGTATCGCGCCTAAGGCCATCAGCTTCACGAGCGACTGATGGCGGGTCAACATGGAGACCAGAGCGTTGCGCGCCTTGGAATTGAACGCGACCGCGCGCAACAGCGCGCAAGCCCGGAACCGCCAGACGAAACGCGCGCGGTGGAGTTGGTCATATCTCTCCGCGATCGCGCCGGAGTCTCTGACTCCTTCGGAAAAGGCTCGGCGGATGACTTCCGCCGCAAGCTCCGCGCTGCCGAGCGCGAGCAGAATGCCGCTGCCGGTGAAAGGATCGATGAACGCCCCTGCGTCGCCTATCGAGATTACGCCAGGAGGATGGCCCTTGCGTCCGTAAGTGATCGGCCCCGTGCCGACCCATTCGCCGTCAACCACGGCGTCGCGCAAACGGCGTCGCGCCGCCGGGTTCGACCTCATTGTCAGGTCGAGCAACTTCTCCCGGTCGCCCTTGGCTTCGCGCAACGTGGCCTCGGTCGTGATGAAGCAGAGGTTAGTTCGGTCGTTTTCGACGTCGCACATCCCGCCGTAACCGTCACGGTAGAAGAATAATTCGCCGATCCCCCTCATCCCTTCGACCGCGCGCAGGTGGACTTTGCATCCGAACAGCCGGGACCCGCCTAGGCGGGACGTCCGCTGCGCGATTTGGTTCGAAAAGACACCGTTGCGGCCCGACGCGTCGATCACAACCGGCGCGGAAAATCGCTCGACGGTTTCGCCGTCGGCCTTGCCCTCGATAAAAATCGTCCCGTTTTCACGGAGCAGTCGCGGGGATACGTGAAAGCCCTCGCGCGCGTCAACCCCCGCCTCCTTCGCGCGTTCGAGCAGAATCAGGTCCATCCGCGCGCGCGAAATGCCGATGGCATGTCTGTGGCCGTCGGCGATCCATTCCATCGGCACGTCGACGCCTCGCCCGTCAGGGGAGAACAACGTCCATTGATCGATGATCGTCGCCCCGGCGTCGAATATCAGTTCGCTCACTCCCAAACGATCGAACACGTTCAAGCAGTCGGGCGTGATAAATTCGCCGCACAATTTTTCGCGGGGGAACCGGCTTTTCTCCAACAGCAGCGCGCGCAAGCCCTCGTGCGCGAGCAGCGTTGAAACAGCCGAGCCGGCGGGACCGGCGCCGATGATGATCACATCATAAGTCATAGGAAATCGCGAGTGGGGAGTGGGGAATGGTGGGGAAGGACAAGGGGACAAGGGGAAGAGGAGACAAGGGGATAAGGATTTTCCTTCTCCTTGTCCCCCTTGTCCCCTTGTCCCCGTGTCCCCTTGTCTCCTTGTCCCCTTGTCCCACTCCCCACTCCCCCTCTTACAAAAGAATCTCTTTCGCCCCCAGCCCGCGCGCGATCTCTTCAGCCTGTTCGGCCAATCGCGGGGCCATCTTGACGGCGACGAGAAAGCCGTTGCTTTTCAAGCGCTGCATCTTGCCGCCCGTGGCCCGGGCTATTTTATGTTGTTTCGCGGAGCCGAAGATCGAGCCGAAAAATGCGCCGATCAGCGCGCCGGCGGCGACGCAGATGACCGCGTGGTTGAACAAGCCGGCTATGAAAGGCATATACAACAGCCCCGCCGAATAGAGTGCCAGGCCGGCGCCCAGAGCCAGCGCGGCCCCGGTCAAGGCGCCGGTTATCGCGCTGCGGACGGTGGGCGGCAGCGGCGAGGCGCCGGAGACGGGGTGGAACTTCGCGGCGCGCTGCCGTTCGTCGATCTCCACGCGCAAGGTCGTCGCTTCGCTCGTGTCGACGCCGATCGCGCTCAAACGATCGAGCAATTCTTCGGCCCTCTCTTCCATCTCGTACAAGGCTACAAGCCAGATGTGCTCTTTGCGCAATTCGCGGTCCTCGTCTGTCATCGTCACTTAGCCCCTACTCGCGCTATAATCTCGCCGGCGTCATGGGATGGGATGTCGCAAAGCTACTGCGAAGCGCATGTGGTGTCAACCGGGGTCGCGCGTTTCGTATAGAGCCGTGGGGTCGCGCATGTCGCAACGAGCGGCGTGGGGGAAGCAAAGAAAGTAGACAGGATTTACTGGATTGCTCAGAATTTTGTGGACCGATCTCAATCCTGAGCAATGTGGAGGGATTTTATGCGAATTTTTTTTAGCGTAGCGCTGATCTTCAGCTTAATTATCTCAGCGGTTGTAGGATCGAACGCGCAATCGGCGGGGCAGGGGCGCGCTCCCGCCTCGACGACCAGGACGGTCAAGACGCGCGCCACGCCGAAAGCGCCGTCGCGGACGGCCGCGGATGAATTAGTGGCGAGCCTGCCCGCTTCCAATCTAATCGCTGTGGTGGACGTCGGTCGCGCGTTCAACGAATTGCTGCCCAAGCTGGCCGACCTCTCGGTCGGCGGCGTGGATAAGTTGGCGAAGTCGATTCAGGATTTCACACAGAAGACCGGCATCGACCCGTCGAGGATTCAGACCGCCGTCATCGGCGTCAGCATGGACGGCCCGCAGGGGACCGGCGTGGTTATCATCCAGGGCATCGATCCCGATCCCCAACAGATGGAGGCCGCGATGAAAGAACTCGGGAGTGAATTCAATACCTCCGACTACAAGGGGAAAACGATCTACAACGTCCTGTCCAAGGCGAAATCGCCGTCGGCCGGGACGTTTTCTCTTAAGACCGACGAACTCGCTCTGACCGCGCTGGGGCGGCAGAGAGTCGCCTTAGGCGATATGAAAATGGTCAAGCAGGTGATTGACATTCAGGCCGGCGCGGCGAAGGGCGGCGTCAGCGCCGCGATGACCGGCGCGCTAAATGAGACGCGCGCGTCCGCGCTGGTTCGGTTCGCATTGAACATTCCTGAAACTCTGCGCGCCGAGGCGGCCAATCAAGGCGACCTCTTCAAATCGGTCGCGGCGGTCAAAATGATTCTGGGCACGTTCGACGTCGCCGGCGATTTGGGGCTTTCGCTCGACGCCGTTGTCCGCACAGCGTCGCAGAACGACGCCACTGAGTTGGAGAACGCATTGAAAGGCCTGATCTCTTTGGGCAAAGACATCTTCGGGAGCGGCGATCCGAAGACCAACCTCATCTCGCAGTTGCTCGATCAGGTGAAGATCGGGGCGAAAATCAACGACGTGGCGGTTTCGATCTCGTTGCCGCGCGCGCTGCTGGATCAGTTGACCAAGAAAGAGACGCCCCCGCCGGCTGAGAAGAAATAGAGGATCGAGGATGGAAGATCGAGGATCGAGGATCGAGGGTCGAGGATAGCAAATTGCCGATCCTCAATCCTCGATCCTCGATCCTCACTGCTGTTCGGCCTGTGCGGCTTCAGCGGCTTTGAAGAATTTGTCGATTCGATCCTGGTAGATTTTGATCTTGCCCTGCTCTTCGTACCGTTTGCGGGCGGCCTTGATGAACGCGCTGTAGGCCAGGCTCTGACGCTCGCTGAGGATGCCCTGGCGAACGCCCTCGCGCTCCTGCGGGAGTTTTGACAGATCGGCCTCGGTACGCTTCTTCGCGGCGAAGATCAAGTAGGAAGCGCCGACCTTAATCGGAGACTTGGCGGCCTCGCCTTCTTTGAGCGACACCAGCGCCGCGCGCGCCTGAGCCTGCGAACTCCCCTGAGAGGCGCCGGGGAAAGAGTAGTTATCGAAATTGGTGTCGGTCTTGGTTTCGAGTCCTTCGGCTTTGGCGAGGCGCTCGAAATCTTCGACGCTCTTCGATTGGTTCAAAATATCCTGGGCGCGGGCCTGAGCGAAAGTCGGTTCTTTCTCCTGGCGGTATTTATTCTCGACCTGGTTGCGCGCCTGCTCGAAGCTCATCGCGGCTCCTTTGTCGAGGATGTCGACGACTCGCGGGACAGCGAATCCTCCGGGGATGCTCACCTTTTCGCCGATCCCGCCCTCAGCGATCGCGCTCGTCGCGGTGTCGAAAGCCGGGTTGTTGGCATGGCCGGCGCTGTCGCCCAGGTCTTTCTGCTCGTCGCCGTCCTTGAAATACGGGGTCGTCTTCAGCAGCGAATCGGCGGAAACTTTAATCTCCCCGGCGACCTCTTCAGCGGCCTTGCGAAGGTCTTTGTATTGGGTCGCCTTCTCGTAAGCCTTCTGCGCCAGGTCGTTGGCCACTTTGTAGGCTTTGTTGTTCTGCGCCGTGGCCTTCAGCGTGTCGCGCATCTGGTCGAACGGGACATCGCGCTTGTCGGTGACCTTCATCAGGTACCAGCTCCGGCCGTCCTTGAACGGGCCTTCGATGGCGCCGGCTTCCAGGTCATTGGTGTAGACGCGCTGCCGCCATTGGCCGGGCCTGTTCTTGTCCTCCTTGATCCAGCCGATGTCTCCTCCCTGTTTGGCCGACGGGTCCATCGAGTGGCCTTTAGCCACCGTGGCGAAGTCTTCGGCGGGCGCATCTTTCGATCCGCGGACTTTGCGGGCCAGTTCATCGATCTTTTCTTTCATCGTGTTTTCGTCGGAGGCGGCCAGCACGTTGAGCTTGATGATGCTCGCGCGCTTTTCATGTTGCTTGCGCGACTCATACTCCTTTTTAAGCTCCTCTTCGGTGACCGGAATGGTCTTGGCGGCCTCTTTCATTGGAATGAAGATGTACTCGACCTTCCGCGTCTTGTCGTCGGCCTTGAATTCATCTTTGTGCGCGTCGTAGTAGGAGCGCAAATCCTGCTCCGTGGGATTGAACTTCGACCTGATCTTATCCCGGTCGACGGTGGCGTAAACGACCTCGACCTTGGTGTTGTCGCGCTTGTATTTCTCTTCGACCTCGCGGTCGGAAACCTGGATAGGCGAGACGATGAACTCGCGGACCTTGCGCGCGGTGATGTCATTCCGCCGATCATTCTCGTATTCCTCGACGTTCAAGCCGCTCGTTTTCATCCGGCGCAGATATTCGTTTCTCCCGACAAATTTGCCCTGATCGTTAGTGAAAGCGCGTATGATCGCGTCGGCGACTTCGCGGTCGGCGCCGGTCAGGTTGAGCTCGCGCCCCTCCTCGATCACCAGGCGCTCCGAGATCAAATCATCGAGCGCTCGCTTGTCGTAGCCTATACTTTTGGCGATGCCGAGCGGCAGTGAGTTGCCGCGGCTGAAAGCCGAAAGCATGTTTGATAAGGCCCCCTTGTACTCTTTCAGAGTGATCTCCTGCGATCCGACCTTGGCGATTACGTTGTCGTCGGCGGATGACCTGACGGCCCCCGCTCCCGGGCCGAGGGAACTGTTGGGAATATAGAACGCGATCAGACCTACGAGCAGCAGCGCGCAGAACGCCAGCAGGAGGGCGCTGCGCGAACGCTCTAATTTGGCGAAGAAACGAAGCATAGTCGTGTACTCCAAAACTCGATTGGATTTAAGCCACGGCAGGCGCCATACGTGGCCCCAGTGAAAACAAGAATATTATCGGCTCTCTGAAGTTAGTTCAAGCCGGAAGAAAGAGGGGGAGACAAGGAGACAAGGGGAGGGGGAGACAAGGGGAAGGAGCGACATGTCGGATTCCCCTTGTCTCCCCCTCCCCTTGTCCCCTTGTCTTATCTTAGCGCCGTCTGCTGTTCGAATCGGCTGACGCCGCGTTGCAGGAAGCCAATGAACTCTTGTTTATTGCGCGTCAGGCTGGGGAAGATGGCCAGCGTCTTCTCGTCGGGCGAGATGATCGCGTAAAGCGGCAGCGCGGCGCTCTGGAATTGGGTCGCCTGGCGTTCGGCGTTCTTTTCATCCGCGGCCCGAACCTCGTCGGGCTTCTCGCGGTCGGTGAAAAGCTCGGCCAGCACGAAACGATCCAGCTCCTTTTTCACCTGCGGGTCGGGAAACATATTCTTTTCCATCCAACGGCAATTGGTGCAGGTCACGCCGGTGAAATTGAGAAAGACTGGTTTGTTCTCTGCGCGCGCCTTTTGCAGGGCCATTTCGTAATTTTCGATCCAAACGTTCTCGGCGACCTTGCCGGCGGCGCCTGGCCGCCATACGACCATTAGGCGTCCGTTGGTCTCTTCGGGCGGCAACCAGGCGTCAAGTTCGCCGAGCGGCGCGCCGAACAAGCCGGTCAACAGATAGAACGCCACTCCGAAGAAGGACGTGGCGAAGAGCATTCGCGGCACGCCGAGGCGCTCAACTGGGGAGTCGTGCGGCAGTTGGATTTTGCCGAGCAGGTAGATCGCCGCCACCAGCGCGATCGCGATCCACGCCGCCAGGACCAGGTTGCGGGAGACCGTCTCCCAGCGCCAAACCAGATCGACGTTGCTCAGGAATTTGAACGCCGCCGCGATCTCCAGAAATCCCATCACGACCTTCACGCTGTTGAGCCACCCGCCCGATTTCGGGAGAGAGGACAGCCAGCGCGGAAAGAGAGCGAATAGGAAGAACGGCAGCGCGAACGCCGTCGCGAACGCCAGCATCCCGACGACTGCCCAAAACCATTCTCCTTGCGTCGCGTAAATCAACACCGTGCCGACGAACGCCGTCGTGCAGGTGAACGAAGTCAGCGTGAAGGTGACGCCCATCAGGATCGTCGCCAACATAGTCCCCATCTGGCCCGTCTGCGCCTGCGCGTCGAGTTTCGAAACGAGTCCGGTCGGAACTCTGATCTCAAACATCCCGAAAAGATTGAGCGCGAAGACCACGAACAGCGCCGTGAGAAACAGGTTCATCCATGGACTCGACGCGAGTTTGGTCAAGCCGGTCGGCCCCGCGACGCCGGCGAGCGCCAGTCCGATCGCGGTGTATGTGAAGATGATGCCTAGCGAGAAGAACCCGGCCTGCCCGACGGCCGCCCCGCTGCTCTTCTGATCGCGTTTGGTAAAGAACGACACGGTGATCGGGATCATCGGGAAGACGCATGGCGTGAGCAGCGCCAGCAACCCCTGGATGACCGCGAACCAGACGAAGCCGAACAGCCCGCGACCCTTCAAATCCTTCGCCAGGTTTTCATCCATAGAAGCCTGTGGAGGGGCTTGGGCGCCGCCCTGGGAGGAGGCTTTGGGAGAGACCTGTGGTACGCCGCCTGACGGCTGCGGGATGGCGCCGACGCCCATTGTCGAAACGGCCTCCCGCGTCGCGGTCGGAGCGGGGCTCGATGTTTCAGCAGGCGCAGCCGGAGTGGGATCAGAAGATCCAGGCGCCACAATCCGGGGCGGCGCCGCCGGCGCCGGCGCCTGCTTGGTCAATAGTGAGATCTCTGACGTCGTCTGTTTGATCGGAGCCTTGATCGGGGTCGGAGTCGGAGTCGCTTTGGCCGTGGGCGTTTTGACTGAAGCCGCGACGATCGTCGTCTCGATCTCAAACGTCTTGGTCGTCGGGCGCAGACAGGTTTGGTCGTCGCAGGCCTGATAGCTGAATTTGGCGATCAACTTCTGCGCGCCGGCCTGGGCGTCGCCCGCGACTTTGATCGGCGCGGTGAAGGTCACTTCGTTCTCGAACGCCTGCGACATAAACGGCTTGTCCGGCTCCGAGAAGTTGGGGTCTTTGTAAACCTTGGGCTTCGGCTGCAGGACCTTGCCGTCCAATTTGAAGACGCCGCTCTCGTCAATCTTGACTTGCGCGGCGCGCGGCGGCGGCGGTTGTGTCAGCGCGTAAACGTGCCAGCCGGGCTCGATTTTCACCGCGATCAGCAGCTTCGCCGTCTGTCCGGGCTTCAATTGACTCTGATCGATCTTTGCGGAGACGCTGACCGGGTTCTGATTCTGCGCGGGATCAGGCGTTGCGCCGGTCTCGGCGCCGGCCGGCGGGTCCTCAGGCGGCGCCTGCGTTCGCGCGCGCGGCGCAATGAACAGGAGCGCGAGCAATAGGACTAGACCGGCCATAACTTTTCCAACGTGACTCCGATGGGACATGCAAACCTCAGAAGAATTGAATTGCGAGCCGAATTTATGCGACTGCGGGAGCGCGGCTTTATCGGCCCTTTCGCGCCGAAGCGGCGCCGAAGCGACAACAGGGTATACCGAATATACAAACGCGGCAACCCGTCAAAACAGGTCGCCGCGTTACTCTGCCCTGGCGGCTCGCCTGAGACGCCGCTACTTCCGCGCGCGTTGCGCCGCCATTGAATTAAACCTTTCTTTCATTATTTGAACGCGCTTGGGGCCGTCAGGCGCCGCGGCGATCAGCTTCTCCAGGTTGACCAGAAATTGCGGGCCGAAGGATGCGCGCAAATCTTCAATGAAGTCGCCGATCTTCGCCCACACGCCAAAGAACTCGCCATTGGTGTCGAAGAAGAGCGCCTGATCAATCGAACCATGATTGACCATCGCCGCCACCATCTCCCAGTAACTGATCACCTGCCGGAAGTAGGCGTTCTGCTCGGGATATTCTTGTATGTTGGTGAGGATCTCCTTCACGTCGTCGACGCTCTTCGGAAAGAATTCGCAGGCGAAATAGTTGCGCGCCTTCCGCATCGTCTCGTCACGGCGCAGGTCATAGAGTTTGATAATTAGATCAGCGTCTTGTGGCGTTGCCATAATTGTTGACTCCTTTATGAAATTGATAAACCACGAGGATCGGGGATCGAGGATCGATCCCCGATCCTGGCGGTTGAAGTATTTACAGATTGATGTAATTCGGACCGCCTCCGCCTTCCGGCGTCACCCAATCAATGATCTGGTACGGGTCCATGATGTCGCACGTCTTGCAATGCACGCAGTTCGAGAAGTTGATCTTGGGCTTGCGCCCGCCGTCGGCCTCCTCTACTTCGTAGACGGCGGCAGGGCAGAAATATTGGCACGGATTGCCGTATTCCTGTGTGCATCTCCTTACACAGACGTCGAAATCTAGCACTTTCAGGTGGGGCGGCTGATCTTCGTCGTGTTCGGCGCCCGAGCGGTAAACGTCGGAGACCTTATCGAACGTCAGCTTGTTGTCATATTTCGCCGGCTCGGCTTGCGGAACGTCGCCGGGGTGTTTCGGCAGGCGGTTGAAGACATGCAGTTTGCGCAGGTTCTCATGACCGGCTTCGACGCGCAGGTCGCCGAACAGTCCGAGGCCTCCGGTCGGATATTGCAGACCGGCCTCGATCAGCCCCCACCTCCGCCCGTGGCGGAACGCCTGATGGAAATTGCGGACTTCGTATAGCTCCTTGTAGACGTAGCTATCTTTGACCAGTTCATCGAACCGCTTCAAGTGCGCCTCGTCGAAACGTCCGGCCAGGAGCGCCTCGAAGATCGCCTCGGCGGCGAGCATCCCCGTCTTCATGGCCATGTGGATGCCTTTGAGTCGCTGCGAATTGAGGAAGCTGGCCGAATCGCCGATGATCAGAAATCCGTCGCCGTAATATTTCGGCTGCGACAACAATCCGCCTTCGGGAATAGTCTTCGCGCCGTAATGTAGCATCTTGCCGCCTTCGAGCATCTTCGAGATCGCCGGGTGCTGTTTGAACTGGTTGAAGAGCCGGTGCGCGTCGGTGAACGGATCGTGATAATCCAGCCCGACGACGAGGCCGATGTCTAGCAAGTCGTTCCGCATTCCGTAAACGAAGCCGCCGCCGAAGGTGTCGTTGGGCAGCGGATAGCCGAGCGTATGCATCACGAAGCCGGGTTTGACGCGGCCTTTGGGCAACTCCCAGATCTCTTTCACGCCGACCGCGTAGACCTGCGGGTTGCGGTCTTCATCGAGATTGAGCTTCTCGACCAGCTTCTTAGTCAGCGATCCACGCGCGCCTTCGCCGAGCACGGTCACCTTGGCGAAGATGTCGGCGCCGGGCTGGTAATTCTCCTTCGGCTTGCCGTCCTTGCCGATCCCCTTGTCGCCGGTGCGCACGCCGATGACCCGATTGTTCTCGTCGTAGAGCAACTCGGCGCCGGGGAATTCGGGAATAAGCATCACGTCCGCCGCCTCGACGATGGGGCCGAGCCAGCGGACTATCTTGTTCAGGCTGACGACGTATTTGCCGTGATTCCTGAGCGGCGGCGGGATGATCGGCGATCTGATCTTGAAGCGGCGAGTCAGATACGAAACGTCCTCTTTGCCGACCTCTGCTTCGAGCGGCGCGCCGAGTTCTTTGTAATCCGGCAGCAACTCCGCGAGCGGGCGGATGTCCATAACCGCGCCCGAAATTATGTGCGATCCGATCTCGCGGCTCTTCTCGATCACGGCGATCGTGATCTCGCCGAGGGCGCCGCCGTGTTCTCCGTTGTGCTTGTTAATGAGTTGGCGCAGCCTCAGCGCTCCGGCCAGCGACGCGGGCCCTGCGCCGATGAATAAAATGTCAACTTCTAATGTGTCGCGTTCGATATTCTCCATGTTTAGTTCTTCGTCTCGTGAAATTATATCAGCGGATCACGGCTTCCGCTTCGCCGTCAACACTGTCCCCGGCTGGCGAAGCTCGAAGCTGGCCGCGTTCCCTCTATCGTCCATAACGAAATGTAGCGAGACGACCTGAACCTGTTTGAGCGTAAAGTCGCCGCCGAGCGCCGGGACCAGATCCACAGCCGGCTGGCCGCCGATGACCGCGACCAAAGCGGCGCCTTTCAGACTGACGTTGATCGTCTGCCCCATCAGATCGTACGCGCCGGTGTAGCGCGACAGATAGGCCGGATCGAACAGGCGCGCGTCGGGCTTTTTAGTGAAGACGATCTCTTTGACTGAGGCCTCGAACTGCGCCGAGACCTTCGCGACGTAGCCGTTCACGTCGGTCTGGAACGAATATTTCATATTGCTGAAAGTCGGGTCTTTCGCCCTCCCGCCGTTGAACGTGTCGTAATGCCAGTGTTCGAGCGGAGTGGCGATGTTGTTGAAGGTCGCTTCGAGTTTGCCGTCGCGCAACGCGACTTTCAAAACGCCGTAGCCCGGATGTTCGTAATCGCCGGCGTAATCTTCCAGTTTGTGTGATGGTTGCGTCCCCTGTACGCGCGTGACCTCTTTCTTCTTTTCGCCCTCCTTGCCGGCCTTTTCCATCACCGCGCGCCGCGCCGCCTCCTGTGTGATCCAGTCGACTTGGGAGAGTTTCAGCAGGCGGTCAGCCGCGACTTGCGTGATCACATCGCGCAGCGGCGTGCCGTTCAGGTTGGTCAGCACGACCATTCCGACGCCGTCTTTCGGGAAGAGCACGACGTTGGCCGAAAAGCCGTCAATATTGCCGCCATGCTCGACGCGGCGATGGCCGCGATAGGTGTCTACGAACCAGCCCAGAGCGTATTCGCCGCCGACGATCTCCGGGAACTCGCTCGAAGCGCCCGTGGTCATGTACGGACGGTGCATATCGTCAACCGTCGCCGCCTCGGCGATCATTTTGTCGCCGTACTTGCCGCCGTTGAGGTGGGCTATCACCCACCGCGCCATTTCGTTCACGCTGGAATTGATCGAACCGGCGGGGCCTATATTGGTGATCGGGCGGAACGGCAGTTTCTCGATCTTTTCTCCGCGCTTGCCGTAAGGTTGCGCGAAATCGCTGTCCTTCTGCGAATCGTTGACCGAGAAGTTCGTGCGCCTCATCCCGAGCGGGTTGAGCACGCGGTCGCGCACCGCGTCTTCCCACGATTTGCCCGTGATGACCTCGGTCAGGTAACCGGCGGTCAGGAACATCAAATTGTTGTATTGCCATTTCTCGCGCAGGTCGGCGTTCGGCTCCAGATAGGCCAGTTTGCGGACGAGTGATTCGCGGCTGGCGTCGAAGTTGTTGTACCAGACCAGGTCGTGGCGCGGCAGTCCCGAACGATGCGTCACCAGGTCGCGCACGCTCAGCCGCTCGGTCATCGAAGGATCGAAGAGTTTGAACCACGGGATGTAGTTGCGCACCGGCTTGTCCCACTCGATCTTGCCCTCGTCAACCAGCGTGCCGAGCACGAACGTCGTGAAGGCCTTCGACGACGAGCCGATGGCGAAGATCGTGTCAGCCGTCACGGGCAGTTGTTTCTCGACGTCGCGCAGCCCGAAGCCTTTCGCGTAGATGACCTCTTTGTTCTTAACGATGGCGATAGCCATTCCGGGGACTTCAAACTTCTTCATCGCGTCGGCGCCTATGTCGTCGAAACCGGCCAGAGCGTCTTTCGCGGCGGCGACCGGATCGGCTTTGCGTTCGAGGCCGCACGGGAGATCGGCGCCGCCCTGCGAAAACGTCCCTTCGATCTTCTGACCGTCAGTTGAAAGCTTGCCGCGAAACTTCGGGTCGCCGGGGACGTTGGGCAGCCCGAAAGTGACTTCTCCATTGTCGAATCCGACGTTGGCCAGCGGCAGATCTTTCGCGCCCTGTTGCGGGATGGTGATCGCGGCGGCGAGTTTGCCGTCGGATGCGACCGTGAAATCGACGCTGAAGTTGAGCGCGCCGGTAGGCAGCTTGACCGCGCCTTCCCAATGCCCGGCTATCGGGCTTTGCTGGACGGCGGCGAATGTCAGAATGGAAGAGAGCGAAAGCAGGAACGCGAGAAAGACGCGGGAGAGCAGGGGATGTTTGTTGGGCATAATTTTCCTCAGAAAAAATGTACCGTAGGTTGTCCAACCTGCGGAGGCTTGATTAATGAAGCGTTCAGTTGTCATCAAGCGGCTTGGTTACGAAGCCTCCGCAGGTTGGACAACCTACGGTACATCGCTCGCCGCTTTTTCATTGTTTCAGGGCGTCGCAACGCGACATGGAGGCTCCTCAGAAAAAGGTAGGGCAAACTGGCAGTTTGCCTGGTCTTCCCGAGAGGCCGCATCGAAGGGGTCAAGGCAAACTGCCAGTTTGCCCTACCCTCGCGCCGCGATTTTCATTATCTATCTCGTCATCTTCTCCGCTTCAGCCGTCAGCGCCGGCACGATCTCGAACAGGTCGCCGACGACGCCGTAATCGGCGATCTCGAAGATCGGCGCTTCGGGGTCTTTGTTGATGGCCACGATGGTGCGCGCGCCTTTCATCCCGACGATGTGCTGGATCGCGCCGGAGATGCCGACCGCCAGGTAGAGCTTCGGCGCGACGGTCTGTCCCGACGACCCGATCTGGCGGTCCATCGGCAGCCATTCGTTGTCGCAGATCGGGCGCGAGGCGGCCAGTTCGGCGCCGAGCGCCGAGGCGAGCTTCTTGACGATCTCGATGTTCTTCTCTTCCTTGATCCCGCGCCCCACGGAGACGATCAGCGGCGCCTGCGTCAGATCGACGGCGGCCTTGGCCTCTTTGAACCGCTCTTCGGGCTGCTGGCGGATGAGGTCGGCGTCGAGATTGACCGTCAGGGCCTGGATCGCGGCCTGACCGGCTTCGCATTCATCACCCCGGAACGTCCCGATTTGGAAGCTGGCGAAATGCGGCGCGTCGCCCACGGGCACGACGTCGGCGGCGAGTTTGCCCTGGAAGATTTGGCGCGTGAATACGACCCTCCCGCCCTCGACCTTGTAGCCGATATTATCGCCGAGCAACATCCGCTTCATCGAAGCCGCCAGCTTCGGCGCGAAATCGCGCGCCTCATACGTGTGCGTCATCAGCGCCAGCGCGGGCCGCGTCTGCTCTACCGCCTGCCTGAACGCGCTCGAGTAGCCGTCGGCGGTGTAATGTTTCAGCCATTCGCTCTCGACGGTGTAGACGGTCTTGATCTTTTTCGTCGCAACCTCGGCGGCGATCTCGCCGACGCCCTGCCCGAAGACCGCCGCCGAAACCTCCTGCCCGGTCTGCGCGCCGATCAACTGCGCCGCCCGCACGGCCTCGTAAGACGCGCGATTGACACGGCCGTCAACGTGTTCGATGAATACTAAAATTCCGTTTGCCATTTCTCCTCCAGTGGGCAGTGGATAGTGGGCAGTGGGCAGTTGAAACGACGCGACTGCCCACTGCCCACTATCCACTGCCCACTAATTTAAAACACTCTCGCTTCGTTCTTCAGTTTCTCGATCAACTTCGCCGCGACCTCCGCGGGCGAGCCTTCGATGAATTGCGTCTGTTTGTTTTTAACCGGCAGGTGGACGCTGCGGAACTCCATCTTCGGCGCGAGTTGGGCCGGGTCGACGCCGAGCGCGGCGGCGTCGAGCTTTTTGATCTCCTTCTTCTTCGCGGACATGATCCCTTTGAGCGTGGCATAGCGCAGCGTGTTGATGCCCGATTGAATGGTCAACACCGCCGGCGCGGGCATGCCCACCCATTGAAAGAATCCGCTCTCAAGTTCGCGTTTGACGCGGATGCGCCCGTCCTGCGATTCGACGTCCATCACGATGGTCGCATGCGGCAGTCCGAGCAGTTCGGCCGCGATCACGCCCGTTTGCGCGAACCCGAAGTCGTCCGATTGCAGACCGGTCAGCAGCAGATCGAAGCCTTCGGCCTTCGCGGCGGCGGCTATCACCGTCGCTACGCCGAACGCGTCGAGCTTGTCGAACGCCGCATCTTCCAGGTGAATGCCGCGATCTCCGCCTCGCGCCAGAGCTTCCTTGATCACCGATTGCACGCGCGCCGGGCCGAGCGAGAGCGCAATCACCTCGCCGCCATGCTTCTCCTTGAGCTGCAAGGCGGCCTCCAGCCCGTAGGCGTCCGATTCGTTGATCTCATAAGTAAGATCGCGATCCTGAATCCACGTTCCCTCTTCGTTGATCCGAAGAATCGAATCGGCCTTCGGCACTTGTTTCAGACAGACGATGATTTTCATGACGATTCCTACAGCTTTGCCTCGGTACAGTACGGAGAGCGTCAGCGACCTGAGCCTCGGTGAAGCGATCATTCGCCGAGGCTCAGGTCGCTGACGCTCCCCGTACTGTACCGAGGCTGAGAAAAATCAAAACGTTACCAAATCGCTGAATGAGCATTCATTCAGCGGCGAGTTTTATACTGCAACTAACATGATCCGGCAACCGGAGTGCGTCAAAACCGCTTTAATCCGGCGTTTTTTCCTCCAAAGATTTGATTGCATCCTCTAAAGCGCCCTTCATCATATCGAGACATTCGCGCCGCTGGATCTCGCGCAGAGGCGGGAGCGCGCGTTTATTGCCGATCTTGCCCAGGGCCTTGACCGCGCCCAGGCGCGCGCGTACGGCCTTGTCTTTTAGCAGCTCGATCAGATGATCGACCACTTGATCGTCCTTTTTCTCTTTGTTCAGCTCTTTGCCGAGCGCGCCCAGGCAGGCTATCGCGGCGACTCGGATGGGCGCGCGCTTGCCGTATTTGCTGTGATTGATGGCCAGCTCGACGAGGCGCGGAGGATGTCATATGACTTATCGCCGCCGATGTGGGCCAGGGCGCGCGCCGCCGAGACGGCGACGTAATAGCTTTCGTCCATGCCCAGAGCCTCGCCGAGGATGCTGATCGTCTCTTCGTCTTTGAAATTGCCCAAGGCCCAGACACAGGCGCGGCGCACATGCGAATCTTTCGACAGGCGGTAGGCTTCGATCAGGGCCGCCCGCGCGCCGTCGCCGCCGATCTCGCCCATGCTCGCGGCGGCGGCCATTCGCACGCCGTAAAACCCGGCGCCCAGCAGAACCTCGCGCAGCGCATTGACAGTTTCATCGCCCTTGAAGACGCTCAGCTCTCTTGCGGCGCGCGCGCGATCCATCGCCTCGTCGGCGCGCGTCAGTTGGAAGATCAACTCTTGCGCCGATTTCTCGAAGCGCATGACTTTGAAGATGCGATGGCCTTTATCGAAGAGGACCATTCGCGGCCTCGATTCGCAGGGGAAGTAGAAATCCTGTTCGGCCTTTTCGACGACGACACGGTAGCTCGCGCGCCGCTCCGTATCGGCGCCTTCGCCGGGTTCGACCGTTATGATTTCGATCTCGGCGGTGAAGCGGAAGACGCGCGTCCCGTCTTCGGTCCCCTGAACCTGTTTGACCGAGAGCTTCAGCAGGTTCTGTTCGCGCCGCCATTCGTAAGCCACTTCCAGTTCGGGGTAGCCGGGCCCGTAGAGCCACTGGTCGAAGAACCAGTAAAGGTTCTGTCCCGTAGCCTCTTCGATGGCGACTTTGAAGTCGTTAGTCTCGGCGTTCCCGAATTCGTGCTTGTTCACGTAATGCGCGAGCGTTCGGAAGAAGGCGCCGTCGCCCAATTCCCATCGCAACATGTCGAGGACGCACGCGCCCTTCTCATAAGCGTGGCGGTCCATCAGGTCTTCGGAGAAGCGGTAGCGGTTGAAGACTATCGGGCGGCGGTGGCTCGTCCGGTCCTCGCGCAGGTAGGTCAGGAAGTCCTGGAATAGCGCAAATCGCGCCTCGTCGCGCCCGCGCTCGTGTTCTCGCCAGAGGTATTCGCTGTAGGTCGCGAAACTCTCGTTCAGCCAGATGTGCGACCAGTCTTTGCAGGTCACCAGATCGCCCCACCATTGATGCGCCAACTCGTGCGCGACGATGTCGTCGTAGCTCAAATCAATCGTCGCGGGGTCGTCGAGCAGGCAGCGGTCGGTGAAGGTCGAGGCCGAGGTGTTCTCCATCGCGCCGAACAGGAAGTCGTCTACGAGGATCTGCGCGTATTTCGGGTACGGGTAGGCGTACCCGAACTTCTCCTCGAAGAATTCGATAATCCGAGGCGTCGCGGCGAAGAGCCGCCGGCCTTCGCGGACGTGATCTTTGTAGACGTAATAGCTGACCGGCAGTCCGTCGTGATCGTCGTTGAGCGCCTCGTATTCGCCGATGACGATCGAGACTAGATAGGCCGGGTGCGGTTGCGACTGGCTCCAGCGATAGGTCCGCGAGCCGTCGCCGTCGTTTTCGCGGACGTCGATCAATTCGCCGTTCGAGAGGGCGAAGAAAGGCGACTTGACGGTGGCGATCATTTCGGTGGTCATCTTCTGGTTGGTCACGTCGTGGCAGGGGAACCACCAGTGCGCGTCCTCGTTCTCGCCCTGCGACCAGATCTGGCGCGGCTTATTCGGATAGGCCTCGTCAGGCTCGACGAAGAAGAGTCCCTTGCGAGGCGAACAGGAGTACGTGATCTCGACGGTCAGCCGCTCGCCGCGCGCGTAGGGCCGGTCTAATTCGATCTCCAGCTTTTCGGGGCGCGTCACGAACTCGAGTCGCCGGGAGATGGAGCCGGCGGCCTGATCGGATGAATTCGGCGGATCGTCCGCGCCGCGCTCCTCGACGGAAGTCAACGTGGCGCTCTTGATCGCCATCTCCGCGATGTCAAGCTCGAAATGCGTCAGGCCGTCGTTGATCGGCGAGAGCGTGAACGTGGCGGAGCCTTCGACGTAACGCCGCTCATGGTCGAACCGCAGGTCGAGCTTCAGATGTTTGATCTCTACTTTGCGGTCGGGCGTGTGATGTTCGGCGCCCGCGATCGCTTCGCGCTCAATGTTGGCCGTCGCGTCGTACAGATCGACCTCCGCCCACTGGCGCGGGTCGAGCAAAGCCGGGTGAATGAGTGGGTCGTTGATGGTCATGATTGGCGTAGTTTCGGTATTAGCCCGGCAAGTTGCAAGCCTTTGAGTAGGGAGTGGGGAACGGGGAGCGGGAGAGCGGGGGAGCGAGGGAGTGAGGGAGCGGGAGAAAAAATATCTCTCCTCATCTCTTTGTCTCCCGCTCTCCCGCTCTCCCGCTCTCCCGCTCTCCCACTCCCCAACCTTGACGGCTCGGCTCCGCATCCCGCACTCTACGCCATCGAACAACAACCAGGAGGACGACCATTGCATGAGCGATCGTACTTTTTCTCTATTTCATCAGGCCGCGCCGCCAAAGGGCGGCCTTGAATTGAAGCCTCCGCTGCTGTTGATGCTGCACGGCTACGGCGCCAACGAGGACGACCTGTTTTCGCTCGCGCCTTACCTTGACGGGCGTTTCATGATCGTCAGCGCGCGGGCGCCGATCATGTTGCAGCCCATGTCTTACGCCTGGTTCAACCTCGGCTTCACTCCGCAAGGCATCGTCGTCAATCCCGAAGAGGTGGAGAGCAGCCGCCGGACGATCCACAAATTCCTCAGTGAAATTATCGAAGCCTATGACTGCGATCCGAAAGCGGTCTACCTGATGGGGTTCAGCCAGGGGGCCATGATGAGCCTGGCCGTGGCGCTAACCTATCCTGGATCGGCGGCCGGCGTGGTGGCGATGAGCGGAAGGGTGTTGCCGCAGGCGCTCGATCAGATCACTGACAAGGACGCTCTGGCCGGGTTGCCGATCTTCGTGGCGCACGGCTCGCGCGACATGCTCATTCCGATCAATCAAGGGCGCGACGCCCGCGCGAGGCTGTCCGAATTGCCCGTCGAACTGACCTACCGCGAATACGACATGGGGCATGAGGTTTCGTACGACAGTTTGAAAGACATTACGGAATGGCTGAAGGAGCGGCTGAACCATTCATCGTCCGCTGTGATCATCAACTGAGTGAGGGGCGCTCACATAGATTTCAAGAAGAAGAGTTTTAGCCACGAATGAACACGAATATTCACGAATGGAGAGCGAGTGGGTCATGAAGGCATGAAAAAGATTCGTGTCCATTCGTGTCCATTCGTGGCTGATATTCTTTGTCTCTGGCGCCGTTAGATGTTGATCAATTTGTGATCGCGCAATCCGACCTCCACCTCGTCGTAAATCCGGTCGATCAATTCATAGCCGTAGCGGGCGAGGAAGTAGAAGACGTTGACCTCGCGCTCTTGCAGGTTCTTATTCGGGTAGAGCGCGGCGAAGAGCCGTTCGATCTGCTGTTTGGCGCCTTCGTCGCGCTTGCCGCGGTTGTGGACGAAGCGGGTGCGCAGGTTATGGAGTTGGTAGAGGATCTTTTCGCGCCCGCCCTTCAGCGCGTCGGCCAGCGTCGGGTCTACGGACGCGAGCGAGGCGTTCAGCTTATCCAACTGGTCGTTGAAGACCTTCTCGGTCTCGTCGAAGACGGTCGCGGTGTTCTGGTCCAGGCTGCGTTCGACCACCGTTTTCATCACTTCTTCGAATCCGGCGAAGAGGTCGGTGAATTTGACGCCGTACTTGCTCATCGTCTTGGCGTGGCGTTTCTCGATTAGCGTGAAGCTGGCTCGCGGCAGCGCCACGGGGTCGACGCGGTTGAGCAATCCGTAATTCGGGCGCAGTTGGGCGAAGTACGCGATCTCGGCGGGGCCGCCGATGTAGGCCAGAGTCGGCAGGAGGAAGTCCTGGACGATGGGGCGCAGCGTCACGTTAGGGCTGAAACAGGACGGACATCGCCGGACGGTTTCGAGCAATTCAGCCGCGCCGAAACTCTTCTCGCTCCCTTTCAAGTAAAAACGCCCGTCATCACGCCGCGTCATCGCCGTCCGGCGGCCCTCGTCGAGCATGAACAGCGGCGCGGCCTCGGCGTTGGCGTAGACCTGCGCGTGGTAGCCCGACGCCTCGAGCTGCGCGCTGGCGTTGAGGAGCCTCGACGCGAATTCCGGCGCGTTCGACATCGCGCTGGCGTATATCTCTCCGGCGACGGCTTTCAAACGGTCGTCGAGCGGGTCGATCAACACTACGCCGAATTTGCCGAATAGCTTGATCATCATCCTGCCGAAAGCTTCGGCGAAATTCGCGCCGGCCTTGTAGGAATCGCGCAAATCTTCAACCAGACGCGGCATGAACTCCGATTCGGGCAGCGCGGCTATCAACTCGTCGATGTTCTCGGAGATCTTTTCGTTCAGTTTAACGTGGCCTACGGGCTTGCCTTCTTTGGGCGAGCACCCGGCGTAAGTGATCGTGACGAGATGGCCGTCGCGGTTGATGAGGCGTGTGTGATTGACCTCCTCGAAGTCATGGTCTTCGGAGGCTACCCAGAACATTGGGACGACGTTGAGGCCCTGAGCGCGGAGGTGTTCGGCCAGCTTGATCGCGGTCAGAGCCTTGAAGACCGTGTAAAGCGGGCCGGTGAAAAGCCCGGCCTGCTGACCCGTGATGACGACCACGGAATCTTTCTGACGAAGGCGCTCGATATTGGCGAATGTCAGATCGCTTGCGCCCGCCTGCGCGTTCTGATCAGCGAGCGCGTCGACGACGGCGTCGCGCGAGAAGGTTTGAGCAGCGACCTTGGGCGCGCGCGCGACCAGGGCCGAAACGTCTAGGCCGCCGGGTTGATAGAACCGCGAGACTCGGTCGAAGTTGTAGAGAAAATCGTTAAAGAGCCTGGACGTCCGCGGAATCTGATCAAAACTGATCGTGTTGTCTGCCATTCTTTCCTTCTTTGTCTCTCTGCCTTGCTATAGGACTTATGGGACTTATGGGACTTATGGGATGCAGGGGGCGATGCGCTCCCTTGTCTCCTTGTCTCTCTTCTCTGCGGTCCCTGGGGTCTGTCCCGGTTCAATCGGCGAATTGAGGCGCGACGCTCTGTTCTACCTCTCTCCATCGCCCGTCTTCGGTCTTTTCAAACAACTCGCTCTCTTCAATCGCTTTTTCTATCCCTGCGCGCTCCTCGTCGGTCGGGACAGGCATCGGCGAGCGCGGCAGATAGCCGTAGAGTCCGACCACATCCATCGCGGCCTTCAGATGCCCGACGCCGCTCGCCGCCGTCACTCGCGCCAGCGCGGCCAACCGCTTCTGCAACTCCTCGGCGCGCTCGTAGTTGTTATGGTTATACGCCTGCTCGATCGCGCAAGCAGTGTTCGGCGCCAGCGCCCCGACGGCCAGCGCCGCGCCGGCGCAGCCCGCGTCCAACCCTTGCGTCAAGATCGCCGGCGAGCCGACCAGCACGCTGAATTCGCTGTTTTTCAATTCGCGGAACAGGTCTTTCAACGCCGTCAGGTCGCCGGAGCTTTCCTTTAGCCCGACGATGTTCGGGTGTTCGGCCAATCGCGCCACAGTCTCCTGCATCAGGTAGACGCCGGAGAATTGCGGGATCAGATAAATCATGATCGGCATCGGCGAATTGTCGGCGACGCGCGCGTAATGCGCCTCGTGATGCTCGTCGTCCAGAACCTTCTTGTAATAGAACGGCGTGACGACGACCCCGCCGTCGGCGCCCAGTTCGTGCGCGCGCCGCGTCATTTCGACGGTCTGGCGCGTCGACAGTTCGCCCGTGCCCACCAGCAGCAGTTTTTCGGACGACATCGCGCTGCGAACGGTCTCGATCACCGCCAGCTTCTCGTCCGTCGTCAGGTGCGGGAACTCCCCCGTCGAACCCAGGATCAGATATCCCCTCAGGTCGGTCTGATTCCAATGTTCGAGATTGCTTTTCAATTTATCGTGATCGACCTCGCCGTCGTATCCGAACGGCGTCGGCAACGCGGCAATGATACCGTTAAGGTTGAGTGACATAGTTTACAGTGAATTTTACGGTTTCTTGATATTGGCGCATCATCTAATAAGAGAAGAGGCGCCTTTTTGTTTGCGAGCGTAGGCGTACATCGCCACGCCGAGCGCATCACCGGCTTTGGGCGGCGTCAGGCTTGGAGCAGTCGTGACATTACCGTTGTGGC